>ENA-OROD01000169-OROD01000169.1-human-gut-metagenome-genome-assembly--contig:-NODE-169-length-64001-cov-3.683999_pt1 | contig 64001 bp, 44 predicted proteins | sample MGYA00242123_ERZ509038 | MGnify/ENA primary metagenome ERZ509038 (study PRJEB26280, sample SAMEA2338719) | human gut metagenome | biome: human gut; feature: human-associated habitat; material: faeces... | reverse complement strand
AGTAAACTCAAGCTTGTTCCGGTAGAAAGTCGTGCGCTCGGAACCTAAGATCGGAAGTTTCTCTTCCATTTCGACTTTCCCGATGCGGGTAAGATTATCGTAGACCTGTTTTTGCTTATAGTAAAGTTGTTCCTCATAGGGAAGATGTTGCCACTTGCAACCTCCACAGACACCGAAGTGCTCACAAAACGGCTCCGCACGTTTGGCCGAGTACTCATGGAAATATACAGGTTTCCCCTCCGCATAACTATTCTTCTTACGGGTCAGTTGAATATCAACCACGTCTCCCGGAGCGACGAAGGGTACAAATACCACCATATCGTTCACTCTCGCGATAGCCTTGCCCTCGGCGGCTACGTCCGTAATGGTTACCTTTTCTAATATAGGCAACTGTTTCTTCTTTCTTGCCAATGTCGTTAAGTTTTAAATTCGCTTCGCGAAAATACTTACAATTCCGCTAAGAACAAAGAGCTTCGTTCTATATACTTAAATGAGTCCGGCAAACAGTTCTCGTTATTCTATCAAGATTGATGAAGATATGATTATGGACAGAAAGAGATGTATAGTATGTGTTTATAAATCAATATATTGCAGTTTCTTAAAATTTCTTATAAGGAAAACTTTTGTTTTGCTATAGAAAAACTTTAGTTCCACTAGGGAGAAACTTTAGTTTCATGCTGTAGAAACTAAAGTTTCTTCAGCAAAAAACTCCTGAGTCTTCCTATTGGAAATAAATAGACACAAATAAAAGAAAAAGATCATATAATTATATGTAAGGGGCAAAGAGATAGGCGGGAAATCCGATGGGAAATGGAAGCGTCAACAAACTTCCGCACGCAAATGTAAGCATTTGCTGGATATAAATGGTAAAGAATAGTTGTAAAACATGTAAAAATCTTTAACGCTATTCGTGCTTGCAAAGTAGAAATAGCATATATTTGCAGCATTGCAAAGTTGAGATAGCAATATAACAGTTGAAATCAACAAAACTAGAATCTAAATTCAATACTGTCGAATATGGAAAGAAAAAGAGTTTACACGTTCGGAAATGGAAAAGCCGAAGGTAAGGCAGATATGAGAAATCTGCTGGGTGGTAAAGGCGCTAACCTTGCCGAGATGAATCTGATTGGTGTACCGGTTCCTCCGGGATTCACGATTACAACAGAAGTTTGTATAGAGTATTACGAGTTAGGCAAAGATAAAGTCGTAGAGTTGCTGAAAGCGGATGTTGAGAAGGCGATCGCTAATATCGAAACGTTAATGAACTCTAAGTTCGGTGATGTTGCCAATCCTCTGTTAGTTTCAGTTCGCTCCGGTGCCCGTGCGTCCATGCCAGGTATGATGGATACGATATTGAACCTTGGCTTGAACGACGAGGTAGTGGAAGGATTGTCTCGTAAGACGGGCAACGCTCGTTTCGCTTGGGACTCTTATCGTCGTTTCGTTCAAATGTACGGAGATGTCGTATTAGGCATGAAACCGACAAGCAAAGAGGATATCGATCCGTTTGAGGCGATCATCGAGGAAGTAAAGAAAGCGAAAGGCGTTAAGTTAGATAACGAGCTTGACGTTGAAGATTTGAAAACATTGGTCTCTAAATTTAAGGCAGCCGTTAAGGCCCAGACCGGACAGGATTTCCCGACTTGCGCTTATGAACAATTGTGGGGCGCTATCTGTGCCGTGTTCAATAGCTGGATGAATGAGCGTGCTATCCTGTATCGTAAGATGGAAGGTATTCCAGACGAGTGGGGAACGGCGGTTAGCGTACAAGCCATGGTATTCGGTAATATGGGCGATACTTCCGCTACAGGCGTTTGTTTCTCTCGTGACGCGGGTAATGGTGAGGACTTGTTCAATGGTGAGTACTTGATTAACGCTCAAGGTGAGGATGTTGTAGCAGGTATCCGTACCCCGCAACAGATTACGAAGATCGGTTCACAACGTTGGGCTGAACGTGCCGGAATCTCAGAAGAAGAACGTATTGCTAAATATCCGTCCATGGAAGAAGCCATGCCGGAAATCTATAAGCAATTAGACGCTATCCAAGAGAAATTGGAAGATCATTATCGGGATATGCAAGATATGGAGTTTACCGTACAAGAGGGTAAACTTTGGTTCTTGCAAACCCGTAACGGCAAACGTACCGGTGCCGCTATGGTGAAAATCGCTATCGACTTATTGCATCAAGGCATGATCGACGAGAAAACAGCGTTGAACCGTATCGAGCCGAATAAACTGGATGAGTTGCTTCACCCAGTATTCGATAAAAAAGCCGAGAAACAGGCGAAAGTATGGGTAAAAGGTTTGCCGGCTTCACCGGGTGCCGCTACCGGACAGATCGTATTCTTCGCTGATGATGCCGCCGAATGGCATGCTGCCGGAAAGAAAGTGGTAATGGTACGTATCGAGACTTCTCCGGAAGACTTGGCCGGTATGGCAGTGGCCGAAGGTATTCTTACGGCTCGTGGCGGTATGACTTCTCACGCGGCTGTTGTGGCTCGTGGTATGGGTAAATGTTGTGTGTCCGGTGCCGGTGCCATCAATGTGAACTACAAGAACAAGACAGTGGAGATCGAAGGCGTTGTATATAAAGAAGGCGATTACATCTCCTTGAACGGTTCTACGGGACAAGTTTATGCCGGAGAAATACCGACGAAAGCGGCTGAACTCTCCGGTGACTTCAAGGCACTGATGGATTTGTGTGACAAATATACGAAGCTTCAGGTACGGACGAATGCCGATACACCGCACGACGCGCAAGTGGCTCGTTCTTTCGGAGCAAAGGGTATCGGTTTGACCCGTACGGAACACATGTTTTTTGAAGACCAAAAGATTGTGGCCATGCGCGAAATGATTTTGGCTAGTAGTGTGGAAGGCCGTAAAAAAGCTTTGGCCAAACTGCTTCCTTATCAGAAGAGTGACTTCAAAGGCATTTTGGAAGCTATGGATGGCTGTCCGGTGAACATTCGTTTGCTCGATCCCCCACTCCATGAATTTGTGCCCCATGACTTGAAAGGACAACAGAAGATGGCCGATGAGATGGGTGTCAGTGTGGAAGAAATTCAGAAACGTGTGGAAAGCCTTGCCGAGAACAACCCGATGTTGGGTCATCGTGGATGCCGTTTGGGGATTACTTTCCCGGAAATTACCGAAATGCAGACCCGTGCCATTTTGGGTGCAGCCTGCGAGTTGAAGAAAGAAGGTAAGGACCCGAAACCCGAAATCATGGTACCGTTGGTAGGCATTCTTTATGAGTTGAAACAGCAGAAAGAAGTCATTTTGGCTACGGCTAAAGAAGTTTTCGCCGAAGAAGGTATCGAAGTGGAATTCGAAATCGGTACTATGATAGAGACTCCTCGTGCGGCTCTGACAGCCAACCGTATCGCTTCGGAAGCCGAGTACTTCTCTTTCGGAACGAACGACTTAACACAGATGACATTCGGTTACTCACGTGATGATATTGCCAGCTTCTTGCCGGTATATTTGGAAAAGAAGATTCTGACAGTAGATCCTTTCCAGGTGTTGGACCAGAACGGTGTGGGCCAGCTTATTAAGATGGCAGTGGAAAAGGGACGCAGCGTACGTCCGGACATCCGTACCGGCATTTGCGGAGAGCATGGCGGTGAACCTTCTTCCGTGAAGTTCTGTGCTAAAATAGGAATGGACTATGCATCTTGTTCTCCTTTCCGCGTGCCTATTGCCCGTCTTGCTGCGGCGCAGGCGGCCATCGAAGATTGATTCAAATCCATTTGATTGCAATAATTAAAGAAATAGACCTGCGCATCCATTGCACAGGTCTATTTCTTTATGTATGTTCATAAGGGAATCGGTCGTTTTTTGTCGTTATTATCTGAAAACAATCTCTACCTTAGGGGTAAAATTCATACCTACCGCATCAGTTTGATGCGGGCAACTTATGAACAATTTTTCTATATGACGCTATTTCTTGTAATTTTAATGGATTGGCGTTTGCCTGTAGAAGTAGCGTATAATCCGATACATATCCCTTTGTTCCGAGAGAGGAGACGTATATGGTTGTCACCCATTTCGCAGGTTTCCGTTTGCAGAAGCACGCCGGATAACGAGTAAATACGTAATATTCCGGCTTCTTTGCTCTTCAAGTACAACTCTTGCCCGTGGCAGGAATAGCTGACGATGGGATTTACGGTATACTCTGTTTCGTTCCGACAGTCTTTGATGCCGTCAGAGCCGTCCGGTTGTACTTTCCGGATTATGACGAAAGGAAATTCCGAAAACACGTTTCCTTTAGTTACGCTTAAGGCTGGATCGTCGGCATCGGTTTCGAGAAAACCTGAGCCTGCGGTCGAAGAAAGACCGATGGCATACAGGTCTTCATCCGAATATTTGCGGAAGAGATTGAAGGAATGTTTGGAATAATCATTCTTTGTAGTCAGTGTCCCCTCGTCAGACAAATGTTTATTGTTATCCGTTTGGCTGACAAACATGTAACGGTCGCCATAAAGTGGCATGGGACGTATCCTCCACAAAAAAGACTGGTCGTCGGTTTCGTCCAGACCGGTGAACGTAGCATCCGTATTCCTCAAATACCGGCCTGTTTGCGGGTCTTTAATATAAAAACTGTCTTTGGCTTGCGGTTCGAGCGTATTGGTCTCATATACCGGCAGGTTGAAATGCAAAACGGTTTCGGCTTTCGAGCCTGTTTGTGAAACGCGGTGGAACATCAACGTGTATTCCATGCAGGTGTCCAACACTCCGACACACAAAGTATCGTTCAGATCGGCCACTTTTCCGCCCAAATCGTTCAGGTGGAAAGTCAATGTGTCGGCTTGTATGGTGTCTTTGTCGAGTATCCACTTGTAAATGCGTGTGGAGTTGGCTGACTGGGCGAGCAGGGAGTTCGGCGAGGCGTACAAAGACACGGCTGTGTGGCGTGGCACGGCCAAGGTCGTCCCGCTATAGTTTTTATCGTCGCCATACGCAATAAACGGGTCTATTTCCGACACCTCCACGCGGAACGTTTGTTGTAATCGGGCACCGGCCTGATTGGTCATCGTCACCCGGTAATAAGCATTCGATGAAACGCTCGGCAGCGTCATCAGATTTTCGTTGTGGCCTAGTGCATTCCAATTCTGTCCATTGGTACTTTTTTCCCACTTCCATTCACGCACGGGAGTATCGATATACTCCATCCCAAATGTCAGTTCATCATATTTCTTCACGTAAATCAACGTGTCTGTTCCCGTGGTACCGTTCATTTTATAATAAGGAGTAAAGTTACCGGTCCATCCCTCCCCTTCCACATGAAGGGCGAACAACTGCGTGTTGCTCACGCCTTTTTCATTGGTATAATGTACACGGAAGGTACGCGAAGTGTCCAACACGATGTCACGTGTGGAAGAAGTGCATGCCGGGTCATCGTCCCATGCCCATTTACCGGTATCCGTTTCTCCGTCCGGCAATAGGGCCGTCAGGGTCACGGTCGCCCCTTTGGGGATACAGTTCACGTCAGGTCGGTTGATTTCACGGCCTTCATACGCGATTTTTCCACTCAGGACCGTGGGGACTTTAGTCTTGTCCTCCAACGGGTCGAGCGTACACATCAGGGTACTGAAACCCAAATGGTCGTATCCGCCGCTGTTCCCTCCGCCGAATCCGCCTCCTGCGTCTATGCCGTTTTCGTTCATTTCGAGCATCTTTCTGGAGTAAGGCACCTCTATGCCTCGTATGTTTTCATAGTAATTCACGATACGGGCTTGAGCCGGACGGTTGGTTCCCCGTCCTCCGTCTCCCATTCTCATGAAAGTCCCGTCGCAATTCGTATAAGGACTGTTCGGCAAGTCGTCCACTCCGGAATTATAGGCGTTGACGTATTCAAACCCACATACGATACGGTCGTCCTTCAGGGCATAAAAGTCATCGCCTTGGTTCCGCCCCGTGCCGCAAAGGTCTGCGGCCAACGCAAGCGCCATGGCGGCATGTCCTTGGTCGCGGTTGGATTCCTGCATCTGCCCGAAGTAGCCGAAAGGGCCACGTTCGTCCGGATGAAGTTTCCAGACCAAATGATGCAGCGACTCGCCATAACGGTGGTCTTCCATATACTTATAATACTCTGTGGCTTGGTTGTAGATGAAGACATCATCGCACAAGATACCGATGCTCATCGCACACAGCACGTTGCACAAGCCCCAATTCGACCAATAATGGTCGTCTTGTGTCCCGTTGCGTCCTTGCAGGAAACCGATTACTCCGTGGTACCACACTTTCAGCATCCATTCTTTGAATCGTCCGAAGTCCGTGGCATTCCATCCCGGATAGTCGCGCATCAGTTCGGCAGCGTTGGCAAACTGGTAGCCATACAGCCCGTATGCCAGACAGGCATTCGTGTCTCCGCTCACCTTCTTGCAGGTCTTGGCCCAAGCATTTAGGATTTGGACGGACTTGTCCGCATACGCCTTATCGCCGGATATGTGCCAGACCAACGCACATTGGTAAGCCGTGGCGGCATCCCGGTAAGCCAACTGGTAATTGTCCGGGTCGGGTTCCCAAATCGTCCGGCCTCCGCGTACGATTTTCTCGACCGGAGCAGCCTTCCAGTCCAAACTGACATGCGGGCTGGTCAGCAGTTTCCTGTAAGCGGAAGCCCAAGGCTCTTCGCCGGCTTCTACCTTGGCTTTTGTCCGGTCCAGGTCGGCCTGCGTATGCAACATGCCGGGATGGATGAAGTTTTGTGCATTCAGCCATAACGAACTGCACAGCGTCATGACTATCAAGTATCTTTTCTTCATGGTAAATGTTTTTAATGAACCGTAGCAAAGTTAGCAGGTAAATACCGTACGGGGACGGATGAAAAAAAGCATCTTTTATGTCGTTCTGAACCAAATGCGCCTGAAGGCTGCTTTTCAGCCACGGCGTATGGGAAAATGTCCGAAAAAGACGGCTGATTCAGTACGATGCAACAAAACAACCTATATTTTGAACCAAAATATCCTACGTCAAGTGGTGCCGATTGCCTATCTTTGTCTAATCATCATTTGTTATTTGAAAGAAAAGCCATGGATACCGTAAAACGAAAAGCAGGAAAGCGTGCCATAAGGACAGTCGTTCCGATGTTGTTCCTGTTGTTGGCCTCGTGCCTCCACGCACAAGACCGTCAATACAAATTCCGTCTTATTGATGCTTCGGACGGACTTTCGGACGGACAAATCCGCAGCCTGACGATGACGGAAGAAGGTTGCATCGCCATCAAGACTGGTTTCATTCTGAACATTTACAACGGTGCCACGTTCGACCGATTCCCGTACGACAAGACACGTAAATACATTTGGGCATACGACCGTCCGCCCAAAGAGTATTACGACCGCGAAGGACGGATGTGGCTCAAAGAGTTGGGCTACCTGCTTTTGCTCGACATGAAGAGCGGGCAGTATGATTATTCCGTCTCCGAGGTGTTGGCTTCCATGGGAATAAATCGGCGGCTGAAGAACCTGTTTATAGACGATTACAAGAATTATTGGTTCGTGACCGAAGACAATACCGTCTCCTTCTACGACGTGGAACAGGGGCGTTTGCGCACCATAGAGGATGGTGGCAGTGAATTTACCCGGAAATACGGCGTTCCGGTAGAAATGACGCAATACAAGAACCTCTGTTGGATTGTATATGAAAGCGGACTGATTCGCTACTGGGACTACTCTTCGGCCGAGTTCGTGTCGCAAGAGACACGTTTCCTGCATGTCATCAACAGGCTTACCGACCGTATATACCTGCATCCGGATGCCCAAGGAAACATCTGGCTGATGTACAACAACGGACTATTCTTCTACAATCGCATGGAACGCACTTGGAAGGAGGCATGCGGCATAAGCGGACTTTCCAACTTCTTCACGTGCATGGATTTGGACCGGGACGGCAATGTGTGGGTCGGCACGTCCAAATCCGGCCTCCGCATCATCGATGCCCGGACGTTCGAGGCAACCACACTTCCTGCACTGGAACTGACCGACGGAGGGACATTGGAAAACGATATTTATACGGTATTTTCCGACCGGAACGGGGGTATATGGGTGGGCACCCTTTTTCAGGGCTTGTGTTATTACCATCCCAGCATGCAGAAGTTCTCTCTCGGTCACACCGTGAACCGCTATTCGTCCGTCACCAGCGAAAGCATCCGGTGCTTTCTGGAGGATGCCGACGGGTCTGTACTTATCGGAGGCGTTTTCGGCCTCTTCCGTTTCCGGCCGTCTACCGGTGCGATGGAGCAAGTATTCAAGGCCGAACCGAATGACATTTGCCTTTCCGTCTTTAAGGACAAGGGCGGACGTATATGGGTGGGCACCTTCCTTCACGGTTTTTATTGCATCGAGGGCGGACAGGTCCGTAACCTTCTCCGTTCTACGGTGAATTGGGAACAAGACCCTAACCAGAACATATCCCGTGCTTTGTACGAAGACAGCGAAGGCCGTTATTGGGCCAGTGTGACCGGCGGGGTCGGACGTTTCGATCCGGCCACGGGAAAGATTGCCTATATGTTGCACGACCGTCATCCCGAACTCCGTTCATACGCCGTGGTTCATGCCTTCTATCCGGTGGACGGCCATACGTTCGCCGCTTTGGGCAACAGCGGCATCTACTATTACGACACGCAGAAAGACAGCGTGTGGATTCCGGCTTTTCTGAAAGAACAGCGGTATGCCGACACCAAATATTTCTGCATGCTGAAAGACCGTCACGGCGTGGAATGGTTCGGGACGGAAGACGGCATCTTGGTGTTTGACCCTCGCCACAAGGAGGCCACGGTGCTGACCGAGTTCGACGGACTGCCCAACAATGCTGTCACGGCCTTGTTGGAGGACAACGTGGGAATGGTATGGGCTTCCACGTTGAACGGACTTTGTAAAATCGCACCTCGTGAAGACCCTGCCGGGAAAGGATTTTCCGTGGTGAGCTATGGGGAAACCGACGGGTTGCAAGGCGGCAAGTTTTATGAGAATGCGGCTTTGAAAACCCGGTCCGGGCTCTTGTTCTTCGGCGGAGCCCACGGATTCAATTATTTCAATCCTTCGGAAATCCGATACGACCGAAGCGACAACCATCCCGTCTTCACCCGTTTCTATCTGTTCAACAACCCGTTGAAAGTGAATGAGGCATACAACGGGCATGTGATTCTGACGCAGACCGTGGACCGAACGTCGGAAATCCGGCTCCGTCACGACGAGAATTTCGTCATGATAGAATTTTCAGGCCTGAATTATGTCAACCCTTCGCACACTTACTATAAGTATAAACTGCTGAATTACGATAAGGAGTGGAACGAGGTGGTGGCTGACGGGAGCGGACGCGCCACCTATACCGGATTACAGCCCGGCGAGTACAAATTCGTGGTCTACACCGCCAACGGGGACAAGATTTGGGGGAAGACACCGGCCGAAATAACCATTACCATTGCGCCACCGTTTTGGGCGACGGCATGGGCCATCGCGGTGTACGTCGTGCTGGCTGCCGGTTTGATGGTCTGGTCGTGGAGACGGTTCCGGAGGCGGGCACAGCTCAAAATCCGGATGGCTCAAGAAGCCAACGAACGGAAACAGCGCGAAGAGCTCGACCAGATGAAGTTCCGCTTCTTCACGAACATCAGCCATGAGTTCCGCACTCCCCTCACCTTGATTCTTACGCCTTTGGGGGCACTCATCCACGATACGGGCGAACCGGAGCTGAAAAAGAAGTTGGAACCTATTTACAATAATGCGCGCCGCCTGCTCAATCTGGTAAACCAGTTGCTCGATTTCCGTAAATTGGAAATGAAGGGCGAGCGTCTCAGGTTGAAGATGAACGACATGGTCTTTTTCTTGGAAGAAGCTGTCAGGCAGTTCACCGACTTGGCGGCAAGCCGTGAGATAGAACTTTCCTTCGAGCCTAAGGTGGAACGTCTTTTCATGAATTACGACCCCGACAAGATGTATAAGATGCTCAACAACCTGCTTTCCAATGCCTTCAAATTCACCTCCGCGCACGGACAGGTACGGGTCACGCTGGAGAAGGTATCGGAAGACGGACGGCCGTATGCGGCGGTCAGGGTGGAAGACACCGGATGCGGCATTGCGGAAAAGGATTTGCCCTTCGTTTTCGACCGTTTCTATCAGACAGCCACGGAGGGACAACCGGCCGGGCAAGGCAGCGGCATAGGTCTCCATCTGGTGCGCGAGTACGCCAAGCTGCATGAAGGAAAGGTCACGGTGGAAAGCCGGACGGGAGAAGGCACGGCCTTCACCCTGTATATCCCGACCGACCTGCATGGCGGAGGGACGGCACCTGCGGCAGAAGAAAAGGCGGAATACCGGGACGAAGAGAGCGAAATCCACGACATGCCGCCCACGGAGACGGGACGGAAGAAGATTCTGGTGGTGGAGGACCACGACGAATTCCGTCATTTCCTGGTGGAGCAACTGCAAAAGGACTTTTGTGTGGTGGAAGCGTGCGACGGCGTGGAGGGCGAACAGGCGGCACGGACGGAGTTGCCGGACTTGATTGTGTCCGACCTGATGATGCCCCGCATGGACGGCATGGAACTGTGCCGCAGGCTGAAAGGCGACATACAGACCTCACATATCCCGTTCATCCTGCTTACGGCCCGCAGTTCCGACGATTCGCGCATCGGGGGATACGAAGCAGGAGCGGATTCTTATATCTCGAAACCGTTCAACTGGGAAATGCTGCAAGTGCGCATCCGCCAACTCATCGAGCAGAAAGAACGGCGGCAAAAGATGTTCCGCAAGTCCATCGACGTGTCTTTCGAGGCCATCACCACGACTTCGATAGACGAGAAGCTGATGGAGAAAGCCTTGGAATCCGTCAAGAAAAACATCAGCAATCCGGAATACTCCGTGGGCGACCTGAGCTTGGACGTGGGGATGAGCAAGACCCAGTTGAACCGTAAAATGCAGGCCATTGTCAACCTCACGCCCTTGCAGTTCATCCGTTCCATCCGGTTGAAACGGGCAGCCCAGTTGCTGAAGGCCACCACATGCAGCGTGAACGAAATAGCGGACCTCACGGGATTCAACACCATCAAGTATTTCAACCTGCATTTCAAGGAAGAGTTCGGCATGACACCGACACAGTTCAGGGAAAAAGAAGGAAAGGCGCAAAATGACGTAACAATCGGCTGAAATCATCCCATTCCGTCGCCTGCCGTTAGGCTACTTTTGTGGTAGAAATCAAACGATGTGCCATGGAAGCAAGAAACGACGAAAAAGGACTGGCCGCGTGTTACGTACGGCAAAAGGAGGCTTTGAAGCATTATATCGCATCCCGCATCGATCGTCCCGACGAGGCGGAAGACGTGGTGCAGGATGTGTTTGAGAGACTGTGGAAGCATAAGGATTTCATAAGTCCGGAGGCTGTGGTGTCCTTGGCTTACAAGGTGGCACGTAACCTGATGGCCGACCGCCAACGAAGATACCGCAAGGAAAATGACGTGTGGGGCGAACTGTTTTACACACAGGAGGCCTTGCAAGACACGACGGAGGAAAAAGTATCTTTCAAGGAATTGAAACTGATGTTCGACCGTTTGGTGTTTGCCCTGCCGGAAAAGCGGCGCAAGGCGTATTGCCTGTCCTTTTTTGAAAACCTCACCCCTTCCGAGATCGCCCGTGAATTGTCTGTTTCAAAGCGTACCGTGGAACAGCATATCTTATTGGCACGCAAGGATATTAAGACGCAGTTGCAAAAGGAATACTTCAGATATGGGTGAAGCGTTTGGAGGGACTTACATTTATACGTTTTAGAGGACTTTAAGCTGTCAAAAAGACAGTTTTTCCGGAATCCCCGTATTTCAAGAATAAGGGAAAAAGGGCTTTTCAGGTCTTTTTTCTGTATATTTATACGGTATAAATACAATATTATGGCATAATTTCTGCATATTTGTGTATTTTTCTCAGCCGAACGGTAAATCGTTCGGCTGAAAGCGATTTTTCATTCTCAGCATGTTGTGCGCCCATCCTCTCCCGAAAGGGGAATCCGGAGGCTGAAAAAGGTTGGAAAATACCCTTTGAGGGGTTCTTCAGACGCTATCTGAAGAAAATCCGTCTCGCAAAAATGGAATCAGAATGTTCCGGATATTCGCGTCCGGCTGACAGGCCGACCGCTTCCTTCCGCATGTACTTCCTTGCTGCCGAACGAAAAGAAAGTAAAAACAAGTCTATACTTACTGCAAGTTAAAATCCCGCCCTCGCGAGAATGCCTTATTTATTTCCGGCTTCGGACCAAAGGGCAAATACGCGATTCTCGTAAGGGTGGGATTGACAGATTGACAAAACGATAAAATGAGACAGAAGAACAAAAGAACAAAAGGCTACGCAAGCCAAAATATTCTGTTCTTTTGTTCTTCTGTCTTATCCCTTTCGTTATCGAGACATCTACTTACATTCGCGTTTTATCCTGATAACCGTGAAGGAATAGGCCGGCATTTCATAGGGGAACTTCTCCCCTATTTCCATTGCGATTTCTACCGGTACGGCATTCGTGTCGGACGGGCGCCCCGAAAGGACTGTCTTCTGCCCTACGGCTTGATGTCCGGCCAGCGACGGGATTTCCACATCCGCCTTGACCGCCACCGGGAGCAGGTTCACCAGTTTCACGATAAGATCATCGCTTTCACCATCTTTCACCACGGAAACGCCCACGCGGCTACGCACATCATGCCGCCGGTTATCCACCGTCAGCGTAGAGGGCAGGTACTTATTTCCGGCATGCTGCCCGTACATTTGCTGCACGTAATAATCCACAGTGGGTTTCACTTCCGTGTTGTTGAAGTAAATCAAATCCGGCCTCCATTGCGTATGCCCTTCCTTGGCCAAGAGCGGAGCGTATGATGTCATGCTCACCACATCGCCGTTGCGCTCTACCGAAGTCAGGAACAAAGCCGCTGCCAATCCCGTCTCGATATTGCTCGGACGTCCCGGGGCATGGGCCGCATATTCCCCCAAGTAGACCTTGGACTTATGTCGGTCATAATGGTCGTAGTAATCTTGGTTGTAAATGAACCATCCCGGCGTGTTGTAATTATGCTCGTCCACCATGGGTAGTTTCAAACGGTCGGCCAAAGCCCATCCTTCTTCATAGTCTGTCCCCTCGCTGAACGGCCCCGTCGTGCCGATGACTACGATGTCGGGATATTTGGCTCGGACGGCTTCATAAATCATCGTAAACCGTTCCGTGAACACGCGGCTGATGAGGTCTTCGTTGCCCAGTCCGATGTATTTCAGGTTGAACGGTTCGGGATGTCCGGCCTTGGCCCGTTCGCGTCCCCATCGTGTGGTTTTGGCATCGCCGTTGGCATATTCAATCAGGTCGAGCACGTCCTGTATGTACTGTCCCATCTCCTCCATCGGGATGCCGCCCTGTTGGCCGTTGGCCGTCACGAAGTCTTTGGAATGATGGCTCGGGCCTCCGATGCCGGAGTTCTGGCAAGGCACACCTGCGGCCACGACTGGCAGCGGTTCGGCACCGATGTCCTCGCAGAACTGGAAATACTCGAAGTAACCCAAGCCGCGCGTCTGGTGGTAACGCCAGATGTTGGCCGCCGGTTTTCGGGCTTCCAACGGGCCGATGGTCTCTTTCCAATGGTAGATGTTGTCCACCCCGTCCCCATGGGCCAGACATCCGCCGGGGAAGCGGACGAAACGCGGACGGATGTCGGCAATGGCCTGCGCCAAGTCGGCGCGAAGCCCGTTCTTCCGTCCCTTGAACGTCTTTTGCGGGAACAGTGAAATCATGTCGAGGGCATACCGTCCGGCAGACTGCGGGATGATGACGAGCCGGGCCTGTGCCACGGTGGCCGTGGCTTTCAGCACAGCTTCCCGTTTCTTCCATGTTTTGGAGGACAACTTGACGGTGGTCTCGGCCACGGTCTTTCCCTGTGGGTCGACCAGACGTACCACGGCCTTTCCGCCTCCCTTGCCGTCCGGCGTACGGGTGAAAAGCGAAAAGTCGTACTTCTCGCCTTCTTTCACCGCGATGCCGTCGAATCCCGTATTCGTGAAGCCGCCGCCGGGCTGCGCCACGTCGAGCACGGCGTAATGGGGATTGTTGGGATGGACGGGCTGTTCCGTGGACACGTCGAATGCCATGCCCTCGCCCTCCACGCTCCACGCATAGCGGCTATTCCAATTCCGGTCTTTATTGCCGTCGGCTTCGGAGTACTCGAAATCCCGGTTCTGTACCAGTTCGGCATACAGTCCGCCGTCGGCTGCGTAATTCAAGTCTTCAAAGAACACGCCAATCAGGTTCTCACTGATGGGTTTCGCCCGGCCTTCGTCCACGGTAATCCGTGCATTGACCGTTTGCAGTCCGGCAAACCGGGCCGCGTCGTGCTCGGCACGTTCGCCCCTCAGCGCATTGAGGGCGGAACGGTATATGCCATGGCGTTCCATGCCTTCCAATATGCCGTAGGATACTTTCAGGGCATACCCCACGATCGTCTTGTCACCGATTTGCACCGTGTCAGCCACCGGCATACGCCCGTCTTTCACGGCGAACTTGCCTTGCTCCGTGGCCATGAAATATTCTTGGGGCGTCCATTTTATCAGGTCGGCGGATGAAGCATAGCCTATCGCGCTGCCTTCCGGGTCCAAGTCCCAGAAACAGTGCAACCTTCCGTCCTGCCGGTCTTGTATCAGACGCGGCTTGTACATGTATTTCCAAGCACCGAAGTCGCACCGCATAAAGACCATTCCTTCCGCCACGTCCTGCCAGTGCTCCCCGTCCGCGCTCCAGACGAACTGCATACCGCGCCGCCCGTGGTCGTTGGTCGTGGGATAAGGGAAGACATAAACGGAATCGGGTTGTGCCGCCCGTACGGTACATGGCAAAGCCTGCATGAGGCAAAGTGCCACAAAAGGTTTCAGGATATTCATCTCTTCTGTCAATATAATGGGTAATTGTGAGAAACAGGGGTCATGATGAAGGTGAACTCATAATCTTCATACGGCAGGCGGAATTCCGGTTCGGGCATGCCCCCCCAACTGTCGATACAAGCCAGTCCCATCTGTGCCTTGTCTATCAGAACGTTGGTCAGGTCTGCCTTTTCCACTTCCTGCGAATGTCCCTGTTTCTTCACCGGTCCTTCGTCCAACGATTCGATGGTGTAGTGCAGGGAGGAAGCCGAGAACGGGGCATCGGCCACGAACTGCAACCCCGTGCCTTTCACGTCGAGGACTTTCCACCAACGGATGTCTGTTTTCGTGCCCGTCTCTTGCGGACGGATGTAGGGATAGAACTGTTCGTCTACGGTCTGGTGATAAATGCCGAGGTCTGTGCTGTGGTTGCGGTTGCTGTAATTCTCCACCGGCCCGCGTCCGTAGTAAGAAACGTATTCAAAATCCTTGGGCATGACCAGTTGCATGCCGAAGCGGAACATGTCGGATGCCTTTTTCCCCTTGTCGGCCACCATCTTTTGGTTGACCTTTACGGCTCCCCGGTTGTTGATGGTATAGGTCAGGTAAAGCTTGGCCGACACGCTCCTCATGTCGTATTCCGCCGACACGACGACCTGTCCTTCTTTCGTTTCGTGTTTTAACGACGTGAGACGCAGGTCGGGATTTTTCCAAGCCGCATATTTGTGTTGCAGTTTGGCACCGTAATCATTGTCGGTCGGGGCACGCCAGAAGTTCGGTGTCAGCGCACCGCCTTTCCGGATGAACTCCGTCCGGTCCACGGCATAGCGTTCCATGTATCCGGTCATCTTGTTGAAACGTACCCGGAAGTTCTCTCCCGTGATAATCAGATGGGCCAGATTACGGTCGTTGACTTGCGGGACGACATCCGGAATGTAACGCACGCTTTCGTTCTTCAAAACCATGTCCGGTGCCTGATAGGGCCGGAGTTCGATTTGTGCCTTGGCCACCACGTGACGCGCCGGAATAATGCCTTCTCTTTCCCGTTGCAGGTATCTCACGTTGAGCAACCATTCGCCTTCCCCGTCAGTTCCGCCCCAGTCCAAGGTCATCGTGGCGGTTTGTTGCGGTTGGCAATCTATCCGTTCCACCGTTCCGCTGCGCATGACTTTTCCGTCTTTCAGTGTTTCCCACTCCATGACGTATGCTGAAAGGTCGCGGAAGAAATTCTCATTGTATATCTTGATTTCGCCTTTCGACAAATTTCCGGGCGTGGTCCAGATGTTCTGGTAGAAGTATCTCACTTCGTAGCTGTGTGGGTTCGGTACACGGTCGGGACCGAACAAGCCGTTGACCATGTAATTGTCGTCCTTGGTCTTATAATCGTCGAAGTCCCCGTCGTAACCGTATATCATTTCCCCGTTGCGGCCGGTCCATCTCGGCGACTGGTCCACCCAGTCCCAGATGAAACCACCCTGGAACTTGGGATATTTCCGGATTAAGTCCCAATAAATGTTGAAGTCGCCCAAAGCGTTCCCCATGGCATGGGCATATTCGCACATGATGAAGGGTTTCTGTTTGTTGTCGTCCTCGCAATACTTGATGCAACGGGAGTAAGTGGGATACATCGGACAGTAGACATCGGTATTGGAACCGGTGTCGTAAGCTTGTTCAAAGTGGACGAAGCGGCTGGGGTCTTCCTGTTTGATCCAGTCGTAACAGGCCTCGAAGTTCGAACCGTCGCCACACTCGTTGCCCATCGACCACAGGATGATGCTCGGATGGTTGAAGTTGCACTGCACGTTGCGTTGGTTGCGTTCCAGATGCGCTTTCTTGTAAGCCGGGTCCTTGGCCAACGACTTTTCCTTGAAGCCCATGCCGTGGCTTTCGAGATTGGCTTCGGCCACGATGTAAAGGCCGTAACGGTCGCACAGTTCATACCAATACGGATCGTCCGGATAATGGCAGGTGCGCACGGCATTGACATTGAATTTCTTCATGAGTTGTATGTCTTGGAGCATCCTCTCGCGGGTGACATACGAACCTTCGTCGGGGTCCATCTCATGACGGTTTACTCCTTTGATGAGCACGGGCTGCCCGTTCACCAAAAGCTGGCTGTCCTTGATTTCGATTTTCCGGAATCCCACTTTTACGGGTATGACTTCGCGGATGGCGTTTCCGTCTTTCAGTGTAGCCCTGAGGGTGTAGAGGTAGGGTGTCTCTGCCGTCCATTTATGGGGGTTCTTCACCGGCATGACGACGGATGGGGTTCCCGTTTCGCGGACTTCTTTCATGCAGACGGTTTCCCCGCGTGCATCGAGTAATTCGAGTGTAATGCGGGCCTTGCCCTTTACATCCATACGGACTTCCAGTGTCCCGTCCTGATACCGGTCGTCCAAGTCGGGAGTGACCCGAAGGTCTTCTATCCGCTTGGCGTGGCGCACGTAGAGGTAGCAGTCGCGTGATACGCCGCTGTAACGGAAGAAATCCTGGTCCTCCAAGTAGCTGCCGTCGCACCAACGGAACACTTGGAAGGCTATCAGGTTCTTTTGCCCCGGTTTCAGGTAAGGGGTCAGGTCGAACTCCGCCTCCATTTTGCTGTCCTCGCTGTAGCCCACAAACTTTCCGTTGACCCATAGGTACATGTTGGAAGACACGGCACCGAAATGGGCGATGATGTCTTTCCCTTTCCAGTCTGAAGGAATCACCACTTCACGGCGGTAGGAACCTACGTGGTTGTTTTCCGTCGGGACATGGGGCGGCTTCTTGAACGTGCGTCCTTCGTAGCCTTTCCATCCGAAATCCACTCCTGCGTATACCGGGACATCATAACCGTTCAGTTCCCACACGCCCGGAACCGGGAAATCCACCCAACCTTTGTCGTTGAAATCCGTCTTCCAGAAGCCTTCCGGACGTGCATCCGCATGTTCCACCCAGTTGAATTTCCAGTTCCCGTTCAGGCTCATGAAGTTTCCGGACAGTTCTTTCATTCCTTTTGCCGCCAGTTCCGTACTTTCATAGGCAAAAAAGTCGGTGTGCATGGGGGCACGGTTGACGGCATTGATCTCAGGGTCTTGCCACTCCTTGAATGTTTGTGCGTAGGCATGGCATGCGCATACGCCTAATATACCCAATAATATTCGTTTCATCGTATGTTGATTTTGTTTATAAATGTATATGATATGTTCTTTATTATAGACTTGGAACGACTTGTTTTATTGTGCCGTCCTCATTGAAAAACGCGCGGTCCATGCAGACTTCGCGGTGATAACCCGCTTCACGCCCCATCGTGATGCCGTCGGGGAACTTGAAGCGGTGGTAGACGATGTACCATTCGTCCGTGCTGGGCACTTGCAGGAAGGATTGGTGGCCTGTGGCATAAATGCCCTGGTCGGGCTTTTTGCAGACTACCACCCGGCTTTCCGACGGGTCGATCGGGCCGACGGGGGACTTGGAACGCACGTAACGGACTTCGTAGTCCGCGCTCCGCGTGTCGTTTTTAGACCATGTGAAATAATAGTAGCCATTGCGGTAAAAGACGTAAGGCGCTTCACTGTAATGCCGGTCGTTGTCGATGAGTATCTTCGTGGTGTTCGGTTTGACGGATACCATGTCGTCGTTCAGTTCACACACGGCCATGTAATAGTTGCCCCAGTACAAATAAGTCTTGCCGCTCACGGGGTCGGTGAAAACGTCCGGGTCGATATTCTGTCCGCGTTTCATTCCGCCCGGAAGTCCCTTCCCTATCAGCGGTTGGCCGCTGTCCTTGAACGGGCCGAGCGGATGGTCGGCTACCGCCACGCCCACTTGCTTCTCTGCCGTGTAGTAAAAATAATACTTGTAACTACCGTCTGTTTGTTTTTTCTCGATGATACAAGGTGCCCATGCGTTCTTTTTCGCCCATGAAACCTGTCTCAAATCCAACACGACACGCTCTTCTTTCCACGTTTTCAAGTCGGCGGACGAGAAAGCCTTGAAGCTCGTGCCGCCCCATCCCGGTATACCGTCCGTCGTGGGATAAACGTAGTATTTTTGCGTTTGCTCGGAATACAGGATTTCCGGGTCGGCATAATAACCGGGGAACAAGGGGTTCCTCTGTATGGATGCCGTGGAAACGTATTTCCGTTTGTTCTTGCTCCAGTAAGCTTCAAGCTTGTCGGCCTCCTCGGTGGTCAGATGCACCACGGCCCCATGCTTGGGAGCGTTGAAATTCGTGGATTTCATCACTCCTTCGTTGAAACGTCCCAAGTTTTTAAACGTGATGAAGTCCGACGTTTCGGTAAAGGCGAAATTGTGCGGCGTGATGCTATATACATCGTACATCAGCACCCATTTGTCCTCTCCGAGGCGTTTCCATACCGTGGGAGCCTCGCAAGATTTCGGTTCAAAATCGTACCAACGCGGATCGTATTCGTAGTCTCCGCTGATACGGTCGGAAACAGCCTGCTTGATACCCGGCTGTCCGTCGTGAGCCACGTAGAAAAGATGGTACTTATCTCCTACCTTGGTGATGTCGCCGTCGATGGCCGAAACCGTTTCGTCCGGGTATTCGTAGAGCAGTTGGGGCAGGCTCTCGATACGGTCGAAATCATCGTTTACGTACACGTAATACAGTTTGTTACGTTCGTTGCGGAAGCGCATGGTGTAGTAAATCATCAGTTTGCCCACCCGTTCGTCGTAGGCAATTTCGGGTGCCCATGCGCAGCCTATTTCACTCAATCCGGCCGTCAGTTGGTCGAAACGGATGTTGGCGCGTTTCCAGTTTACCAAGTCCCACGACTTCATCAGCACAAGCCCCTTATTGTTTCCCCAACCGTACATGTTGCGGTCGCGCTCCCACTCCGTTTCGCGGTAGCCGTCGCGGCGGGCAAAGACATGGAGGTCGGTCATGGCCAAATAGAATGCGCCGTCCGGTCCACGGTAGATATAGGGGTCGCGTATCCCTCTTTGGTAAGCAATCGTGTCGCCGGCCAAAACGGGTTCCCCGTCGTTCAGAGCCGTGAACGTGTATCCGTCGCGGCTCAATGCCATGTAAAGGCCGTGCGTTTCGTCCTTGTGGAACACCATCAGGTAGGCACTCAGGTCTTTCTCCTGCGGAACGGCGTTTTTATAACGGAACTGGCGGAAAGCGGCTTCACCTTTCCCCATGGAAACCAACCCTATACGTAAGGCATAGAAACCTTTATAGGCGTTGTGGTGCATGCCGGACACATCTATGCCTTCGGCCAGTGTGGTCCATTCCTTTCCGTCCTTTCCAACCGATATGGAGACGTGGTTGCCTTGGTTCTTTATCCGTACCGTGAACTGTGTGCCTAACGTGTTGGGCAATTCTGTCTTTTGTCCGGCGTGCCGGTAGACGGTGAATGTCTTGCCGTCCGACACCAGTCCGGCGTATGCTTTTTCGCTATAATAAAGCAGGAGTCCGGCTGTATTGTTTTTCCCTACCGTGACTTCAACTTGGGTTTCGTAGTTCTTGTCTTCTGCGGTAGCCAACAACAAACGGCCGTCTGCCGGAGTCTTGCCTTTAGCCTTCAGCCGCAGTGTCCGGTTTTCGAGGCTCACGGCTTTCGGGGCATATTCTTTCCAAAACGTCCATTGCAGGCCCAGTTCCGCCCCCTGGAAGTCGTCGGAAAGCTCCAGGCCGTGACGGATGGGAACCTCTGCCTTGGGAAACGTGCCTGTGGACTTGGCACGACACCATCCGTCCGGTGTCCACTCGATCGGTTCGATAAGGGTTTGACGCCCCAAAGTATGGTAACCTTTGGCGTATGCGTGGTACACCACCCACCAGTTTCCGTTTACATCGTCTATCAGTGTGCCGTGCCCTTTGGACCACCAGCTTTCCCTTTCACTGTAAGTGTGCACCAACGGGTTGAACGGAGAGTTCTCCCACGGACCGAGTACGCTTTTCGAGCGTGCCGTCACGACCATGTGACTGGTGCCCGGTCCGGCAGTTCCGCCTTCGGCCGACGTGAGGTAATAGTAGCCGTTGTGGTAGTTCAGCTTCGGAGATTCCAGATACATGCCTTCCGTCCGCCAGTTCCGGGGATAGGGCCAACCGTCGTAGACCTTTTTCACCTCGCCCACCGTAGACAATCCGTCATCGGAGAGCTGCACGACTTTGCCTTCGGAGAGATACAAGTAACGTTTTCCATCCGCATCGGCCACATGCCCGGGGTCGATGCCGTTCACCTTCAAATCTTTCGGTGCGCTCCACGGCCCGCGGATGTCGTCCGCCCATATCACCCAGTTCGTCCCGGCAGCCGGATAATAGATGTAATACCTATTATTATACTTCACTAAATCCGGTGCCATGGCCGAGCCTTCCCATTGCGCCATGGCACGACATACCGGTTCCCAATGTTCCAAGTCCTGGGAATGCCAGATGAGGAAGCCCGGCGCATAATAAAAAGGAGAATGCGTCATGTAGTAATCCTTCCCGTCGCGCAGGATGGTGGGGTCGGGATAGTCTCCGGCAAGGATGACTTTCGGAAAGTCTTTTGCACAGACGGCCCAACTCAGTAAGGAGAACAAGACAAGAGAAACATACTTTTTCATAAATTCATCGTTGATTATTCTATTTCACTACATATTTCTTTCCGTCCATGATGTAGATGCCCTTATGTAGACCGCGCAGAGCCTCGGACTTCCTTACTTGTTTGCGTACCATCCGGCCGGACAAGTCATATACATCCACTTCTTTCATCAGGTCATTGTTATCCACGGAGGGAGCCGAGATATTGTCGCCTTTGTTCGGACCTACGTAATAAAGGCGGAAATTATCGGCAAACCAATATTGTCCGTTCCCGGTAATGACGCCGCTTCCCTTGATACCGATGACCAGGCTTCCGTTTTCCACATAAATTTCCGGTATGACCGTGGTGGTAGACAACGTGTTTTGAGCGATGTCCCATGTGTCGGTATCGGCATTGAAAACAGCTTCCGCGTATACGCTGTCGCTGAATACGTAAACCGTGCTGTCGTTTTGGTTGATGTCGGGTACAATCTCGGTAGACACATTGCGCGTCAAAGCATACAACTGCAACAGTTCCGGAGTCTTCGTACACCAAGTGGCAGCCTCCAAACGGTAAGCTCCATCGGGTAAGGCGACCTTGCTTTCTTGTGCCCCATAGTTGCCCAAAACTTGATGGTAATCGGTAGAAGAAGCGATGTTGTTGCTCTCTTTTCCAGACCAGCTCCAACAATACAACCAAGTGTCGCCGCTCGTCGCTTTGGTACGTTCCTGACTGTCAGCCGTCGTTTGGCACTCCCAACCGTTGGCTACGGTGTTGATTGGCGTATTATTGTCGTCCACTGCATTTTGATAGATATTCGGATTGACAATGAAACTCGTCATGTCCAACGGGTTTTCTTTGGCGCTTTCTTTCACGTCCTGTGTCATGGCTTCCACACATTCCATCTTCAACAGTTCCGTGAATTCGTCGGCATCGATTTGGTCAATCTCATCGCTTTTCAAAAGTGCCACCACGTTTTTATACGCTTCGCTTTCGGTCAATCCACCGATTTGGTCTGCCAAGGTTTTGGCTTTACCCAACGGGAAGCAGAGCGCGATGGAAGCTTTCAAGGCTTCGGTCGCATCGTTCAATACAGTTGTCTTCTCAACGATCCTTTCGTCCAAGTAATTTCCCCATGTCATCTTTTCCGCGTAAGCCGCAGCGTCCTCCAATGCCATGGAGAAATCGGCCGTAACCTTAGGTTGGGCTACAACCAGCCCTTCATTTAATTGACCATTCAAAACGGTACCGTTGCTTAAGAGAGGCGTGAGGGTTTCATAATTTGTAATAATCGTGTTGCCTTCTTCCAACATGCGGTCCATATCCTCGATGGCTAATTGTAGCTCTTCTTGTGTTCCGGATTCGATGAAGTCGGGATAACCGTCTTCCGGATCCAAGGCAAAACCGAGGTCGTCGCTGTCGTCGATACCGGCTTCCACCATCTTTTCATGCAGCAGGGCCGCTTCATCCAGTCGGGCTTGCAGACGGTCGCGGTAAGCAGAGATTACATCGCTCTTGATGTAATAAAGGCGGAAGTTGTCGGCATACCAACTTTTACCGTTTCCACCTGTCGTGCCTACGCAAACCATACCGATGTGAAGTTTACCGTCGCGCACTTCAAAGTTCTCTGTTTCCGTCGTTGTAGCCAGAGCGTCGCGTGCTTCTACATAAGTGTCCCAATCTTCGTTGCTTTCCGCAAAGGCGAAATCCACGCTGTCTGTCGAGGCGTACAAGAGTACGTTGGTCGCTCCGGCGTTTGTATAAGTGGCTGCTTTCAATATGTACAGTCCGTCCGGTAACTTCACCGCTCCTTCTTCGTCGCTTCCTATAGTTTGTCCATAGCGTGAGGGGTTCAGACGGGAACCGGTCCAACTGTTGCAGTAAAGATCTGAATTACCTGTACCTTCGGTAGACGTGTACCACGTACCGTCCGCAGCCCCTTTGTCGCAATCCCAACCGGAAGGAGGAGCCATTTCCGATACGGTTTGGAATACGTTCGGATTGACAATGAAACTGGTAAGTTCTATCGGATTGTCATCGGATGCCGTAGAAAGGAACTCCGGCGTCATGGCTGTACGGCATTCTGCATTGAGAGCCTGTGCGGCCAAAGCCACATCGTCGTAAACCAATTCCGTGGAGGCCAACAATTCAGCTACTTTCTTGTAAGCTTCGGTTTCTGCCAAACCGCTGATACGGTCGGCCAATGCTTTGGCTTTCTGTAATGAATAGCTTAGGCTGATGTAAGCCACGGCATTGGATGTTGCCGTGTTCATGGCCGTAATGCCGTCGTCAATTGCTTCAGTGACTTCTTTCATTGTGGACAGTTTCAGAACCTCTTCCGCAGTTCCGACAGCGTCTTGCAGTTCTTGCTTTACGGCATCTGTCACATTATATGTCCCATCTTCCATTTGCGCCAACAGCTCGGTTGCTTTGGCCATGCTTGCTGTCAACTCAGCCCCCTTCGTACAAAGCCCTAAAGCTGTGGCTGTGTTTTCTTCGAGGATAACGGATGCGGCGGCGATTTCCTCCTCCGGAGTGTTTTCATTGTAGCTGCCGTACTGTTCGACGAGGGCGGTCAACTCGGAGGCGGACGCTATACCCAAAGTTTCCAACGAATCGCGCAGCGTTTCCAATTTTGAGATTTTGACGGAGAAGGCATCAAACGCGCTTCCCTCGAAATACAGTTTGAAATTGTCCCAACAAGACCATGTTTTACCCGCATTGGTATTGGATGCAATCCCCATCAGCATGCCGCTTCCGTCTTGTTGTACGGTGAATGTCACCTCGTTCAGATAGCTTTCGGGGTATTTGGTCAGCCAAGCGTTCAGTCCTTCCATACCGTCGGGCCATCCGTTCAACTGGTTGGCTACACTGGCATCTGCAGGTTCGCTGTACAGGGACTTTAGCTTCACCGAATCCTCTCCTGCAAACAGGTAAGCATTGATAACTTCCGTGCCGGCGTTGTAGGCCGCTCCATTATCATTTCCGCCTGCACGGTGGAATCCTTGCACCGTAAGTTTGTAATGACCGGCTTTCAACCCTAACACGTTTTGCGAGGCAGAATTATAAGACTGGAAGAACTCTGCATTCAACCATGTGGCATTCACGCCGGGAAGCGCAGTCCCGGCGTCCCACCCGTCCGTCGTACCGGTGGAGAAGTCTGCATTGGTGATGTAAGTGTCTGTCACATCAATCCATTCTTGTGCATACACAGTTCCCGTGCAAAAAGCAGTCCACGCCATTGTGGCCAACAGATGCTTGGTCCCTCTGCGCGGCAAATCCTTAAAAAAGTCGTTTTTTCCCATAATAGTAAAAAGTAAGGTTCAATCTTTTTTCGGATTGTTACGGCTGAACCTGTTGGCCGTAACACCGATTCCAATCACGTTTTATATATAGGACGAACGACGGAGCGAAAATACCTAATTTGCCCTCGATTTTTTAACATTTGGCTCGAAATGCCTCTTAATTGTCAGGAGAAAGCGAAACAGACCTGCTTCCTTTACTGTTTTTTTCGTACCTTTGCGCCCAAATTATTAAGGTAGGGTATTTTTCTACATATTAATCAAACGTACACAAGAAGAAACCAATGGAAGAATCAAACAAGTCCGAATTAAAAGCAGAGTTGATATACGGGTTGAACGACCGACCGCCTTTGCGCGAAACTTTATTTGCTGCCCTACAGCATTTATTGGCCATTTTCGTGGCTATCATCACCCCGCCGCTTATCATAGCCGGGGCTTTGAAGTTGGATGTCGAGACGACCAGTTTCTTGGTTTCCATGGCATTGTTTGCTTCCGGCGTGTCCACGTTTATACAATGTAGACGAATCGGAGGTATCGGTACGGGATTGCTGTGCATACAGGGCACGAGCTTTTCTTTCATCGGTCCTATCATTTCCGCAGGGCTGACCGGAGGTCTTCCCGTTATTTTCGGGGCTTGTATGGCGGCCTCTACGGTAGAAATGTTAATTAGCCGCTTATTGAAATATACCCGTAAAATCATTACGCCGTTGGTTTCCGGTATTGTCGTGACGCTGATAGGCATGAGTCTTATCAAAGTGGGGATTACGGCCTGCGGAGGCGGTGCGGTGGCCAAAAGCAACGGGACTTTCGGTAGCTTTGAACATGTCGGCCTGGCGGCTTTGGTTTTGTTGCTGATTATTTTCTTCAACAGAAGTTCGAACCGTTACCTGCGTATGAGTTCGATTGTCATCGGACTGGTCATCGGTTACGCGGTGGCTTGGTGTATGGGTTTGGTGGACTTTTCTTCGGTGCAGAGTTATGGAGGGTTCAATATACCTGTTCCTTTTAAATACGGCTTGTCTTTTGACTGGTCGGCTTTTATCGCTTTGGGACTGGTGTATTTGATTACGGCGATTGAAGCCTACGGCGACATCACGGCCAATTCACTCATCTCGGGAGAGCCGGTAGAGGGAAAGACGTTTGTGAAACGGGCTTCCGGAGGAATTTTGGCCGATGGGTTCAATTCTATGTTGGCCGGAGTGTTCAATTCCTTCCCGAACTCAGTCTTTGCCCAAAACAACGGGATGATACAGTTGACTGGAGGGGGGGGGAGCCGTTACGTGGGATATTATATCGCAGGATTCCTTATTTTGCTGGGACTTTTCCCGGCCGTGGGTCTGGTGTTCTCTTTGATGCCCGAACCTGTATTGGGCGGTGCCACGTTATTGATGTTCGGCACAGTGGCTTCTGCCGGAATCCGTATTATTGCAGCTCAGACCATCGACCGCAAGGCCACGTTGGTGATGGCGTTGAGTTTTTCTTTGGGATTAAGTGTGGAATTGGTGCCCGAGATTCTTTCGCAACTGCCGGAAACGGTGAGAAACATATTCTCGTCCGGTATCACGACCGGTGGTGTCATAGCTATTTTGGCCAATGCCTTGATTCGTATTAAAGAATAGGTAGAAAGGAAAAGAACGGATTTGGGCAAGCGTAAAAACAACCGGATAGAGGAAGAACAGCGTACGGTAGAATTGATGATTCGTCTCTACTGCCGCTACAAGGAAGGCCACAGGACTTTATGTCCGGAGTGCCGTGAAATGTTGGATTATTCCCGTGCACGTCTATCACGGTGTCCCTTCCAGAAAGATAAGCGTACGTGCCGTCTTTGCACCATACATTGCTACCGTCCGGACATGAAGCGACGCATCCGGAAAGTGATGCGATATGCAGGTCCACGTATGTTATGGTATCATCCCCTGATTGCTTTGCGGCATTTATGGCGGGAATATAGGGGATAAAGCTACGATTATTCAGAAGGTTTTTGATAGTAATAATACCACCAATACGTATTTCCGTACATGCGTCGGCATTGGTTCGAGCGTTCCGTCGCATGAGTATATTGCATACCGTAGTGGAGGAAGTCGTTCAAGTTTGTTTCTATTACACTGTTTTTGTACGTAATGGCCGGAGTGGTATGCAAACGGTTATATAGAATGAGAGCTTCCTTGTAATGTAACGGGAGGTTGTCGTTCACTTCATGGCAACGTGGCAGTGCGGCGACAAAAGCATCAAGGTTCTTATCCAACAGATAGGCGCAAAGCAAGTAGTCTTTTGCAGCAGCAGTGGCCGAAGGCCGTTGTGACAGAAGTTCGAGAAACCGGGTGTTGTCTTTCAAATTTTTCCCCGGCTTTCCCCCTAAATGTTTGTATAAGGCCTTCGTCCAATCATGAGCGTAGGTTGTATCAGACAAACTGGGCAACAGACCTTGGCTACCGTTATATTGAGGAAAATCGAAAAGCTTCTCGCCTAAAAGATTCTCACGGCTTAGTGCAAACACTCTCATGGCAGTCAGGCTCCGGTCTGTCTGCAATGATTGGGCTCCTACTTGCAACGCCAACGAGTCCTGCCCTTCGACGAGGTATCTCTCCGCTTTGAGCCGGTAGTGGTATACATCTTTCGTATTGGCTATGCTGTTAACCATGCAGAACTGCAACGCAAGCCATAGGAAATTCACCCATAGGAAGGAAAAAGCATTCTGTTTTCCATTTTTACGATCCGGGAAATGCAGAGCCATCCATGTCACAAGGATATACAAAAAAATACAGACCGTGAGCCATATCCAATTGGTGGACAATTGTACATTCCACCCTGTTTGAGGAACAATGGACGTAAGCAATCCCAACACGACGCACGACGGGAAATAATAGAGTGCATGGAAACGCAACGGATATACCATTATCCGCCGAAAAACTCCCTGCAATAACAGTAGCAGAAAGGTAATGATGACCGTTCCCCACAGCGGAGAATAAACGGTCTGCCCTTTCGACAACAAATGTTGTGCGGTAGCCAATAAGTCAGCCTGCATCACAAACAGGTAAAGCAGGGAGAACAAGGTGAAAAGAGAACCGCATACCCATGAAATCATGCGTGCGGTTCTTTTCTTATATGTCGGTTTGTACATCCGGAATCCAGTTTCAGTTTATTTGTTTTTACTCTTATTTATTTTCCGTCTTTTCATCTTCTTGCGCCTTACGGAGTACCATGGCAGAACGTGCCGGAAGATAGAGTTTGAGCCATCCCTTTCCATCACGGGCCAGAAGCGGGTCGAAGTTGGTCAAGTGGCGGAGGCTGTCATCATTCAATCCGTGTCCGCCGAATGCCGGGGCGTCAGTGTTCAGAATCACGTCGTAGGCTCCTTGAGGCACCATGAAGCCGTAATCCGTATACGAACGGGCATAGCTGAAGTTAAAGACAAATATGAGGTTATTACGGCTATAGGCCAATACTTGGTCGCCATCGTTATGCCAGATTTCCGTCACGGGAGATTTTTGGATATTTTTCTCCTTGCCGATAATATCCAACATCGCCTTGTCGAAGTCACCTAAGTAATGATAGCACAACTCTTTATTATCTACAAGATTCCACTGTCTCCGGGCATACTTGTGACTCCATCCGTTGCCCTCACGCGGAAAATCAATCCATTCCGGATGACCGAACTCATTACCCATGAAATTCAGGTAACCGCCGTTGATGGTGGAAGCCGTAAGCAGACGAATCATTTTATGCAAGGCTATGCCGCGTTCTACGGCGTAGTTCTCATCTCCTTTTTTGAAGTGCCAATACATGTCGGCATCTATCAGGCGGAAAATGATAGTCTTGTCGCCCACCAAAGCCTGGTCGTGGCTTTCACAATAAGATATGGTCTTCTCGTCAGCCCGTCGGTTCGTCACTTCCCAGAACATGCTGCTGGGTTTCCAGTCCTCGTCCTTCTTTTCTTTAATGGTCTTTATCCAATAGTCGGGAATGTTCATGGCCATGCGGTAGTCGAATCCGTATCCGCCACCTTTGAACGGGGCAGCCAATCCCGGCATGCCGCTCACTTCCTCGGCTATGGTAATGGCTTTGGGGTTGACTTCGTGAATCAATGCGTTGGCCAACGTCAGGTAACAGATGGCATTGTCGTCTTGATGCCCGTTGAAATAATCCCCATAGTTGCAGAACGCCTCGCCCAACCCGTGGCTGTAATAGAGCATAGACGTGACACCATCGAAACGGAAACCGTCGAAATGGTACTCGTCCAACCAGAATTTGCAGTTGGACAACAGGAAGTGTATGACTTCGTTCTTGCCGTAATCGAAGCACAAACTGTCCCACGCCGGGTGTTCGCGCCGTCCGCCCGAATAGAAATACTGGCAGGGGTCACCGGCAAAATTGCCCAAGCCTTCCACTTCGTTCTTCACGGCGTGGGAGTGCACGATGTCCATAATCACGGCGATGCCCATTTTATGTGCCTCGTCGATGAGTCGTTTCAGTTCCTCCGGCGTACCGAAACGGCTGGAAGCTGCAAAGAAACTCGATACATGATAGCCGAAACTTCCGTAGTAAGGATGTTCCTGTATGGCCATGATTTGTATGCAGTTGTACCCATCGGCAGCGATGCGGGGCAGCACGTTTTCACGGAACTCATTGTAAGACCCGACTTTTTCCGCATCCTGCGCCATACCGATGTGGCATTCATAAATCAGCAAGGGAGCCGTATTGGGGCGGAAAGTCTTCTTTTTCCACACGTAAGGCTGTTCGGGCGCCCAGACTTGTGCACTGAAAATTTTGGTCTGTTCGTCCTGTACCACGCGGCGGCACCATGCCGGAATACGTTCGCCGCATCCGCCTTCCCAATGTATTTTCAACTTGTAGAGGTCGCCGTGTTTGAGGGCGTTGCCGCGCAATTTGATTTCCCAGTTCCCGCTGTCCTTTATCCTTTTCAACTGGTATTTCGGCGATTCCTTCCAATCATTGAAGTCGCCTATCAAATAGATTTCGGTGGCATGGGGCGCCCATTCGCGGAATACCCACCCCGTAGCTGTGCGGTGCAGGCCGAAATATAAGTATCCCGAAGCGAAATCCGACAAAGAGCATTTTCCATTTTGTGTGAGTTCGGCGATTTTGTCTTCCGCATGCTGGTGGCGACCCACGATAGCGGCTTCATAATCTTTCAGCCAAGGGTCGTTTTTAATAATATCCAAAGTCTTTGGAGTTGACTTTACCGTTGATCTTGCCATAATAAGAATAGAATTAAGGTGTTATTTTTATTGTTGATTCCAATCATCCGATACCGGAATTTTAAAGACGGCTTTCTTCAAAGCTGTCGGTGTTACGCCCGGCGCATGTGCGTCTTGCGGGAAAAAGATGGCAAACATGCCTTTCTTTACGGTGACGAAACTTCCGGAGCACTCTTTATAGAATGAAATGTCTTTGGTTTCATCGTATGGCGTAGGCTTCAATTCTTTTAAGGGGGAATATCCCATGGTTTCATCGCCCGTAAGAGGTATTTGTATGTCTATCATTTTCCTGTGTGATTCGAGAACGGCTTGACTCGGAGCCTTGGGCGGGATGGTCTGCAAATTTACGAAACATCCGTCGGCATCCCATTCAAAGCGTCCTTCCGGCAAAGCCTGCAAGTCATGGCTGTCCAGAAAGCCGACAACCGTCTTCAACATCGGGAGAAGACGGATATAATCTTTCAGGTGCGTTATGTCGTCGATAATCATAATGTCAGAGTTTTATCGTTCTATCGGTGCAAATATAGACGTTTGTCCGGATATCTCACTCATGTTTCAGTAACTTTTTATGCCTTTGGAGCACTTTCAAGAGCTCTTCATGCACTTTTCCGTTCGAAGCGAACACCTCCTTGGCTACGAGGCAATCAGGATTACCGTCAAACCCCGTCATTTTGCCGCCCGCCTGTTTCAGGATGATATACGCCGCCGCAATGTCCCATGGCCCTATAAAAGCCTCCACGCGAGCTTCAAAACGTCCGGCTGCAATATAGCAGATTTCTGCGGCGGCCGCGCCCATAAGCCGTAGTCCACCCACATGGCCGTACAAATCTTGTATGAGGCCGAGGGCGAAAGAACGGTAGTCCTCTGCCTTATATGGAAATCCCAGTTCAATGAAAGATTGGTCGAGCACGCTCTGGTCGCTGACGCATATCTCCTTACCGTTCAAGTAAGCCCTACTGTTTTTGTGGGCCCAAAAAAGTTCCTCACGGCCGCATTCGTACACTACGCCCAACAGTATTTTCTCGCGGTTGCGCAAGGCAATGCTTACGCAATACGGCGTGCAGTCGTGAATATAATTGCTCGTTCCGTCCAAGGGGTCCACCACCCAACAGTATTCCTGTTCTTCCAGCGAACCGGACCCTTCTTCGGCAATAAAACCAGCTTCGGGGAGCAATTCATGCAACCTCTCCACGATACGTTTTTCAGATGCTTTGTCCACGTACGACACATAGTCATGCGCCGCTTTCTGCTCCACACGGCTACGGTCGAAAGAAAGCCGTTCCTTTTTTAAAAACTCACCGGTCTGTCTGGCCAGTTTCTTGACTTCCTCAGTCAGAAAATCCAAGTCCATTTATGTTCCTCCTATTTTACTATCACTCCGTGGCTGTATTCCCCTTTTTGGACGATATTTCCGTTTTTGTCTTTCATCACGAAAGGACCGTCCTTTTCATTGTCCTTGAAGTTTCCTTCGAAGCGCATTCCGTTTTCGTCCTCCATGATGCCGGGGCCGTTCTTCTCTCCGTTCTTGAACATTCCTTTGAATTTCGATCCGTCTGTCATACGCAAGATGCCTTCCCCGTCCATTTGTCCGTCTTTCCAGTTTCCTTCATAGGTATCGCCGTTGCTCCATACATATTTTCCCTGTCCGTCGCGTTTGTTGGCTTTCCACATGCCGGTGTACGACGCGCCGTTGTGCCATGTGAACGTGCCTTTACCGTCTTGGAATCCGTTCTTGAACTGGCCGACGTACTTGTTGCCGTTGGCAAAAGTGAAAATACCTTCACCCGTGCGTTCGCCTTGCACGTAACCGCCTTCATATTGGTCGCCGTTGTGGAATTTGTACACCCCTTTTCCGTGCTGCACGTCGTCCACCCATTCTCCGGTATATTTGTCCCCGTCGGCATAGTTGAACGTACCTTTACCGTTGCGTTGGTTGTCTTTCCACATGCCGTCGTACCATGAACCGTCGTTCCAGTCAAAGATGCCTTTGCCGTTTTTTTGGTCGTTGCTCCATTCTCCCCGGTAGAATGCCCCGTTGGCGTATTTATATTCCCCGTAACCTTCCCGCTTGTCGGCTTCCCAGTTACCTTTATACACGTCTCCGTTGTAATAGTACATGGTGCCCTGTCCTTGTTGGAAGTCGCGAAACCACAGGCCTTCGTATTTATTGTTGTTCATGAAATAATATATGCCATGCCCGTGTTGCTGGTCTTGAAACCATTCGCCTTCGTATTTTTCTCCGTCAGGGAATTTATACACGCCGTATCCTTGGCGTTTGCCTTTCACGTATTCGCCTTCATAAGAGTCTCCGTTTTTGAAATGGGTGATGCCCTTGCCGTAAGGTTTGCCTTTGAACAGCTCTCCCTGGTATTCCGCACCGTCTTTAAAAGTATAATTCCCTATTTTGATTTCTTGGGCGTAGCCTTGCAGGACAGGCCATAACAAAACTATGCCGAAGAGTTTGTGTTTCAATCCCATTGCCGTATTGTCTGTATTTAGAATGTGTTATCGTTTGGTCCTGTTCTTCAGGAAAGCTTCGGCCGCTTCGAGGTCGGCCGGTGTGTCGATGCCGATGGTTTCTATTTCGTTGATGCCCACCTTGATGGTATAGCCGTTTTCCAACCACCGTAATTGTTCCAACGATTCGGCCAGTTCCAACGGCGATTGCGGCAGGGAGGTGAGTTCTTTCAACACGTCGGCCTTGTAGGCATACAAGCCGATATGCTTGTAGTACACATGCCCCTTCAACCACTCCGCTTTGTCCTTGTTGCGTTGGTAAGGAATGATGGAACGGCTGAAATAAAGAGCCTGCATCCGGCGGTTGACCACCACTTTGGGCGAGTTGACGTTTTCCAAGGCAGGCCAACCGTCGGCCGGCGTGAAAGGTTTCACCAAAGTGGCGATTTCCGTTTGCGGATCTTCAAAACAAGCCTTTACGGTCTCCAACTGCTGCGGCTGAATGAAAGGTTCGTCGCCCTGGATGTTGACGACCACGTCGTATGGTTTGCCCTGCAATACGTAAGCCTCATAGCAGCGGTCCGTGCCGCTCTTGTGGTCCGCACGGGTCATGACGGCCTTGCCGCCGAATCCTTCTACCGTCTTGAGAATCCGTTCGTCATCGGTGGCCACGAGCACGTCGTCCATCACGCCGGATACTTGCTCGTACACCCGCTGGATGACAGGCTTGCCGCCCAACATGGCCAAAGGCTTGCCCGGAAATCTTGTGGAAGCATATCGTGCCGGAATAATCCCTATGTAATTCATTTTTTAGCTATTAATAAAGTATGCCATACAAAAATACAAAAAGATTTTGTAAGGGAGGGTAAAACTCCTTATTTTTGTGAATAAAAAGAACGGATGAAGAAGTGTTTCATAGGATTGGGCAGCAATGAACGCACGGCGGCACGGCTTTTGGCTGCGCAGTCCGATCTGTGCATGTCGTTTCCCGGCATTGTGTTCAGCCGCTTGGTGCAGACTGCTCCTGTGGGCTTTGATTCGCCCCGCATGTTTTACAATCAGGTGGCTTGCTTTACTACTCCGCTCACGGCATCGCAAGTCCGCGAATGCCTGAAAAAGATAGAACGTGACCACGGACGCACGGCGGACGATAAGGCGCGAGGCATCGTGAAAATAGACATCGACCTGCTGTGTTACGACGGAGAAGTCCTCAAACCGCAGGACTGGCAGCGGGGCGATGTCCGCGAGGGGGTGGCGGAACTGGCCTCTTCCTGAAGGACGGAATGCCGACACATATTTCAAATCATAAAAACAAAAAAGCGTATGAGAACAAGACTTTTATTCATGCTGCTCCTTACCGGTTGGGCGTGGGGCACGGCGCAGGCCGCCACGGACGAAGGGCGTTACATTGAAGTGACCGGTACTTCCGAGGTGGAAATCGTACCGGACGAGATACATTACATCATCGAAATCAAGGAATATTTTGCCGAAGAATTCGACGGCAAATCCAAAGAGGAAGATTACCGTACGAAGGTACCCTTGGCCCGGATAGAGGAAGGGCTGAGGGAGACACTTCGGGAAGCCGGTGTCCCGAACGATGCCGTGCGCACACAGGAAATCGGCGACTATTGGCGCGAGAGCGGACGGGAGTTCCTCGTTTCCAAACGGTTTGACCTCACGCTGACCGACTTCAAGCAAATCGACCGTATTGTCCGGCATGTGGACACCAAAGGCATCCATACGATGCGCATAGGTGAGTTGAAAAACAAAGACATGCAGCTTTACCATCAAAAAGGAAAAATAGCCGCCTTGATGGCCGCCCGGGAGAAAGCCGCTTATTTAGTGGAGGCATTGGGCCAGAAACTTGGAGGCGTGGAGCGCATCATCGAGAACGGAAACAACGGCTTTTCTCCCATGTTCACGGCACAAAGCAACGTAAGTTCTTCCGACGCGGCTTCTTTCGATGGTTTTCGTACGATTAAGAACCATTATTCCATGTCGGTTCGTTTTGAAATTTTAGACCAATGAAAGCGGACTACGAAATCAGACAAGAGACGGAGAAAGACTATCCGCAAGTTTTCAAGTTGGTGGAAGAAGCCTTCCGGGACATGAAAGAGAGCGACCATCGCGAACAGTTTCTGGTGGAGCGACTTCGGCATTCCCCCGCATTTGTTCCGGAACTTTCTTTGGTGGCCGACGGGGACGGCGGCGTGGTCGGCTACGGCCTGATGACCCGTGTGTCGATTCGTTCGGGAATACTGGATGCGGAATCCTTGGCGCTGGCTCCCGTGGCCGTACGGCCGGACAGGCAATCCATGGGCATAGGCAGCGCCCTGATTCGGGAGCTGCATGCACGGGCCGCCCGGTTGGGCTACAAGTCGGCCGTTGTGTTGGGGCACGAAGGGTTTTATCCCCGTTTCGGATATAGGAAAGCTTCGGACTATGGGATAGCATTTCCTTTTGAAGTCCCTTCGGAATGTTGCATGGCTGTCGAGTTGGTGGCCATAGGCTTGCGGGACATACGGGGCGTGGTATGCTATCCGGAAGCTTTTATGGAATGACGGGGCTGTTTGGGTATGAATTGACATAAGGACAAAAGAACAAAGGGCTGCGCATGTAAGAAATTTATGTCCTTTTGTTCTTTTGTCTTATCCCATCATTCATTTTGTCATATTGTCAGAATGTCAAATCCGAACCCGTGAGAATCGCGTGTATGGGGGCAGGGCAAGCCTTCGAAGATTTTGAGCGATTCTCGCGGCTTTTGCCTGATTCAAAAAGAAAGAAAAAATGTGGTCGTGCCTGTCATTTGGGTGGGTCCGGCAGTGTGTTCTGCCGCATGGTGCGCCGTTGGGCGTAAGCCGGATGGGACTTTTCAGGTACAGGATGTTGCGGTGTCCTTGTCGGCCGGACAAGGGCAAATAATTTTGCCATGCGCAGAAAAAGCCGGTAAAAAAGGCTGTGAAGCGACCCTCGGCTTTGATTTTCGGACGTGCGTTTTCACGTCTGCGCCAAATGAAAAATCGCTTTCAGCCGAATGATTTTCCGTTCTCAGTCGAACGATTTCATGCTTTCTACAAAAAATCCGAAAAAACTCCGCTTGTCACCTCTTCAACCCGTGCTTCTTCACAGGACAACCCCAAAAAGGAAGCCTTTTTTCGTGCTTCCCTTTCGGGGTTGTTCTCATGATTTCTATTCTCAAAAATGACCTTCTGTATCTTTTTTAAGGGTTTTGGCGACATTTTGTTTGCAAGACATGGCTTATTCGAAAACTTCGTCGATGCCGCCGTATTCCTCTACCGGAGCCTCTTCCGTCAGGATCGTGTCTTGACAAGGGTCGAATCCTTCGGGAATTTTAAACTTCTCGTCGGGGGAATATCCCAGGTCTTTGTCCTTATATACCTTTTGGAAGAAATAGGCGCAGACGGGTAAAGCCGAAGAGGCTCCCTGTCCGTAGGTCATGCTGTTGAAATGGATGTCGCGGTCTTCGCCGCCCACCCAGCAACCGGCGGAAAGCGACGGCGTGAAACATACGAACCAACCGTCGGAGTTCCGGTTGGTGGTTCCCGTTTTTCCTCCCATGTCGGCATTCACGTTGTAACGGAAGCGCATGCGGCCGCCCGTACCTCCGTTCATGACGCCTTGCAGCATGATAATCATCTTATAAGCGCTTTCCTCGCTGATGACTTCCGTCATGCGGGGCTGGAACTCCCCTACTACATTCCCTTCGTTGTCTTCTATCCGCGACACGAAAAGGGGAGCCGTACGAATGCCGCGGTTGGCAAAGGCCGTGTATGAACTGACCATCTCGGCCACGGAGATTTCACAGGGACCGAGGCACAGCGACATGGAAGGATGGATGTCACGGTTGAGCACGCCGAACTCGTGAATCAGCCTCACCAAAGCCGACGGGCTGAGACGACTCATCAGGTAGGCCGAAATCCAGTTGTTGGACTGGGCCAGTCCCCATTTCAGCGTAACCATTTCTCCGTATCGGGAGCGGCTGCCGTTGCGGGGTGTCCAAGGCTTGCCGGCCACGATATACGTCTGTTGTACGTTCGGCGCAAGGTCGCAGGGCGACATGCCGTTCTCCATGGCCAGCGTATAGAGGAAGGGCTTGATAGTAGACCCGACCTGACGGCGGCCCACTCCGGCCATGTCGTATTGGAAATAGCGGTAATCTGGTCCGCCCACGTAGGCTTTCACATATCCCGTGCGGGTATCCATACACATGAATCCTGCACGCAGGAAACTTTTGTAATAGCGGATAGAGTCCATCGGCGTCATGACGGTATCCACTTCTCCGTGGTAAGAAAATACGGTCATTTCTTGTGGCGTATTGAATGCCTTTTGGATGTCCTCTTCCGTTGCGCCGCCCTTTTTCATCTTGATGTAACGTTCGCTCTGTTCCATCGAACGGCGCATGATTTTTTCCACCTCTTTCGTAGAAAGTTGGTTGGAGAACGGGCGTGTCGTCTGGTGACGCTTTTCTTTGTCGAAGATGGGTTGCAGGTAACCGGCCACATGTTCCTCCACGCTTTCCTCCGCATATTGTTGCATGCGTGAGTCGATGGTGGTGTAGATTTTCAGTCCGTCCGTATATAGGTTATAAGGTGTACCATCCTTTTTCCGGTTCTTGTTGCACCATCCGTATAAGGGATCGGTTTCCCATGCCAACGAATCTTCATAATATTTTTGGTCTTGCCATGAAGCATAATCGCTTCGGTTGGGTTCTTTGGCCATCAGCATCGTGCGCAGCCGTTCGCGCAGGTAGGTGGCCAGTCCTTCCTTGTGGTCCACGCGGTGAAAACGCAGCCCGATGGGCTCCAGCTTGTGCAACTCGGCGTCTGCTTTGCTCAAATATCCGGCTTTGACCATCTGGTCCAGTACCACGTTGCGCCGCTCACGGCAACGCTCCGGTTTCCGCACCGGATTGAAATAAGATGGGTTTTTACACATTCCTATAAGCGTCGCCGCTTCGCAAACCGAGAGGTTCTGCGGTTCTTTGTTGAAGTATGTGCGGGATGCCGTCTTGATGCCCACGGCATTATGCAGGAAATCGAAGTAATTGAGGTACATGGTGATGATTTCCTCTTTGGTATAGTATCGTTCCAGCTTGACTGCAATCACCCACTCTATGGGTTTCTGCAAGGCGCGCTCCATCGTACTCTGTGCCACGTCGCTATAAAGTTGCTTGGCCAATTGCTGGGTAATGGTACTTCCTCCCCCGGCATTGCTCTGTCCGAGTAAGCCGCGTTTCACTACGGCCCGTGCCAGAGCGCGGTAGTCGATGCCCGAATGGTCATAAAACCGCTCGTCCTCCGTAGCCACCAATGCCTTGACCAACCAGGGGGAAAGGTCGTCGAAGCCCACGAAAATACGGTTGGCCCGGCTGTACGACCAGGTTCCCAGAAGTTTACCGTCGGCCGAAACGGCCTGTGACGCGTATTTATTGACGGGATTTTCTAATTGATATAAGTTCGGCATGTATCCAATCCATCCGTGCCAGATGGCGTAGAAAGCCAGGGAAACAGCACTGATGCAAAGAAACAAAATCACCCACAAAGTGATTACAAACTTCTTCCTCATAAATCTTTTTCTTTCATTTATCAAAGTGGTAAAATGCAAAATTACAAATAAACTTTATAATAGGCTGTCTATTTGTGGAAAAGTTAACGAAATGATGTGCAGTCCTCTTTCGTTCCACTTTTTTTATGTAACTTTGAAAGCTGAAGAAATTCTATATTTAAGCAAAAAGAAATCCGAAATGGAAAACAGGAGTTTGGTGACTATTGCAGACCATTCCAAAGAGAAGATCATGTATCTGCTTCGAATGGCCGGAGAGTTTGAGAAACATACCAACCGGAAGTTGCTGGAGGGTAAAGTCGTGGCTACTTTGTTTTTTGAACCGTCTACGAGGACACGGTTGAGTTTTGAAACGGCAGCGAATCGTCTGGGAGCGCGCGTCATCGGGTTTACCGACCCGAAAGTGACCAGTTCCACCAAGGGCGAAACCCTGAAAGACACCATCATGATGGTAAGCAATTATGCCGATTTGATTGTCATGCGGCATTATCTCGAAGGGGCGGCCCGTTATGCTTCCGAGGTGTCGCCGGTGCCCATTATCAATGCAGGTGACGGGGCCAACCAGCATCCTTCGCAGACCATGTTGGATCTTTACTCTATTTATAAGACGCAAGGCACGCTCGATAACCTACAGATTTATATGGTAGGTGATTTGAAATACGGACGTACCGTACACTCTTTGCTGATGGCCATGCGTCATTTCAACCCGACGTTTCATTTCATTGCTCCCGAAGAGTTGAAGATGCCGGATGTGTACAAGCAGTATTGCGACATTCATCATATAAAATATGTAGAACACACGGACTTTACCGCCGACACCATTGCCGGGGCGGACATACTCTATATGACCCGTGTACAAAAGGAACGGTTTACCGACCTGATGGAATATGAGCGGGTGAAGGATCTCTACCTGCTCAAACTTTCCATGCTGAAGAAGGCCAAAGACAATATGCGTATCTTGCATCCGCTCCCTCGCGTGAACGAAATCGAGTATGCCATCGACGACGACTCGCATGCTTATTACTTCGAGCAGGCCCACAACGGCCTGTTTGCGCGGCAGGCTTTGATATGCGATGCCTTGGGGCTGACCTTGGACGATGTGATGAACGACCGGACGATTATTGACTAAAATACCGTAAGCATACAATGAAAAGACAAGAACTTTTGGTGGCCGCACTCGAAAGCGGTACGGTGATAGACCATATTCCATCCAGCAAGCTCTTTGAAGTGGTCAACCTGCTCCATCTCGAACAGATGAAGACTTCCATTACCGTGGGCTACAATCTGAAGAGCAAGAAAATGGGACATAAGAGCATTATAAAAATTGCGGGCAAGTTCTTCTCGGACGAAGAACTGAACCAGTTGGCCGTGGTGAGTCCGAATGTGACCTTGTGTATTATCCGCGATTATGAGGTCGTGGAGAAGAAGGAGGTCTTCTTGCCCGAGGAGTTGAAAGGCATCGTGAAATGTGCCAATCCCAAATGTATTACGAACAACGAACCGATGAAGACGTATTTTCACGCCGTACCGGGTAAGGAAGGTGTGCTTCGTTGTCATTATTGTAATAAAGAGGTGGATTTGGATCACGTCAAATTGGTATAATCCTTTGGGCTATGAAGCAAGACTGGAAACCCGGAACGATGATTTATCCCCTGCCCGCCTTGTTGGTCAGTTGCGGCAGTACGCCGGAAGATTATAATTTGTTCACCGTGGCGTGGGCAGGAACCATTTGTACCAATCCGGCCATGTGCTACATCTCCGTACGACCGGAGCGACACTCTTACGCGCTCATCAAGCAGAACATGGAGTTTGTCCTCAATCTGACAACCGAAGACATGGCGTACGCCACGGATTGGTGCGGCGTGCGTTCGGGGCGCGACTACCGTAAATTTGAGGAAATGAAGCTCACTCCGGGAAAGGCCCGCATGGTGGCCGCCCCCATCGTGGAGGAATCGCCGCTGAGCATCGAGTGCCGGGTGAAAGAGATTGTATCTTTAGGGTCGCATGACATGTTCATTGCGGAAGTGTTGAATGTGAAAGCCGATGAGCGTTATTTGGACGAGCAGAGCGGAAAGTGGAGTCTGGACGCCAGTCACCCTCTGGTTTACCTTCATGGGGCTTACTATGGTCTGGGTAGGAAAATCGGTAAATTCGGCTGGAGCGTGGAGAAAAAGAAAGAATGAAATCCAATTATTTAAAGTCAATAAAGATGAAAACAGACACAACAGTATTTGAATTGATTGAGAAAGAGCACCAACGGCAGCTCAAAGGAATCGAACTCATCGCGTCGGAGAATTTCGTGAGCGATGAAGTGATGAAAGCCATGGGGTCTTGGCTGACGAACAAGTATGCCGAGGGGTATCCGGGAAAGAGATACTACGGAGGCTGTCAGGTGGTGGACGAAGTGGAGAGCTTGGCCATCGAACGGGTATGCAAACTGTTCGGTGCCGAGTACGCCAACGTGCAGCCTCACTCGGGAGCGCAGGCCAATGCTGCGGTATTTTTGGCTTGTCTGAAGCCGGGTGACACCTTCATGGGCTTGAATCTGGACCACGGAGGCCATTTGTCCCATGGCTCGGCTGTGAATACTTCCGGTATCCTCTACCATGCCATCGGTTACAACCTCAACAAGGAAACCGGCCGTGTGGATTACGACGAGATGGAGAAACTGGCTCTTGAACATCGCCCGAAAATGATTATCGGTGGCGGTTCGGCTTACAGTCGCGAGTGGGATTATGCCCGCATGCGTGAGATTGCCGACAAGGTAGGCGCCATATTTATGGTAGACATGGCACATCCGGCCGGTTTGATTGCAGCCGGACTGTTGGAGAATCCGGTAAAGTATGCCCATATCGTGACTTCCACCACCCATAAGACGTTGAGAGGTCCGCGCGGGGGTATCATCCTGATGGGCAAAGACTTCGACAACCCTTGGGGATTGAAGACTCCGAAAGGCGAGGTGAAGAAAATGAGCCAACTGCTCAACAGTGCCGTTTTCCCCGGTATCCAGGGCGGTCCGCTGGAGCATGTGATTGCCGCCAAGGCCGTGGCTTTCAACGAGGCGTTGCAACCCGAATTCAAGGAATGGGCCAAACAGGTACAGAAGAATGCCAAGGTTTTGGCCGATGAACTGATGAAACGTGGTTTCGATATCGTAAGCGGCGGAACGGACAACCACTCCATGTTGGTGGACTTGCGCAGCAAATATCCCGACCTGACAGGCAAGGTGGCCGAGAAAGCCTTGGTGGCTGCCGACATTACGGTGAACAAGAACATGGTGCCGTTCGACAGTCGCAGTGCGTTTCAAACTTCCGGCATCCGCTTAGGTACGCCGGCCATTACGACACGTGGAGCGAAAGAAGATTTGATGGTACTGGTAGCCGAGTTGATAGAAAAGGTCTTGAATGCGCCGGAAGACGAAAATGTCATTGCCGAAGTGCGCAAGCAGGTGAACGAAGTGATGGCAGGCTATCCTTTGTTTGCTTATTAAAAAATACGAATCGTCGGGAATAAGACTGAAAAAGAGAACCGGACTCCATAGGATTTGCAGGAGTCCGGTTTTCTTTTTATTTCCTTTCTTTCGCTAAGTTGCAATAATAGCCTATTTTGTAAAAGGCAAAGCAATAGAGATTAGGGTGCTTTCCCAACAAGTTTCGCCGTATCATCGGACGGCACAGGTGGTAAAGGAACGAAACGGAACGGAGGAGGTGCATGTCACGGAGCAAGCTGTATAGACGCAATATCTCAGAACAATCCTTTAGCTTTTCGCTGTGCATATAAAGAGTCCTTAAAGACTCCTCTGTCTTCAACAGTACACCCAAGTTGGTGTCCAGTCCGCAATTCATTAAAGGGTTGTCTATATGCAGAATTTTGATGCCTTCTTTTTTTAATACCAATCCGAATAAAGTGTCTTCGTGCCCGTAGTGCGTGATGGTTTCGTCAAAAGGGTGTTTGAGGAATGTTTCGCGGAGAATCATGAAATTAAACGTGCGGAAGACTTTGTAGGGGTGTAAAGCCCGTTTTTCTGCCGTGAAGTGAGGCTCGGCGTGTTTTTCGTAGAAAAACGCCAAAGAAACCTTCGGTGACGGAAGCTGTTCCGGATGCACCAAGCCTCCGTAAACGACTTCAGCCGCGTTACGTACTGCCATGTACCGAGACAGAAACTCGTTACTGACTACCGACGCATCGCAATCCATAAAAATAAGGTAGTCATATCGGGCGAGGCGCCCCAAGATATTGCGGATACGCGAACGGCCCACGTTCTCTTGCAATTCTATATATTTGCAGTTGGGAATACCGTTGATTTTACGGTTTTCACGCTTAAAGGCATCTTCCGAAGCATCGTCGGCCACCAATATCTCGTAGGGGCATTCCAGTCTTTCAGCTTGTTGTTGCAGGTCGGTCACCAATTTAACGCACACGTAGTTATACGTCGGAATCAAAATGGAAAGCATATTCTGTTTTATGGTATTCGGTCTTCAAAACTTTATGAGGTTCACGGGTTTCTTTGGCATTGTATGATGAGTACATGGTTCGTCTTGTCATCTATCCGGAAACGGTTGTCGCTCCGTTCGTTGACCAACCAAGCGATGCGCTCTCCGCTGCATACGACTAACTGCCTTTCTTTTTCGAACAGATTTTTCTGGCAGTTTGTCAGATAGTCGCTTACCAATTTCTGCCCCGTCATACCGAAAGGGACAAAACGGTCTCCTTCTTGCACGAACCTCACCGTTATGGGATATTCTATTTTGTCCAGGTCCATGCACACCGTATCCTTGCTTCGAGGTATCGTAAAATGCCGGTCATAATGCACCCTACGGATGAGGAACGTAAGGTCTTGTGTTACTTTCACACATCCTTCCAATGGAAGGACACGGCACAAACACTTATATTGCTCGTCTTTACGGCTAAGCACAAGCGTTTTTCTGTCTCGAAGCAATCGCCATTCATGGCTTTCATAAACTTTTCCGGAACCGCCATCCAAGTGGTCGAAAACCTCTTCCGTCTGTACGCTGTTGAAACCGTATGAGGACAACAGTTCAAAGAGTACGGTACGCGCAGCAGGAATAGTCTTCAAGGTTTGTATGTCGATACGGTTGTTCCGGCATATACGCGCCTTCAAATCCTCTATGGCTATATTATATAAGGTATAGGCATCTTCCAGATGACGTATCGTGTCTTGTAAGGTGTCGAGGATAGACGGGTTCACGGTTTTCAGTATCGGCAAGAACTCCAGACGGATTTTGTTACGGACGGCTTCCGTTTCCAGATTCGTGCTGTCCGTGACGTAAGACTGCCCTTCTCCGGCCAGATACCGCTCGATTTCCTCACGGCTCGTGTCCAGCATCGGGCGTATGACATAGCCGTTGCGGTAGCGCATGCCCGTCAAGCCTTTCAGTCCCGTGCCGCGGACCAGATGCAACAACAGTGTTTCCACGTTGTCGTCGCGGTGGTGTGCCACAGCAATTTTGTCAAACCGCCAATCCGTACGTAACTCTTCAAAATATCCGTAACGCAATTCACGGGCAGCCATTTCTATGCTGATGCCTTTTTCACGGGCGTATGCCATCGTATCGAAATCTTTCGTATGCAAACGTATGGACCGTGAACGGCATAAATCGCGTACAAATTTCTCATCGCGGTCAGACTCCTTCCCACGCAGATGAAAATTACAGTGTGCGGCCTCGCAATGGAAACCGGCCTGTAGCAGCACCAAAAGCAAAGCCACGGAATCGGCTCCTCCGCTCAAGGCTACAAGTATCTTGTCATCCGGTTCCACCAATTGGTGTTCCCGAATGCATAACATGACACCTTCATTAAATTTTTCTTCTTTCTCCATATCCTCTTGTCTAAAATAAACAAATCCATTGCAAGAGTATGCAAAGATAGCAAATAAGCCTCAAAAAAATAGTGGTGAAAGCATTTTATTCGGTCGCTCCCAATCCTCTTTTTCATAATATAAGGTAAAAAGACGGAATTTATCCCCCACGGTTCATCCCGTTATCCGTTTTTGCATTATTTTTGTTCTGTACATTTTTATACGTTTCGATTTATGTGGCATGAATATATAGCTTACTTCATTATCGTAGTGGCTTTCTGTTGGGTCGGGAGGCGTATCTACCGGTTCATACGTCATCCGGAAGACGCATCCGCATGTGCAAGTTGCACGGCAGACTGTAAATTGAGGGGCTTGAAACGCCCTACAAGAAAAGAAAAACAGAGAAACTGCACCCAAAAGGAGGAAAATGCACATAAATAATTGCGGTTTTCAAAAAAAGTTGTACCTTTGCAACGCAAAACGGAAATGGTTCCCTGACCGAGTGGTTAGGTAGCGGTCTGCAAAACCGTCCACAGCAGTTCGAATCTGCTGGGAACCTCCTGAAAAGAAAGCCGTTTCCATCTGAAACGGCTTTTTTATATCCTCTACTCCAAATTCAGGCTCTTTTCATTGGGATTGTACTTCCCGTCAGCTACCGATTGCGATTTGGCTTCCCGTCGGTATTCATTAGGTGTCATACCGGTAATCTTCTTGAAAACCCGGTTGAAATAAGAGAAGTCCTCGAAACCGACCAAATAAGATGTTTGTTTCACCGGAAGGTCGTTCGTGATAAGCAATAACTGAGCCTTTTCTATTTTGCGTTGGATAATGAAATTGGCAGGTGTTGTCCCCGTTTCCTTTTTGAAGATACGGATAAAATAATTTTTAGATACACATAATGTTTCCGCAACTTTGTCGATGCAGAGTTCGTCTGAAATGTGATTGCGGATGTAGGTGATGGCTCTTTTTACACGGTCGTCCGTCACTGTGGATTTGAGATGAGCCGTCTTAAAAAAGGGAGCGAGTAATTGATAGATGATACCGCGTGATATCATTTTGTTGTAAAGCGGCCGTTGTTTGTTCTTCAATAAATTGGATGCCAGCGTAGAGCTGTTATCATAGGTGGAGGGATCCGATTTACTTAGCTTCATAGTCGGGTTCAAAGAATACAACTCCTGAAAAATAGAAAGTTCAAGAGCGTCACCTTGAATCTCCTCCGGTAGGACCCAATCTTCCAGGAACAAGTATTTGGCTTGAGGGTCTTCATATATATGGGCATAATAGTGGGTAAAAGATGAAGTACACTCATAGCTGTGCGATGTAAATGCAGGAATAAAATACATGTATCCTTTGCGAAGCGACACGGTATGGTCGGGTAATATAATTTTGGCAGAACCTTCTGTGACATAATAAAGGCGTGCGAAAGGACTACTTACGTTTTTCCAGTTCCAGTCAGCGTTATGCTGAGCCAGTCCTATATTGAGGACAAAAGGGTGAAAAGTGTCTATGTTAAATTCCATGGCGTATAAATTTACGCTCAAAATTGGCAATAATATTCATTACTTGATACTCTTTTTAGTTAATTTAGCATAAAATATTTCTGCTTTATATACTTTAGTCGATATTGTTCTTATTAAAGGCTATAAAGTCCAATAAAAGTAAAATGTTATCTCCTACTTTTGCACAAGCTATTTACAGGCTGAATAGCGAAGTAAAAGAATAGAAACCGATAAAAACGATGATGTGATGAAATATTCATATTTAGGAAAAACGGGAATGAAAGTGCCCGTATTGAGTTTTGGAGCCTCTTCATTGGGAGGTGTGTTTCACTCTGTCCGTGAAGCAGAAGCAATTCGAGCCGTATTTACGGCGATAGAACATGGCATGAATTTCATAGACGTGTCACCTTATTATGGACATACGAAAGCCGAGACGGTATTGGGAAAGGCCCTGACGGAATTGCAGCGGGAGTCGTTTCTCTTGTCTACCAAAGTCGGACGTTACGGTGCCGGCGGAGTGAACACGTGGGATTATTCTGCAGGGAGGACTCGGGAAAGCGTTTTTGAAAGTATGGAACGGTTGCATGTGGACTACATCGACCTTATCAACGTGCATGACATAGAGTTTGCAGACCTTTCCCAAGTGGTCGATGAAACCCTGCCGGCATTGGTGGAACTTCGTGAGAAAGGGCTTGTAGGGCATGTCGGAATCACCGACTTGCAACTCGAAAATCTGAAATGGGTCATCGACCACGTGCCGGAGGGAACGGTGGAAAGCGTGCTCAATTTCTGCCATTACACGCTGAACGATGACAAATTGGTTGACTTTCTGGATTATTTTGAGGAAAAGGGGGTCGGGGTCATCAATGCATCGCCTTTTGCCATGGGATTGTTGTCGCAACGCGGTGTGCCGGAATGGCATCCTGCTCCGGCTGCATTGGTCGAAGCTTGCCGCAAAGCCTCGGACTATTGCCTGTCTCAGGGTTATCCTATCGAAAAGTTAGCGATTCAGTATTCGGTTAGCAATCCCCGTATCGGCACGACCCTTTTCAGTTCTGCCAATCCGGACAACGTGCTCAAGAATATACAATATATCGAGGAGCCGATAGACTGGGATTTGGTGGCCAAGGTAAAAGAGATCATCGGAGACCAGCAACGTGTAACGTGGAAAAACACATAAAATCGGGAAGAGATGGAATATACAATCATTGATGCCCATTCCCATTTATGGCTCAGGCAAGATACCGAAGTCGACGGACTGCCCATCCGTACCCTTTCGGGAGGCAAATCGCTTTTCATGGGTGAAGTCCGGCAAATGCTTCCTCCTTTTATGACGGACGGGAGAAACACGGCAGAAGTGTTCCTCTCCAACATGGACTATGCGCAAGTCAGTGCCGCCGTGGTCACACAAGAATATATCGACGGCATACAGAACTATTATCTGATGGATGTACAGACCCGTTACCCCGATCGCTTTTTGGTGTGTGGCCTCTGTGAGTTCCGTAGACCGGGATTCCTGACGCAGGCCAAGGAGCTGATAAGGAAAGGATTCAAAGCCATCAAGATTCCGGCCAACCGCTTGGCTTTGTCTACAGGCAGGGTTCCGTTGAACGGTGACGAAATGATGGCCATGTTCCATCTCATGGAGGAACACCGGCTCATCCTGTCGATAGATATGCTGGAAGGCGACACCCAAGTGGAGGAACTGAGAGACGTGATTACGGAATGTCCGGATCTGAAGATTGCCATCGGACATTTCGGGATGGTGACTTTTCCTGGTTGGACGGAACAAATCAAATTGGCACGCTATTCCAACGTATTTATAGAGTCCGGTGGTATCACCTGGCTTTTCAACGATGAGTTTTATCCTTTCAAAGGGGCCGTGCGTGCCATCCGGGAAGCTGCCGGACTCGTCGGGATGGAAAAATTGATGTGGGGATCGGACTATCCGCGCACCATCACAGCGATAACCTATCGCATGTCCTACGACTTCGTTGTAAAGAGCAATGAACTGAGCGATGAGGAAAAATCCCTGTTCTTGGGAGGCAATGCAAAAGCATTCTACGGCTTCGGCGCCTTGCCCGTATTACCTTATATTAAAAACATGTCAGAATGAAAGCATTTCAGATTATATCGCCGCTTCATACGGTTTTAAAAGAAATAGATGTGCCTGCCTGCCGGGCGGGCGAAGTGTTGTTACGTATCCGTTACGTGGGTTTCTGCGGTTCCGATCTCAATACCTACTTGGGACGGAATCCGATGGTACGGATGCCTGTCATCCCCGGCCACGAAGTGGGTGCTACGATAGAGGCTGTGGGTACGGATGTCCCCGACTTTCTGCGTCCGGGACAGCATGTCACCGTCAATCCTTACACGAATTGCGGCAAGTGCGCCGCTTGCCGGAACGGACGTGTCAATGCTTGTGAACATAACGAGACTTTTGGCGTACAGCGGGACGGCACCATGACGGAATTCGTAGCCGTGCCCTGGCAGAAGGTGGTGACGGCCGACGGACTTTCCGTCCGCGACTGTGCTTTGGTGGAACCCATGAGTGTGGGCTTCCATGCCGTGTCGCGCGCTCAAATTACGGACATAGACACGGTCATGGTCATCGGCTGCGGCATGATCGGCCTCGGGGCTATTGTCCGTGCCGCCCTAAGAGGGGCAAAGGTGATTGCCGTGGATTTGGATGATGAAAAGCTTGAGGTGGCACGTTCGTTGGGGGCAACCTGCCTTCTCAATTCCAAAACAGAGGATGTACATGCCCGGCTGATGGAATACACCGGAGGCTTAGGCCCGGACGTGGTGATTGAAGCGGTGGGCAGTGCACCCACATACGTCATGGCCGTTCAGGAGGTAGCCTTTACCGGACGTGTGGTGTATATCGGATATGCCAAAAGCGATGTCTCTTTCCAGACGAAGTTGTTCGTGCAGAAGGAGTTGGACATACGCGGTTCGAGAAACGCATTACCGGAAGATTTTCGTGCCGTGGTCCGTTATTTGCAACAGGGGCACTGTCCGACGGACAAGCTCGTTACCAATGAAGCCTCCCTTGAGCAAGCCGGGGAAATGTTGCAACGGTGGGCGGATGATCCGGCTAAGGTTTTCCGTATCTTGGTGAAGTTTTAAAACAAATACAGGTCAATTAAATCAATGTATCCATGCGTGAATTGAATAGTAAGACGGCTCCTAAGACAGTGAGACCGGAGAGAATCATACAGTTTGGCGAAGGCAATTTCCTGCGCGCCTTCGTGGATTGGATTATATCGAATATGAATGAGCGCAGTGACTTCAACGGCAGTGTGGTCGTGGTACAGCCTATCGAAAAAGGCATGGTGGATGTGCTCAACCGGCAGGACGGCCTTTACCATGTCAACCTGCAAGGGCTTGAAAACGGGCAGGTGGTAAACTCATACCGCCTGATAGATGTCATCAGTCGTGCGCTTAACCCTTACAGCCATTTTGACGAGTATATGAAACTGGCCGAACAGCCGGAAATTCGTTTTGTCGTTTCCAATACGACCGAGGCCGGCATCGCATTCGATCCGGCTTGCAGGCTCGACGACCGTCCGGCAGCCTCCTACCCCGGGAAACTGACGCAACTGCTCTACCATCGTTTCCGTCATTTCCATGGCGACAAAAGCAAGGGACTGATTATTTTTCCCTGCGAATTGATTTTCCAGAACGGGCATCATCTGAAAAGAATCATCCGGCAATACATCGACCTCTGGCAGCTCGGCGAGGATTTCGCGACATGGTTCGAAGGGGCATGCGGCGTGTATGCCACGTTGGTGGACCGTATCGTGCCGGGCTTCCCCCGCAAGCACATCGAAGAGATTCAGAAAAAACTGCAATACAAAGACCAGCTCGTCGTGCAGGGCGAAGCATTTCACCTTTGGGTCATCGAGGCCCCGGAAAGCGTGGCACAGGAGTTTCCGGCTGCAGAATGCGGCCTGAATGTACGCTTTGTGCCCGATGAAGAGCCTTACCACCGGAGAAAGGTGACCTTGCTGAACGGGCCGCATACGCTACTCTCCCCCGTGGCATATCTTTCCGGCGTAGACATCGTGCGTGAGGCCTGTCAGGATCCGGACGTGGGGCGGTATATCCGCAAAGTGATGTTCGACGAACTCATCGAAACGATAGACTTGCCACGGGAAGAACTCCGGACGTTTGCCGACAGCGTGATGGAACGGTTCACCAACCCGTTTGTAGACCATCAGGTCACGTCCATCATGCTGAATGCTTTCCCCAAGTTCGCCACACGGGATTTGCCGGGACTGAAAGAATACCTCCGGCGCAAAGGCACGCTCCCGTCCGGGATTGTGTTCGGCCTGGCAGCCCTGATTACCTATTACAAAGGTGGCCACCGTGAGGATGGCACCCCGATTGTCCCGTCCGACTCTCCCGACATCATGGAACACGTGGCCCGCTTGTGGCAGGAGGGCGACGAGCAAAAGGTGGCCGCAGGCGTGTTGGAGCGTACGGACTGGTGGGGTGAAGATTTGAACCGGATACCCGGATTGGCCGGACGCTTGGCATGCTACCTGAAAGACATCCGCTTGCAGGGCATGCGGGGTGCGCTGAAACATACGTTGGACTCATAGGATTTCTTTATGCTGAAATATATTGTCATTCATCCGGCGGACAATGTGGCCGTGGCTTTGCAACCGTTGGAAGAAGGAGAAAGTATCACCTGCGGAAGTACGGCCGTCAAGGTGAGGGAGCAGGTTCCGGCCGGTCATAAAGTCTCGCTTGCCCATATTGCCGCCGGACAGGACGTTATCAAATATGGCAGCCCCATCGGGCATGCCACGGAAACGATAGAACCGGGCCGGTGGGTGAACGAGCGGATGTTGCGTACCAACCTGAAGGGGATATCGGATTACCGGTACCAACCCGTACCCGTCCTGTGTCCTCCACCCGACCGCCTGCGGACCTTCTCGGGTTATGCACGCCGGAACGGCGAAGTGGGCATCCGCAACGAATTATGGATTATCCCCACCGTGGGATGCGTCAACGGCGTGGCCGAACGTTTGGCGCGGATGCTCGAAAAGGAAACCCGTGCCGAAGGAATAGACGGCATCAGGGCTTACACGCATAATTACGGGTGTTCGCAATTAGGAGACGACCATGAGCATACGCGTCGGATCCTGCGCGACATGGCGCTCCATCCCAATGCCGGCGGCGTGTTGATAATCGGTCTGGGATGCGAAAACAACCAGCCCGACGCATTCCGTGCCTTACTTGGGGATTACGACACGGAACGCATACGCTTTATGGTCTGCCAGTACGAGGAGGATGAGATGGAGAGCGGGATGAAGATCCTCCGGGATTTATATGCCCGGATGGTGGAGGACCGCCGGACGGAAGTACCGATGGGGAAACTGAGAGTGGGACTCAAATGCGGAGGTTCCGACGGTTTTTCCGGCATTACGGCTAATCCGCTTTTAGGGTGTTTCTCAGACTATCTTGTGGCACAAGGGGGCACTACGGTGCTTACCGAGGTACCTGAAATGTTCGGTGCCGAAACGCTTTTGATGGCCCGTTGCAAGGATGAGACGGTTTTCCGAAAGACCGTTTCGCTCATCAATGATTTCAAAAACTATTTCATCAGCCACGGGCAACCGGTCTTCGAGAACCCCTCGCCGGGAAACAAGGCCGGGGGGATTTCCACCTTGGAAGAAAAGTCGTTGGGATGCACGCAGAAATCCGGAACGACTGCCGTGTGCGATGTGTTGGAATATGGAGAAACCTTGTCTTCTCCGGGACTGAATTTGCTGAGTGCTCCCGGCAACGACCTTGTGGCCAGTACCGCCTTGGCGGCCTCCGGATGCCATATCGTGCTGTTCACGACCGGACGCGGCACACCTTTCGGCACGTTTGTGCCCACGGTGAAGATTTCGTCCCACACCGGATTGGCCGAAAAAAAGTCTAATTGGATAGATTTCAATGCCGGCACGTTACTGGAAGGGGAACCTATGCCGACCGTATTGGAACGCTTCACGTCTTTCATCCTCGATGTGGCCAGCGGGCGGCAGACGTTGAACGAAGAGAACGGCTACCACGAAATCGCTATTTTCAAATCCGGCGTTACCCTGTAAGCCGGAATCATGCTTCCGGAAGATTTTTCGCCTTCCGGAAGCTTTTCTTTCAGGAAAAGACTTACCTTTGCGTAGTAAATAACTTGATATGACGGACGACAAAGACAAGCAATGGACTGTTTTGGAAAGCGAATATCTCATCCGCCGCCCTTGGCTGACGGCGCGGCGTGACCGGGTGAGACTTCCAAACGGCGTGGAAAACAATGAATATTACGTGTTGGAGTATCCGGATTGGGTCAATGTGATAGCCCTGACCGAAGATGGAAAATTTATCATGGAGAGGCAATACCGCCACGGTTTGCGGTGGACCGGTTATGAGATATGCGCCGGGGTGTGCGAAGAAGGGGAAACGCCGTTGGAGTCCGCCCAAAGGGAACTGCACGAAGAGACGGGATTCGGCGACGGGGAATGGACGCACTTGATGACCATTTCGCCTAATACGTCTTCCGTGAACAACCAATGCCATTGTTTTGTGGCACGCGGCGTGAAACGCGTGTCGGCTCCTCATCAGGAAGCCACCGAGGACATCAGCGTGCATTTCCTGACTGTGGACGAGGTACGTAGCCTCTTGCTGCACAACGAAATCAAGCAGGCGTTGATGCTCGCACCGCTATGGCGTTATTTTGCGGAGCATCATTTATGGTAAGCCCGGCTTCATCCGCTTCCGAATGGCAGGACATGCTGTCCGGCCGCCTTCCTATGCGTGAAGTCCGTGCCTGGGGAAAACGCTTGGCGTACGAGGGAATGTTCCGCGACACGTTGCACCATATCATGACGGATGGCGACAGCCGCATGGCGGAAAATGCCGCTTGGGTTTTCACCTATGCGGATACCGATGTTTTGCTAAACCTCCCGTCACACTACGTAGACACGTGGATGGAACGCGCCATGAATACCCGGAGCGAAACGCTCCGCCGCCTGTTGCTCACGCTCATCAGCCGTTCAACGCTCCCCCACCCGTTCCGCACGGATTTCTTGGACTATTGCCTTGCCGGGATGTCTTCTTCCCGATATCCTCATAGCGTCCGTGCGCTTTGTATGAAACTGGCCTATAAACTATGCCGCACCCAACCTGAGTTGTTGGAAGAATTGAAGTTGAACCTCGAAATCATGGAACCGGACCTTCTTCCACCCTCATTGCGCAGCGTGCGCTGCCGTGTCATGGTTGGTATTGCTTCTCAAAAGCGCGGATAAGGCTACTGACAAAATGTCAGTCCTTTACGGGCAAGAATCGCGTATTTGCATCCCGGTTGGAGTCCTTTGGATTTCAAACGATTCTCGTGCTTCCGTCTTTTATTAAAATGACGGGATTTTGTTTGTATTTCCATCTTTGTGAAAACAAAAACATCCTGTGTCTGACCTTATCAAGAAAAACCTGCGGGCAAGCCGGAAAATGAAGCAACATTTTGATTTCGGATTTTGGGACGGAAAAACGGCCGGAAAAACAAAAAAAGGCCATCCGAAGCCGGTTGACAAATCGCTTTCATGGCATTTTCCCGATGGCAAACGCATGAATGCGGAAAATTGTGCGGCAAATGATTTTTCGCTTTCAGTCGAATAAAAAATCGTTTGCAGCCGATTGAATGTCACGAATACTTAAAACACCTGCGAGAATACATGAGAATGTTTAAATATGTAAAAGGAACAGGCGGGTTTTCCTCCTGTTTGGCCATAAAAATACAGGTAGAATGGGGTGAAAAACTGCCATTTTGTCAGTCTTTATCCGGTCGGGCCGCACATGCCGGGCACAGTCCCTTGAGTACATAATTCACTCCGTGCAGGACAAATCCTTCCGGTGCTTGCACTACCGGAACCGCCTGGCTCCGGAAGCAGAAAGCGCGATGGCATCCTTCGCAATAGAAATGTACATGCTGGTCGCTCACCGAACAAGTGCAATCGTCGCTGCATACCGCATATTTCAGTGCGCCCGATCCGTCATCGATGGCATGAATCAGGTGGCGTTCCAAAAACAGCGAGATGGTACGGAATATGGTGGATTTATCCACGGTTTGCAGTTTTTCTTCCAAATCGGGTTGCGACACGGCACGGTTCATCTCCATCATCGTACGGAGAATCAACAGACGGATGGCTGTGGGTTTCACGTTCCGTAAATTCAGTTTATGCAGATAGATGTCTTCTTCCATAATGTATATGCCTCCAATATAACTATGGGATAAAGGTACGTGCTTTATCCCATAGTATAACAATGGTTTAATCTTTTTTATTACTCAATAGCCGGACTGCATTCAGAATAGCCAACAAAGCCACTCCCACGTCGGCAAAGACGGCTTCCCACAAAGTGGCCGCACCCGAAGCCCCCAATGCCAGTACGAGCAGTTTCACTCCGAGGGCACCGATAATGTTCTGCCACACGACGGCTCGTGTGCGGCGACCAATGCGAATGGCTTCGGCTATCTTCGACGGTTGGTCGGTTTGCAAGATGATGTCGGCCGCCTCGATGGCCACATCACTTCCCAATCCGCCCATCGCAATGCCTACCCTGCTGGCTGCCAATACGGGTGCATCGTTCAGTCCGTCGCCGACGAAAGCCACACGCGCGTGTTCTTTCGTTTGAAATTCTTCGATATGCCGCACTTTGTCCTCCGGCATCAGGTCGCCGAAATAACGGGAAATCCCTAATTGTCCGGCCAGTTTGCCCACCAATGCCGACTTGTCTCCGGATAAAATGCAGAGGTTGCGGATATCCAGAGCGTGGAGAGCCGTCACGGCACGGGAAGCGTCGGGTTTCGGTTCGTCGGCCAACAGCAGGTAACCGGCATAGCGTCCGTCGAGAGCCACAACCACAATCGTATCGAGAATGTGAAGAATGTCTTCGGGATAAGCCACTTGGTTTTGAGCCAATAATGCCGCTTTCCCGACTAAAAGTTCGCCTCGGTCGGTCATGGCGCTCAGACCTAATCCGGCTCGTTCTTCCGTACTTCTTACCGCAGGAAGCGTGAGGGCCTGTTGTCCGGCATATTCACCGATGGCACGGGCTATGGGATGGTTGCTTCCGGATTCCGCCGCTGCGGTCCAAGCCACCAGTTCGTCGGCTGTGAGTCCGCCGGAGGGATGTACTTCCTGCACCCGGAAGACGCCGCGGGTCAGTGTGCCGGTCTTATCGAATACTACGGCATCTATATGGGTAATGGCATCCAGATAGTTACTGCCTTTGAACAGGATGCCCCGGCGTGAGGCTGCCCCGATTCCGCCGAAATAGCCCAGCGGTATGCTGACCACCAATGCACAGGGACAGGAAATGACGAGAAAGACCAACGCCCGGTAGAGCCATGCCTGAAAATCGTAGATGAAACCGGGATGCCATGAGGCATACAGCCAAGGCAACACGACCAACAGCAGGGCAAGCATCGTGACTGCCGGAGTATAGATACGGGCAAACCGGCGGATAAACTGTTCGGTAGGGGCTTTACGTGAAGCCGCATTCTGTACCATATCTAGAATGCGCGACAGGGCACTGTCGGTATATCCACGTACGGTACGCAATCTGACGACCCGTTCGGTCGGTATCATACCGGCCAGTACTTCTTCGTCCTGTCCGATCATGCGCGGTACGCTTTCGCCGCTCAATGCGGCGGTATTGAAAGCTGTTTCAGGCTCCAACAGCACGCCGTCCAGGGGCACGCGTTCACCGGTCTTGACTTCAATCTCCTCACCGACACCCACTGTTTCCGGTGCCACCGTCTGCCATTGCCCGTCACGCCGCACGGTGGCAGTCTGCGGCCGCACGTCCAATAACGACTTGATATGGCTCCGGGCTTTGTCCACAGCACGATCCTGAAACATCTCTCCCACGGCATAAAAGAGCATGACCGCTACGGCTTCCGGATATTCTCCGATATAGAACGCGCCGAGCGAGGCTAACAGCATCAGCGTAAATTCATTGAAGAAGTCCTTGTGGCGAATGGTTTCCCACGCCTCTTTCATGATGGGGATCGCTACGGATAACCATCCCACGAAGAACCAGCACAACCGTACCCATGAAGGGCGGAAAAAGGCTGTGTCCAAGCTTTGACATGCGATACCGCTGATTAAAACCGCGAAAGAAAACCATAGACGGAGGCTGGTTTTCCGATTGTTTTCCGTGTGGCAGGTGCCATGACCGCACCCGCAAGTATGTGCTTTTGTTTTCATTATATGGCTTTTTTATGATTTCTATGGCAAAGTTATCCGGATTTCCGTGCAACTTGGTTGCAAAGACCTTTCCGCTAATGGGACAATGCATTTCCCGTGTATGCAAAAAAAGATGCAGCTTTTCACAAAGCCGCATCCATATAACCTAATTTTAATAGTTATGAAAACTAAACAGTGCCACGTTTTTCACAAAACATGGCCCCACATCTAAAAACATTAAAACCGAGGTATGCGGTTTTCGCAAATCACATACCCCCAAATCAATCTTGTATTAATTAACCATAAAAATCTAATGTTCTTTATCATCATACACGGGCTTCGGCGATATAGCCTAAAGCCTCTTTACATTTGTCGGTAATGTATTGCCAATTTCCGGCTGCTACTTCTTCTTTCGGGAACAGCTTGGAGCCCATTCCCACACAATAGACTCCGGCCTTGACCCATGCGGTCAGGTTTTCTTTCGTAGGTGCCACGCCGCCCGTCACCATGAGTTTGGTCCACGGGCAGGGTGCCATCATTCCTTTTACGAAAGCCGGGCCGTACACGTCACCGGGGAAGAGCTTGCAAAGGTCGCAGCCCAATTCCTGTGCCTTGCCGATTTCCGATACGGTGCCGCATCCCGGACAGTAGGGCACCAAACGGCGGTTGCATACCGGCACGATGTCGGGATTGAACAGCGGTCCGACTACGAAGCAAGCCCCCAACTGAATGTAGAGGGCAGCCGTCGGGGCATCTACCACGGAACCTATTCCCAAAGCCAGTTCCGGACATTCCTTGGCAGCGAATTTTACGCATTCGGCAAACACTTCCTGGGCAAAATCGCCACGGTTGGTAAATTCAAACGCACGCACGCCACCGTCGTAGCAAGCCTTGATGACTTTTTTGGCCGTTTCGGCATTGGAGTGATAGAATACGGGGACCATGCCGGTTTCCCCTATTTTTTGCATGACTGCAAGTTTATCGAATTTTGCCATATCTTTTTGTTATTGTTGGACGGATTTATCTTTGTACGCGGCCGTTGGCGGAACCTCCGGCCAAAGCAGCCACCTCTTCAGCGGACACCATGTTGAAGTCGCCCGGAATCGTGTGCTTCAAAGCCGAAGCCGCTACGGCAAACTCCAACGCTTCGCCTTGGGTCTTCATCGTCAGCAGACCATGAATGATACCACCGGAGAAAGAATCGCCTCCTCCCACACGGTCGATGATGGGGTCTATGTCGTAATGTTTGGATACGTAGAACTCCTTGCCGTCGTATATCATGGCTTTCCATCCGTTGTGAGTGGCCGAAATGGATTCACGTAAAGTGGAAATGACGTACTTGAAGCCAAACGTATCCATCATGCCTTTGAAGATGCCTTTGTAGCCCTCGGCTTCCGTGTTGCCTCCTTCTACGTCCGCATCCGGCTTGAAACCCAGACAAAGTTCTGCGTCTTCTTCATTGCCGATGCATACGTCTACGTATTGCATCAGGGGCTTCATGATGCTTTGGGCTTTTTCGGAAGTCCAAAGTTTCTTGCGGAAATTGAGGTCGCAGGAAACGGTTACGCCGTGCTTTTTGGCTGCAATACATGCCTGGCGCAAGCATTCGGCACTGGCGTCTGAAATGGCCGGTGTGATGCCGCTCCAATGAAACCAATCGGCACCTTCCATGATGGCGTCGAAATCGAAATCGGCCGGACTGGCTTCTGCAATAGATGAACCTGCACGGTCGTAAATGACTTTGGATGGACGCATGGAAGCTCCCGTTTCCAGATAATATATTCCCACACGCTGACCGCCACGGGTGATGAAATCAGTGTGTACACCATAACGGCGCAAGGCATTTACGGCAGCCTGCCCTATTTCGTGCTTGGGCAGTTTGGAAACAAAGTAGGCCTCATGCCCATAATGGGCACAACTTACGGCTACATTGGCTTCCCCGCCCCCGTAATTAATATCAAAAGTGTCTGTCTGTACAAAACGAGATTGTCCGGGTGTGGACAAACGGAGCATGATTTCTCCCATCGTTATTATTTTTCCCATACCTATAGTTTTGGTTATTATCAGTCTTAATTTTTGCTGTTAACCCACACAGCTTGTCTTTTTGACATACAAAAATAGATATTTTTTCCGTGAAACGTTCTTTTTTACGGAAAAATAATTCAAAAAAACGAGTTTTTATTTTTTTCATACCGTGCGGACCATTAAAATAATGTATCTTCGCAATATTTTCTATCTCGAATAAGAAAAATATCATGTGGGAAGTCCATTCGTCAGATAAAATCAGAATCAAAGACATAGCCGAACGTTCCGGTGTTTCGGTGGGTACGGTAGACCGTGTGTTGCATAACCGCCCCAATGTATCGGGCAAGGCGAGAGCCAAAGTGGAGGCTGTATTGAAAGAAATCAATTATCAGCCTAATATGTATGCCAGTGCTTTGGCATATAACCGTAAATATACGTTTTGCTGTCTGCTACCCGATCACGACCGAAATGCTTATTGGACCAACGTGGAAAAAGGTTTGCAGCAGTGTATCCTTAACCGGGGCGATTTCCACCTTTCGCTGATTACGGAGTATTATGACCAGTTTGAAGGTAGTTCTTTTGCCGCTGCAGCCGAGCGCATTTGGGATAAAAAGCCGGACGGGGTGGTCATTGTCCCACAGAATTTCGATGTGACTCAGGCATTTTGCCGCCGGTTGCAGGAACAGGACATTCCCTTTGTTTTTCTGGATTCCAATGTTCCCGAGATAGAGCCGTTGGCTTTCTTCGGACAAGACTCCTTGAAGAGCGGTTATTTTGCCGGGCGCATCTTCATGATGCAGGCCGGAGAACACGCCCGACGTATTTTGTTGATGAAGCTCATGTCGAAAGGACGTGTAGCTTCCCGCCAGCAAGAGTACCGTGAGGTGGGTTTCAGGGAATACATGACGACATATTATCCGGATTGCGAGGTGGTGGAACTTTCCCTGCAACTTGACGGAGAGGACGGCTACGAAAGTCGGATACGTACGTTTTTGGATGAACATCCGGACGTCCGGCATTGCATCACGTTTTGTTCCCGTGCTTACATTTTGGGTGAATACTTTCAACGTAACGGCTTGAAAGATTTCCATTTGTTCGGCTACGACATGGTGGAACGGAATGTGGAATGTTTAAAACAGGGCACGATTGATTTTCTTATCGCCCAGCATCCGTGGAAACAGGGCTATAACAGCGTGAAGGCCCTGTTCAACCATATCGTATTGAAGAAAGCCATACAGCAATGCAATTACATGCCGCTTGAATTGTTGACGGCTGAGAATTATATTTATTATACGGCCGACGAGAAATAACAGGCCGTCTACATGTAAACGTTGTGAAATGTCTATAAATGGAAAAAGTGTGGCAGCCATCAGTCCGCTGCTCGTTTTCGTGGTCCTTTATCTCGTGACCAGCATTATCGTTCGGGATTTTTATAAAGTGCCTATTACGGTGGCTTTCATGGTGTCGTCCGTTTATGCGGTTGCGACTATGCGTGGCGTTCCGTTGGAAGAGAGGGTAAAGGTGTATTCCCAAGGTGCCGGTTCGCCGAACCTTATGCTGATGATATGGATTTTTATCCTTGCAGGAGCTTTTGCCGCATCGGCCAAAGCTATGGGGGCTATCGATGCGACGGTAAATCTTTCCCTGCAACTTTTGCCGGACAACCTGCTGCTGGGAGGTATTTTTCTGGCGGCGTGCTTCATCTCGCTTTCCATAGGGACTTCGGTCGGTACGATTGTGGCGTTAACGCCTTTGGCGGCAGGCATCGCCCGTGAGACAGGATCCGGCCTTCCGTTATTGGTGGCTATCGTAGCCGGAGGGGCTTTTTTCGGCGACAACTTGTCGTTTATATCCGATACGACCATCACGGCAACCCGTACGCAAGGGTGTAAGTTGAGCGATAAGTTCAAAGTCAATTCACAGATCGTTATGCCTGCGGCAGCCATTGCGTTCGCATTGTATATCTTTATGGGAGTACATATCCACGCACCGCAACAACTACCCGAAGTGGACTGGATTAAAGTGGTTCCTTATTTGGTGGTGCTGGTTACGGCCGTCGTGGGAGTGAACGTCATGGTAGTCTTGGTGCTCGGGTTGGTATTGAGCGGTGTGGTCGGTGTTTTTACGGGTACATACGATTTGTTCGGTTGGTTTGCTGCCATGGGAGAAGGTATCACCGGAATGGGGGAACTGATTATCATCACGATGATGGCGGGCGGACTGATGGAAATCATTCGCTACAACGGAGGTATAGATTATATCCTGCACGCACTGACCCGGCATATACGTTCCAAACGCGGGGCGGAATTAAGCATAGCGGCATTAGTGAGCGTTATCAACTTGTGTACGGCTAATAACACCGTGGCCATCATTACGGCGGGGCCGCTGGCTCATGACATAGCCGGAAAGTACGGAGTGGATAAACGTAAAAGCGCGAGTATTCTGGATACGTTTTCTTGTTTTACGCAAGGGCTGATTCCATACGGGGCACAGCTCCTGATGGCTGCCGGGTTGGCATCCATCAACCCGATAGACATCATACCTTATTTATATTATCCATTTATCATGGGAGCCTGCGCGCTGCTGAGCATTCTGTTTCGTTACCCGAGAAAGTATTCCTGACAAGGATGAATGCCCGGCCGGATTGCGGGGTAGAACTATAAAAAAAAGAAAAAGCCGATGAATGCTGAATTAAAGGAAAATGCCGGTCTTCCGGCACATATATTATGGACATTGGCCATCGTGGCCGGTATTTCCGTAGCGAACCTGTATTACAACCAGCCGCTACTGAACCTTATGCGGGCCGATTTGGGCGTCTCAGACTTTCAGGCCAATCTGATAGCCATGATTACGCAAATAGGATATGCGCTCGGCCTGCTCTTCATCGTACCGCTCGGCGATCTGTACCGCAGGAAAAAGATTATACTGGTCAATTTTCTCCTGCTCGTCTTTGCCTTGCTGACTATGGCGCTGGCTGAAAGTATTTATACGATTTGGGCAGCTTCTTTAGTGACGGGTGTTTGTTCCATGATTCCCCAAATATTTGTTCCCATCGCTTCCCAATACTCCCGCCCTGAGCATAAGGGTCGCAATGTGGGAGTGGTCATTTCCGGTCTGCTTACCGGAATATTAGCCTCCAGAGTGGTCAGCGGTTGGGTTGGAGAACTGTTGGGATGGCGCGAGATGTACTTTATTGCCGCCGGACTGATGTGTATCTGTGCCTTCGTCGTCCTGAAGGTACTTCCCGACATACGTCCTACGTTCGAGGGGCGATACAGTACTTTGATGAAATCCCTGTTTCACCTTCTCCGGGATTATCCGGCCCTTCGCATTTATTCCATACGGTCGGGATTGGCCTTCGGAGCGTTTCTGGCGATGTGGTCATGCTTGGCTTTTAAGATGGGAAACGCCCCGTTCTATGCCGATAGCGATGTAATCGGCGGATTGGGGTTATGCGGAATCGCCGGGGCACTCACGGCTTCTTTCGTAGGGAAATATGTGAAACGTGTGGGCATACGTAATTTTAATTTCATCGGTTGCAGTCTGATTTTGTCGGCATGGTCTTCATTGTATTGGGGTGGAAACAGCTATACCGGTATCATTGCCGGAGTCCTGCTTATCGACATCGGTATGCAATGTATCCAACTCAGCAATCAAGCCAGTATCTTTGAACTGTGTCCCTCGGCCTCCAATCGTGTCAATACCATTTTCATGACCACTTATTTTGTCGGCGGTTCCATGGGGACTTTTCTGGCCGGAAGTTTCTGGCACGTCGGCGGATGGGCAGGTGTGACCGCAGTCGGCATCTTGCTGACGTTATGCTCGCTCGCCATCACATTGTGTTTCAAGAAATAAGAAGGGGCTTACTCTATAGGATTATTCTTCCGCCCAGTCATCCGACGGACTGAAAGCCTTGTCGGCAAAAAGCTCTGCCAATCCCGATATTTGCTTCAGTCGCAGAAGTTCGTCTTTGTCCATCCCTATATTACGTATGATCCAACTGTCCGACATTCCGGATTTGGTCAGTTCAGACACAATGTGACTCATCAATTCCACCGAATGCATACCGCGGGCTCGGTTGTGCCGTATGGTAGATGCCATGCGTTCCGAAAGGTCTTTGTCGATGACGGAAACAGGAAGCAAGCCCTTCTCCCGTTCATAAATGCGTGGTGAGGTTTTCATGACCTGGTAACGATGGAATCCGTCCACGATTTCATACACGTCTTCGTCTTTCCGGTAATAACATACGCAGGGCATGGTGTAGCCGTCTTCCCATATTGAAAGTTCCAGAAGTTTCATTTCAGGAGGAGCCACTATGTTAGGGTTATATTCGTTCGCCACCACCTTTTCGATGGGTACCGCAATAATATTGTATACAGGGCTTTTATATTTGTCCATGTTCTAACGATTTATATTTCTTCATTACTCTTTCGCGCTGTTCTTTTTCCTGTTTGGTCTGTGCAAATCCCATGTATTTGCACGTATGGTCGTTTTTCAATATACAGATACACATGCGTTTATAGGTCGGTATCTCTTTAAATTCGGGGATGTCGATGTCGTCCAGATATTCCATTCTTACCGGCTGCTTGTCCGTATGGTAGGCCGTTTTCTCCCCGAGGGTAAAATCCACACCGGCTTCGCGCAACTTCTGTATCGTCTCCTCACCCAGGCATCCTCCCCGCTTGCGCCAGAAACGGATGCTTACGTCCAGTTTGTTGAGATAGTTCTGCCGAGTGGATTCCGGGAGCGTGTCTAAGAGGAAATACATATATTCTTGCCAAGAAAAGCCGGGAGGACATTTAATCATCCTCCACCCCATTGCCATGGTACGGCCATACATACCTGCAAAGTTTACTCCGTTGACTCTGCCTAACATTTTTCCCCAAGTGTCCGGATCGATGATACGATAAACTTTCAACGCCGAGATGGCTTGGGAAATAAACGGACTGGCCACACGCTGGTGAGCGATAGGAATTCCGGCCTGATAGTACAAGTCGTACAAATGGTTGTATGTCCATTGGAATTTTCCGTTGGCAGTCCAGATATCCGTGGTTTTCCAGTCGTAAATGGGATATGCGTTGTATATGTGATGGTCGAGCCTGTGAGTCCATTTATAATAGGCCAAACGTTTGTAGTTCCTGTCGCTGTGTATGCTTCTCCATCGGTTGAAACTCTCTTGCGTGCGTATTCCCACCAGGCAACAGACCCGCTTGCATTTCTTTTGCATACGTAACCATGGGGCAAAAAGGTGTTGGAAATCATAGTCCCATAGTTCCTCGTTGAAAAAGTCGAAGTCTTTGGCCGTATAACAATCTTTGGGCTTTTCCCGAACCCAGATGTCACGCTTGCTCTCCTCCCACGGACGCCAATAGGATTGGTACATGGAAGTGCAAGTGGAAACTTTAAAAGGAACGCAACAGTGGTATACCTCCAGAATATCAGGATGGGAAGCCAGGGTTTGTTCCACATATTCCGTAGTTTGCCGGTACTGTGCCTCGTAATCCATGTGGAATACTCCAAGTTTCCGGCCCGGTTCATACTTTCGGAGGTAGTCGATACATAAGTTTAAAAGCACGCCGCTGTCCTTTCCTCCGGAAAAGGATACATATACATAGTCGAAATAATCAAAAATGATTTTTAATCTCCGTTGCGTGGCTTCGTATACATTTAACTGGCGTATCATATTTCAGGGACAGGAATATACTCCATTTTATCATAAAGAGTCAGTTGTTTATCCGTTCGGAAATGATTTTGACGGAAAGCCTCCGTATGACGTTTATGCACCAAGGCCGTCAGTAAAGAGTCGGTTCCTAAATCGTCGATGACACGATGCAACAAAGCATCAATCGTTTCCGTACGGTCTCCTTGTATGTAGTAATTGTCTATATGGTAACTCTTTTCATTTTTCTTCAAGGGGATGAATCCGACGATTACTCCATCCGATATGGCGATATACCACAAGTAACGGTTGGAGGTTTTAAAGGGATAATTATTGTTCTGTCTTAAAATGGCCGGGTTCATGACCAGCGGTCCCACAAGCGGATACAGTCTGGCATCCACCCCGTTCAAACGCATTATCTCCATGCTTACAGGTAATTTAGTCCGACGTTCACTTATTTCCTTTTATTTTCATTCTTCCGACTCGAAAAAGTCGATATCTATTCGTTTCACCTCAAAGGTGTTGGCAGTAAACACCCCGATATTATAATCTATCATGTATTCACACAGTTGATTCCCATCTATCAGCACAATTTTGATATTGTTCTGCGGTTTAAATTCCCGTGCTCCCCGACTGAACGAGGATGTGGTAATGAATATCCCTTTGGTGGCTCCTTTGCCGGCCAAAGCACCGACAAATTTTTGTACTTCGGGACGTTCCACTACGTTATTCCAACGTTTAGCCTGGATATAAATGTTGTCCAGACCGAGTTTATCTTCTTTGATGATACCGTCTATGCCTTCATCCCCACTCTTT
>ENA-OROD01000168-OROD01000168.1-human-gut-metagenome-genome-assembly--contig:-NODE-168-length-64029-cov-3.265076_pt1 | contig 64029 bp, 53 predicted proteins | sample MGYA00242123_ERZ509038 | MGnify/ENA primary metagenome ERZ509038 (study PRJEB26280, sample SAMEA2338719) | human gut metagenome | biome: human gut; feature: human-associated habitat; material: faeces... | reverse complement strand
CCAGCCATAAGTTGTTGCCGTTGCCGCGGAACAGATTCCGTCCTGCCAGAGCCCGGATTGCCTCTCTGCCGGATGCGTTCGCAGCCTCGGCATAAAACAGCTTGGCGCGCCAGCTTTGCCTCAAGGGGAGGAATTCGCGTTGTCCGGGCTCCGCGCCGGGTTTTCTCAGCAGAGGGGCATGCCAGGTGCTTAACCCGCAGGTATGATCGGAATAGAGCCCGAGCCAGTCAGCCGTTTCGTTCAGAAGCCGTTCCATCCGGTGGCAGGGATATTGTCCCGCAAGCCGTTCCGCCAGCAGATAGCCGCGTTGAGCGGAGCGGTAGCATTTCAGGGAAGAACTTGCCGGGTTGCATCTTATGACCCACGGGTCCGCCAGCATACCGGAGTATTCCGGGATGTCGGCTCCGTAACGCTGTTCCATGAGTTCCATGAAACGGGACGGAGTGGTCAGCTCGATTTCCGGCAGTTTCCCGGAGGCATTGATTCTTTCGATGATTTCCGGCAGATCCGGATTCGGCCAGCGGTTGTCTCCTCCGTATTGAAGCATAAGCTCTTCATAGGGATATTGTTCCGCATTCAGGCGTTCCTCCAGCTCATGGTAAACTTCTTCCGGCGAGCGCTGTTCCCGGCGCGTATTTCCCTCCGCTTCCACTTTTTTCCCTGTCCCGAATCCGAGCGCCTTCATCCACGGATTGATGATGTAATTGGCGCCCAGCCCATAGACAGCGAGCAGAGCTTTGCTCTGCACAGGTGTTTTGCGGCGGTCAATCCCGAGATTCCAGACAAGAAGCCGCCCTCCCTCCGGTCCCCTGTGCCGGAAAAGATGCGGCAGTTCCCTGGTCCAGGGAAGAAAAACCTGAAATGCGCCGACACCGGATACAAAGTAACGGATTCCGGACCGTGCGCAGACATCCGGCAAAGTTGCCGGCCAGCCTCCGATATCGTTCAGCATGGCGCAGGATACCGGGAAATGATTTTCCCCCGCAACCTGTTTTGCATAGGAACAGACCCGTTTCAGCTCGGATGCGGAGCAGAGTTCCAGAAGCGGTTGATACTCAAACCCCATCAGTTCCATCTGTCCGGTGCGCAGACAGCGGAAAATGTCTTCCACGGCTCTCTGCGGGCGATGCTCCAGATAATCTTTCAGCAGATGGGCGGATTCAATGGTCCAGCGGTACTGCGGTGAACGGCGGCATTCCCTGACTGCACGGTCCAGAAATGTCCTCTGCTGGTTCATGACCTCCTCCGGCAGGTCCGTATAGCCGATGTCCATGTGCGTATGGTGTGTCAGATAAATCTTTTTGATCATTGCTGCCTTTCAGGAGAAAGATGGACCTGAAACCGGCTGGATCATGCCTGAACCGATGATCCAACGCGCAAACCAGGTTTTTTTATTTTTATTCCATTGGGTTCAATATCCTGCCCCCCGGACCGGCTTTGCCCTTTATTCTGGCTTTCCGATCCCCCGCTGCTTGTGGCGGGCAGTTTATTTTACTATACTATAGTAAAAAATAATATCAAGTGAAAAAGCCAAGATTTTTTGATGATATCATCGCCGGAAAGCCCGATGGATCATACTTGCCGTACGGCAGAAAGCTATTCCGTATTGACAAATTCCTGCATTTTCAGTTTGCGGTAGGCTCCGGGCGACATTGCATAACAGCGGAAAAAGCGGCGGCGGAAGTAAGCCGGATCATTGAATCCGACTTCATCGGCGATTTGCGCGACGTTCAGCGAACTGGTCCGGAGCAGTTCCGCCGCATGACGGATCCGGATCCGGTTCAGGGCGTCCGTAATGGATTCATTGAAATAATTCCGGTAGAGTCTCCCCAGATAGTCCGGATTGCATTGCAGTTCTTTCGCGAGGAGCGAAGTGGAAAGAGGTTCGCGGAACCGCAGGAACAGAGTTTTCCTGAGATGCTGCACCAGAGGCGGCAGTTCTTTTGCCGTACTGTTTTCCCCGGTTTTCCGGCAGGCTTCGTGGAGAATGAGCTGTACCAGCATGTCCAGTCCCTCCTCATCTTCCGGAGAATCTTCCTGAAGGGAAAGAAAAAGCTGGAAATATTCACTTAATCTTGCCGGATTCATTGCCTTGAAACGCCGTGGCAGTTTTTTCAGATATTGTTCACTTTTCCTGTCTGCCGGAAGAAAGTGAATCCAGAAAAAGGAGAGGTCCGGCGTATATCCGCCTCTCCCCCCGTGGCGGATTCCGGGAGGCAGAAGCAGGCAGTGCTCCGCCGTGACATCGAAACTTTCCCCGCCGACAAACATTTCCAGTCTGCTTTTCAGCACAAAGATCAGTTCCCAGTTCCTGATGATGCGTGAAATATGCCCTCCTCGCCCGCGTGAAATGAGACGGCCTGCATTATTCGCTTTCAACTGAATCCGCATTGAAATAACTTCCTTCTTATGTCGGTTTTATCTCTTATCGGTACTATATGCCGATATTCCGGCAATTCAATCTTTTTCAGCAGAGAATAAACGAATGAAAAAGAGTTCCTGAAAATGTGAAAAGTCGGAATAAACACTCTTTTCTACTAATCCGTCAGCTTGCGGATTCCTGATATTTCATTATAATATAAATAATAAAATAAATCATGGAGGTCGAGATAAAATGAAATGCAGTCTGCAAATGTTTCCCCTGCCGGAACCGGAAAGAAGCAGGGACAGGGAACAGGGGAATATCGAAGGGAAAAGTGAAAAATGGGGGGCATTGCATTTTCTCCCGTCTTTCCTTTACCAGAAATCCGTTTCCGTCTTCAGTTTTTTCTGCCATCTTTCTTACTTCAGAGTCTCCTGTTCTTCTGCTTTTACTTCTTTTGCTTCCGGCAGGATGAAAAGGATTTTCACCTTGATAGAGCTCCTCATCGTGATTGCGATCATCGCGATTCTGGCGGCGATGCTTCTGCCTGCGTTGAATTCCGCGAAAAACAAGGCGAGAACGATTCAATGCGTCAGCAACCAGAAAGGGATTCTGACCAATACATTCATGTATATTCAGGATTTCAGCTTTATCCCCACGGATAAAAAACATCCGAATCCGAAAAACCAGACTTTTGTGGGAGCCGATACCTGGTTCCAGTACTACCGTCTGGCATATTACAATGATAATCCGGAACCGTTAACCTGTCCGAGTGTTCGCCAGCGTGGCATGAAAAGCCTGAAGGACGGCAATGCCGGAAATTATGGCAACTATGCCATGAACGATTATCTGGACGGTCCCGGTGCCACCAAGGGATATGAAAGTAAACTGAACCGGATCAAGCAACCTTCGCAGACAATTTTCTTTACAGATGGAATTCTTGATAAATCACAGCCTGAAAACAGGACACTGAGCGTAGTCTGGAGTTATGAGAATACCGATTTACGGCATGGCACCGCGATTGAAAATCCATACCGGGGAGGCGGGGTGACGGGCATGGGTGACGGGCACGTCTCTTCGTTTACCGTCAGCTGGGACAATCCGAACGGCAATACGGCTCATCCTCTGCATGGATCGAAATTTCATCTTTGAGCGGGAAGGGAGGCAAGATGATGAAATTACTGGCATTGGCAGTCATATTGAGTTTGTGCGCTCTGTCCGGTGGCGCTGAGTTGATTCACAACCCTGCATTTTACAATCCGAAGCAGGTTTCCACAGGGCAAGCGGCAGGTTTGAAGAAATATGGGATCCGGATGAAGACCGGAGTTCTGCCTTTTGGCTGGACTGTTTCCTGCAATTCCCTGAAAGTTGTTGATGGTCTGATAGATTCGCAAAAAATAAAAGACCGGATGTCATTGCATTTTTCCAGCGTACATGGAGAGATCATTTTCTACAATCATATGAGAATTCCACTGGAAAAGTTTGGCAGTCAGGAATGGGCGCTCTGTCTGGGCATTCACGGCAAAGGTGAAGTGACACCGGTTGCATACGGATATGATGCAAATGGGAAATGTGTCTATTTTCATCGTTTTCAGAGAATCATGCTGCACCGGAAACAGTTTCCGCTGCCTGTATTCATCCGGAAACAGGATTTTTCTGTGAAGAATGCCGTGGCAGTTGCAATCGGAATTGCCGTCAAAGGGACGGCATCTGTTTATGCAATTGAACTTAAGGACATGGCACCGGAGGAAATCCGGAAGATCACGGAGCAGAGACGCAGGGAACAACAGGCTTATCTTTTGCAAAACGGCTCATTTGAATCTGCCGGAGGGTGGGTCCTGAAAAAGCATGACGGCGCCGAAGGCTATATGAAAATCATAGACGGAGGACGGACCGGAAAGAAATCTCTGCTACTGGTCAAAAGCAACGGGGAAGGATTTCTGCAACTGGCTGCGGCGAATCCTGTGAAAGTGAACGGAGGGCATCACTATGTATTCAGGGGATATTTTCAGACGCAGACTTCCAAACTGGATTCCCTTCTGCTTTTCCGGGTTGCAAAAACGGAAGAAGACCGGAATTTCCGTTATGATGATGTGGATCGTTCTCAGGGTTTTCCGGCACAGTCTCTGCTGATCAATTCAAATGCCGGTGAATGGGTTAAGCGGGTGGTATCCCATCGCCCGAAACAGGATGGCGAGATTTATCTCAATCTGATTCTGACGGGGAATCCCGCTGAAGTCAGAATTGACGATTTGGAATTGTCGCCGGATAATTATACCCGTCCTGCTCCGGCCGATCTGACCAAACGGACCGAGTTTCCCTATACCAGAGAGCAGGTTTATGAAATCTTGGGAAAAAGGAAAAACGATGAAGCGTTCCTGCACCGGAACGGCGACCGGATGGAACTGCTGTTGAACGGGAAAGCGGTTCTGCCGGCAATGTATAAACCGGAATGGTTTCAGAGCGATTATGTTTATAACCGTTATCTTGAATTCGGACAGGCGGGTGTCCCGTTTGCTTTGAGGACAATCCAGCTTTCCAGCGGCAAAACGGACCGTGGCGTGGTGTTGGGGCCGGGACAGTATGATTTTGCGAAATTGGAGGAGGTCGTCATGTATGCTCTCCGGCAGAATCCCTATGCACGTCTGGTAATCGACTACGGGCTGAATGAGCCGTATCCCGGATGGGGGCAGGCGCATCCGGATGAACTCTGGCGAAATGAAAAAGGGGAATTCGGATGGGGCGTATGGGGCAACTGTGAAGGATTTGTCTCCGACTTTTCGCAGATAAAGCTGACGGGATTGCGGGCCTCGTGGATTCCATGGCCCTTCGGTTCCTATTCTTCACGCTCCTACCGTGATGCACATATCCGTTCGGTTACGGAGATTACACAATATTTAATGCAGTCCCCCGTCGGAAAAGCGATTGTCGGATTTCACATCGGCGGAGGGCATGATGCCCAGTTTCAATACTTCCGGCCGGACTATTCGCAACCCGCAGTGGAATCTTTCCGTGATTTTCTGCGGATGAAGTATGAAAATATCGGTGAATTGAACCGTCGCACCGGTTCCTGTTTCCATGATTTTCAGGAAATTGCGATTCCTTCCTCCAGGATTTTCCGACAGGCGAAAACTCCGTTCAACCACGGGATTGCGGCAGATTATAAGGCGTTTCAGCGCCATGAATCATGGAGGCTTAAACATGCTCTGGCTGACGCGGTACGCGGCGCGGCAGGAAAACGGGTTTTTGTTTCTGCCTATGGCTTGCCGCTTGAATATCATGCCGGAACGTTTGTGAGACATACCGGCGGAGTCGATCTCTTTGTGGTTCCTTCATGGTATCCGTTCCGGCAGATGGGATATCCGATCGGCGCAAAGCCGGATGCTACCTTTGCAGATCATGGAAAAATGTGGTTGAATGAAATGGACCTCCGTACGTGGACGGAGCCGGCGAAGAGTGAGATCCGGGATATGTGGCTGGGGGCGGCGCTTGATTTGCCTTACTGGAAGTCCGTACACCGGAAATTTGCCGGAGTGGCGCTGGCCCATCATTCCGCATGGTGGTACTATTCCATGTACCGCTATTTCGACAGGCCGGAGGTCATGGCGGAAATCAAGAATGCAATGGCTGCCGCCGGCAGGCTGAAATCCGTTCCGGGGAATCATTTCCGGCCGGAAGTCTGTGTGGTTCGTTCGGAACGGGGAGATGACATCTTGAGCGCCACTTTTTCCTCCGATGCCAATACCGTGATCTTTCCATGGCAGCTGATGCAGATGGAGATGAGCGGTGTCCCTTATGATCTGCATGATCTGCATGATGTTATGAACAGGGAGGAGTTGCAGGACTATAAAATGTATGTGTTTCTTCATACCGCAGAACTCAGCCGTGTAGAACGCCGCAAAATTGAACAGTTGAAAAAAGCCGGTAGGATGCTGGTTTTCCTGTATAACAGCGGATGGTTTGATGAGGTAGGCGGAGAGAGTGGGAATATTACGGATTTGACTTCATTTCCCGTTTCCTCGGAACCGCATTACGGCAGGGCGTCCGCTCTGTTGCAGAAACACCCGCTGACAACAGGTTTGAACCCTCTGATTTCAGGCGGAGATCTTCTGCTCAGTATGCTTGCTGTACGGGGAATGAGCCCGCATTATCAGGCATATCAGGTGTTCCGTATCAAAGAGGCGAAGCCGGATGAAATTCTGGCACGTTATACGGATGGTTCCATTGCCGCGGCAATCCGTGGAAATGTGGTTTATTCTGCCGCTCCGTTTTCTCTTTCCGCAGGACTGTTTCACAGGCTTGCGGAACGTTCCGGTGCATTTTGTGTCGCCGCCCCGGGACAGAGCATTCATATGAATGGGAGCTTTATTTCACTTCACGGGACGACTCCGGGAGATTGTATTTTGAACCTGCCGTCCGGTGTTAATCAGGTTACGGATTTGTTTTCAGGAGAAAATTTCCAGATAAAGAATGGAAAATTCACGCTGAAAGTAAAAAATGGAGAAAGCTATTGGCTGATGATGTCAAACAGCAGACAGTAGATGCGCTTTTATCATCAAAAAAGGATTTTACCATGAAAAAAAATGACGGTGTCCCGCAAAAGAAAATCAAACTGCTGGACCCTGTTTTTGCACCGAGGCAGGAAACAGGGTACCGTGTTACGATCCCGGGCTGTATCCGGCGCTGCGAAGAAACGGGGAGGTTGAAAGCATTCAAGCTCCAATGGAAGAAAGGAGAACCGGAACAACCTCATGTCTTCTGGGATTCCGATGTGGCGAAAGTTCTGGAAGGCATGGCGGAAATGCTGATGGTTCATCCCGATCCCGCAATGGAAAAAGAACTGGATGAATTGGTCGATCTGATTGTCGGAGCGCAACAGGAAGACGGGTATCTGAATGTTCATTTCACCGTTGTCGAACCGGAAAAAAGATGGAGCAATCTCGGAAATCAGCATGAACTTTACTGCGCCGGACATCTGATCGAGGCGGCGGTGGCGCATTTCGAGGCGACGGGTTCCCGCAAGTTCCTTGACGCGATGTGCCGTTATGCGGATTATATCGCATCGGTGTTCGGTCCCGCCCCGGGACAGAAAAGAGGTTATCCGGGACATGAGGAAATCGAGCTCGCGCTGGTCAGGCTTTACCGTGCGGTCGGTGAGAAACGGTATCTGGAACTTGCAAAGTTCTTCATTGACGAGCGCGGCGCCGAACCCAGTTATTTTGTAGATATGGAAAAAAGCCTGAACCGCGCCCAGCTGCCGAACCGCCAGGCTCATAAACCGGTTCGCCTGCAGGAAAAAGCCGTGGGGCATGCGGTGCGTGCGGTCTATCTCTACTGCGGAATGGTGGATGTTGCCGTCGAAACACAGGATTCCGGACTCCTGAATGCGGCTGTCCGGCTGTTCGACAATGTGACGCAGAGGCAGATGTATATCACGGGCGGAATCGGCGCGACAAGCCACAATGAGGAGTTTACGCATGACTTCGGGCTTCCGAACGATACGGCTTACGCAGAAAGCTGTGCCGCGATCGGGCTTGCTCTCTTTGCAAAACGTCTGCTTGACGCCACCGGAGAATCGAAATATGCGGACGTGCTGGAGCGTGTCCTTTACAACAACGGATTGAGCGGAATCAGCCTTTCCGGAGATGAATTCTTCTATGCGAACCTGCTTGAGGTCAATGACACCACATATGAGCACGGAGTTACACGGAAAAAACGTCAGAAATGGTTCGACTGTTCCTGCTGTCCCACGAACTACTGCCGATTTCTGCCTCAGCTCGGAACATTCTGTTATTCCGTTTCGCCGGAACTCCTGCGGATTGATATTCCGGCGGCGGCAGTTGTTTCCACGGAAAATTACGAGGTGAGGATTGACGGGAAATATCCTCATGACGGCAGTCTTGCGCTTACAGTCCTGCGCGGAGGCACCTTTGCCATTGCGCTGAGAATCCCCGCATGGTGCGGAGAATATTCCATCGAAGTGAATGGAAACGCCGTGAACGGCGGAATAGAATCCGGCTACTGGAAAATGGCGCGCAAATGGCAGTCCGGAGACCGGATTACGGCGGTTCTGGCGATGAAACCGGAACTGGTTTATCCGCATCCGTCAATTGCCGCCGACGCCGGGAAAGCCGCGATCCGGCGCGGACCCGTGGTTTACTGTCTGGAGAGCGTGGATAATCCCGGCGTTCCGCTGCAAAGCGTGATCCTGCCGTCCGTTCCGGATTTCAGGCTCGGTAAAGTTGACGGGCTGCCGGAGGAGACGGTGGCAATCCGCTGCGATGCAAAGTTGGAATTCAGCGGGGACGATGCACTTTACCGTAATACTCCCCCGCAATACCGGAATGTGGAAGTGTGCGCAATTCCGTATGCCCTCTGGCAGAATCGCGGGGAGTCCTCCATGCAGGTCTTCCTGCGGGTGTCGGAACGGTAAGAATCATTGATTTCATGAAGAAAACCTTGCCTGCCGCAGAGTATGAGGTTGATATGCCTGTACTCTGCGGCATTTTCCCGTCGGCAGACGCAATGATATCTTATGAGTTCAGAATGGTACGGATATCCTCCGTGATCTGCGCAGGAGTCAGACGATTTGCTTTCAGCAGTTCCGCAGGGGCGTAACGGTCCACGAACTTTTTCCGGGCTCCATAGTTCAGGACCTTCATTCCGGAGGGACCGTAATATCGTGCAATCTTTTCTCCGAATCCGCCGTCCAGAATGCCGTCTTCCAGCGTGATCACGACCTGGTGATCGTGCTTCAGCTCCTCCAGAAGTGCGGAGTCCACACCGGAAATATAACGGGGATTGATGAGCGTGGCGTCTATTCCCGCACTTTTTTTCAGTTCCGCCGCAACGGATTCTCCGAGCTGATAGAAACTGCCGAGTGCGAGGATTGCGGCGTTTTTCCCGCGTTTCGTGACTTGATAACGGTTGAGTTTGCTGTAATCGGCGTCGATCGGAGCGGAACTGCTGATGACTCCGTTTGCAGGGACGCGGATGGCGACCGGATGATCCGTCTGTTTCAGGCTCCATTCCAGCATGGCGAGGTATTCTTCCTTGTTTGTCGGCGCAAGATAAACCATGTTCGGGATATTGCTTATGACGGGAATATCGAAGAAACAGAGATGCGTCACATCGTTCATGGAGGAAAGCGAGCCCCAGAACACCAGAATCACCGCCGGATTGTTGTTGATGCAGAGATCCTGCGACAACTGGTCGTAGGCGCGCTGGATAAAGGTGCTGAACACGCCGAAGACCGGACGTCCTCCGTTTGCGGCGATCCCGGATGCCAGCGCGACCGCATGTTCTTCGGCGATTCCCACATCGACAAACTGTTTTCCCGCCTGTCTGCGGCGTTCTTCCGTAAAACCGAATACGGCAGGCGTTCCGGCTGTGATACCGACGATCCGTTTGTCCTCTTTCATTTTCTCCAGCAGATACTCTGCGGTCAGGTCGCCGTAATCCTCTTCCTCAAAACTCTGTTTCGGCTTGCCTGTTGCAAGATCAAAAGGCATTCCCCAGTGAAAGTTTTCCTTTTGTTCTTCCGCGAAGGAATATCCGTGCCCTTTTTCCGTATTGATATGCACGACGACCGGATGCGGGGTATCTTTGACAGACTGGAATGCTTTGATCAGAGACTCCAGATCGTTTCCTTTTTCAACATACCGGTAATCTAAACCCATTGACTTGAAGAAATTACACTCCGATTCGCCTTTTGTTTCACGGAGCTCTTTCAGATTCTGATACAGCCCGCCGTGATTTTCCGCAATGGACATCTGATTGTCGTTGACGATGATAATCAGGTTGGTGCCGGCTTCCGCGGCGTTGTTCAACCCTTCATAAGCTTCGCCGCCGCTCAGAGAGCCGTCTCCGATCACGGCAATGACATTGTTCGTCTCTCCTTTCAGATCCCGCGCCTTGGCAAGTCCGCAGGCGAGGCTGATTGAGGTTGAAGTATGCCCGATGATGAATGCGTCATGCTCGCTTTCCGACGGTTCCGTATAGCCGGAAACTTCATCGTATTTCGCCGGATCGGTAAACGCTTCCATGCGTCCGGTCAGCATCTTGTGGACATAGCACTGGTGCGAAACGTCGAAAACGATCCGGTCGACCGGAGAGTTGAAGACATAGTGCATGGCGACTGTCGCCTCCAGAATTCCGAGATTCGGCCCGATGTGCCCACCGTGTGCGCTGAGTTTTTTCAGCAGAACATCACGCAGTTCGCCGCAAAGGGTGTTGAGTTCCGCGAGGGTAAGCTTTTTGATATCCGCCGGAGATTTGATTTTTTTTATATCCATTTTTTTCTTCCTTTTTTGTTGTTTTTTCAAGCTTGCAGCCATTAAGATAAACCTTACAGTAACTGTAAGTCAATGACTTTTTCCGGAAAAAGAGAAAAATTTATGAAAACTGCTCCGGCGGTCCCGGAGAAGTGCTCCTTCAAAAAAATTGGTCTGATGCCGCGATGCCCTGTATTGCAGAAAAATAATCCCGGCAGGACTGAAAGTCCTGCCGGGATTCAGCGCAGAAATGTTGACCGCCGCAGGCGAGATTTTCCGATCTCCCCTGCTTGTATCGGAATAGTTTATTTCAGATTTTTCCGGAAGAACGATTCGATTCTGTCGAACGGGATCGCATTTTTTCCGCCGCCGTCGTAAAGATCCGTGTGCGATGCGCCGGGAACGATCAGGAGTTCCTTGTTATCGCGATAGTCCGTATAGGAGGACATATCCCGGTAGGCGTCTTCACTGAAATAACGCGAATGCGCGTTTTCGCCGTGAACGAGCAGCACCGCCGTACGGATCTCTTTTGAGTATGCGAGAATCGGCTGGTTCAGGAACGACATTGTGCCTGTGACCGTCCAGCCGTCGTTGGAGTTGCCGGATCTCTTGTGATAACCGCGCGGTGTTTTGTAGTAATCGTAATAATCTTTCACGAATTTCGGTGCATCCGCCGGCAGCGGATCGACTACGCCGCCGCCCTGCTCGTAAAAGCCCTGTGCATATTCTTTTGTCCGCTGTGCATTCAGTTTTTTCCGCATTTCATAACGGTCTTTTTCGCTGTCGTTCGCATCAAAATAACCGTTTGCGTTTACACGGCTCATGTTATACATCGTGACGGCGACGGTTGCTTTGATCCGTGTATCCAGCGCGGCGGCATTCAGCGCCATGCCGCCCCATCCGCAGATTCCGAGAATTCCGATCCGTTCGGGATCGACGTCCGGCTGAGTGGCGAGAAAATCAACTGCGGCTTGAAAATCCTCCGTGTTGATGTCCGGCGAAGCCATCCGGCGCGGCGTGCCGCCGCTCTCACCCGTAAACGACGGGTCGAAGGCGATCGTGAGGAAACCGCGCTCCGCCAGCGTCTGGGCATAGAGTCCGCTGCACTGCTCTTTGACTGCGCCGAACGGACCGCTTACGGCGATGGCGGCGAATTTGCCGTTTGCATTTTTCGGTTCATATACATCTGCCGCCAGCGTGATGCCGTAACGGTTGGCGAAAGTGACTTTGCGGTGGTTTACCCTGCCGCTTTTCGGAAAAGTCTTGTCCCATTCCTGTGTAAGTTCGAGTTTCTGCGGAGTGATTTTATTGTTCATGATTGTTGTCCTTTCTGTCTGTGCCTGAAGGTTGACGGCGGACAGCATTGCCGCCGCCAGTGCGAATGTTTTCGTATGGTTCATTTTTCCTCCCTGATAAATTTGTTTTCATGGAATAAAGCAGATCATCCAGACTGTCGATCTTTTGCTGACTTTCGTGAAGATTTTCTCACAGGAGATTCCGCTGTTCCGACAGGATGCGCAGCTGCCCGCGCGTTTCCCCCCTGTCGCAGTTGAAAGAACTTTTCAGTCAATTCCGCTTTCAGCAGATGGGGAATGTCGGGCTTCTGCGTTTGTTTTCGAAGCATGGAGTCTCATGCCGTTTACGGTGGCGATCATAAACGCCGCGAATTGAGAGAGTCATGGCTCCATGCTTCAGTCATCCCTGCACTTTGGCTTCCTATTCTGCGTTGTAGCGGCTGCCGACGACGGGGATTGCGGCGACGGCGTCCTCCAGTTCCTTCATCTCCGCCGGAGTGAAGCGGATTTCCAGTGAGCGTAAATTTTCTTCCAGATGGGAAAGCTTTGTCGTGCCGGTGATGGGGACGATCCACGGCTGTTTGTTCAGCAGCCACGCCTGCGCGATCTGTGCGGCTGTGATGCCGCGCGTCCGCCCGAAAGCGTGCAGAACTTCGACAATGCGCAGATTGGCGCGCATCGCTTCCGGCGTGAACCGCGGCAGGGTCTGCCGGTTGTCGTTCGCGGCGTCGAATACCGTGTATTCGTTCAGCGAACCGCCGAGAAAACCCCGGTTCAGCGGGCTGTACGGCACAAAGCCGATGCCCAGTTCCCCGCAGAGCGGCAGGATGCTTTTTTCCACGGCCCGGTGCATCAGGTGGTATTCACTCTGAATCGCTGTGACCGGCTGGATCGCATGGGCGCGGCGGATCGTATCGGCGTTGACCTCGCAGAGTCCGAAATGCCGGACTTTTCCCTCCCGGATCAATTCCTTCACCGTTTCGGCGACGACTTCGATCGGCGTATTCGGGTCGGCGCGGTGCTGGTAGAATATGGCGAGCGTTTCCACGCCAAGACGGCGCAGCGATTCCTCACAGACCTTGCGGATATTCGCGGGGGAGCTGTCCTCCTCGGACATCACCCGTTTGCCGTTCACATATTTGTGTCCGAACTTGGAGGAAACGGATACTTTCCCCGCGTATCCTTTCAGGGCTTCGCCGACGAGTTCCTCGTTGATATACGGACCGTAGCTTTCGGCGGTGTCGAACAGCGTTACACCGCGGTCGATCGCCTCATGCACCAGCCGGATCGCCATTTTCTTATCGGGATGCCGGCTGCGATGATAGTTCAGCCCCATGCAGCCGAAGCCGAGCGCGGAAACCTCAAGAGCCGCATTTCCTTTGCCGAGGGTACGGTGCGGCAGACCGCCGTTTTTTTCTGTGTTTTTGCCGGACAGAGTGTTGCCGCTTGCCAACTTTGCGGCGCATCCGCCGATTACAGGAGACACGCCCAGCATGACTCCGGCCAAAGCCGCGCTTTTGATGAAATCCCGGCGGCTCATGCCTGATTTTTCCATTTCACTCATTGTTATTCTCCTTATTCCTGTTGTGTATTGGCATTTTGCAACGGGATCGTGTATTGCGGAACGGCTTTCCGCACCGGGCCGGTGTGCGGGCGGTTGCGCCCGTCCAATCCCTTTTCGTGCAGGTACCGTTCGAGCAGGTCGGCGATCTCGAGGTTGTTCCGGTCGGCGAACGGCGCGTGGGTATTGCCCCGGATTCCCAGCTCCGGCAGGCGGATCACCCGGACATCTCCGCCGCGCCGGTTGACGGCGTCGGCGAACTGTTTCGCGCGGATGCTGGAGAGCCGCCAGATGTTCACATTGAAAATCGTGCTCGGTTCGGTGGCGATATTGTCGCCGTAAACGATCAGGATCGGTATTTTCGCGAGTTTCCGGAACTCCTCTTCCGGCACCCGGATCGACTGCATATTGCGCCCGGCGTCCTCGGTCCCGGCGGGCGGGTCGAACACCTTTTCCCCCTCCGGCAGCACGATGTGCCCCGGTTCAAAAGCGACGATCGCCTTCAGCGACTCCGGCGCCGCCATCCCGCTGAACCAGCCGTACTTGCCGCTGTTGGAGTGGGTGATCAGCACCGCCGGCCCGGTCTGCTTGAGCAGCTCCGCCATCGTGTTCCCCATGAACCGGTAGTAATCGGACGTGCGCGGCTCCGCGCCGGTGTCGGGCGTCTGCTGGCGGAAGAACTGGTCGACGGAAGCGGGATCGTGCGGGAACTGCGTCCCCGGATAGCAATACGGCGCTTCCGGCGGATCCCAGATCCCGTTGCGGAAAGCGTTCCACGCGGAACTTTCCCGCATCGTGGTGGGGACGGCGTGGGTGACTTCCGTGGCGAGCGTCCGCCCGGCGCGTCCCCGGCGCGGCTGGTCAATGATGTAAACCGGCCAGTCGCGTCGCGGCAGAATTGCCATAAAGCCCTCGCGTCCATCTGGCGTGGACTCGTAGCTGCGCCCGGATTGCCCGATACCGTGCCACATGATTAATGGATAGTTGCGCGATTTCGCCGGGATGAAATACTGCGCATAGCCGTGATCACCGTGAAAGGTTTCGCCGTTGTCAAGTTTCGTGACCGTCCCGCCGAAATAGAGACTGCCCATCGTTTTGAGTATAATTGGTTTCGTCTCTGCATTGCTTTCCGCGGCAGAAAGCCGGGCAAACAGGCAGAGTGCCGCACCGAGAACGACATGAAAAGTGCAGAGGGCCGGTTTCATACGTTTTTTGACTCCGTTTTCTTATCTTCGTTTTCAGCGGATTGTTCCGCCGCGTCCATCAGTTCCTGACTTTCCGCCGTCAAAGCGTTTTTTGCTTTCTTGAACTCATACGAGGCGCGTCCTATCGCGCGGGCAAGTTCCGGGATGCGTTTTGCTCCGAAAATGAGCAGGACAAACAAAGCGATTAAAAGGATTTCCGTGAATCCGAGTGACATATCATGCCTCCAATCATTTCTTTCACTGGAATCAGACGGTTTTGCCGAGGCGGTACGCCTGTTCCGGGAATTTTGTGTGATTGACTGCGCCGACCGACCAGACGCCGGGGGTGATGATCTGCCCGGCGTCGGTCCAGCCGAGATAGTCCAGCAGCACTTCATAATGGCTGATGATCGCGCTTTCCTTCTTTTTGGAGTTGTCCGCATAGGTCATCATCAGCACTGCTTTCTTCGGAACGTGAATCTGCCCGTTGATTGCATAAAAACGGTCGATCACCGTCTTGATCTGCGCTGAAATGCCGAAATAGTACATCGGTGTTGCGAAAGCCACCAGATCTGCATCGGCAATATGCTTGCGGATGAATTCAAAATCATCCTTGAAGACACACTGCCCGTTCATGCCGCAGCGGTTGCAGGCGATGCAGGGATGTACTTTCTTGAACGCCGCATCGAAGCGGACGACTTCGTGCCCGGCTTCTTTCGCGCCTTTGATGAAGTGTTCCGCGAGAGTGTTGGAATTGCCGTTTTTCCGGGGACTGCCCGTAATGACCAGTATTTTCATCTTTCCGTTTTTTCCTCCGTATTTTGAGTTGCCCGTGACACCGAAACCCGGCAGGGCGCCGCCGAGGAACGCGCCTCCGGCGACTGCCGCCGTTACCGTCAGAGAAGTTTTGAGAAATTCGCGCCGGTTCATATTGTCACTTCATTTTCATTTCCGGGATCAGCGGCGTCTGGTCCAGCAGCTCCAGCTTCCGGACCATCTCCAGTGTTCCCTGTTTATATTTTTGAAAGTGCGGAGTTTTGATATGACGTTCATAGGCGTTGTGATCCGCATAAATCTCCAGAATGGTGATCCGCTCCGGATGCGCCTTGTCCTGCATGGAATACATCATCAGGACGCCCGGTTCCTTTTCCATGGACTGCCTTCCGCATTCTGCCGCAAATGCAAGATATTCGGGAATGCGGTTCGGATCAACGGTGATTTTGGACAGACGTACAATGCTTTCCGAAGTCACTTTCGCTGTTTTTTCATGTTTCATGTTTTCCCCTTTTTCAGAGGTATGGGCGGTGTTTCCCGGCATTGCGGGCAAAAGCAGAACCGCCGTCGGCAGGAGCCATCCCATCGGAAGATGCTTCATTCCGCCGTCTCCCTTTTACTTGCCGGTGGTCGCCGCCTTGTAATCGGTGTCGGAAACCGGTTCGAGCCAGGTATTCTTGTTGGTTGCCGGATTGCATTCGACCGCCAGATGCGAGAACCAGCTGTCGGGAGCGGCTCCATGCCAGTGATCGACGTTCGGCGGAATTTCCACCACATCGCCGGGAACCAGTTTCCGCGCCGCTTTGCCGCGTTCCTGATAGTAACCGACTCCGCCGACCGCGATCAACATCTGTCCCCCGGTGTGGCTGTGCCAGTTGTTGCGGCATCCCGGCTCGAAAGTCACGTTGGCGACCGGGACATTCAGGCGGTCGTCTTTCGTCAAACGGGCGAGGTAGGATTTGCCGCTGAAGTATTTTGCATACGCTGTGTTCTCGCCGCCGCGCGGGAAGGCGCTGACGGTATTGCTTTTGACCGTTTCCAGAATTTCCGCGGCCTGCGCATCGGTGACACCGTTGTGCTTGCCGATTCTGATATGGGAGTTCAGTTGGCTTTCGGTTCCCTCCATTGCGGCAAGCGCGGCAATCGTGGCGATTTCGCGGGTTCTCCAGTCGAGATTGTCGCGTCCGAAAATGTCACCGAACAAGTGCGCCTTGAGGTATTCGTCGATTGCCGGAGCAAACTCAAAGAGCGCTCCCCTGACCGGTGCGCCGCAGAGTTTCGTCTGGTTGGCTGTGCCGAAGTCGATGCTTTTTCCCGCCGGAAGCGGACCGGGGAGTTTTCCCTGTGCATCCCTGATGCCTTTTGCCTCGCGTTCCTTGACCAGCGCCATGAAGTTGCCGAGCGCGTTCAGACTGCACGGAAATCCGCAGTAGGCATAGAGCTGAGTCAAGACTTCCTTGATTTCGTTTACGGTCAATCCTGCGTCGAGACCCTCCGCCAGCGCTGTTTTCAGATTCGGCATGTCGCCGCGCGCAGTATACATGCCGATGTTGACGATTTTCTGTTCTTTTGTGTTCAATGCACTCATTTTATCGTTTGCCTCCGTAGCGTTGAAAATGCAGAAGAAAGAGAGAAGAAGCCCGTACAATATGGCCTTTTTCATATCTCACCTCATTTCTTGACGGTTACGACTTCATTGACCCAGTTTGCTATGGCGTCGCCGGAGCGTCTGACGCTTCCGCCTGAAAAGACTCCGGCTTTCGGCAGATTGGAACCGTTGCAGAGCTTGCGGACGTCGCGTTCGCAATTCTGCACGCCGCCTCCGCCGTGAGTGAAGAACGGAATCACTGTTTTGCCCTTGAGATCGTAAGAAGTCAGAAATGTCGCCACCGGCGGCGCCATCGTTCCCCACCAGTTCGGACTGCCGACGAAGATCACGTCGTATTTCTGCATGTCATCGACTTTTGCGGAGAGTTCCGGTTTGAATCCGGAGCGGCACTCTTTCTTCGCCTGGTCGACGCACGCCTGATAGTCGGCCGGATACGCTTTTACCGGCTTGATTTCAAAGAGTGTCCCGCCGGTGATCTTCTGAATCTGTTCCGCCGCCGCGCGGGTGTTGCCGCTCCAGGAATAATACGCGATCAATACTTTTGCCGGTTCCGCCGTCACTTTTTCCGCCGGGGTTCCGTTTTCCGCCGAGCATCCGCAGGCTCCGAAAATAGATGCCGCCATTGCCAGTGCCATGGTTCTTTTTTTCATCGTTCATTTCTCCTTTTTTAAGGTTTTCCTAGTTCATTTGCCGTTCTCTGTGACTCAAAATAACAGTTAGAGTAACTGTAAGTCAATCCTTTTTCGGAAAAAAATCTGTTATTTTTTTCTGTAATGCGGTCTTCCGCTTTCCGGAAGCGGTTTTCCAGTGCTCCTGCATTTGATTTCATGGACTGGGCGAGATCGTCGAGAGCAGGCGAAACTGCCGCTGGAAAAACTGATGATGCAGGTCGTTGGACCGCAGCAGACCAACGACCTGCACAGGTTGGATCGCGACAAAGGCAGACCCTTGACTCAAGAAGAATGCTCATACATTCTTCTGTCTCAAAGCCGACCAAGGGGGCGGGCGGGGTATGGAACACAAAAAGAATAAATCTGCGGATATCAGCAGACTGTGCTGTTTTGAGGCGGAAGACAAATTCCTGCGGGACAGTCTTCCGCACTATTGTTTTACCGCATGTTTTCCAGATAGGCGTCCATCCGTTCATCAACGGCCCATCGGAAGTCTCTGGGACAGCGGGTGATCTCTTTTTTCAATCCGTCATAAAGCGGGCACAGCTCAGCCTGCTTCATTCCCGTTGCCGCAAGGACTTTTGAATTGTCGATGATCCGGTCAAAGAGCCGGTCATACTCCAGCTGCCATCTTATTCCGGGATAGCATTGGTGCGGGTCAAGGATGTGGATGTAATCCTCTTTGTCCACCCATACCGTTTCGAGTCCGCAGATGTCGTTGTAATATCCGGCGATTTCTCCCCATGTGCGATGTTCGGAGGTAGACACGGTAAAGGTTTCACCGCGCGCTTTCTCATTGAACAGGAGTTCCGCAATCATTTGCGCGACATCTCCCGCCCAGCTCATGGTCGCCTGAACATTTTTTGCCTGTTCCGGAAGAACCGCCTTTCTGCCGGCGAAAGCTCTGCCGACAGTATTTGCGGCTTCCAGAGTCACCAGTTGATAACGCATAAACGAATAAGTGATGGCGGGACGGATGATCGTCCAGTTGTTCCGGGGAAAGGAACGGATCACATTTTCACCGCGTGCTTTGTAAATGGAGTAATCGTCTGAATTACGGAGCAGAAGATCGTCGGAGGAATCGATCAGCCGCGGCGAAGTTTCCCTGACGGGATGCTCCTTGTTGTCATAGACCCGGTAGCTTGAGAGATAAATATAATGGTCTGTGTGCTCCGGGAGGAGAGGCAGAAAATAAGGGAGTTCGCCTGAGTTGTATATCATGAAATCGACGATGCCGTCATAACTGTTTGCGAGAAGCTGCGGCAAGACAGCTCTGTCCTTGGCATTTGCTTTGATGTAATTGACATTCGGGATATTGTCTGCCTTGTCGTCGATGGATACGCCGTCGACCCGGTATCCCATTGCGGCGAGTCTGGGAACCAGATACTGCCCCATGGCGCCTGTGGCGCCGAGAACCAGGACTTTCCTGGATTGATTCATACTGCACCTCCTGATTTGTTGAATCTCCGGCCTGCAGTTCGCTGTCTTTTCGCACTGTAGCCGGAGTTTTCATCAAAAATATGATCCCGGCGCTCTTTTTTCAAATGATGCGGCTTTTCTTTTCGGAAAATGCTTATGCAAACCGGATTCCGTTTTCAGGAAAACGGGGAGGAATCATGCAAATGAGTCAAAAAGGCTCCCGATGAAGAAAACGGGAGCCTTCGCCGCGAACCGGATTCAGGATTCGCGGATCGCTTTTACGCACTTGACGAGAGCGGGGACCGGATTATCCACATCGCCTTCATATTCGAGCGTGAGATATCCCTGATAATCCGTGGCGCGCAGATAGTCCAGATAAGCTTTCAAATCAAGGTTCCCTGTTCCCACCACGACATCTTCGGGGTGCCCGGCGCGGTCGAAAACAAAATCCTTGATGTGAGTTCCGTAAAGACGTTCACGGAATTTTCCGGCGATTGCCAGCGGGTCTTCCCCCGCGTCCAGCATCCACGCGGTGTCAAGGCAGAACCCGATGTTGTCGCTGGAGCGGCGGAACAGTTCTTCCAGCGCCCAGACAGGTCCCAGCCTGTGTTTCCGCCCGTGGTTGTGAATCGCGATTTTCTTTCCGTATTCCGCGCAGAGTTTTTCCACCATATCCAGAGCATTCAGATCAAGATCGGCGCTGATGGCGGGGAAACCGGCAAGACAGGCGAATTCGAAGACTTTTCGCGCTTCCGCCTCATCCGTTGAAAAATAATGGACTCCGAAAGAGGTTACGGTGATGCCGTTGTCGCGGTACTGCTGCAATGTGCCGGCGGGTGAATGAACGTCAAGATGCACTCCGCAGAGTTCGATTTTGTCGACTCCGCATTTTCCGAGCGCCTCAATGACTTTTTCCGTTTCCTTGTAAGTATGGAAACACCAGCTTTGAATTCCCAGTTTTGAAGTGAACATGAAAAACTCCTTTTTGGTTGTCCGGAAATTATAGAACGCCCCGTGTGTTTCCGCAACTCCTGTTTTGAAAAAAGAATACTCCATTGATATTTTTGTTGTTTGCCGGTTCAATGAAAAAGCGGAAAGGAAATGAAGTCAGCCTTATTTTCCCATCTGCTGTAAAGAGCTTGCTGCCTTGTTCCGGACTTGCGGCAGGCGCCTTCCTCTGCCGGCGCCGCAAAGAAAAAAAGAAAATTTTTTCATTTGCCTATTGACAAATCCTTATTTTTTAGTATACTATAGTAAAGAATAAAAATTCAAGAGGAAAAAATGTCAAAAGAAACTGCAGTCGTATTGGAACGCTATACCGGGAATCCGATTCTTCTTCCGCAAAAGGATTCCGCATGGCAGAGCCTGAATGTGTCGAATGCCGCAGCGACGGTTCATGACGGGAAAGTGGTTCTGCTGTACCGTGCGGAAGGAGAGGACCGCCGCCGCGGACCCCAGTCATGGCCAGTAACCCGTCTGGGACTCGCCGTTTCCGAGAACGGATTCGATATTTCGGAGCGACGGACTCTGCCGGTTTTTGACCGCAGCCTGGAAGACCCGTGGCTGGAGTTCGGATGCGAGGATCCCCGCATTTCAAAGATCGGCGATACTTATTATATCGTGTTTGTGGGGATGTCGCGTTTCGGTCATTTCGGAGACCGTCTCCAGTGGGCGACAACGAAGGATTTTCAGACTTTTGAGCGACATGGGCTCCTGATGCCCCAGTTGGAACAGCGTACCAGCGGTCTTCTTCCGGCAAAGATCAAAGATGAGTTTCTGCTTTTTCATCGCCCCATGCCCAATATGTGGCTGTCCCGCAGCCGGGATCTGAAGTCGTGGCACGACAGTCAATGTATTTTTGAGACCCGCCCCGGAACCTGGTATGAAAACAAGCTGGGAATCGGCGCTCCGCCACTGCCGACGCCTTACGGGTGGCTTCTTTTCTGGCACGGCAAAAACAATAAAAATGAGTATGCGCTCGGAATCATGCTGCTGGACCGTGAGAATCCGGGAAAAATCCTCAAGGTTCAGGAAGAACCGGTTCTGCGTTGCGAGATGCCTTACGAGAAAGAGGGATTTGTCCCGAATGTCGTATATACGAACGGCGCGGTGGAATTCAACGGCAGGTTCTTTGTCTACTACGGCTGCTGTGACCGCTGCCTTTCCGTTGCGACTGTGGAAGTCGATCAGGTTTACCGGTGGTGCAAATAAAAAAGAAAAATTTTTCCGTTTGCCTATTGACAATTTCTTAATTTTTAGTATACTATAGTAAGAGATAAGAAAAGGATGGTATTTCATGGATCATGAAAGTCTGGTGGAACTTCGGCGTATTGCCGCGGAACGGCCCCATCGCGGGAAGCCTGTGTTTCTGCTGCTTGCGGAGTGCATGGAGAGATTGATCCGTGACAAGGTCTGGGAAGATGCCCTGCGGCTGCCTCCAGATTCCGTTCTTGCGGAAAAGATCGGCATTTCGCATATCACGCTGGCGAAGTCGCTGAAGGAGCTGGTGCAGAGAAGCCGCTCACTGGGGACGTTTGTCTATTCGCCCAAAGAGAACATCCGCGGGACATCGGCGGAGAACAGCCGGAAAATGGTGGCTCTTCTGCTGGATGACATCAATTCGCAGACAATCGGTTCCGAATTCATCAGGGAATTGCTTCAGAATCTTGAGAAGGCGGGCATCGGCGTGCTCCTGCAGAGCGCGGGAAACCGTCCGGCGCAGCAGGAAAGACAATTGCTGGACGCCATGCTGAACCCGGACTGCAACGGTGCCCTGGTCTGGACGATCCTGAGTAATGAAGTTACCGGAAAAGTATTGGAAAAACAGCCGGCGCACTGGCCTGTCGTATTCATGAATGAAAGCCCTGCCGTGGGGCATCGGGAATATGATGCGGTAATTTACGACGGACTGGGGGCCGCGTACCGGATCGGTGATGAGTTTTTTGCCTCCGGAGGCAGGGAAGCCGTTCTCCTTACGGCGGACTGGCGGCTGCATTATGACAGTGTCCGGCAAAGAGTGCAGGGGCTCTGCCAGGCGGCGGAGAAGCACCATCTTCCCCGGGAAAGCGTGAGGGTGGTAACTTACCGGGAAAGAGAAATTCCGTTTGAGCAGCTGGGAAGCGGAAAGCAGCGCCTGCTTGTTTTCATCTCGGATGAGGACTTGAGCAATACGCTTTCCTCCATGCCGGAACATGGGATTTCCGCCGCGCAGATGGAGCCCTGGATCGGGATCAGCTATTCCCAGAGCCGGTTTGTCCCTGCATCCGTTCCGATGTTCCGGTTTGACTCCGGGTTGATGGCGTCAAAAGCGGTGGACATTCTGACCGCCAGACTGCATGGAGCGCAAAATGCGTTTAAAGATATAAAAATCAGCGGTAAAATAATATACAACCATAATATGAAGGAGGTATGAGTCATGGCTCATGTTTCAGGAATTAAAAGATTTACCTTGATCGAATTGCTGATTGTTATAGCAATTATTGCGATTCTCGCCGGTATGCTGCTGCCTGCGCTGGGGGCGGCAAGGGAACGGGCAAGAAGTACGCAGTGTCTATCAAATCTCAAACAGCTTGGACTGGGAGACGTTGCTTATGCAAATGATTACCGGGACTGGATTACGACCATTCAGCATAACGATGTCTATGTCATCGGCATTGAAGGCAGCGAACGCTGCCTGGGAGCGCTTTTCCGTCTTTCCTATGTCAAAGATCCGAAAGTCTTTTATTGCCCCAGTCTTAAAAATCCCAATTATGCGAGCAACTGGCCTGCCAATCTCAGCGGAAGCATGAGCGGCTATGTCGGCTACTGGAAATCATTGTGGAAGGATCAGGGCAGTTCCTGGGATTATGAAAGTTTCAAGTTGACCGGACCGTATCCGCATTTTGTCAACGGCAGCAATAAACGTGCCGCCAGCGCCAGTGCGATGCCTCTGGCTTTGGATTTCGCCTACTCCTGGGCGGCGATCAATCCGGAAGGAGTGCCGCATAAGAATAAGTTCAACGTAGCCTTTGCCGACGGTTCCGCCGCTCAGTATGTGGACACGGAGAATTATATGAAGACGACGAACAGTTATCAGTTGATGTGGAAAGCGCCGGATAAAATCATGCAGTCGCGCGGAGCGAAAGACTGAGAGGGAAACTATGAAAAGAAAGTGTATGGCCGCTGTCCTTCTTCTCTGCTGTATCGCCGGATGCAGTTCTGAAAGAACAAAAGTTGCGGAAAAGGCGAAAGCCTATATCGAAAATACTTCCAGACGCGAAATCGCTACGACTTTGCCTGTAATCACCCGGCAGGAGGGGAATCTCTATTATGCCGATGCTGTTTTCGTGCAGTCGGGCATGGAAAAGGCAGTAAAGCTCAAAATTACGGTTTCAGGAGACGACGTGCAGGTGGAATGTCTGCCCGATTGAAAATCACAGGATGGAAAGGGACTTCAATGACACATTGCCTTCAAAATATGATTCTGCTTTTTTCCGTTGCACTGCTCTGTTTTGCAGTTCCGGCATCTGCCGGTGAGACACTGGAGAACTTTGCGGCAGCGTATCATTTCAATGACGTGACCGGAAGCGTTTCGGACATCCGTTTCCTGCCGTCGGGAAAACGTGTCGTGACCGCTGTCTGCAACTCTTATCTGCTGATGGCGCACGGTGAAAAAGATATAACGGCGTTTGAAGCACAGGACAGGGTGATCGAAAAGAAAAAGAACGACGGCTCCATCTGCTACCGCTGCGTCAACCCGCTTCTGCCGGGCTTGGTCATATCCAAACGTTACTGGCTGGAAAACAACGGGTTGAGGCGGGAACTCACATTTCAGAACCAGGATTCGAGGAAGCGCTATCTGATTCCATTCACGAGGGTTGCCTTTGCTCCTGAATTCAAACGGGATTCCTTCTGGTTCGGCGCCGGCTATCTCGGTCCGTTCATCCCCGCTCCGCAGGTAACCAAAGAGACGAAAGTGGACAAGTATGTGCAGAGCAGCAAGGGCATGGTTCTGATTCATTCCGATCCGGGAAAGGGGAGCTTTGCCAACTACCGTGTGAAGATCAATGATACAGTGGTTTACCCGTGGTGGCAGTCCACGATCGGGCGCTACCGCGAACAGGAAGACCGCCTCTATTATACGCCCGACGGCTGGCGCATGAGTCTCGGCTGCCTTGACCTGCCGCCGGATGACGGTTCCATCCGGTATACGGACGTTCTCACTGTTTTTTCCGGGAATCTTTTTACGTTCTTTTCGGAAATTCTGGGAAAGGACAGGGACTTTCAGGAAGCGCTTGCGGCGATTCCCCCGGTTGCTCCGGAAGCGGATGACCTTTCCTATATCCTTTCCATGAGTGCCAACGATGTTGCAAGGCATCACACGGAAATGCTTGACGAGGGAAAAGTGGTCTACCTTGCGAATCTGCTGGGGAGCTGGGGAGATTATCGTGCGCGTGAGGACAACCGCGGCTGGTGCGGCGGGCGGATTTCCACGAAAGAACTGCATGATTTCTTTCAGTCGATCCGGAATATTTCGCCGCGGTTCCTGACTGCGAACTATGGGATTACCGTTGCGGCAAACCATTCTGCGCCGATCCTTGCGGAGAAACCGGAGTGGTTCCGTATGCTTGACCGCCAGGGGCGCAGGGATTCTCTTTTCCCCGGTCTGAGTGAAAATTTCCAGTCCATGATGAACCTGCCGGAGGTAAGAGATTTTTATATGAATTCTCTGCTCGGCATGGCAAACGATCTCGGAAACCGGATGGTCTACATTGATGAAGCGCAGCAGAACAATACGATCAACTGGCAGCGTGACGAACTGATCCGCGATGACCATCTTGTGATGTTCTGGGACAAACTGCGCCGCCGTGCGCGCGAGGAGGGAAAACTGCTGTTCTTCAATGGAAGCGGACAGCCGTTCGCGGATCTCAATTATATGGAAAACGCACGTATGATGGCTCCGGAGAACTGGCGGGAGTATGCCGGTGTCGCGCTTGGACTGGAACTGTTCTCCGCATTCCGTCCGCACTCCCGCATCAGCCCGCTTTACTGGGAGCCGACGACGGTGAACGATTATTCCAACCGTTTCCTTGCGCTCGGCTGGGTGCCTGCATTTCAATATGACGGGGAACAGCCGCTTGCGCCTGTCCGTGCAGCCTACGAGACAGGCAACGCCGATCCGGTGGATGTCCATTACACTCCGGACTGGAAGAGCGATCCGGAGACGAATGTGGAAAGTTATGCGATGCGCCGCCTGGGGACAGATGATATTCTGGTCAGTTTCATCAACCGGAACCGGACGGCTGTATCGCAGGAATTCACGCTGGATCTTGCTTCCCTGAAATTCCCGGAGGAACAGCGGATCAACATCTGGGCTATGCCGGTCAAACGGTACGGAAAGGACCGGAAGGAATACTTCCTGAGCAATCGTGACTACCGGGAACTTTACCGGAAGAACAACTGGCAGGGTGGCTTCATCGGTGCGCCTGAACTTGTTTATTCGGGTCCCGCCAGGGGAGTGTTCCGCCATACCCGGCGGGATTGGCAGCGCGATCAGATGATTCAATTCGTCATTACGCCATCCCCGCTGTCGATTTTTTCCGAGAACAGTCTGCCCTGCAATTATTTTTATACAAAATCAAGGCATACCGCAATCAGCGGTTCGACTGTCACGACGCAGAGGGAGGCTGTGGAGATCCTGCTTGCCGACCGGAACTGTTTTTTTGCCTCCGTTGAAGTGGACGGCAAAAAAGTGACTCCCCGCCCTGTCGATGTCGGGGGACAGCTTTTTCAGCTGATCACTCTGCCTGCGGGGACTCATCATATCCGGTGGGAGAAGGAGAACCGGAAGCCGGCTGCCGTCCATGCGGTTCCGGCTGCGGATGTGGCGGACGGCAGGCGGATTCGTGTTTCGTCGGGGGACTCGTCACAACTTTATGCCGTTGAGTTTGAAGGGCGGACTGTCTATACGGGGACACTTCCGGCGGAACTGCCGGGGCGGCATCCCGGGGGGATTTACCGGCTGCGGTTTGCCGGTGAACCGGATCAATACCGGGAATTCCGGCTGCCGGAAAGAGTTCCGGGCAGTGTCGCGCCAGTGGCGTCTCCGAAGCGCCATCCGGCACAGAGGAACGTGGTTCCTGCCGACGTAAAACATCAGAATGTTTCGATCAGCGCGGGGGCAACTTATGTCAGCGACTGGGACGACGCATTCGACTTGCAGAGAAATCAGCTTCCTTATATTGTCGGTGCGAATCCGCAGGCTCTGGAGCTGAAAGCGGGAACAAGCCCCAGGGAGCGCGGCAACTTTGTATCACTCTATGTGAATACCTGTGCAGGCTTTGAGCTGAGCGGAGCCAGGCAGATTGAACTGAAGCTGAAGAATACCTTTTCTGACAATCCGGCGCAGTTCAAGGGGCATGTCATGTATAATTACAGGAATCCGGCGCTGGATTTTGCGGGGTTCGTCATCGACTACCGTGTCGGTGGAAAATACACATACCGTGTCACCTGTTCCGTCGGCCTTTATTCGGACAAGCTGCGGAATCCCCTTCCGCCGTGGGGCTGCGGCAGGGTGCAGGATCGCGCATACGATCTGGGGCAGCTTGTCGATGAACGCGCCGAACATGTGTTTTCGCTTGATCTTGCGCGTATGGCGCCGAAAAACTGGGACGGCACCGTGTTTTTCAGCGTCGGGACCAGCCGTTTGAATCCGAACCGTCTGCTGGATGTGAAGATTCTTTCTTTCAACCGGGCGGACGCCGGGAATTTTCTGGAACCGCTGGAGGGAAGAGCCGGACTGCCGGATATGCTTCATCTTCCGAAATTGCTTTACACGCCGCGCTCCCTGCAGAAACCGGTGCCGTCCGAATGGCGCAACTGGAGCAGAACCACGCCGCTGCGCGCCCTTTCCATGACGAAGAATCCCGTAACCCAGCAGACCTGGGGGGGATATCTTGCCTACGATGACCGGTATTGCTATCTCGGCGTCATCGGAGAGGAACGGGCGCGCAAGGTGCTTGCGGATGACCCTTACAATATCTGGAAGAACGATTGCATTGAAGCATACTGGGAGCGTCCGGACGGTTCCGTTTACCAGCTTGTCGCCGATGTCCGCGGGGCAAAACGCGCCGGCGTCAACTACAAGGGTGTGAACTGCGACGAGGTGAAGGTATCTAGCCGGGTCATGCCCGGCAAAGGTTTTGTGATCTTCATCGCTGTTCCGTGGACGACATTGAAAGTCGACAGCCCGGATGCCGGAAAAAAGATCAAGTTCAATCTCTGCCGCTCGCGTCAGGGCAGGGAGCCGGAATACGGCAACTGGGGACTGGCCGAGAGACGTTACGCGGAACCGGAAAATTTCGGAACTCTCATGCTTGGGCTTTTCAATGCCGGGCAGGGACGTGCGGAAGAGATACTGCTTCGAAAATGACATGAAAACACTGCAAATTGAAAAGGAGTTTTTTTCAGTATGCTGAACGCTGTGATTGTGGGTGCGGGACATCGCGCCCTGGGGTATGCGAAATATGCGGAACTTCACCCGGACCGGCTCCGGGTGGTCGGGGTTGCCGATCTGTTCCCTGAACGCCGGCAGGCCGTGGCGCGGCTTTATTCCCTGCCGCCGGAACATTGCTTCGAGTCTCTCGACGCCATGCTGGCGCATGGCAGAATCGCCGATGTCGCCATCAACGGCACAATGGATCATCAGCATGTCGCCACGACCATTCCGCTGCTGGAAACAGGGTATGACGTCCTGCTGGAAAAACCGTTTGCCGTCAATGCCGGAGAACTGCGCAAACTCGCGGAGGGAGTGCATAAGACCGGGCACAAGGTCATGATCTGCCATGTCCTGCGCTATGCCCCGTTCTACCGGGAGATCAAGGCGCGGATCGCCGCCGGCGCTGTCGGGGAGATCATCGACATTCAGACAGCCGAGCATGTCAGTTACCATCACTTCAGCGCATGTTATGTGCGCGGGAAATGGGGACGGCAGGACGCCTGCAACGGGGCGACCTCCCTGCTGGCGAAGTGCAGCCACGACCTGGATCTGATCGCCTGGCTGAAGAGCGGCATCCGTCCTGTTTCCGTAGACAGCATGGGGAGTCTCCGGTATTTTACCCGGAAAAATGCGCCGGAGCATTCCGAGACACACTGTCTGCTGGACTGTCCGCTGGTCGATACCTGCGATTTCTCCGTGAAACGCCTGCATCTGGATCACCCTGTCCGCTGGGCGGCGTACATCTGGCCGGAGCTGGCTTACCTCCCGGAACGCAATACGCCGGAACAGCGGAGAGCCGCCTTATGTGATCCTGCCCACCCTTATTCCCGCTGTGTCTGGAAGTGCGACAACGACCAGCCGGACCGCCAGAGCGTGATGATTGAGTTTGAGGATGGTTCTCTTGCAACGCACAGCATGATTGCCGACACGGCACGCCCGATGCGCAGGATTCATGTGATCGGCACGGAAGGGGAAATCGAGGGTGTTTTCGATGACAACCGTTTTGTGGTCCGCCATCGTGATCTGCGTCCCGGGCATGAATACGGCGAGGAGGTTGTCGATACCGGTGATCTCGGGGATACGACCGGAGCCTATGGAGACCACGGCGGCGGAGATTTGCGTCTGGTGGAGGATTTCGTCAATTATTCCGAGGGGAAACCCGCATCGCTTTCCTGTACGGCATTGACGGATTCGCTGACAGGGCATCTGCTGGTGTTTGCCGCCGATGAAGCGAGGCTCCGGAAGCGGCGCATTGATTTCACTGAGTTCTGCAAAGGTATAACGGCGATCAGATAACGCCTGTCGGTTGAAGAATTGATTTCATGCCGCATAAGGCAAACTGGAACTTTATAAAAAACAGGACTGGAAGACGAATGGGGCAGAACTCTCCTTTCCGCTCTTCCCGCCCTGCTTGCTTCCCCGCCCTTTTTGCTTTTCCAGTCTTTTGACTTTCCTGCCTTTTCAGTCCTTTTTGTCCTTTCTCCAGAACCTGGCAGTGATGCCCTATCCATGATTTCTCAGAAAAACCCTGTTTTTTTCGCTTCCCCCTCTTGACAATTATCGATTTTTGCTTATAATATATCCAAAGTTCTACATCGATGTAGAAAAATTATATGGATATAAGAGGTTGCGGAGCTGATGAGCAGAAATACGAAATATCAATTTGTCTATGTTGGTCTGAAGCAGATGCTGGCGGAGCTTCAGGATGGTGAACGGCTTCCTTCGTTCAATTCGCTTTGCAGCCGCTATGACATCAGCCAGGCAACCCTGAATTCCGCTTTGGATCTTCTGGAAAAGGATGGTTTGATCAGGCGGGTTCCCAAGGTGGGCGTTTATTCCGCAAAATCACAGGCAGCCAGACGCGAGAAGAAGATTACGCTGCTGATGCCGGGCGAACACGAACCGCTGTTTGCCGCGGTGATCTCGGTTTGCTGCCGCTTCTGCCGGGCGCATCATATTCAACTGTCGCTGGAGTTTTCCGACCTTGACCCTGATGTCGAGTGCCGGATTCTGGACAGGGTTCTGCACGATGAGAGTTGTGACGGGCTCCTGTTTCTGCCGCTGTTCCCGCTCTTTGAAACACGGGAATCCCTGGAGACATTGAAGAAGTTGGCGGAGGTGAAACCCGTGGTTCAGTTCGACCGGGAGCTGGGGAACGGGATTACGTCGTTTGTCGGATATGACTGCTATCATGACTGTTATGAGGCGGTCCGGTATCTGGTGGAGCTCGGGCACCGTTCGATCGGGTTGGTATGCGCGTCGAATGATGACGAGAAACGCCCTTCGGAACGTCTTCAGGGGTATTTCGATGCGCTCCGGGATTCCGGTCTCTCCTACGACCCGCGCCATACGATTGTCTATGACGCATTTCACCCGGACCTTGCCAATGACGTGGTTGAGATTCTGAGCCGGCCGGATTGTCCGCGGGCGTATTACTGCATCAACTCGGTTTACATTCCCCGTTTTATGCGCAAAGCCCGTTTTCTCGGGAAATCCATTCCGCGTGATTTCAGCCTGATCTGTTATGATCTGGCTGATGTTTTCGCCAATCTTCCTTTGAATATGACGTTCTTCAACGAGCCGACCAGAGAGGCTGTGACTGCGGCATTGGAGCAGTTGCAGGCGGAAATGGAGTGTCCCGTCCCGTCTCCTGTTGTCCGGAAACTGCGCGGTTCTCTGGTGGAGGGGGAGAGCTGCATGCGTCTGGAAACGAAATCTTCGATCAATGAGACTATGAAAACCAAAACTTTAATAGGAGAAATGTGTGTATGAGAGAATGTATCATGCAGGGAACGCCGCGGAAATTATGCGGGAGTGTGTCAATATTTACATTGATAGAGTTGTTAATTGTAATTGCGATCATCGCGATTCTTGCGGCAATGCTGTTGCCTGCACTCGGAGCGGCGCGTGCGACTGCCAGACAGGTTGCGTGTGTCAACAAAAGCAAACAAATGGCAACGGCTCTTTTATCATACACTGGTGATTGCGGTGATTATCTGCCTTATGATTATACTGGAACGGACAATCACAGGCCATGGGAACAAACATTTGCCCCTTGGTATGCCGACAGGTGGAAGTCTCCCATGATGTTTCATTGTGTGGAATATGAAGAGGCAAAGGCTGACACCTCACAAATAGGAGACAAATCAATTCCGACGATTCAGCTTAACTACCATCTCAGCGGCACTACGGTATTTAATGATTCCCCCGTAAAAATTTCCCGTTGTCCGTTGCCATCCCGGGGAGCTCTGCTTATGGAAAAGAACTGGCGCGGCAAATTTGATACTCCCATTCTGATTGGAAGTAATATGAACAGGCACGGCATACACATTCAGTTTCATCCATGGTATAATGCCCAGTATGGGATTTACCGTCACAAAAGAAAAAATGCGGTTATTGCACATGTGGACGGGCATGTTGATGCAACGCCGGAACCGATTTCCCGCACGCTTCATGGCGCGAATCGTTATGACTTGTATTATCTTCTCTCCGCAGGTATTAAAGACCTTCCCTATCTCTCCTATGATTGGTGAGTTTGATACCGCACGGGAAGAAAACTGCGGGATATGGGATTTGTTATTGGAAAATCGACTGTTTCAATGAATAATAAGGTGAATCATATATGAAGACAGGTATCTTATCGGCATTCCTCATTGCTCTCTCCGGTATTGCATTCTCCGGCGATGACGGGAAAGAGGTTTCGGGAAAATGGCTTTTCGACGATCCGGAGAATTTTCTGGGGTCTTCGGTCAACCGGCAGGAATTGCGCGGCTATGCGTCTCCTGCAAAAGGAATTGTCGGCGGCGGTGCACATTTCAACGGCAACAGTGAATTTCTTGAACTGGCATTTACGCCGGAGATACAGCCCGGGGAGGAGATGACGGCGGCATTCTGGTTCAAGGCGGAGCCCGGCACGGACTGTTTCCCTGCCGTGCGCCACCGCAACAGCTTTTTTGTCGCCAGCGGAGGGCGCGGCTTCAGCTGGTATGAGCTGACCGGAACCAAAGGACGGGTTTATGACGGTTATGCGCATCCGCGGGAACTGGCCTACAACGAATGGTATCACTTTGCTCTTGTCTATAATCAGAAAGAACTGGCGGTTTATCTGGACGGAATGAAAATCCGGTCGGTTAAAGCGGAAAATCTCGGTGCGGTCAAACCCGGTTCGACGGTGATGATCGGCGGGCGTCTGGCGCGATTCAACGACAAATGGGTGAACTTCAAAGGCACGATGGACGAAATCGAATTTCTGAAATACGCCAAGACGAACTGGGAAAGAGTCCGGCTGCTCAAGAAACGGGAACAACTCCGGAAGTTCGGGAAACTGATCTCCGGCGAAACCTCCTGGCAGGAACGTTTTCAAAGATTTTCCGAAGCCGTGGAGACATGCACATCCGATGAAGTCGCAAAACGCACCCTGTTTCCACAGGCGGAAGCCCTGCTGAAAGAGGGGGAAAATCTTTATCACGGTACTGACGCCGGCTTTTTTGTCAAAGCTGTCAGCCCGATGCTGCGCGTCATGCCGGATGACATTCTTCTTCAGGCTCCGACCCGGAAAGCACGGGTAAGCATGGCGGGGAACGAACGGGAAAACCTTCAGCTTCTGGTTTTCCCGCAGTCGGAGGATTTGCAGTCGTTTTCCGTCGAGCTGCCGCGGGAACTGAAAAAAGCGGACGGGACTCCGGGAAATTTCGAGCTCAGAATCAGCGAGACGGAATATACTCCGCTCAGCAGGCCGAGTCACTGGATGTATCTTTATCCGGCGGTTCCGGACAAGTTGATCACCAGGGAAAACTATCAGTTCGCCCGGAAAAAGTTCCTTCCGCTCTGGCTTGAAGTGAAGTCCGGTGTCGATGTGGTTCCGGGAGTCTACTCCGGCGAAATCAGGCTTACGGCGGACAACGGAAAGAAGCTTGCCCTGCCGCTGGAGGTGAAAGTTTACAATTTCACTCTTCCGAAGCGCAATATTGTCCCGTCAATCGTCAGCATCTGGGAACGGGACCTTCAGACCTATCTGCGGGACGGCGATGTGGAAGGATTCATGCGGCTGCTTACCGCTTATGCCGACATGCTGGTCGAACATCGCCTCAATCCGGTCATCATGCATCAGGGGGATCTTGTTGCCGGCTGGGTCAGGGACAAGATTTACCCGAACTACAGAGTTTCCGCAGACGGCAAAGCCGAAATCAACTGGAAATATTATGACAGGCTTGTCAGCCGTCTCCGCGAAAAGGGGCTTTCCACCGTGGTGATGGGACCCTATTACCGGAGTGTGAACATCTGGAAGAACAGTAAAAATCAGAATCTCATCTGGAAAGAAGTCGCGCAGCATGCACGTGAAAACGGGTATCTGTCAGACGCTGTCGCCTATCCGATCGACGAATGGAGCATGAAATATCTTGACGAGATCAACCGGATCGGCGAAATGATGAAAAACAGTGCTCCCGGAGTCCGCTGGCTGATGACGTTCGGCAGTCAGAATTCTCCGCTCCCGGAAATCAAAAACGTCGGGCTCTGGATTCCGCAGTTCCACTGGGTGAACATGCCGGAAATGCGCAGATCGCAAAAGGCGGGAATTCCTGTCTGGAGTTATGTCTGCACCGGGCCGCAGTTCCCGGTTCCCAATCTTCATCAGGATACGCCTCCGGCTGGAATTCGCATGGTTCCCGCGGCGAACTTCCGTTTCGGGTTTGACGGGATTCTCCATTGGGCGGCTAATTTCAATACCGGAAAAAACGCCAGGCCGGTCGAGGAATATGGAGCCGGGGAAGGGCGATACATCTACGCGGACGAAAATGGAAATCCGGTACCGACGGTCCGGCTGAAGAATTTCGCCGACGGCATGGAAGACTGGATGGTTATGGAGATGCTGAAACAGCGCAGTCCGGAAAAGCACCGGCAGATGCTTGCGGAACTTTCCCGGCTGATCCCGGGCAGAGAGTTCGATTCCTCCATAAAGATCACGGCGACCTCTCCTCGCGAGGCAACTTACCAGACCTTTATGGACACCAGCGCTTTCTATCCGGTGATGTCACAGCCTGAACGGTATCTTCAATGGCGCGAGAAGCTTTACGAAACGTTATCATCTCTTGCAAAATAAAGCATAAATATAAGGAAAACAGAATGAAAAAACACTTTTTTCTTTCTTTGTTGTGTGCATCTGCCGCAACATTGTCCGCGGGCAATCTTCTGGAGATTCCCGCTGCCGCCGAAACGCCGGTAATTGACGGCGTGATGGCACCGGCGGAATGGGACGATGCCGCCGTCTTTACCGGTCTGCAGCTCACCAATGATCGTGGTCTCGCCAATGAACAGACCAGGTTTTATATGAAGTGGGACAAGGATTTCATCTATATTGCCGCGGTGTGCAGTGATTCCAATGTCAAAGGCATCAGTTCCAAGATACCTTACGACGATTGTCTGGAATTCTTCTTCATGGCTCCCGGAGAACTCGACGTGGTTCACTGGCTGGTTTATGCTACCGGTGGGAATACTCTCGACTTCATTGATTCCGAATACGGCAGCGGATACCGGGGCAATCCCGGCAGAATCAAAAATGCGGCGAAGATCAACCGGAAAGACTGGACGATCGAATGCCGTATTCCGGCGGAATCTTTCTTTAAAGAGTTCTTCGATCCAAAATACAGTTACAAATTCAACGTGCACCGCTCGTTCAGCCATAATGGAACGATGCGCCCGGATGGACGGCGTGCCGAATTCAGCAGTTTCAGCCATGTCCGCGGCCAGCTTCTGAAACCACATGACTTCGCGGAGCTTCGCCTGAATCCGCAAACAGTCACTCCGGTGCTGCTGGAACGCCTTGACCAGGGCGGAATGTCTGTCACGGCTGCTCAGAACAGTATGGTGCTTCTGACATTTGAAGACGGGAAATCAGTCAAGGTTCCCGGACATGACGGTAAATTCAGTTATAAATTCCCTGAGAACTGTTCGGAAGTGACGCTTCGCGTTCTCCGCGATAATGGAGAAGTGCTGCTGAGCAATCGTTACAGATTTTTCCCGGTTGATACGGAGACGCCGAAGAAGATTGCCGCGGAGCAGGAGAAGATTCAGGGACTCGGAGTTGATGTCGTCAACTCCATGGAACGGATTTTTCACACCAGACCGTATGCAAAACAAGGCGGCAGCATTGAGCTTGCCGCCGCACGCAACGAGCGGGAGAATTTCCAGCTGGTGCTCTTCACCGGGAAAGACGCCGTCAAGGACATTACGGTCCGGGCATCGGAATTCCGCAATGCCGAAGGCAAAGTACTGCCCGCATCCATCTGGGAGCTCTATCGGGAAGGATATGCGATTGCCGATCCGGTCGGTTATCCTGTCGTTAACGGAACCGGTGATTATCCCGATCCCCTTTATCCGCTGGCTCCGATCTCGCTGGAACCGATGTCGGTCCGTGCCGTCTGGGCCGGCTTCAGAGTTCCGATGGACGCCGCTCCCGGTGATTATGCCGGAACGGTAACGATTTCCGCGAACGGGAAAACGGTCAAAACGGTCAAAGTCGCTCTGAAAGTCTGGGACTTTGCCATTCCGAAAAAGCAGAGTCTCCGTACTGCGTTCTGTCTTTGGGAGCGTGAAATCTACAATCTTTATTTTAGCAGACAGGGGCGTTCTGCCGAAGATTTTCAGAAAACCGTTCACCGATACGGTATGATGCTTGTGGAACACCGGCTTACGCCGCTGGTGTTCAAAACCGACCGTCTGCTGCCGAAAGAAGTGATCCGCAAGATCGGCCCGGTTTATGACGACAAACTGCCGGACGGTTCTTACCGCTATCATCCCAATGCCTATGATGACATGGTGCGTGATTATCTTGCCGCCGGAGCGTCTTCTTTCTACGTGGGACCGGAGATTCAACATACAGATTACGCGAAACTTGACGAAAAAGATTGGAAAGCGCAATGGAAGGCAATCTATGACCATTACAAAGCCAATGGAATGCTCAAATATGCGTATGCTTATCCTTTCGACGAGCCGGGGAATAAGAACCGTGCTATCGTAAGTCGTCGGATGGAACTTTTGAAAGAAGCGGCTCCCGAACTGAAATTACTGTTGACCGGAGCTTGTTCGCTCTTTCCTTCCACCAGATTCTCCAGCGTTGATATCTGGGTGCCTCAGGAACACTGGGTTCATTACCGGAATAAAAGGGAGGCGCAGGAAGCCGGCAAAGAGGTCTGGTGGTATCCCTGTTCCGGCCCGTGGTATCCCTATCCGAACTACCATCTGGATATTGAACCGGGAGCCTGGCGCATCCTCGCCTGGGCGACTTATAAATACAAATTTGACGGCATTCTTTACTGGGCTGCTGCATTTTTCAACAACAAAAATCCATTCCGGAACAACAGTTACAGTTGCAATGGAGACGGTGTGCTGATGTATGCTTTGCCGGATGGTTCTCCCATGCCGAGCATCCGGCTGAAAGTGATCGCGGACAGCATGGAGGATTATGAATATCTGCTTCTGCTGCGTGATGCCGCTGAGAAGGCAGCGGAAAATCCCGCAAAACAGTCCGCTGTGAGAAAAGCCCGGGAGATGTTGCAGCTTAAGGAGATGATTCGCTATATTGACGATTACGCTCTCAAGGCGGAGGAATACAATAAATTCAGGATGGAGGCGGGCAAATTGATTGAGGAGCTGAATCACCGCTGAGGATGTTCCTTCATTTCGTGCACGCTCGAAGTCCTTGCCCGGAACTCCCGGATTTTTCCAGTAGAAAAAGTCCGGGGGGTCCGGGTATTCTTCATTTTTGTATTACCGCTATGTGTTTCCAATACTCAGCATGATTTGCATCGGGAGCGGTTCATTGCATTGAATATGCCGTTTGAGGACGATATGACTTTCCCTCGGCGAAGATGATTTTCTGTCGGCGCAGGGTATTGTGCATGATAGCAATTTTTCTGCTTTTTTTCATATATTTTCAAGTAGCCCCTTGACAAAGAAGAGATTTTGTGTATACTTAAATATGCATAAAATGGAGATATGTCATGAGGAAAAGCGGAAAAATGGTCAGACAGTCGGATATTACCCGTTATGTATACAGTTGTCTGATGCACAATCCTTCCGATGAGCCGCAACCGCTTGGAGAACTGGAACTTGCAAGGAAATTCGGGACAACGCGTTTGACGATTCAACGCGCTCTTGCCACGTTTGAGCGTGACGGCAGGCTGATACGGATTCCCGGGAGACGCGGGCTCTTCATGAATCCGGCGGTGGCAAAGGCAATGGGCGATTATTATTTTTTCGGAGTCATGACTGCGGAACGGAGAAACAGATTTCTGGACAGCGGCACACAGGCCGTCATCAGCGGTTTTGTCGATAAAATGCAGGATGTTTCCTCTGATTATCATTATCTGGAGATCAAGTCGGAAAGCACAGCGGACACCGTGGAGGAGATTCTGAACTGCGGGCTTGACGGGTTGTTGTGGTGTTCGCCTGCGGAACAGGATATTCCGGTGATCGAGGAATTGACGCGGCGCAGATTCCCTGTCGCCGCCGTTGCGCCGCCGCATAAATCCCGTTTCCCGCTTCCCGCATGGAATTGTGTTCAGCCGGATTTTGCGCAGATCGGAATTCTGCGTGCCGGATGTGTCAGGAATGCCGGATGCTGCAGAGCAGCATACTTCGGAAGCGAAGGGCCTACTTTTGACGCTTTCTGTGCTTCGCTGGCTCCGGCGGAGCGGAGTTATGTCCTTGCACATCATTGTGCAGTGCTTGACAGCGGGGTTTCGGGGATTCGCGCGGTATTGGAGGACCGTCCGGATTGTCTGGTTGCCGACGGGAAGATTTTTTCCTGTCTTGCGGAGCTCTGCCGGGTTGCACCGGAGTTGAAGCAAGTTACTCTGCTGCTTGATCCGGTTCCTTATGCTTTTCAGTTTCAGAAAAAATATCCGGATTTGAAAATCCGCACTCCTGATTACAACTGGTTCAAGGTTCTGCGGAAACTCGGAGAGCGTGCCGCAGTTCATCTGTGGAAGACGATACGCAGCGGAGAGGCTTTTCAATCGGAGATCCTGAAGGTATCTGCGAAATAGAATTTCTACAAACGGGAGAAGAAGGGCAATGATCAGACTGGGGCTTTACGGAACCGGGAACAGGACGAAAACCTTGCTTGATTCGCTGGGCGGCGATGGGTTTTACAAGGTTCATGCGGCATATGACCGGAATCGGGAGTCTGCCGCCGCACTGACTGCAAAATACGGGGGAACAGTCTGCCGGAGTGCGGATGAACTTGCGGATTTTGAGGGGGTCGATGCATATTTCATCAGTCTTTCGCCTTTTGCCCATGCGGATGCCCTGCGGCAGGTGATCCCGAGGGGAAAACCGGTTTTTGTGGAGAAGCCGGTTTCGTTTTCCTCTGCGGAAGTCGATGAACTTGCCGGACTTGCGGAACAATATCGGGTTCCGGTGCAGGTAGGGTTCATGCGGCGTTGGCTGCCTGAGTCGATTGCCATGCTGGACTACATCCGGCGGAACGAGCCGGGACGTCTTTTCTGTATGGACTGCAACTGGTTCCATCACGGAGACACGGAGATGAATTTCAACCTGTATCATCAGCCGGATAATTTCAGGCTCAAGGTATCGCAGATTCCGTTTCACTGCTGTCACATGCTGGATATTTTTCTGCTGGCGGGAGGCCCTGTAAAACGTGTGAGCTCGCAGTTGATCAAGGTGACTGCGCGTCCGTATCCGAGTCCGGATGATCTGATTGCGAACATCGAATTCGCCAATGGCGCGAACGGGCGTTTCCACTATTCCAGCATGGTCTATTATACCGAGATGTCCTACCGGTTCCATGCGGAAAATTACAGCATTAAAATGAATGCCGGACAAAATCAACTGGAGATTTTCCGCCGTCCGAGGTTCCGGACATCGCAACTCGGATGTGAGCCGGAGCAGCGCAGGGATTTTCACAGTTTCAATGAATCTTATGAAAGCTTCTGCCGTCCGCAGACGGTCAATTTCTCCCAGTCGCTGAATGTGGCGAATGAGAATATCATGTATGATTTCGTACGAATGGTGCGGGACGGTGTTCCGCCGCAGGCGGACCTGAGGACCGCGGTGCGTGTTCAAGGGCTTGCGGAAGCAATCGAGGCAAGCGGCAGGTTGAAGCATCCGGTAGAGCTGTCTCCGGTCGGTTTGCCGGTCGGAATATAGGGAGGAGATGTCATGGCGGAAGAGAGACGTTTCAAGATCACCGATTTTGCGGATATTCCTGCGGTGCCGTGTCCGTGCGGAATGAGCCGTCGGGCATTTGCGGAGAGTTCCGGCGGGCGGATTTCGTTTCATATTGTCGAGATCAGTACAGATGCACGTATGCATTATCATAAGAATCATATTGAGATTTATTATATTCTTGAGGGGAGCGGATTTCTTGAGGTGGACGGTGAAAAGACGGCAGTCAAACCGGGGATGTCGATTCTGATCAAAGAATATTGCCGTCATCGATCGGTCGGGAAGCTGAAGATTGTAAATGTTTCGCTGCCAGCTTTTGATCCTGAAGATGAATGGTTCGACTGATTTTCTGCGGATTCGATTTCCATTCAGGATAAACCTGCATGGAATCTGTTGGTGAGATTTCATCTCCAAATGTTATCGGGAATAAGATTTCAGACAATAATAAAAGGGAGGATTTGATGGAACAGACATCGGTTATGTTATTATGGAAGCTGCATTCCGGACGTTTTGCATTTCTGTCCTTTTTTCGTCGGGCACTTTCCTGTGGTTCCATTCGTCTTTTCATCAGGAGAAGATATACTTTCACCTTGATAGAGCTCCTCATTGTAATTACTGTGATTGCGATTCTGGCAGGGATGCTTTTGCCTGCATTGAATATTGCCGGAGAAAAAGCGCGCGCCGTCAACTGTATCTCCAACTTAAAACAGATCGGAGCGGCATTCAATATGTATTTCAATGATTACAGAGAATATTCACCGGCTTACAAAACGAGGGAATCGGGAGTGGATCATTCCTGGGGTGTCTCTTTGCTGGAATATCTGGGAGCTTCAGGCAGGGATGAGGCGTTTGCATATGCCTTGTCTGCGGGTTCAAGCTGGCAGTTGCCGCGGGGGAAGAAACCGAAAGTTCTGATGTGCCCGGGTATGAGTTCCTCTATTTGTAATAAGCCGAACAGTTCGGCTCATCTGGGATATGGGATGGCGGACCCCGGAGCGACCGGAATTTCCATGAAGCAGATCGGAATCCCCGGCCAGCATCTTCTGGCGGCGGATAATATTGCCGGTTTTTCCGGTGCAGAAGCAACATATGAAGCTGAAACATCCGGAGTGCATATTGTAATACAGGGAACAAGCTGGAATTTTTCCTCCGTCAATACTTTGATTTCCGGAAGTTCCGCAAGAGTGATCGGGCTGCGGCATAAACGCATGGCGAATTGTCTGTTTTTCGCAGGAAACGTGCGGCCTTTGAAATACCGCCAGATATGGGGGGAGAACGGCGATCCTAAAAATTATCCGTTCAATTTCAATAAAGAGGGTTCGGTATTTGTCCCATACAACAAAGGCAAGCAGATTCGGGAGTGGTGACGGCGCAGACAAGATGGAAAAACGTAAATCAAGATAGAACAGGGAGGAGTATTAAATATGAGGAGAATGATTTCCGCAATCGTAATTATGGCATCGTTTTCACTTGCGGCGGCATTTCCGATCGCGGAAAACGGCAAGGCGAAATGTGTAATTGTGCATCCGGACCGGATTGAGGCATGGAATCGCGGGAGGTATCCGAACCTCATGGTTCTTGAATTGAAAAAATATCTTGAAAAAATGACGGGAGCCGTATTTGAAATCTACCCGGAAAGCAAAGCGCCGAAAGACACGCCTGCAATTTTCGCCGGCAATACAAGAGCCGCGAGAGAGGCGGGGATCGACATCTCGAAACTGGGAAAACGGGAGTGGAGAATCAAATCGGACGACAACCGCGTGATCCTTGCAGGAGGTTCCGTCACCGGTTCCATGTATGCGCTGTATGTTTTCCTTGAAAAGAAGTTCGGGGTTCTCTATCTTTCGCCGGAAGCGGAAAGAATTCCTTTTTTCAGGAAATTGTCTCTTGAGAGAACCGAGCTTGGAGGAAAGCCGGCGTTTGAGTCGAACTGTAATTATCACGGCTATTTCAGGGCTTCCACCGGAACGGCGGGTAAAAAACTGGTGGAACTTTACGAGCTGAAACATAGAAGTGCGGAAGCCTATGAAGATATGGGATATGACCGGAAAGTCTCCGTAAAGACCGGACACTGCCATTCCTTTTTCCGTTATGTTCCCCCGAAAAAATATTTCAGGGAGCATCCGGAATATTATTCTATGAATAAAGACGGCAAACGCGCCTGTCTTCCGTCCGGACAGCTCTGCCTGACCAATCCCGATGTCAAAAAGATCGTGATCCGGCAGTTGCTGGAATGGATTCAGGCGGACAAAGCGGAAAATCCTGGCAACCATGCGCTGGTGTATGATTTTTCGCAGGAGGACAATACCAGTTATATCTGTCTCTGCAATACATGCCGCGCGGTGGCGGAGAGGCATGGCGGAGAAGCGGGTTTGATTCTTGAATTCGTAAATGACATGGCACGGGCTGTCCGGGCGGAACACCCGGAGATCATGATAAAAACATTTGCTTACGTCTCGACCGAAAATCCCGTCCGGACGATCCGCCCGGAAAAAAATGTGATTGTCTGGCTCTGCGATCTTTACAGCAAATCCAACCGGATGAAGCCGCTGACCGACTCCGAGAACAAAGAGCGTCTGAAACTGCTTGCTGACTGGATGAAACAGACGGATCAGGTCTCTCTCTGGGACTACTGGAACATGGGAGCGGGGGATCAGCCGGAGGTGCTGATCGATGCCATTGCCGCAGATACGAGGCTGTTTCATCGGCTTGGCTTGAAATATCTGTTCAATGAATGTGAAATCGGCACCAAATCCTGCAATCTCCGTCCGCAGAGCTTCATCTGGCTTCAGTACTATGTCTCCTACAAACTTCAGGAGAATCCCGCTCTGCCTCTTGAACCAGTCGTGACGGAGTTCATGGATGCATATTATGGCGAAGCGGCTCCCCGCATGAAGGAATATCTGGCTTTGCTGCGCAGCACCGTAAAGGAGAATACTCCGACATTCATGCAGATACAGAACCGTCATTTCCCCTATGTGACTTCCGGCTTTCTTGCCAAGTCCAGGGATATCGTTTTGGGGGCGCTTCGCGCCGCGGAATCGCCGGATATCGCACAACGCGTCAGAAATGAGCTCAATGTAATAGATTATGCTTTCATCAAAATTCTCGGCAGAGAAACGGTCCCGGGGGTCACACGGGATGCGGTTATTGCGGAATACCGGGACAATATGCTTTCTTATGTGAATGCCACCGCGCTGCTTGCGGATGGAAGGCACCGTGATGCAGCGAAAAAGGAGGTAATGGACGAAATTGAAACCTTCAATTTCAGGTTTGATGATCTGCCGCCGCAGTTTGCGGGCGTTGCCGCAGAGGACATCAAGCTGTTTGCCCATCCGCATTTTCCGTTTTCTTATCAGGATGCCAGGCGGGTGAAGGATCCGGAATCTTCCATGCCGCTCAGCCTTGCCTATCTGCCTGTAGATCAGTCGAAGCATAAAGTCCCGTGGGTCATGGGGCTTTATGAGCCGACAGCGAAGAAAGCGAAGACGAAAAGACTTTATGATATTCCCCAGGATGAAAAATATCATTGGATTCTGATTGACCGCTTCAAGATCGGACCCATGACGAGAATCTGGGCTCCGGGGTCATGGCATATGGGGATTCAGCTCAAGGATGCTTTTACCATTGCCGATGGAATCGAGGAGGCGAATAATCCGAATTATTTTGATGTCTGGGTATCGATCCGTTTTCAGGGCCCCGCATACGTGAAAGGGTCTGCAAAGGAAAATGCCGTTTATATCGACCGCGCCGCTCTGATACGCCGCCGGAAGTAGGCAACATGGAAAGAGACGGGTTCATGCCTTGTGAAACGTCTGTTTGTCACGCAGAAAATACGATCGTTTCACAAGGCAGAGAGCGGGAATCTGAAAGGATCACCGGAAGCGGAGAATCCCGGACGCCGGAATGCGATAACGGACCAGACTGCCTTTCTTCCACATGACGGGCAAGGTGTCGCCGTTTAATGTGAGCTCGAAAGGTGTCTCTGAACGGAATTCAATCCAGGCGTCCTGGCTTTCGATTACAGTCACTTCAAGTTCGGGATAGGCGGCTCTGCGGGGAATCAGCCCTTTCCACAAGGTTGCCTGCACCTGATGAAAACAGGATGCCTGGCCGAGAAGATACACGGCACACCATTTTGCCGGAACTCTGCGATAACTGAATGCATGGGTGCCCAGAAACTCTTTTGAAAGCCTTTGATTGGCAATGGCTTCCTCTATTCTGGATTTTATTTCCGCCGGGGAATATCTTCCGCTGAACAGGCACAGGAGCAGGTAAGAATAGACCTCCTGTTCCCCAAGCTGTTTCCGGTTGGTATGGTAAATCGAATCCGTGCCGTTTTCAAGCGGACCGGTAACGGAAAATCCTTCAGGCTGGCTTTTTTCAATCGCATTCAGCGTATCCTGCAGGGCTGCCGGCATATAAGCGGCGTACATCTGAAATGCCTCCGGATAATGTCCTTCCGTCGTCATGTTGTAAAGTGCCTGTTCCCGGTAGGTTCCGTGCAGAACCGGTGTCGGATATGCAAGATGATGGTGGCTGAATGTCAGTTCCTCCGGAAAAAGTTTTGCGGTATACCATGGGGAAACCTTAAAATATTTACAGTAATAGTTCTGCGATGCGACGAAAAGCCCCATGCGCTGGGCAGTCATTTTCGCATAGGCATAAATACCGGTCTCGCAGGCTTCACGGTCGCCGGTCATTTCCGCCATATTGACAAAACCGAGATAGCCGCCGTAATTGGTGCCGTCATTCCATGCTCGTCCGTTTTCACAGTATCCGGAACACATACATGCCCAGTCCATGAGAACAAGGTAATAATTGAAGGCTTCTTTTATCACATCCCAGCGGCTGCGTATGACATCCCAGCGGTTGGTGAAAAGCGCGGCAAGACAGATGGAATAGAGTGCGATTCCATTTCCCCAGTCCACCTCGATAAATGGGATTTTGTGGTTGCTGACGGTCTCTTTTCCGCAGTCGGGAAGGTTGTTTATTCCGGAGACATGCAGATAATTGAAAATGTAGGATACTCCGGTAAACGGTTCGGTGCGTTGATACCACATATGGCATTTTTTTCCGTCACGCCCGATGTAACCGCTGTCCGGGTTGCAAGCCAGCTCCAGATTGCGTTCCAGGCGGTTGGTCAGTTCCTCCCGCTGTTCTTCCGTCAGTTCATTGAATGTCAAGAGCGGAATTATGAACGGGAAAAGGAACTGGTGGACGCCGGGATTCGGAATTTCCTTCAGATGATCATGAAAGGCGAGGTATTCCTTGAAATCTTCGCCGAGAGCCCCGGAAGTCCTTTTTTCAAGTGCAAAAGAGCGTCTGGTATCCGGAACCGGAACGGAATAACGGCTCCAGTCTGAATGAAAGACTGTAAAAAGGGGACCGTATTTTGTCGGAAGCTCAAAATCTCTGGCGTCCGGATCAAGCACGATTTCGGATGTTTCCGGCGCGGCAAGCGCCAGAGGGGGAGGAAGCGGCGCGCAGCAGATTTTTTCCGTATGGAACGCATCATCGAAAAAGCGGAACCGGTAGTGCTGAAGAATTTCCACACGGTTGTTTTCCAGTTTGAAATATTCTTCACAGCCGACCGGCCGCGCCGGAGCCGTCCGGGAGCGTTTCCGGCAGATGGAAACAGTATGTTCAAGCCATGCAGCATCCAAATCTTCCGGCTCAAGCATGGAAATGCCGCCGGGGAAGCCGAGCATTGCCCATTGAATGCTGGTTCCGAAATGAAAATCGATCCGTTCCGCCGCGCCGGCGGAATCCCGTTTCACGAGAATTTTTTCCGGGGGGACACGGAAAAGCAGAAGGATCGGTATTTCCGGAAAAGCGCCGTTGCCGTAAATGAGTATCCAGTTTTCCGCAAGAGCCCCATTTATGTTTTTATCATAGAACACGCCGTCGCAGTCGGAGTGTTCCAGAACACCGTCTGCAAGAGGAAGCAAAATGCGTTTGCAGGCGGCGGAACCGGCAAGTCTGCTCAAGGTGAACGTGTCGGCATCCGTTTCAATCAGCAGTTCCGGTGCAAGCAGTGAATATTCCAGTGTAAACGGATTCCGGTTCGCATCGGGACGCGTCCAGCGCACGGATGCCCAGTCAACGGCAATTTTTTCATCCTGCTGCGGCTCATAAGATTGCTGGAGCGAACCCGCCGGGCACATCCCGTCGGGAAGAACCGAAAAACTCCAGAGCAGATTCTTTTTCCATTTCGGATTGCCCGCAATATGCGGCTTTGCAATGATTCCAAAGTAAGGCATACTGTAGTCCAATACACCGTCTCCTTTGGTGAAACCGAACCTGCCAGCGCTTTTGAATGCCTTGCCCGCGCCGGGATGCCATGAAGATAGATCAGGCATCTGACGTCCGGGATTGTCCTGCGGCTGAAAATCATTGCGGTATGGATGCTTCCTGTCCTGTAGAACAATCTCTCCTTTGCCGTCGATCAGACGGACACGGAACTGCGGGGAAAGTGTCTGTCCGGTCGGATTTTCCAGGCAGAACTCCAGCGGATTTCTGCCGCGGCGGAATTTCCATGCCGTCTGCGGCAGGAACCCTTTCAGGCGGATACCGCGGGAGTAATCAACAGGAATTTCATTGATCCGCAGACGGATTCTTGTATCCAGTTCAAACTGAAGCGTATATTCGCCAGCCGAAGGAACCGTGCATTCGCATCTGTACCGGATTTCCCTGCCGGGAAGCAGATGTTCCCCTTTGCCCCCTTCCAGAAAGTATCCGTTGTCCGTATCACAGAAGTTGTGAACATGGGAACCGACATAATGAAACCAGCTCATGAGACAATACTCCTTGTTTTTTATTGAAATCATTATATCTTCGCAGCGTCAGAATTACAAGGAACACCCCTGCCATAAAATAGAATAATTGTGCCGTTTCATTCTTGTAAAATCGTTGCAGCAAAGTATGTTTTCATAAAATGGGAGTCTGCTTATGAAAGATGTTACGGTTCAGTTGCAGGGGTGCCTGCGGCAATTCTCCGGTTTTCCGGCAGTCAGGAGTGTTCTTTACCTGAATTCCACACAGCATCACCGTCTTACAACCCACATCTCAATTGATTTCGGGTTGGAACTGACTTCCGGTGTTGAGTTTGCGGAAGAGGAGATCGACGGTAGGGTTTTCCGGAGAAAATTCCCGTGGGTCAGCACCCGGATGCCGGGGCATACCTATCGGATGCTGACGCCGGAACCCTGGGAAGTTCTGGCTATCTCTTATGATTTTTCTTCATTCAATGCATTGAAACGTTTCGGGGCGGACGCCGAGAACCCCGGCTGGGAATTTGTTATGACGGATGAAATCACGCAGAAAACCGCCCGTCTTCTGAGTCTGCTGGCACAAACCCATCTTCCCGGCGTGGCGGACCGTATCGACTTGCTTTCCGTGGATCTCCTGAATCTGACCCTGCTTGAAAACAGGGAAAATGCCCAGTCGCCGGAAAGCACGGCAATCCGGCAGATCGCCTCTTATTTTTCTGCGTATGTTTATGAAAAGATTGATATTGCGGCGGTCATCCGGAAACATAATCTTTCCGCACGAACCTTTTTCCGTCACTGGAAAGAACTTTATGATGTCTCCCCCGCTGATTTCATCATGCAGAGGAAAATGGAAGAAGCGTGCCGTCTTCTGCGGGAAACCTCCATGCGGATTTATGAGATATCGGAACGTCTGCAGTTCATTGACTGTAGTCATTTCTGCCGCAGTTTCAGGCAATGGAATCAGATTACGCCATTGAATTACCGCCGCAGGCAGTGACCGAACTGTCGGATAGCCTCATTTTCCGCCTTTCTGACGGAATTGCCGCGGAGTCATGCCCAGATGTTTTTTGAACTCGGCGGCAAAGAAAGACGGCGATGAATAGCCGCATACGGCGGCGATTTCAGTAATGCTCATGCTGCTCAAGAGGAGGAGCTGTTCCGCGTGTTGCAGCCGTAAAGCGATCATATAACGTATCGGAGCTTGCCCCGTCTCTTTTTTAAACTGGCGGATCAGGGAATATTTGCCTACGCCGAAGCGATCTGCCAGAGAATCCAGACTCATGCCGGATGCCATGTCGTATGCCGCTTCGCGCAGATTCATCTGGAAATGTCCTGCGGCAGTTCCGTGCATGATCTGATTTTGAATTAAATACAGCAGGCGGTAAAGGTGGACGGACAAGTTTTCCATCGCCTCTGCGCCTCCTTCGGACATTTCCTTGAAAACAGCTTCAAAAATCGGGCGGAACTCTGTTTTGTCCTTGCGTATCCTGACGCCTCCGCTTTGGATTTCTTTATTCAGCAGAATATCCGGCAGCGGGCCTGAGCGGAATATCATGAAATATTTACGCATATCCGTCTGTTCCGGCACGACATAGGTATGCGTGAATTTCGGCGGTATGACCAACAGATCACCCGGGTAAACGGAATAAACTCCATCGGATGTTTCCACATGAGCCTGTCCGGAAATCTGTAACTGCAGCACCCAGCGGTCGGAGGTGATCGGTAAACGTGCGCCGCCCCGAAACAAGGATTTCCCGAAAGCGGAGATATCCAGAAACGAGACCATGGAATGCCTTGCCAGAGTGGAGAGCAGCACCTGTTCCTCATAATACTCGCTGTTCTGTTCCACCATTTTGCAAAAACTGATAGATTTCATATTTACAGATTAAAAATCCTTATATTAATTGCCAATATAATGATATTTTATTTTATTGCTATTCCGGAACAATGCAACTATTTTTATTGTGAAATTCAGAAAAAGAGGAATTTTTTTATGAAGCAACGTGTCTTGGTGATCGGTTTTGGTTTCATGGGACAGACCCATGCCGGAAATCTGTTGAAAAATCCAAATGCCGAACTTGTAGGTATTGTGGATCCCTGTGACCCCGCAGAGCGTCTGCGGACCATAAAGGGAAATAAAGCCACAGTGACCATTACTCCGGAATCGGTTGCAGGAGTTCCTCATTATCATGACATGGATGAGGCTCTCCGCGGTTGCGGTGCGGATGCCGCTGTAATTGCCCTGCCGACAAAACTGCATTACGGCAGTGTGATGAAAGCGCTTGAATGCGGTTGCCATGTCATGGTGGAAAAACCCTTCTCAATTGACTGTGCCGAATGTGAAAGCATGATCCGTAAAGCAGCGGAACAAAAACGCATCCTTGCAGTAGGATATGTCGTTCGTCATATGCGCGAATATGAAATGCTGCGGGAAACAGTGAAGTCAAACCGTTTAGGCAGGCTCAGATATATGTCTCTGAGCCGCTATACAGGCATTCCCGCATGGGGAAACTGGAATGATCCCGAATTCATCAAAGCTTCCGGAGGGGCATTGTTCGATCTGGTTTCGCATGATATTGATTTTGCACGATATTGTCTGGGCGAACCGGATTCCATTACTCCTGATCCGGTGCTCTGCCGTGAGATGAACGGAAATCTTATTGCGGCTGTATTGCATTATCCGGGCAACAATGTATTTGTCGAAGGCGGATTTGTGACTCCTTCACATTTTCCTTTCCGCCGGAATTATACGGCATATTTTGAAAACGGGACCCTGATCAGCGATGCTCCCGGCGATTTCAGGGAAATTGCCGCCGGCGGGGAGATGCGTGTCGAAGACTATTCACACTGTGATCCTTATTATACGGAAATGGATCGTTTCCTTCAGGCAATCGTGACCGGAGACGATGCCGGGCTGTGCACCGGCGAAGATGCGATGCGTTCCATCTGCTGCTGTCACGGGATTTTGTCCCGTCTGAATGTCGTGGAGCAACCGGGGAAATTTCAGGGAGCTGATTTATGAAACTTTGCATGATGTCCTGTATGATGGGCAGGTTTACACCGGAACAGATTGTTGCGACCGCAACTGCATGCGGCATGGAGGCTATCGACTGGGTTTCGACTCATCACACGGAACCGGCGGAGCTGCGTAAAATCTCAGAGGATGCCGGGCTCAGGATCGCTGCACATACCATGATCAAAGAAAAATTTCTCCGGCGGGAGACGGATTATTTGGATGAGTTCAAGGCTTCTTTGGATGACGCCTGTATTCTTGGGGCGCCGGTTTTGATGCTGCCGCCATTCCCGCGGATTCGGCAGGTCTCTTTGGAGGATGACCGGAAAGCATGGACGGAATATTATGCACAGGCCCTGCCGCTGGCACGGAAAGCGGGAGTCACGCTGACGCTGGAAAGCACCGGCATGATCAACTCTCCCATCGTCACTGTCAGCGAAGCGCTCGAAGTCCTTCGCAACGTTCCCGGATTGAAACTCACATTGGATCACGGCAATATGCAGACTGCCGAAGATGCGGTCGAGGCTTACTCCATATTGAAAGAGCATGTCGTTCATGTCCATCTGAAAGACTGGAAGGTTTATGATTCTCCACGGGCGGATACCACGCTGAAACGTTGCGGTAAATATTTTGCGAATGCTGTCATTGGCAAAGGCGATATGGATTTGAGGACGTTCTGGGAGAACCTGGATTCCCGCGGCAGAAATTTATATGTAAATCTGGAAACGATGGATTTTATGAATCCGGATTCAACTCCGGATGTTTTGAAGCAAGTCTCGGATCTCTTGAGAAACTGGTGACAACACAGGGGGAATACCGGTGAATGCGAAAGTAGGAAAGGAAACAGGCGTTCCTGCCATGTTCAGGAAAAACAGGGCACCTGCCTCAATTTTTCCGTATCTTCCGTTCTTCCTGCGGGCTGTGCGCTGTAACAGAAATACGAAGCCCGATTCTGATGTGCCGCATCTGCTGCTTGCCCGGCAGATCACTTTTCATTCCATTGACTTGCCTCTGTAAAATACTCGGATACGCTGGAAGCCCTGCCGGATTTTTCAAAACAGCCAACGGCGGAATTTCTGATTTGTCATATTCGGCGATGATAAACACATCATCGCCTACGATCTTCGGGAAGGTACAGCGGTTGCCGATCCGTTCGCTCATGGCGAAAGGCCTCCAGTTACCATGATTATAGGTACAGAGGTAAATAGGTGCTCTTTTTGATCTCACCGGGAGGTCGCAAGTCGTATGGATATCTGCGACAGGTGGTAGGTATTGCTCCGTGACAGCGGTCAATAACGGATTTTTTAAGAACGTACGGTATTCATCGGTCGACTCGGTCGTTACCGGATGTAAGGGGGCGAATCCGTATCTGTAAACCTTGGCCGGGGTCAAGAACGGCTTGGTTAGGTTGTAGATCAAGGAATCCGGGCCTTCGTACTCCGGAGCGAAAGGTAGGAATCGCCCATCCTCGTTTAAGAATGCGCACCAATAATGTTCCCCGTTCCTACGAGTCCAGATCGTATGTTCTGCTACAGTGGGAATACCGGCCGCACGCATCAGCTGGATACCATACAAGACTACCCCATCACAACGTCCAACCCCTGTCCGGTGGATCTCCTCTGCGGTTGGATAGTGGATGGGTATCTCCGTTTGATAGGTGACTCGGGTTCGTAGTATCTTTTGTAACCTCACGGCCGCATCGTACGTGTTATCAATATGCGAACTATCCAGCAAAGGGAGGTACGTCCGCATCAGCTCCTCACGTAAACCGGAGGGCGGTTCGTATAACCCCCGGTAGGGAAGTATATACCTGCAAAAATTCTCGAAACTTACCGATTTATTCCAGGGCTTGGGCCACGCCTGAAACGCCAGCTCGATATTACGGATTAGATAGTCCGAGGATAGGGTGGTGATGTCTGATACCCTCTCTCGCTTCTCATATCCGAAATGATAGACCATATTGCGTATCAAAAAGCGGGCGGCCTCTCTTTTTAACGAATCCCCTTCATAGTATTTGATGACATATTCCAACTCTTTCCTGTTATCGCCGGCTTGCGACAACGCATATTCCAACATACTTTCTTCTTGGCTTTTTGAGAAACCGCAAGAGTGCAGACAGATCCAAGCGCATACATATAAAATAAGCTTATTCATAATTCTTCAATTGTTTCGAATATTTTTCCAAAAACGTCCCTTTCTGTATTCCCCCGTGTAAGGGTCAACGGATTTCCACACTTTCCAAGCTACCCCTACGATAAATTCCTCCGGTATAAGTCCGAGATAACGGGAATCTCTAGAGTTTTCTGTCTTATCTCCGGCCACGAAGTAATAGTTGCTTTGGAACTGGTATTGTCTTACCTGTTTGTCTCCTATATAAACTTTACTATCTTTCCACGATAGGGAATCTTTTGATTCCCACTCGATCATTTGTTTGTATAGCTTATAATTTGTTTGATTCACGGTAATTCTATCCCCTTTTCGGGGGATATACAAAGGACCGAAATCATGAACATTCCAATTGAATGTAGAATCAAAAGGGAAACAACGGTAGACACCGTCCGGCATCCGATCCGCTTTTTGTCTGGATAAGTTCGCTTGACTTTCCACATTCCCCAAAGGCTCTTTTGTATGGTTATTTCGGTAGAATCCCTGTTCGATCCGGATGGAGTCTCCCGGTAACCCGAGGCAGCGTTTGATATAATATTGCATGATGTGCATTTCGATCCGCTCCCATGAATAGGGATGCGGGTAGTTGAATACGAGAATATCATTCCGTTTGATTTGCCCGACTCCGGGTACTCTGTATATATCTACCCGCTTCCCTTTCATAGATGCGAAAATATTGAATAACCTAGGTCCGGCTATCCATTTGTTTACTAATACTTGATCTCCGGTTTGGAGTTGAGGCTCCATGGAATCGGAAGGGATTTTGAACGTGCTGAAACAGAAGATGAGGAGGAATGCGTATATGCAACCAATACCAAATACCCCATAAAATATAAGTGTCAGATATCGTAACATCTGATTTATATTTGTTTTGTATATACGTTTTTCTATTCCCATTCTTTTATGTTTATGCCTCATTTCCTAAATCCAAATTCTTTGGATATCAGTCATCAATAGTCGAACACTACGATATGATATTCCGGATCATCACTGATACCATAGATCTTCCGTTTTTGATTGTCTACAGCGATGGAGGAGACTCCTTGGTCTAATGTGTAATGGCATTCAAGGCTACCGTCCCATCCGATTACAAATAATTCTTTGCATAATATATTGTAATTAGGCTCTGTCACCATTTTTCCATTATAAAGAACAAATAAACTATTCCCCACGTTTACAGGACTATAAAAAGCGTCTCTATAAGTTTGCGGGCTCGCTTTACTTCCGATAATGTCTCCATCCCTAAATTCTTTGAAAACAGATGCGAAATGATCCGGTCCCCGTAATTGTTTTTCCAAGGTCCCGTTCACGTTATAGATGCAAATTAAATCAGTGAAGTAGTGAGTGATTGCAACCTTCTCTTTTCGGTTGGTGGTTAGGTCTGCCCGAAACGCATTGATTAATTCGGCAGGAGTATACTCCTGCTCAGTTTTAGGATAAGTACCGAAATCCATCGTTTTCTTACCTGTTTGATCAAAAAGGAATCCAGGACTCGTCTCTTGATAGGATACGCCTAAGAACCCGTTGCCCAAGCTTCGAATATTGCTCCATAGCGGTTTTGTATCTAGGGAGATACGGCTGGCGTATTCCGGTTCTTTTCCACTGGTAAATTCCGGGATAGAGTAAGTGAAAATCGTAGAGGTCATCATATCAAAAATGACTACGGAATCGTTCCGATTGACGAAACATGGTGTCATCATCTCTTTAGGCCCTTGTCCTACAGGAATACATTCTCCTTCCTTATGTGCCGTATTGAGGTTGAAGATGTGGAATTGTTTTTCCGCCCCTTGATTGCAAGTAACTAGGAAGGAGTCGAATAATTGGATTTGTGAAGGTCGTAAAATAAGACTGTCAAATTCAATAGTTTTTCCGGATAGTGATTTTCGGACTTTGAAATCACTTCTCTGGAAGGTTATGTTTTTGTCATCTTGTTTTTGATCATCGGTACAAGCGATGAATACTAATAGGATGAGTGAAAGATGTAAGATAATGTATTTCTTCATGATACTGATTTTTTAAGGAGGGCATGCCAAATTAAGGGATTGAACACATTTTCTTCTTGCTCAAGATACCTAGAGTCTATGAAATACAAATTAAAAATCAATGAGAAAACATCTGCATTCCATTGATTTACCGACTGTATTCCATTGTGATTTTTTTCGTTTTGGCACACCCTCCTTTGATTAAATTTTAGTTCCAACGTCCCGGTATGTAAGTGGATGTCCCATCGGAATATTTGATAATACATCCTCCCCCAGAGTAACTGCAATATCCGCTTCCACCTTCCCCACTAGCCAATGCCTCCACATTGTCAAGCGCTAAATCAGAGAGTTTAATCTCGTTTTCACTCTGGTTGATGTTCCATGCCGCAGCTACTGCTACGACTGCCATTACGGCTATTCCTAAAATCTTTTTTCTCATGATATTTCTTTTTTATAGTTTATGTTTTTGAGAATTTAATCTCTTGCTTACTATTCTTCTGCAAGATAAGGATATTCTAGAATTCCTCTTTCAATTTAATTTACTACTTTTGTGTCACCTCCTTTCTGCTTCATGAGTAAAAGTGGGGTGGGAGGCTTGCTTGTGATCGTTCCAATATATCCGGCAAGCTCTCCCTTCTCTTTTATTTATTGAGCCATCCCCCGAATGTTTAATTTTATCAGTTGATTCGTATTGCATTTCACGGAAATCGTCTCGTCAAAGACTCCTTTGTCTTTCGGTGTCATGATGACTCTTACTTGAAGGATCTCTCCCGGCTTGGCGGGATGTTTGTCGAAAGATGGGCGGGCACAGCCGCAGGTTGTAGCCGCGTCTAGTATGACTAACGGGTTGTTTCCTGTGTTTGTTAATCGGAAAACAGCTTCTTTGCTTTCTCCCATTTGGATAGTTCCTAGCTGTATGGATGCCTCTTCCACTTTCACGGTGGTCTGTATTTGTGAAGCGGGTTGTTTTCCGGTGATCTCTTTTAGGTATAGCTCCCGGATATTCGGGTTGTGGATAGGATTTCCTATCACTACGACCTTATTGTCCTTATCCAATAGAAAGGTTTGAAATCTCCCGTCGGCCGGGAAATGATTCAGTTCGTTCAGTCTGTCTGATTGATCCATGCAGATAGGTTTGTCGAAATTGTCTTTTTTCAATAGATACCGTATTTCTTTCTTGTCATCGGACTGGAAGAAAAAGAGGAAGGGAACCGTTCCTTGGGTAATGGAGTCGGTGTATTGAATCAGTTCTTTCCATCGGTGCAGTTGGAGTTTGCAACTGGTACATCCTATGGAATCCACGAAAACCAGCACCTTGTGGGGGGATTTTGGCAGGGTGAAGTCTACCGTATCGGTTGCAAACCGTGCAAAGACCATGTCTTTCGGAAATCGTATCTCTTTTCCTTGCCATTCGGATACTAAATGCTTGATCTCGTCTTTTTTCTTGTCTTGGCAAGCTAGAAGGAATAATAATAGTATGATTAGATTTAAGTATTTCATGATATTTTGTCGTTATATTTTAAATGAAAGAATCGGATCGTTGCTGTTTACATCCGTGGCAAGGATCGTCCCCGTATCCTCATCTACGTCGATACCATAAATGGCATGGTCGAGCACGTACTTCCGGACGGGGTTTCCTTTGAGGTCGAATACATAGATGTATCGCCCGCCATCCTCGATATCTTCCCCTCGTTGGTATGCCTGCCCGATATCTTTGAAACTACGGCCATGAAATACGGTATAAATGAAATGGTCTGTGATATGAACATCACTGAATCCCATGATACCCGTTGGAATTCCCTCCGATTGTGAGATTGCGAATTGAGGTTCTCCATTAGGTCCGTATCGTACGGTTTGTGTAGTATCTGTGAAGTTGTATATTTCTAATGCCTCTCCTAGTTGGGTTGCCATGACCAAGATGCCTTTTTGGGGATTATAGTCGAAGAAGCTTCGCCACGCTTGCGCCAATGCAGGGCGTGCGATGTCTTCATAATTATTTTCGGTCGGGATCTGATTAGCGGAGTGAATCCATTTCCCTTCTCGGTCTGTCCACTTTTGTCTATATTCACCGAGGTAGTCAGATACTAAAAAGCCCGATTCCATCGGGTAAAAGTCCAATGCCCTAACCAGCCGCTTGTCCATATCGATCGTTTCTACGGGAATGATGTTGTTCATATTTTGTTCAATCTTCCACCGGGTTGTTCGCATTTTGTTCGCATCGAGCGTCCAGATAGAATCCTTGGAGATAAACCGGAAGCAATCTGCCGATACCATTTCTTCGGGTCCCTCGCCTCGTTTGCCAAACGATGTCATATATTCCCATTCGGGGTAAGAGAAGGCATGGAAGAAATAATCTACGTTGTGCAAGTCCATGATAATAGCGATACCATCTTTGACCGCTATCCGGAATGGATAGCGGAACAAGGCGGTATCTAGGTGGATAACCTGCGCATTTAATACCTTTTCATCGGGAAAATCCTCGTAGCGGGGGAAGTGCCGTGAGGATTCCGAACAGGATACCAGACTACCTATTAATAGAACTATGTACACGTAGTAGTTCATGTGTTGTTTTAACGGTTGTATATATATTTGTAATATCCTCCATTACATGATAGAGAGCCAGCCATATAACAATCTTTGGATCCACTTTCACCGGAAGCTAGCGCTTCAATATTAGAGAAAGTAAGATCTGAGAAATTTTGTTTTCCTTCTTTCAAAAGAAAATACGAAGCACACAAGGCGCAAATGAAAATGATAGCGAAAGCTTTCTTGAAAGTAATTTGTTTCATGTCGTTTCTAATTTTTGTTACAAACGTACGGCTTGGTCTTTGGATAGCCAATCTTTTTAGGTGACTTTTAGCTGACAGTTGAAAAATAAGCCTTTTGTCTACCTATAGTCATCTTTCATCTTGCGAGTTGAATGAATTTATTCGTAGAAAGGGATGGAAAACGTATCTTTGCAGTTTCAACGAGGAATAATTATGGAGAAGCAAAATTGGAAATTTTATTGGAAGTGGAGTGTATTTGTTCTGATGACGATGATTTGCTTGTTGTCTTTTTATAAATCATACCAAAATGTAAAGTATGAATTACAAGAAGAGTCTCAAACGTTATTTCAGCGGGCAGTTCAAGATGATACAAATAGGCGGATAAAAGATTTAGGGGATGCTTTTTGTTTTTCCTATTCAGGCGCTAATCGATTGGAACGAGATAGCATTACAATCAAGACTGCCGATGCGATTATACATATGAGGAATAATAAGGAGGTGGCACGGAGGATGTCTTCACAGGAGAAGTCTGATTTTTGTCTCCAACATTGTTTGTCTATGGAGAATCCGATTCAAGTAACCTTGCTGGATAGCGCTTTTCGTGCATCTTTGTATGAACATGCGATTTCGGCTCAGACCGTAACTTGTTATACCTTTATAGACAAGACGGAATGTAGCTCTTCAGATACTTCTTTTTATCAATCTTTCATACCATTAAAAGATATTGTTTTTGGAGCGAATCGGACGATCGTTTTACAAGCGTTTGTTCAATTTCCTTTCCTTTATATAGTAGGTGAAGTGTTTTTGCGAAATATATTTTGGATTCTGGCAATGGTTATTCTCTGGGTTATTGCGATTGTCTTGACATGGAAAAGACCAAGGATAAATATCTTACCGCTACAAGAAGCACCTAAAGAGATGATACAAATAACAGAAGATATCTTGTTCGATGAAACACATGGCGTATTGCATTATCATAGGCATCGTATCGAATTGGCAAATCAACGGCTGAAACTGTTTTGTATTTTATTAGAACATAAAGGATATTTCATTGAGTCTAATCGGCTGAAAGAAGAAATCTGGCCGGATGGAAGTGTGTCCAAAGACGCTCTTACCGCTACGGCTAAAAGGCTTAAAGAGGATTTGTCTCCTATTCCGGATCTGGTGATTGAGAGTGCTCGGGGGCATGGCTATGTGCTGAAGTGTGGTGGGTAGGTTTTACAAGGTGGGTTAGTGTATTTTTTTGAATGTTTATATTCTTCTCGACTTCGTCTTCTAAAAAACACGTACGTGAATTTTTAGAAACACGTACGACTTTTAGTAAAAACACGTACGAGTTTTTCGGAAAATATAATGATGTTTTTTTACACGCTGATTATCAGTTATTTATAGATAAAATTAAAATTGCCTACTTGTTGTAATTAATTTAATATGGTTCTCATGGAATAATAAAGATTACCACCAAACTTGTTTGTCATTTTCATATGTGAATATGCGTTCTTCTTCTCCTTTGGTTAAGTCTTTTAACAACAAGAGAGCATTGTCTGGTACATTTGTATAGGTTAGCTTTGATTCAATAGCTCTTTGTTGGCCTAATGACATCCAATGGTTATATTCCCAATAGAATAGCTCATATAGATCACCTGCGTGGATGTTATTATCATCGTTTCTTGGCGTATAAATGATCTTATTGATAGATACCGGTTTGTTGAAGTCCAAGCCTACCCATGGATAATCAACCGTAGAAGGGGCTTCATAGTAAGTTAGGATATCTTTGTCAAATACTTTGGATTTATCCATTGGCATAGTATCGTAACGAACCGAGGCATTTGTTCCAATGATTGTGCCGGTTAATTCTTTTTCCTCCTTGTCTGAGTAGAAAGCGAGTTCGGCTAGATTACAACCCTTGTTTTTTGCTGATACATAGCGCCAATAGCGATATGTTTTTTGAGGTTTTATCTCGAAAGAATCTGCGGACAATAACCAATGAGAAATCGTATGTATTGTATCAGGATCGGAGAAATCCGGATTATTGGAAGCTTCAAAATGTCCTCCGGTGAGAGTTTTTGCATAATCGAAAATATGTTTTGCGAGATAGTATTTCCTAGATAATATAACTTTCTTTCGTTTACTGGTATCTGCATGTAGATATTTTATTCTACCTCGTGAATCAAGTATGAATGGATCTGTAATAGGATGAATACCTTGATTGTCATAATAAAGTGGGAGATAGGCAATATCTTTTCCTATTTCATTGAAGTAACAAACTTTTCCTTTTTGTGTACCGTAACAAACAAGGAGTGTAAAAGGAGAAAGAGAGAAAACAAGGGTAATTGATTGACTGATAGAAATGTATGTCTTTTAGTGTCTTTAGATGCCGAGTAGCGAAATAGCAAGAAAAAGCGAATTAAAGCAAGCTTTCCGTTTCTAAACCGTTACCCATTAAAAGAGGCGAAAAACACAGCAAATTGGTGACGTTAAACGTCTGGTTATAGCGTTGTTTGTCTGTGGTTTACATTGTTCGGATAACTCATATTGAAAGTAATTTTACGAACTAAAAATGTGAGCGTAATGAACAACGAACTAAAGGTGTCCTTCTATCTCAAACGAGAGGGGAACACGGAGAGGACAGAAGCAAATCCCGATGCCGTTTTTCCGATTATCGGAAAAATCATCATCGGTAACACCATCGCACAATTCGGCTCAAAGCTAAAAATCGAAGAACGGCTTTGGAGTGTAAAGTCAGGTCGGGCAATGGGCAAAAGCCGTGTTGCCGTTGAACTCAACAGAGAGATTAATAAAATTAATCTCTCCATACACACGCACTACAAGGACATTTTAAAGCGAACAGGAAAAGTAACTGCTATCGAAGTGAAGAACGCCTTTCAAGGAATTGCCACAACACAAAAAACGCTCCTTGTCCTGTTCGGTGAAATGATGGAGGATTTCAAAGGAAGAATAGGCATCGACAGGGCACAATCCACCTACAAGCAGTATGAAGTCCTTTACAAACAGCTCAAACAATTTCTTCGGGAAGAATACCATGTAGAGGATATTCCCCTTGCCGAGTTAGATTTGCCTTTCATCGAAGCATTGAATTTCTTTTTCCGTGTAAAACGTAGGATGAAGCCGAGAACCGTTAAGGCTCGGATTGTCTTGCTAAATAAAGTAATACATTTGGCATTGCATCGAAGAATTATCACCCGTCCGCCTTTTGACGGTTTTGAATTGGAAAAGACCGAACTTAAAAACAAGTCGCTCACCAATGACGAACTGGACTTGTTAATGAAAACTCCCCTTAAATCAGGCACACAACGGTTTATCCGTGATATGTTCTTGTTCTCGACCTTTACCGGCTTGGCTTATGCAGACGTGCATAAACTCTCTTGGAAAGATATTATTACCGAAGATGACGGTAGTTTGTGGATTTCAGCCAACAGGCAAAAATCACATACGGAGTTTAATGTAAAACTATTGAATATCCCTATCCGAATCATGGAGTATTACAAGGGGCTGGCTCCCGATGGAAAAGTATTTCCGCACATGAGTTTGGGACAGATGAATGTTGGTTTAAAACGAATTGCAAGAAACTGTGGTATCAACAGGGCGTTATCCTACCATATGGCGAGATATACGTTCGCTTCTCAAATCTGCCTTTCACAAGGTGTTCCGATTGAGAGTGTAAGCCGGATGTTAGGACACAAGCATATTGAAACAACCCAACGCTACGCACGTCTTAACAATGAGAAGATAGGCAACGATATGCAGCAGCTATCTGCACGCCTTGCCACTAAATTCAACTTTTAACAATCCAAAATACAGATATTATGCAAAACAATAGAAGCACTTTCGCTATACTCTTTTACCTGAATACCAGCAAAAAGAAAAAATCAGGTAATTGCCCTGTCATGGGGCGTATCAGCGTGGACGGTAAAAGCTCGGCTTTCAGTACTGGTTTAGAGTTATCCCCTGAAAAATGGGATGCAAAACAGGGAATAGCCATAGGCAAATCAAAGGAAGAAACAAACATCAACAAACGGATAGAAAACTATCGGGCTGAACTTGTCCGCCACTATAAAACCTTACTGGAAAACAAAAGCTACATTACTGCTGAAATCTTGAAAAACGCTATCAAAGGAATTGGAATTAAACAAAACAGTCTCATACAGGAGTTCGCAGCCTTGATTGAAGAGAAACGGCAGTCTGTCGGTATCTTGATAGTAAAGACCACCTATACACATCTTTATCGTGCTTATCAGCATTTGAAAGAGTTTTTAGGGTACAAATACGGGATAACAGACATTCCGTTTACCCAAGTTGATTTTGATTTTATAGAATCGTATGTTTACTATCTGAAAGTCAATTTGCAATTAAGCGCAAGCACAACCAACAATACAATAAAACCATTACGCAGGGTTGTAATAAGAGCCTTAAACAAAGGTTTGATGTATCAAGACCCGTTCTTTGGCTATCGTCCGCAGCGGATAACCATTACACGGAAATGGTTATCTATGGATGAAATAGAACGGTTGATGCAAATAGACATGAAACATGAGAGTGCCAATTTTGTCCGTGACATGTTTTTATTTTCGACCTTTACGGGGCTTGCTTACGTGGATTTAAAGAACTTACGGCATGATAATATTGTACGGCAAGAAGATGGCAAACAGTGGATTGTTTTAAATCGGCAAAAGACCGGAACAACTTCGTACATTCCCCTACTTGATATTCCGTTACGGTTTATTGAGAAATACCGGAATACAGCTTTTGCCGGGCTTAATGGAAAGGTTTTTAGGTTATGCACAATAGAAAATGCTGATATTCAGTTGAAAAAGATAGCCAAAGCAGCCAATATTGATAAACGTTTGACCTATCACATGGCAAGACACAGCTATGCAACCCTCTGTCTTTCAATGGGTGTTCCAATAGAAACGATTAGCCAAACACTGGGACACCGAAGTATTTCCACTACTCAAATCTATGCGGACATAACCCGTACCAAAATCAATGAGGATATGACGAATCTTGCGGAACAGATTGAGGGTAAATATGAATTGGTAAAGTAGATATGAACTTATATTATGCAAGTTTTAACAGATAATAATAGAAACAGATTGGAATACTTGAACAAAATTGAAACAACAATTATGGCTACATGGTAATTTTCTCGACAATTTAGACTAATGTTTGTATATGAAATGCAAAAGTCGTAAATTTGCGCATGAATCTTATTTGATTGAATATTAATGTATTCGTGTAATAAAAATAAATGGCGTGACTAAAATTTCTAATAAACGATATGTACCTAAAAAAGATAACTCTATTGATAAAATAAAGTTGTTTTTTGGTAAGCTAGACTCTACATGGGGGCGAATATTACTTATTAGTGCTTTTGTTATTGCTGGTTATAAAGTAGGCAGAATACATGAGGAAATCATTCAACTTAGAAAACAAAATGAGATGGAAAATAAGTTGAACAATGCTCTGTTTGATGCGAAAGAAAAATACCTAAAGGAAATTATAGATTTGAAAAACGAATGTAATCTTTATAAAATTGGATATGAGCAAAAAAAATAAAACTAGACGTTTAAGCGACGTAGTTAATGATATAAAAAAGGAAATTAACAACAATGTAAATATAAATGATGACAATGTAGTTAATTCCTTAATAGACGAAGCAAATCAGATTATTGGTGAAAATAGGAAGGCAGATAAAGGCATAGGATATGCTATGTTGTTTATGCTTGGTTTAATTATTTATTTTGGTATTTCTTTATATCAAGCAGATAATCAAATTAGCATTCTAAATAATGATATTATTGATAAAAGAAATACTATCAATAATCTTCAATGGTCTGATTCTTTGTTTGCTAAATTTATGGATTTATCTTATGATTCAGTAAATGGGAATAGAACTATATATTACAAGTCAATAAATGGAAAACCTTTAACATATTCTGATTTGACAAGAGAAAATGATTCATTAAAAAAAGAATTGATTAATTTAAAAAACAGAAACCATTATAATGAATTAAAACTTTCATTGGCGAAAAGGAATTATGATATTTCTTTTAAAGAAACAGATTCATATATTACTATAATGGCTCCAAGACTGGATTCTGCACTATTATTGTTGCCATATTATAAAAATAAGATTCAATATGATACGAATAAGAAAATGTGGAATGTAACATTACCTTAGCTTTAATCCTTTCTATGACAAAAATAGATACAAACAGTAGAACTTTGTATATTAAATATTTACTTAGTCTTACTTCAACCTGTATTTTTCCCTTTTTTCTCTGATAAACATCTTCTATATGGAGAGAATAAATAAGGCAACACTTTTTGGAAATTTACTCTTTTGAGGAACGAAAAAGGAAGAAATTTTCAAAAACCCGTAGGGCTTGGTGTTGCCGTTTTATTCTCGGAATATACCTTTGTGTGCAGAGAAAGAAAGGATTAATTAAGATTATTCCATTGAAAAATAAGACATTAGATTGATTACTGTTATTGCGTAATTCTCACCATCTATGGAATAAAAGCCTAACTTTTTGGCAAATGCACTACTTTTGGTGTTAGCACACTCAATGCCGATGTAATTGAAACCATATTTCCGGGCTACTCCGGTCAAAAACCTAAGAAAGTGTGTTCCGTGCCCTATCCGTTCTTTGCTAAAACTCAATCGGGCGATAATCAGGCAATCAGGTGGAAAACGGCTTTCAACCTTTCTAATACGCAAATATAAATCTACCCAGCTGTTTCTCCGGGTGGCTATAATATTATCTACTGTCAGCCATATAAGCGATTTACGATACTTAAAACGTTCCATCAGATAGCGGTCTATATTGGCTCTTAGTTCTTCATATTCAGTCATCGTCTAATCCCTTTCTTCTTTTTCTTTTTACGTTTCTGTGCCTGTAATTCCTCTGCCGATATTGCATCGTAATTATTGCCCTCTTCCAATGAGAAGATAGATAATAGAGAATCGCCACTACCGTTATTTTGCTGGTTGTAAGAATGTTTTTCATCTACCTTGCTATCAAGGTTGCAAGAAATATTGTTTTCTTTTTCACTGGATTGGAATACATCTTTTTTCTTTTCGCCAGTAAAATTTTGATTCTGTAATTCAAGTTGGTCCGAAATAGAACCGTTTTTCATCGTGTTGTGATAGTCAAACGATTCGGATTGTTGGCGGTTGTAGCCAAACAGCTTATCAAAGCCTTGTTCCGCTTGTTGGAACAGGTTCACACGGTCAAAACCACCTTTTATTACTCCGTTCTTGGTGTTCTTGTGGTTGGTAAGCGGTGATAGCTTCTTTTTATTAGCTTGGTCTTTTCGGCTCACAATCAAATGACAGTGCATATTCAGTTCGTTGTCGGAACGGCTACGGTCAAAATGTATCTTCCCGTAAAACTTTATATCCGCCTCGGATAGTCCTTTGTTGAAGTTCTTGGCATATTCAGGGATAAATACTTCCCGAATATACCGTTTAATGGCTTCGGCTTTCTCTTGCTCGGTGTTACCCATTGCCCGAAGTTCGTTTTCCGATGGGCTGACATGAATAGCATAAAACTTAGCATCCGTTTTCAATAGTTGTCCGATATTGGTATCTATATCTTTTATAACGGTTGATTTATAGATGTTATCCTCCGTCAGACTAAAAAAGCCATCAGTATAGATTCCTTTCTCCATCCGTTCCAAATCTTCATGCTCCATGTATGAAGCTAATTGGCGGCTACTTCCTGCATTGTTATATATTCCTCCCGATGGCGGGGCAAAATCTATGTGCATGGTTCTATTTAGTATTTATCAGATTGATGATTTCCGTTTTTAGGTTCTCTTTCCGTTTGCCATCCATCACGCCACAAGTTGATAATTCCGAATAGAGTTGTATCAGTTGGAGCAATTTCTTATAATCCCGTTGGTGTATATGATACAGGGCGGTGAGTTGTTTCCCCTGCTGGTTGATTACATCGGCGTGCTTGCCGAACTGTTCACTTATCTTTTGTAGTACGGCTGTTTGTTTCCCCTCGATGGATTTCAGCCACGAAAGAATAAGCGTTTCTAATGTTTTACCGATGGTATCAAACCGAACGGCAATAGAATGGGCGGTTCGTATCATAGGATTTAGTTGTTCTTCTTCGTAGTGACGGATGAAGCGGATTATATCGTCCTGCCGTTTGTTTATTTTCGCCAGTTCCGATTTTACGGATTCCGGTGCTTCCGATGGGTTGATACATGCTTTATCAATATAGACAAATGCCAAGCGGACTATTTCACCCTTTTTCAGTGAATAGCGTTTGCAGAGCTTATCTATCAACTTTCCTGTTTGTCGGTCTATCCCGATGGTGGTAAGGGTAGATATATTATTGGTCTTATCCATGATTATAACTTTTTTATAAGGAAAATGAGATTCATTCAGTTGGTTATAAGCGGAATACATTTTTAGCTTATAATCACTGTTATAAACGGTTACGAACGTAACCCGTTAAAGCCGAAGGCTTTGCCCCGCA
>ENA-OROD01000152-OROD01000152.1-human-gut-metagenome-genome-assembly--contig:-NODE-152-length-66760-cov-5.244539_pt1 | contig 66760 bp, 62 predicted proteins | sample MGYA00242123_ERZ509038 | MGnify/ENA primary metagenome ERZ509038 (study PRJEB26280, sample SAMEA2338719) | human gut metagenome | biome: human gut; feature: human-associated habitat; material: faeces... | reverse complement strand
GTGGAGCCTCCTGCCACATCGGAACGGTTATGATAATCCTGAAAGGGAACCTGTGCCTGTCTGCACAGGGACTTCATCCCGCCTTCCGTATAGGCGTCCGTAGTATATTTCTGTCCTCCATGATGCTTGATCACGATCCCGCCATTGAGCACCGGACGGTTTCCGGGATCTGCCTTTTCCGGATGAGCCGGATGAAGCGCATGGGCGTTATCCGCAGAGATCATAAAGCTGTCTGCAATAAGCTGTAAATACTCACTTTCTGACCCGCCAAGGGCATAGCAGATCCGCATCAGTACATCCTTCAAAAAAGTGGATGCCGCTCCCTGTCTTGTAAGGCTTCCCACCTCTTCATTGTTAAAGACGGCACACACGCTGCAATAATCCTTTGGCTTTCTGGTAAGGATCGCCTTTAAGGATGCATAAACGCAGGAAAGATCATCTAATCTGGGGGAAAGCAGAAGGGTTCCGTCTGCTCCCGCAAAGCGGCCCTTTTCCCTGACATACAGGTAAAGATCCTTTCCCAAAATCTCCTTCCCTCCGGTAAATTCCAGAAGCTTCTTTTCCAGATACCCCTTTGCATCCCCGCCTCCCATAAGGGGAAGAAGATCCACCTGGGGGTTCCATTCCACCCCTTTATTTACCTCCCGGTTCATATGAATGGCAAGGCTTGGGATCACCAGAAGATCCTCATCCACATTGACATTCACGGAGTGTAATTTTCCCTGGTCTTCATACACCACTCTTCCTGCCAGGGAAAGCGGTCTGTCAAACCAGGTGGCATAGATCATCCCGCCATAGCCTTCCGTGTTCAGCCTGATATATCCGCTGCTTTCCAGTTCATACTGGGATTTCAGCTTAAAGGAAGGAGAATCACTGTGGGTTGCCACCACATGGTAGCCTGCGGGATCCTGCTTCGGCAGTCTGAATGCGATCAGCGACGACTCCCCTCTTTTGACATAATAGGCCCCTCCCTTTTCAAGCTTCCAGGAAGCTTTTTCCGAAATTTCCTCAAATCCTGCTTCGTTCAGTTTTTCTGCTGCCGTCTCTACTGCCTGGTAGCAGCTTACACTTTGATCAATATAAGCAAGGCATTCCTTTGCAATGTTCTGTTCCATTTTATTCCCCATTTCTGCGCACGCTCTTTGTGCATCTCGAGTTTGTGTCAAGTGCGCGCAGACACAAATCTCACGTGTGAAAAATTCTGTTTTTCACACTATTCCTCCAAATTCTTTTCTGAAATTTTGAAAGGCTGCATACCATTTCATGGCATGCAGCCTTATGATCCTCAAGCTTATTTCTTCTGAAGGAAATCAGGAATTTTAAGAGGCTTGTCCGCCACGTTGCTCCTGATATCTCCAGGACTTGTAATACCGGAAACCGGTCTGTGGGGCGCTTGCGCCGCTCCCGCTGCAGGTGTTCTTCCCGGCATCACATTTACCCCTTCTGCAGAGGACACACCAGGTCTTACAGAAATATTGGGTGTTACAGGCTTTACATATCTGTTTGCAAAGCTGCCAAACTGGGAAAGTGGTTTATTGGTGGGCAGTGTTGCATCCTCAAGTCCCGTTGCAATTACCGTAATGGTACAGCTGTCACTCTGGGAAGCATCATACATCGCACCAAAAATAATATTGACATCATCACCGGCAAGCTCCTGAACATAGCTTGCTGCATCAGAAGCATCTGCCAGGGTAATATCACCGGAAACATTAATGATCACATGAGTTGCGCCGGAAATCGTTGTCTCAAGAAGCGGGCTTTCTACCGCCATCTTAACTGCCTCGCTGGCCTTGTCATCTCCCTTGCCGGTACCAATACCGATATGGGCAATGCCCTTGTCCTTCATAACGGTCTGTACATCTGCAAAGTCCAGATTGATGACTGCAGGTACATTGATCAGGTCTGTAATTCCCTGCACTGCCTGCTGGAGAACCTCGTCTGCCTTTTTCAGTGCATCCGGCATGGTTGTCCGACGGTCGACGATCTCTAAAAGCTTATCATTGGGGATCACGATCAGCGTGTCCACATTATCCTTGATCTTTTCAATTCCGCTGATAGCATTGATCATACGGCCCTTTGCCTCAAAACGGAAGGGCTTGGTCACAACGCCAACGGTAAGGATGCCCATGTCCTTGGCAAGCTTTGCCACTACAGGAGCCGCACCGGTTCCGGTTCCGCCGCCCATTCCACAGGTAACAAACACCATATCGGCGCCCTTCAGTGCAGAAGCAATCTCTTCACTGCTCTCTTCAGCCGCCTTTTCACCGATCTCAGGCTTTGCACCGGCTCCTAGTCCCTTTGTGAGCTTCTCGCCGATCTGTAAAAGCTTCGGTGCTCTACAAAGCTGAAGTGCCTGCTTATCAGTATTGATGCCGATAAACTCCACTCCTGTTATATTTTCATCTACCATTCTATTAACAGCGTTATTCCCCGCACCGCCAACACCAACCACGATGATCTTGGCAGCAACTTCCGCATCGTTCGTCTTAATTTCCAGCAAGGTTATTCCTCCTTCAAACTCATATAGATTATCATATAATTTTTTCTATGATTTATCAACCACAAATTTCAGTTTTTTCTCAATCCTGCTCAAATGAAATATTTTTGGTATTCTCTGTATAATTCTCCATCCGGATGGTTCCCTTCTTCCCGGAAAGCTCCGGCAGCATGTACTGAAGCTCCATGATCTTTTCATCCAGATTATCCCCTGTTCCCAGGCTTGCACGCACCTCTCCGAAATACAGGGTAAGGGATCCGTCGCTTCCAAAATAGATCCTGTCTGTGGACAGCTCATACTTGTTCACAAGCTGGGTAATACTCAGAATGGACTGGAAGATACTGCTATCCTCCACGGGAAGGGGTTCATACAAAACCACATGGTCAAAGGAAAGTCCTGTTACAAGCGGCACGCCTTCCGTTTTTTCGTCAGAGCATTCCACTACAATGCCATCCTTGTCAAAATACATATAATGCTCCAGATATTCCACATAGCCGGCCAGGGCCTTCTCGTAAACCTCGATCTTTATGGTATGGGGATCTACCACCGATACGTCCATCTTCTCCACAAAGGGAACGCCCACAATACTCTTGTCCTTATATTTCAGGGATAAAAGAAGGGAATTATTTCCATAACGCCCTTCCATTACCATGCCAATGACCTCTTCATTGGTATAGTGGACATTTCCTTCCACATATACGGTTGTGACCTCATAATTGGAAAGAACATAAAGATAAGCTCCGATCAGTCCTCCGATCAGAAGAATGCCCATGCCTCCCAGAATAAAAAGACTTTTATGTCTTTTGAAAAAGCCGGGACTTTTTTTCCATTCCCTTTCAGCCTTCTCATAAACCTTCTTTTCTGTTTTTTTCTTTTTTGTTTTTTTCTTTGTCATCATATCCTTATTCTGTAAAAACGGTTACTCCAAGCTCCCGCAGATCCCTAGTAATGTCCTCATAGCCCCGTTCAATAAAATGACGGTTTTCAATGATGGTCTCTCCCTGTGCCATGGCTCCTGCGATCACAAGCGCCGCTCCGCCCCGCAGCTCACTTGCCCTTACCCGGCATCCGATAAGATAATCGGTTCCGGCAATGAGGGCCTGATGATCTCCCTGAAGCTCGATCACCGCTCCCATCCTTCTCAGCTCCGGTGCAATGCGGAACCGGTTTTCAAAGATCCGCTCCTCGATCACGCTGACTCCCTTCGCAGTGGTCAGCACAGCCATCAGAAGGGACTGCACATCTGTGGGAAAGCCGGGATAAACCTCTGTGCGGATAAACGGAATGGCATTTCGTTCCTCCTCTGCCATTACATTCAGCCCTTCCCGGGAAACTGTGATTTCTGCACCGATCTGCCTTGCCGCCCGGATCACGCTCTCCATCTGGGAGATAGGCGCATCCTCCAGGAAAATATGGCCTCCGGTTCCCAGCACTCCCATCACATAGGTTGCTGCAACAATCCGGTCTGCAGGGATCTTAAAGCGGATCCCATGGAGCTCATGGCCTCCCTGTACGATCAGCACAGAGCCCCCAATCCCTTCAATCACGGCCCCTGCCTCCCGCAGGAATTCGCAAAGCGCAACGATTTCCGGCTCCTTGGCGGCATTCTGGATCACTGTTACTCCTGCCGCCCTTACCGCAGCAAGCAGAACGTTTTCCGTCACTCCCACGCTGGAAATGGAAAGCCGGATCACACTGCCCTCCAGTTTCACAGCCTTTGCCGTGAAAAAGCCTTCTTTTTCGTAGATCCTTACTCCCATTTTCCGAAGGGCAGAAAGATGAAGGTCAATGGGTCTTTCTCCGATCACGCAGCCTCCGGGATAGGCCATGGTCACCTCGCCCACTCTTCCCAGCATTGCCCCGAGAAGCATAATGGACGAGCGCATGCCGGTCACATTTTCCCCGGACATGGTATCCTTCGACAGATATCTGGCATCAATGGTCACCGCCTTGTCAGACCGTTTTACCTTACAGCCAATCTCCTCAAGCAGCATGAGCATATGATGCACATCCGAAATTCTCGGACAGTTTTCTATGACACAAACATCCTCTATCAAAAGTGCGGCGGCCAGGATCGGCAGCACCGCATTTTTAGAGCCTTGTATTTTTGTCTCGCCAAAAAGCCTGTTTCCTCCTCTGACATGAATAGCATCCAAACAATCACCTTCCCAATCAAGATTAAGGGATAAAAAGCAAGACCTACTCTAAGATATGCCAGAGCTAAAAAATGGTATCTTGTACTATAAATCTTTCAGCCGAATTCCTCTTCCCACACTCAGGACGATTCCCACCTCGATGAGAAGGAACATGACAGCGGAGCCTCCGTAGCTGATAAACGGAAGGGAAATTCCGGTATTGGGAATGGTGTTGGTTACAACGGCCACATTTAAGATCACCTGGATCGCAATGTGTCCCATGACTCCCACCACAAGAAGGGCGCCAAACAGATCCGGTGCATTATTGGCGATTACCATAAAACGCCAGATCAGCAGGATAAACATGATCAAAATAGAAACTGCCCCAAAAAGCCCTAGCTCTTCACAGATAATGGAAAAAATCATATCGTTCTGGGCCTCCGGCAAGAAACCCAGCTTCTGCATGCTCTGCCCAAGTCCTTTTCCTAAAATGCCTCCCGATCCGATGGCATAAAGGGCCTGCAGGGTCTGAAACCCCTTGCCGGAAGCATATGCCTCCGGATCCATCCAGGCAAGGATACGGGTGCCGCGGACGCCCAGGGCATCCGTACTGCTGGCATTTTTGATCAGAAAGACCGCAAAAATACAGACTGCCGCCCCTGCAAGGCCAAGCAGGATAAACCTTTTATAGTCCGGACAGGACACAAACAGCATCAAAACGGCAATTCCAAAGATAATGATGGCCGAACTTAAGTTTTCCGTGACCTTCCATACCAGAAAGCACACCGGAAGAGGCGTTGCCAGCACAAAGCAAAATCCCTTTGCCGTGCGGATCTTCCGTCCGATATTGTAGATCAGATTGGCAAGAAACAGGATCATTCCCAGCTTTGCGATCTCCGCAGGCTGGATGGAAATTCCCGCCACACGGAGCCATCTCTTTGCACCGTTTGCTTCAATACCAAAGGGAATGATCAGAAGGATCAGGACAACGGAAGCGGCATATCCCAGATTTGCAAACCTTTTCCAGAAATAATAGGGAATATTGGCAACCACCATCATGGCCACAAGACCAAGGATCGTGGAAAACAGCTGCTTTTTCAGGAAATAGGCAGAGTCTCCGTCATACTGCAGACTGGCATCATAGCTGCTGGTAGAATAAAGCATCACAAGCCCAAAGCCCAGTAAGAACAGCACAATAAACAGCAGAGTATAATCAAAGAAGGTCTCCTGCTGTGCTTTTGCTCTTTTGCCCTGTCTTGTAAAGCTTCTGATCTCTGCCACCTTTAAACTCCAATCTGTTCCACAAATTCTTTAAACATCTTTCCTCTGACCTCATAATTAGGGAACATCCCCCAGCTGGCACAGGCCGGTGAAAGAAGCACTGCGTCTCCCGGCTCTGCCTGCTCAACACACAGATCAAAGGCCTCCCGGAAGGTATCTGCCAGAATGATGTTAGATACGCCATGCTTTCTTGCACATTCTGCAATCTTTTCCCTGGTCTGCCCGATCAGCACAAGCGCCTTTACTTTGCCGTCAAATGCCTCGATCCACTCATCATACTCGCTCTGCTTGTCATAGCCGCCGCCAATCAGCACGGTAGGCTTTGTCATTGCCCGGATCCCCTGGATAGCCGCATCAGGATTGGTGCCCTTGGAATCATTGTAATAATCCACACCGTTTTTGGTCGCTACAAATTCAATTCTATGCTCCACTGCCTTAAACACATGGATGGTATCCAAAATAATGTTCATGGGAACCTCCATGGCCATGCTGATGACAATGGCAGCCATTACGTTTTCCACATTGCACATTCCTACCAGGTTCATGTCGTGGATGTTCATAAGAGGCTTTTTCTCACCGTTCTTTGCAAGAATGATCTCCTCTCCATCCAGATAAACGCCTTCCTCCAGCTTTGTCCTGGAAGAAAAATATACCACCTTTGCCGGGCAGCGGCTTCCAAAATCCCTGGTATAGGCATCCTCATAGTTCAGCACGCAGGTATCCTCCACGGTCTGATTGGAAGCAATGGCCTCTTTGGTCGCCACATAGCACTCCATGGTATGATGTCTGTTTAAATGATCCGGCGTAATATTTAAAATGGCAGATACGGCAGGATGGAAGGTGTGGATCGTTTCAAGCTGAAAACTGCTGATCTCTGCCACCGTAACCGTATCTTCCTTGGTATCCAGTGCAATTTCCGTATAAGGATTTCCAATATTTCCCACCACATATACGGACTGGAAATAGGCTTCCATAATCTGTCCTACTAACGTTGTGGTCGTTGTCTTTCCGTTGGTTCCCGTAATGGCAACCACACGGCCCTTTGAAAAGGCATAGGCAAGCTCAATTTCTCCCCAGATCGGGATGTTTCTTTCTCTGTACTCTGAAAGCATGGGGGCGTCCACCGGAACGCCGGGGCTGATGACCACAAGCACGATCTCCTTTTTCAGCTCCTCCGGCACTGTGCCAAGAACAAGGGAAAGTCCCTTAATGTTTCCGGTCTTTTTTAAAAGCTCGGCCCGGTCTAACTGCTCGTTGCTGTCAAACAGTACAGGAACCGCTCCTGCCTTTGCCAGAAGATGTGCTGCGCCGATCCCGCTTTTTCCGCTTCCTACCACCAAAACCTTTTTATTTTGAAGCTCCATTTTTCTTCCTCCATGCCGCATCCTGCGGTTTATCCTCTTTTCTTATATTCCAAGCAGCGCAAGCAGGCAAAGCAGCGCCGTCACAATGGAAAACGCCGTTACGATCCTGGTCTCTTTAAGGCCGCACAGTTCAAAATGGTGATGAAGAGGCGCCATTTTAAACAGTCTCCTGCCTCCGCTTGCCTTATAGTATACCACCTGTAAAATCACCGACAAGACTTCAAGCACATAAATCAGTCCTACGATGGGTAAAAACAACGGCATTTGCAGCATATAAGCGCTGGCCGCCACAAAGCCCCCCAGTGCAAGGGAGCCTGTATCTCCCATAAAAACACTGGCCGGATGGACATTAAAAAGCAGAAATCCCAAAAGCGCCCCTGTCACTGCACAGGTAACGGGAGCAATTCCCCCTTGTGTCCCGATGGCGGCCACCGTAAAAAAAGTGGCGACCATCACCGTCACGCTGCTTACCAGGCCGTCTAAACCATCTGTGAAATTCGTTCCGTTTGCCGTTCCTATGACCACAAAAAACAGGATCGGAATATTCAGAAAGCCAAAATCCACATAATATCCCTTGCAGAAAGGAATCCGCATGGCAAGGGATATGCTCTGCTGTTCCATCAGATACCAGGCAAACGCCCCGGTTACCAGAAGCTGTAACAGAAGCTTCTGCAGCACGGAAAGCCCCATGGATCTGTGGAGCACTACCTTTATGTAATCATCCAGAAAGCCGATCAGTCCAAATCCCAGTGTCAGCAGAAGTACCGGAAGAATTCTCGGATAGCGCCCTGCATAAAGCGCCGCCGTTACCGTCACACTGGCAAGAATAAGGATTCCCCCCATCGTAGGGGTTCCCGTTTTTTTTAAATGAGTAGGCGGCCCATCCTCCCTGACTGTCTGCCCGGCCTTGATCCGCTTCAAAAAGGGAATAAGAAGTGGCCCCAGGGCCACGCTCAGCACAAAAGAAATCAGTATGGGGGCAATGATTTCGCCATTTGCCATTGTTTGCACCTCTCAATTATAATCCTTTTTTTCTAAATAAGGAAGAATATTTTCAAAAAGCTGCCGCACCACAGGCGCCGCAATCTGTCCTCCGTAATAAACTCCCTGGGGGTTATGGATAATACACAGAGCAAGCACCTCCGGGTCATCTGCCGGTGCAAATCCCACAAAGGACGCAATATACCTTCCGGTTCCTCTTGGCAGGGTCTGGCTTGTCGCCGTCTTTCCTCCCACCCTCTGCCCCTCCACCTTTCCGTTTTTACCGGAGCCTTCTGCAACCACCTGCTCCAAGATCATCCGCATGGTAGCTGAGGTTTCTTCTGATACAATATGCTCTTTTACCGGATATGAGAACCGGATAAACTCTGCCTGCTCCGAGTCTCCCGTCATTACCGCAAAGTGAGGGGTGATTCTGTTTCCTCCATTTATAATAGAAGAAACCGTTGTGGCAAGCTGGATGGGCGTGATCTGAAAGGACTGCCCAAAGGACACTGTTGCCAGTTCAACCGCCTTCATGTCCTCCATCTTGTGCATGATCGTTCCCGCTTCCCCTGGCAGATCCACTCCTGTTTTTTCTTTCAGGCCGAACTGGGTAAAATAATGATAATATCTCTCCACCCCCAGTCTCAGTCCTACCGTAATAAACACCGGGTTCCCGGTAGGCAGCAAACTGGATGTCCAGCCTTCCGTCCTCCTGTACCCTGATCTGCCGGATCTCCTGCAGAAGCGCCCTGGCCACAGCTTCCTCCCACAGATGCTTTTCTTCTATCTGCTCCTGGAGCTTTAAAAAATGTGCCCTGCTATCAGTATATGGCCGGTTTTCTTCTTTTATGTCTGCCAGTACGCCCTTTTGTGCTTTTTCCTCCCTGTTAAGCCGTTCCATCATCTGCCTGTAATCCTCGTCCTCCACCACTCCTGCCAGAAGCTTTTCCAGGAGTTTTTCCCGCTTGCGCCGGATCAGCCTTTGCCTTTCCTTTTCTTTTTCCCGGTCTTCCTTCTGCCCTCTGTCCTCTCCCATCTTCAGTACCATGCACAGATCCTTAAGAAAAACTTCCCTTTGCTTTTCCAGCCACCTTTCCTCTGTAAGCGTTTTCCCAAGAAGGGAAAACAGAAGCTCCTGGGAAAGTATGGGACTGCTGCATCCTGTCCCTTCCCCTCTATCCCTGCCCTCATTCACAGCCCTTGCACATTTCCACCGGATGCTCTTTTCTCCCTTCAGCCGGTAAAAGACCGATCCGCACTGCCCGCAGACCAGCTTCCCGGACAGAGGATATTTGCCGTGATAGACGGGAACCTGCTTTTTCCGGCTTCTCCCGGAAAGAGCCTTTAGGACTCTGTCATGCTCCTGCCTGGTGATCAGCGCTGGAAGGGCGTTTTCCAGCACGATCCACTGCTCCCTCGGCACTCTTCTTTTTTCCCCGGTCTCAAGATCATACTCTTCCCGGTGCAGGATCACGGTTCCACAGGCCCTTTCCGAAAGCAGCATTTTGCGCCACTGGGCCGGGCCGATCCTTTCTCCCTTCCTGCTTCTTGCACCAGCCTCATACAAAAGATTGCTGATCCTCCGGTATCCCATTCCTTCCAGGGCATAGCTGCAGGCCAGCCGGAAAAAAGCCGCCTCCTTCTCATTTGGCACATAACGATCCCTTGCCACCTTATCAAATCCGAACATTTCCCTGGTGATATTAAACCCCTCCCCCTTTTCCTGTCTTCTTCTGTGGGCGCTTTTCATTTTCTGGGACAGCTCCTTACTGAACTGCTCCGCCAGAATGGCTTTAATGCCGGTAAGCAGGGCGTCCTCCGGGAGATAAAACTTCTGCTCCAGATATAAGTAAAGCTTTACATGATTTCTGGCAATGCAGTCCAGGAACAGGTACCAGTCCTTAGCGTTTCTGGCCAGCCTGTCAATGGATTTGATGACAATCACATCATACCGCCCCTCCTCAATATGGGTAATCATCTTCTGATATTCCAGCCGCTTCCTTGTACTGGTGCCTGACTGTGCCTCCACATACTGCCAGATCAGCTCCCAGCCCTTTTTCTGTACCACCTCGAGGCTTTCTGCCGCCTGGATCATCAGAGCGCTTTTCTGGTTTTCCTCCTCGGTAGAGCATCTGTTATAAATGGCTGCCCGCATCCTGTCCCTCCTTCTCCCGTACCGCCTGTTTTCTTCCTTTTTCTTTCAGTCTCACGGCTTCCTCCCGGGAAAGCATTCCTTCTGCCAAAAGCAGCTCTGCCATCTGCTCCCAGATCTGCTGCGTTTCCTTCATATAAAAACCTTCCGTTTTTCATAAATATATTCCCTGTTCGGAAAGATATGTTTGTGCCGTTGACTTTAGCGCTTTAAACCTGTATAATCTTAAAGACGATGTAAAGAACATCGCACATATCAGAATAGAGGAGGAAATCATTATGAAAAAACAGTTAGCATTACTGCTGACCGTTGCTATGGTAGCCGGACTTACCGCATGTGGTTCCAGTTCTACTACCGACGCATCCGGAGCAGACTCTTCCGCTGCAGAAGAGACAGAAGCTGCAGACACTGAAGCTGCAGAGGACACCACCGCAGAGGATACCGCATCCACAGAGGATACCGCATCCACAGAGGACGCCGGAGACAAGACTTACACCGTAGGTATCTGTCAGTTAGTACAGCACGAGGCTCTCGATGCTGCAACCCAGGGCTTTAAGGATGCCCTGACCGAGGCTCTTGGTGATAAGGTCACCTTTGATGAGCAGAACGCTCAGGGTGATTCCAATACCTGTTCCACCATCATCAACAGCTTTGTTTCCAACAACGTTGATCTGATCCTTGCCAATGCAACCCCTGCACTGCAGGCCGCTGCTGCAGGTACCAACGAGATCCCGATCCTGGGAACCTCCGTTACCGAGTATGGCGTAGCTCTTGAGATCAGTGATTTTGCAGGCACCGTAGGCGGCAACATTTCCGGTACTTCCGATCTTGCCCCTCTTGACGGACAGGCTGATATGATCAAGGAGCTTTTCCCTGATGCCAAATCCGTTGGCCTTTTATACTGCTCTGCAGAAGCAAACTCCCAGTATCAGGTAGACACCATCAAGACCTACTTGGAAGAGCTTGGATACAGCTGCGAGTATTACGCATTCTCTGATTCCAACGATCTTTCTTCCGTTGTGACAAATGCTGCAAACACCGTTGATGTGATCTATGCGCCTACTGATAACACAGTTGCTTCCAATACAGAGATCATCAACAACATCTGCCTTCCCGCAGGTGTTCCCGTAGTAGCAGGTGAAGAAGGAATTTGTGCAGGCTGCGGCGTTGCAACCCTTTCCATCAGCTATTATGATCTGGGTGTTGCAACCGGTAAGATGGCTGTCAAGATCCTTTCCGAGGGCGCTGACATCTCCACCATGCCCATTGAATATGCACCGAACTTTACCAAGAAGTACAATCCTTCTATTTGTGAAACTTTAGGAATTACAGTTCCTGACGGCTACGAAGCTATCGCTGAATAATTGTCAGGCCGCAGCGGGGGAGCTCTATGCTGCGCTCCCCCGTTGCTTTTATTTTATTTTGTTTGGAGGGACCAATGAACATCTTAAATCTACTGAATGCAATGCCGGGTGCTATCGCTCAGGGTCTGATCTGGGGAATTACCGCCATCGGCATTTACATCACCTTTAGAATTCTGGATATCGCCGACCTTACTGTTGACGGTTCCCTGTGTACCGGCGGTGCTGTCTGCATCATGATGATGCTTTCCGGCCAGAATGTATTTGTTGCCATGCTTGCCGCTACTCTTGCGGGCATGCTTACCGGTCTTGTTACCGGAATTTTTCATACCTTTATGGGGATCCCCGCTATTTTAGCCGGTATCCTGACACAGCTTTCCCTGTATTCCATCAACTTAAAGATTATGGGAAAGGCTAATCAGGCCATTAATGTTGACAAATATAACCTACTGGTTTCTTTACGATATATTAAAAATGTTCCTTTTCTGAAAAACACCCTGTTTGTTGTTGCCATCTGCATTATCCTTCTGGTTCTGCTCCTTTACTGGTTTTTCGGAACAGAGGTTGGCTGTGCCCTTCGCGCAACCGGCTGCAACGGCAATATGTCAAGAGCCCAGGGTATCAATACCAATTTAACCAAGGTGCTGGGCCTGATGCTTTCCAACGGCCTGGTAGGACTTTCCGGCGCCCTGCTCTCACAGTATCAGGGCTTTGCCGATATCAACATGGGCCGCGGCGCTATCGTAATCGGTCTTGCCGCCGTTATCATCGGAGAGGCTGTTTTCGGAAAGGTCTTCCACAATTTCGGCTTCAAGCTGATCGGCGTTGCCTTAGGCTCCATCCTTTACTATATGGTGCTACAGGTGGTGATCTGGATGGGCATCGATACGGATCTATTAAAACTTCTTTCCGCAGTCGTAGTATCCATCTTCCTTGCCATCCCTTACTGGAAATGCAAATACTTCCGCACATCTGCGTTAAAGAAGGGGGGCCATTAATATGCTGCAGATCAAAGACGTAACCAAAGTTTTTAATCCAGGAACCGTCAACGAAAAGCTTGCCCTTGACCACTTTTCCCTTACTCTGGAAAACGGAGACTTCGTTACCATTATCGGTGGAAACGGCGCAGGGAAATCTACAATGATGAACGCCATCGCCGGTGTATGGCCGGTAGACTCCGGTCAGATCATTATTGACGGAACTGATGTAACCAAGCTGTCCGAGCACAAACGTGCCGCATTCCTGGGCCGTGTGTTCCAGGATCCCATGACAGGCACTGCCGCAACGATGGGCATAGAAGAAAATCTGGCTCTTGCAAAGCGCCGTGGAAAAAAGCGCTTTCTTGGCCCCGGTATTACCAAAAAGGAACGGGAAGAGTATCGGGAGCTGTTAAAGATTCTGGATCTGGGTCTGGAGGATCGTCTTACCTCCAAGGTTGGACTGTTATCCGGAGGACAGCGTCAGGCGCTGACCCTGCTTATGGCTTCCCTGCAAAAGCCAAAGCTTCTGCTTTTGGATGAGCACACTGCCGCTTTGGATCCCAAAACAGCAGCCAAGGTTCTGGAAACCACAGAGTACATTGTAAACAAGGATCATCTGACCACTCTGATGATCACTCACAATATGAGAGACGCCATTGCTCACGGAAACCGCCTGATCATGTTAAATGACGGCAAGGTCATCCTGGATATCCGCGGAGAAGAAAAGAAAAAGCTCACCGTAGAAGATCTGCTTCATAAATTTGAGGCAGCCAGCGGCGAGGAATTTTCAAACGACAAGGCTATTTTAGGATAAGAAACGATCCTGCAAAGGCAGCATTTTGGACATCCAGAATGCTGCCTTTCTTGTTGCAGGAATTCATAGTGGCCTGCACAAAATTTTCTGCTCCGTGACCCGTGGTCTTATGGCACCTGATCCTTCGATCCTCTACCATGATAAATCCCGGACAGCTGAACTGATCCTGTGGCGTGACCACCCCCGCCTCCAGTCCTGCGGCAGCGGTGATCACCTTAAAGGTGGATCCCGGTTCATAGGTATCATTGATGCAGCCGTTACGCCACATCCGGTTTAGCAGTTCCTGCTTTTTTTCCTCGGAAAGCCCTGCCATATCCGTTCCCTCCGGCAGCTCATAGGGATGGTTTAAGTCAAATTCCGGCACATCCGCCATGGCCATGATCTCTCCGTTTTTAGGGTTCATTACCAGAATGGATACCCTTTCCGCCTGCTTGGTCTCCATCACCTGTCTGGCAAGCTGGGTGGCGTAGCTTTGAATGTTCATATCCAGGCTGATATACAGATCCCTTCCCGGAACGGGTTCCTCCCTCTCCTCTCCAAGCTCTGCGATCTCCACCCCTCTGGCGTCTGTCATGGTCAGTATCGTACCCTCCTGTCCCTTCAGATATTCCTCATATTTTACTTCGAGACCTATGATTCCCTGATTATCTCCGCCGGTAAAGCCAAGAACCTTAGAGGCCAGTTCCCCATAAGGATAATATCTTTTATAATCCTCATCCACCTTAACGCCCTCAAGCTGATAAGCCCTGATGGCGTCCCCCTTTTCCTTTTCCACATTGCTTTTTATCCTCTCAATGGAAGAATATTTTTCCACACGTTTCCTTACATACTCCTCCGAAAGCTCTAACTCCTTTGACAGAACCTCAACGATCCTGTCCGGGTCCTTTATCTGATTATGGATCACTGAAATGGTACAGACCGTTTTGTTATCTGCGATCACCTTTCCGTTGGTATCCAAAATCCTTCCTCTTGCGGCCTTAATGCTTCTTTCCCTCTCATGAAGCTCTTTGGCCTGACCGGTATAGTAATCAGACTGAAACACCATCAGATAGACCAGTCTGCCTCCCAGGATCAAAAAAAGGAACAGACTGCAGAAAAAGACAGACACTATCTTTTTCCTGATAAAGGTCTTATTTTTTTGCATAAAAAACCTCATGGAAAAGATATTATTATAATTTATTCCTTTTCCATGAGGTTATTCTTTTTGTTTTCCGCTCCGGGGCTCACTTCCGTTACTGGCCGCCCTCCCCGGTGTCTTCTTCCCCGTTTTCTGCCGTTTGTCCGCCGTCGCCTTCCCCGGCGTCCTGGGAGGCTGCCGTCTCTTCTGATGCTCCCAGGTCAAAGCTTCCTCCTAAAACGGCTCCCGTATCAGGATCTACATAAGCTCCGGTGCTTGGATCAATGGCATATCCTGTCTGCGGATCAATGGGGAATTCCTTCCAGGGCTCTGCTCTCTGTTCCTGTTGTTCCTCTTCCTGATCCGGGGCATTTTCTTCTGTTTCTCCTGTTGTCTCCCCGGTTGTCTCTCCGCCTTCTTCCTCTGCGTCCTCCTGTACTGCAGGGGTTCTGATCTCAATCTGCAATGCTTCCAGCTCCGCTCTTTCTTCCTCGCTCAACTCTTCTGTCATAAAGATGCCCATGTAGGGAAGTACTTCTGTGAGAATGCTTCTGACGATCCTGGTTGCATGCTTAGCGTCATCCTGTACCGCCACGTTGGGTCTGTCTACCACCACATAGATCACGATCTGAGGATCGTCTGCGGGGGCATATCCCATAAAGGACACTACATATTGTCCGTTTTTACGGGGCAGGGTCTCGGCAGTTCCCGTTTTACCACCGATCATATAGCCCGCAGGTCTTGCCGTTTTACCGGTTCCGTGTTCTCCTGTGACAACAGTATTGCACATTTCCCTTATGCGGGCGGAGGTTGTCTCCGAAACCGTCTGCTTTAAAAGCCTTGGCTCAATATTCTGTACGGTTGCCCCTGAGGGACTGACAATTCTTTTCACCACATGGGGCTCATAATAATAGCCTCCATTGATCAGTGAGGTAAAGCCTGCCGCCATCTGGATCATGGTCGCATTATAACCCTGTCCAAAGCTGTTTGTAGCAAGATCCGTAGGCCCCATGGTGTCCTTTGTATACACCAGGCTGGCGGTTCTGGATTCTCCTGCAAGGTCAATGTTGGTCTTAAGACCGATGTTAAAGATGTGCTGAAACTTGGTAAAGGTACTGACTCCTGTAGCCATGGCCACATACATCATGTTCACGTTGCAGGAGCGTTCAATTCCTTCCGTCACCGTCAGATAACCGTCGCCGTATCTGTTATGGCAGGCAATATCATGTTCTCCCACATGGAGCTTTCCTTCGCAGTAATAGCTTTCGTTTCCGGTAATGCTTCCGCTTTCAATTCCTGCCGCTACCGTAAAGGGCTTGGAAACGGATCCCGGTTCATAAGTATCACTGATACAGAAGTTCTTCCAGAGTGCATTCAGATTTTGATAAAGCACATCAGGATCATCCTCGATCTCTCTCAAGTTCTCTTCATTGATATACTCGTCCATTTTCTGGCCCTGGGCGTCCAGTCTCCGCATTCCCAAAAGCGCCTGTGTATTTCTGGTATCGTTCAGATCATAGACCGGATAACCGGCCATCGCCAGGATCTCTCCGCTGTTGGCATCCATTATGATGCAGCCGGTATTGTTAGCGCCGTTTCCCTCACGGTAATTGTCATGGTACTGCTCGTCATATTTTTTCAGATATTTTTCCACAATGCTCTGGATATTGGCGTCAATGGTGGTGATAATGCTGTTTCCGTCCTCGGCGGGGATCGTTGTCCTTTCCAGATTAGAGTCGTCATTCAGATACCCGTATTCCCGTCCCGGCGTTCCGGACAGAATATCATTATAATATTCCTCCAGGCCATAGGAGCCCACATTGTCGCTGGTGGTGAAGCCGATCACATCACAGGCCAGGGAACCGCCCGGGTAGCTTCTTTTATATTCCTCTTCAAACCAAAGCCCCTTTACCAGGGAATCCTCTTCATTTACAAGCTCCATCAGGCCCTTTACCTGTTCGTATTCCAGTCTTCTGGCAAGCACATAGTATCTGGAGCTGCTTCCGTTTTCCGCAATATAAGAGCGGATCGCAGAGGTGTCTGCACCGATCTGGCTTTTTAAGGCCGTCAGGGTAGGCTCTAGGTATTCTTCCTTCTGTGAGACCGCTACTGCATCCAGCACCACATTATAAACCTTCTCACTGGATGCCAGAATGCTTCCGTTGGCATCATAAATAGACCCTCTCTTATAGGGCAGGGTGGTGCTGTCATATCTCTGCTGGGAAAGAACCTGCTTCTTGTATTGTTCCCCGTTGTCCCTGGTGATCGAAAAAAGTCTGTAGGATAATCCCACAAAAGCCAGCAGTATTATTCCGAATAATACCACCAGCTTTCTCTGCATTTTAATTGTGAATTTTTTGTTTGCCTTGCTGTCCAATATTGCACCTTCTAATCCGGTATTTCTCCGGTCTGTCTTACATAATCACTGCCTTCCCCACTGAAGGTAACGATCTGTCCTTCTTCTGCATACCGCATCCCCAGCTCCTGGATGGCAATCCTCTTTACCTCTTCCAGATTGATGCTGCTGTCGATCCGGCTGTAATTTTCATCATTTTCCAGCTTCAGCTCATTTAAATTGCTTTCCATTCTGGATATGTTTTTGATACTGTTTGTTATATCAGACTGAAGTCCCAGATACCAGGTCAGGATAAAGGCCGCCGCCACCAGGGCACATACCAGGAACACTACATATCCCATATTCATGTGTAATGCCTTTTCCCTGTTTCTCCGTACCGCATTTCCTTTTCTGGTGCCTGTCCTTCTCTCCGGCTCTGCCTTTCTTTGAGGCAGCTCGTACAGCTCTCTCTTTGTCTGTTTTCTCACGGCAGTATTTCCCTGTACATAGACATTGCTTCTGTATGCACTTTTCGGCGTTCTTCCGCTGTTCACTGCCATGCCCGGCCTCCTTGCTTTTTATTTTACTTCTTTTCAAAAATGCGCAGCTTTGCGCTTGCTGCCCTGGGATTTTCCGAAACCTCTTCTTCTCCCGGCAAAATAGGCTTCCCTGTGACCACCTTCCCCTGACTGACCCTTCCGCAGGTACATACCGGGAAGTTCGGCGGACAAATACAGGGATTTTCTGCCTTTTTAAATGCTGCTTTTACGATCCGGTCCTCCAGGGAATGAAAGGTGATAATACAAAGCCTTCCTCCCGGATTTAACAACTCAATCAGGGTTTCCAGCGACTCCCGCAGCACCTCAAGCTCCTTGTTGCATTCGATCCGGATAGCCTGAAAGGTTCTCTTTGCCGGGTGACCGCCCTCTGCCCGTATTTTAGCCGGAATCGCCGCTTTAATGATCTCACACAGCTCTCCGGTGGTTTCCACTGGTTTCTTTTTTCTTGCCATCACAATATGCTTGGCAATATTTTTTGCAAATTTATCTTCCCCGTAATCCCGGATCACATGATATAATTCCATCTCGCTGTATCCGTTTACGATCTCTTTTGCTGAAAAGCTCTGTCTGGTGTCCATTCTCATATCAAGGGGACTGTCAAACCGGTAAGAAAAGCCTCTCTCTTTGGTATCAAACTGATAGGAGGACACCCCAAGATCCAGGATCATGCCGTCTATCTTTTCAATGCCAAGCTCCGAAAGAACTTCCCTGGTATTCCTGTAATTGCTTCTGACAATGGTTACCTTATCTCCAAAAGGCGAAAGACGCATTCCTGCCGCCTCAATGGCCGCCTGATCCTGATCGATGCCGATCAGTCTGCCGTCTGTTAATCTCTTTGCAATTTCATAGGAGTGGCCTCCACCCCCTAAGGTTCCATCCACATAGATCCCATCTGGCCTGATCTGCAGCCCTTCTATGGTCTCTGTCAGCAGAACCGATTTATGCTCAAACGCCATTTTGCACCCTTCTAAGCCTAAATACCAATTCCAAGCTCTATCATATGTTTGGATATTTCATCCATATCCTGATAGGTCACAGTTCCTTCCCATCTGTCCTTACTCCAGATTTCCACTCTGCTTCCAACTCCCACTAAAACTGCGTCCTTTGTAATATCCGCAAATTCCCTGAGCACTGCCGGCAACAGAATTCTCCCCTGCTTGTCCACCTCAACACAGGCGGCTCCCGCCAGGAAGAAACGCGTAAACTGTCTGGCTTCCTTATCGATCATGGGTAAACTGTGAAGCTTTTCTTCAAAGGCCTGCCACTCGGATTCTGCAAACACAAACAGACAGCCATCCATTCCCTTTGTCACAACAAATTCGTCACCTAATACTTCTCGGAACTTGGAGGGAATGATCAGTCTGCCCTTAGCATCCAATGTATGGTTGTACTCTCCCATAAACATATGCATAAGAACCCATCCATGTGGCTATGACTCTGCCATCCTGCCTTCTCATCAAGTGGTCTGCCACGGGAAGAAAATAGAAAAGCGTACCACTTTCTACCACTTTTGTATCACTTTCTACCACTTCTCACCACTTTTAGGGTTATTTTAACTCATTTTCCCTCCCAAAGCAAGTACAAAAAAACGCCCTGCGGGAACCCGCAAGGCGCATAAACACTGGATTTATTCACTTTTTACCATATCTAGTGTAGAAGCCTTTTGGCGCTTACTAGATATTGATACTCTTCTCAAGAAAAATTTTTATCATTTTTTTTGCGGCGCCACAGGCGTATGGAAATATCTGCCAAAACAGCCCCTGCAAACAGCACAACGGCCAGTACCTGAGATACCGGTACTGTGGTTCCCGGGATAAACAGGGTATCGGTTCTGATCCCCTCTATCCAGGCTCTTCCAAGCCCATAGCCAGCCAGATAATAAAGGGCAAGCTCTCCCTCAAACTTCTTATGCCTGCGGTAAAGCAGGAGGAAAACCAGCGTTCCCACGTTCCATAAGCTTTCATACAAAAAGGTGGGATGTACCTGGATATAATTAGTTCCTTCTACAATATGAGACGCCACATTTTCTGAAATATCCCTGGCTCTTACTGCTTCAATGGGAAGCCGCATGGCAAACAGGTTATCGGTGTACTCTCCAAAGACCTCGCGATTGGTGAAGTTTCCCCATCTTCCAATGGCCTGTCCCAGGATCAGTCCCGGCACACAGGCATCCATGATCCAGAAGGGATTTTGCTTTTTAAGCCTCGCATAGATGAATAGTGTCAAAAATGCTGCGATCACGCCGCCATAAATTGCAAGGCCGCCCTGTCTGGTATTGAAAATGGACAGCAGGTCATCCTTATACATATCCCATTCAAATGCCACATAATATAACCTGGCTCCTACAATCGAAAATACAATGGCATAAATGGCAAAATCCCAGATAATATCAGGATTTTGACCAGCCACCTTCGCCTGGTGGGCCGCCAGCAGGATCCCCGCCAGCATGCCGATCCCGATCAGCACGCCGTAAAGCGTGATCTCAAAGCCAAATATCGAAAAGCCCCTAGGCATATTATGAAGATAGATCCCCAGATTGGGGAACGCAATATCCATAGCTTCCATCATTTTCCCCTACACATTAAAGCGGAACAGGATCACATCGCCATCCTTTACCACATAATCCTTTCCTTCCATTCCTACAAGACCTTTTTCTCTTGCCGCCGCAAGGGAGCCCTGTTCTAAAAGATCCTTATAGTTTACTACCTCTGCCTTAATAAAGCCTCTCTCAAAATCCGTATGGATCTTTCCGGCCGCCTGGGGAGCCTTGGTACCGATCTTTATGGTCCATGCTCTGGTTTCATCTTCTCCTGCGGTCAGGAAGCTGTGAAGGCCAAGCAGATGATAGCTTGCCTTAATCAGTTTTTCCAGACCGGATTCTTTTAATCCCAGATCCTCCAGGAACATTGCCTTTTCATCCTCATCCAGCTCTGAAATCTCCTCTTCGATCTGCGCACAGATCACAAAGACCTCGCTGCCGTTTTCTGCTGCGAACTTCCGCACTGCTGCCACGCCCGCATTGTCGGCTCCGTCATTTGCCAGATCCACCTCTGCCACATTGGCCGCGAAGATCACCGGCTTATAGGTAAGCAGATTGTAGGAAGCAAGAAGCGCCAGCTCGTCCTCATCCTCTGTGACATAGCTGCGTGCCATCTTTCCATCCTCCAGGTGCGCCTTCAGGTTCTCCAGAAGAGCTGCCTCCTTGGCAAGAGATTTATCCATCCTTGCTGCCTTGCCGGTCTTGGCGATCTTTCTTTCCAAAACCTCCAGATCCGCAAAGATCAGCTCCAGATTAATGGTTTCAATATCACGCAGGGGATCTACGCTGCCATCCACATGGATCACATTGCTGTCCTCAAAGCAGCGTACCACATGCACCACGGCGTCCACCTCTCTGATGTTGGAAAGGAACTGATTTCCCAGTCCTTCTCCCTTGGAGGCCCCCTTGACCAGTCCTGCAATGTCCACAAATTCAATAACAGCCGGCGTTACCTTCTTGGAATGATACATGTCCCCAAGAAGCTTTAAGCGCTCGTCCGGCACTGCTACCACACCGATATTGGGATCTATGGTACAGAAAGGATAGTTTGCCGACTCCGCTCCTGCCTTTGTAAGAGAATTAAACAAAGTGCTCTTTCCCACGTTGGGAAGTCCTACGATACCTAGTTTCATAATATATTCATCTCCTTCATTTTTCCTTTATTTTACTGGCTTTCCGCGATTCGTGTTTTTAACCGAGTACCACATCGAGTACCACGGAGATGAATTTCGCATCAAGTTTTATACCACTTTTAACGCGTCAGCCACTAAGTCAATTTCTCTATGTTTTTCATCCTCTGTAATATGAACATACAGATTCATGGTAATACCAATGTTGGAATGACCTAAAATCTTCTGCAGAGTCTTGGGCTTCATTCCACCTTCAATGCACCTTGTCGCAAAAGTATGTCTGAGTACATGCATCGAAAATCTCGGAATACCTACACGGTCACAATACTTAAAAAGCCCTGTATCATAAGTGCTGTTCTTGACCGGTGTTCCCTTTCTGCAAAGAAAGGCAATATCCTTCCATTCCATCGGCACGAGCTTTAAGCTCTTATTCTTTGATCTCTGATTTTCAAGAATACGAATTGCTTCGTCTGTAAGAGGAATTGTACGGTAGCCGGATTTACTCTTAGGTGGACCAACTCTCCACTCACCTACCTTATAGCGATATTCCATCGTCCTCTCAATCTTCATGGTACGATTTTCGAAGTCGATGTCGCTCCACTTAAGTCCTATAAGCTCACCTGTACGAAGTCCGGTCTGTAATATGAAGCGGTACTGATTCTCATAGCTGTAGCCAACCACAGCCTCTAAGAACTTCTTCTGAACGTCAATCGTAAGGGCTTCTTTCTTATCTGAAGGTTTTCCCATATCGCTCTTTAAAGACTTCTTGCAAGGATTCGCGATAAGTACATCATTTTCCCTAGCGAACTCAAACATGTTATAAAGAGCAATCCGCGTCTGGTATATGGTAGTCGTCTTATAGCCCTCATCAGCCATATCCGAAAAAATCTTCTGGCAGTGAATGGGCTTTACATCCGTTAAGAGTTTATTGCCTATAACGCCCTTGATATTACGCTCATACCGTTCCGAATAGTTTCTGACCGTATTAGGTCTCACTGTCTGCTTTTTTATCCCTATCCAATAATCGAACCAGGCATCAACGAGCATATCCGTCGCCTGGTCGAGGTCACTGTGTTGGTCTATGTACGTAGCATCAGCAAGCCACTGTTTTACCTCTTGAAGTTTCTTGGACCTTTTCGTTCTGCGCTTCCCAAATTTATCAACAAATCTAGCGAAGTAAGTCCCGTTAGGTTGCTGAACGATTCCTGCTCCAATCTCCTTTCCTTTGAGATCTTTTCCCATTTAAGGCTCCTTTCTAAGCTATAAGAGCCCCAAATTAGCACGCTATATTATACACCAACTAGGGCTCAAATGCAATGTTATTTCATTTTTTTGATAGCCGATAAACAGCGTGGTTACCCCATTTGTTGGAAATACGCTATATCTCTACGTTGTCCGAAATGAACTTTTCAAATTCCTTTCGTTTAACAAGTTTTTTCTTCCCTACATACAGAACAAAAGGACATCTCGGTGATCTGAGCAAATTCTCCATATTGATTGACCGCATCAAAAACGTGTCTTTCGTGGATATGCGGTGTGGCTTCATCAAGATGCAAAGCCCAGTCCAAAATATGGACGTGAGAACCATATCGCTTATTAAATTCCTCAAAATATTCTGCACTAATCTGAGCCAGTACATCGGCTGAAACTGTTCCATCAATGTTTCCAAGCTGTAATAAAGTCTCTTCCGGACACGTTTTGTTATTTTCAAGAATACCATCAATCGTTTTTACACGGTCATAGTGCCTTGCCTTTCGATTTCTTTCGTTCTGTCCTTCCACATGATCTGAATATTTTTCAACATAATATGCCTTCTCCACTTCGGTAAAAGTAAATCTTGCTCTTTCGTTTTCATCATTTGGCAGACTATAAACTGAAAGTTTACGAACTTCTGAAAACTCGTCCTATCGCTATTTTCACAATACTTTCTTTACCTATTTCTTATATGTAACCTTCATCCCTTTCATATTACCTGCCAGCTTTCCAATCCAATAGAACAAATGCCCGATAGGCTTTTTATAAAAAGCCACTTCAACTCCCGGTGCATAAACCAAACCCTTACGACATTCATCAGTCCAGTATACACCATCTTCTGTCTCATAGTCTGTTCCCGGTACATACGCTAAAGACATCCCACGAAATAAATTGTATGGTATTAACAATTTCGTCTTTGGATTATATAATTTTCTTGATTCCACATCCTTATAAAACTTTTGAACCACCTTTCTCAAAGAACTCAAAGTCTTGTTGTTTGGTACATATGCATTCCAACTAAAAGATGCCCTAGAGAACGTATAGCAACGATTAAATCCAATTCCCAGCAGTGTTCCTTTAACACTTTTAGCAGCCGCATGTCCACCAACCCCACCTGTAGTAGTAATAACCAACGCCTTACTTTTGAAAAAGTGTGGTCTATGAAGCATAAAGCAAAAATGGTCAAATAGATTTTTTAATAATGCAGTTTCTCGCATATTATATGTGGTAGTGGCAATTATAATGCCATCTGCAGTTTCAATTTTTTCTATTATCTTACCAATAACATTATAATGTGGACACTTTTCATGTCCTACTCGAAAACAGTTACTACATCCGATACAAAATGGCAAACCTTCTTCAATTAAATGCACTTCGTCAAATTCAATCTCTTTTTGGCTCTCAACTAAACAGTTTTTTGCCTGTTCTACTAACTTCCACGTATTTCCTCTGTGTGCACTTCCATTTATAATTAAAATTTTCACATTCTTCCCTCCAAACGACCTTTTATTTACATCATCATTTCATACACACTCGGAACTGCTGAAGTAACTAAGATATTAACTGCTGTTGCTACATTTAAGATTCCGTGTCCAATCATAATAGGCAGTGGATTTCTATTTTTGTAATACCAGTAGCAAATCCATAACGTTAATGGTAAAAAAGACAAAAAGCGATACATGATATATCTGCCATCCAATAACAACGGAATAAAACTATGTTGTATTGCATAAAAAAATGCAGGAACAAAAATTGCAATCCACTTATTTTTTATGTTATTTACACCTAAACCAAGATACAAACCATCTTCCGCTAAGGTCGTTGATATGGGTAATAGAACAAGATTAAGAAGTGCTAAGATAAGCGGAATAGGTGCGATCAACATCGGTGCCAGATACGGAAATACTCCATAGCAAATAAATCCTGCCAGATACATCCCTCCCATTCCGGCTATCAACATGGAAACCACCATTAAGAACGCTACATACCACTTGCATTTTCCTTTTTCATATTGAATTAATTTCCCATATGTTATTTTTTGTTTTTTGCATAAAAATAAAAGAATTCCGATAACTAAAATATTTATAATACTTGCTATCACAGACCACCAATGAAATAAATTCTCTAACTTTTCTCCCGACATTAGGGAAATAATAATAAATACAGCAATAAACATCAAAGAACGTATCGGCAATAGTAAATACAATCTATTTTTCCTCATTTCTTCCCTCCGCCATACCAAGTGCTCCAATAAAAAGCAATTCTACAAGTGTATCAATATATCTATCACGTTCTGCCTTTATGGTAAGGTCATACCCTAGAATCTCCTTGGACGACCTACCTGACAAAAAGGCAACTTGCATAGTTGATGTAAGCATAAACGCCAGTATTCTTTTATTTTCTTCTCCAATATCATTTCGGATAGCCATAGAAAATCCCTTTTGCGTATATACGGAATTACTTTTTGCCTGATAATTTTGCATATCCCCAAGAATGGAAATACTGGAAATTGCATAATTATCAAAAAGAAAATCGTACACTTGCTTTGCCCAATCTGCCAGTCGCTCCTTATCGGTCAAACTATCTTTCTCATCATAATTCTTTTTATCTGGCGAAAAACACATCACCACATTATTGATAATTCTCTGAACACAAATGGTAATTAGATTTTCTTTACTTCCAAAATGGTAATTAATGAGACCTAATCCTACCTCTGCGCGTCCTGCAATTTTGCGTGAAGTTATTTTAGTAATATTTCCGTCACTTTCTCGAATCAATTCCGTGGTAGCGTGAATAATTACTTCCTTTACATTTCTTAGTCCTTGCATGTATTTCCTCCTTGAACATTGTTCAAATTTGATTATACTGAACATCGTTCAAAAAATCAACACTATAATTATATATGTCTTTTACTATCCCTACATTGTTGCAGAAAAAAAAAGCCGCTATAGATTGATTTCTATAATGGTTGCATGCAATTTATTCAATTTTTCACATAACTTGCTACAATTAAAGGTGCAAACTGAAAGTTTCGCGTGGCTTACCCATTTGAAATCATTGCAATAATTGTAAAAATAATATCTATTCCATTCCCCAATAGATTACCTATAAAATGTGCAGTCATCGGCACATAAACATTTTTCGTTTTAATATAAGAGATACTTAAAGGTAACGCCCAAATCATTGTCAATAAAATACCCCAAACGGTAAGCGAATGCTCAAGAGCATACATTAACATTCCCAACAAAGTTGTAATGATTAGCACAGCTTTGTTTTCAAAAGAAATCAAATTTTTTCTATAAAAGGTTTCTTCTACAATTGGCGGAAGTAAAATCGTAGACATAGCAAATATTATCAATGTTATCCATGAATTTCTCCTTAACCCAATCATGCCTGTATTAAAATCCGAGAACATACCCTCTAAAACTGTTGTTATCACAAACGCACCAATAAAACCCAATGCCGTCAAAATAACATACTTCCAAAACTTTTTGCCACTTTTCAGGTTATGTATCCATTTCTCTAACGAAAAATCTTTTCTACACCAAAAATATATTGCTAATGTCAAATAAAAGCAAAAATTTGTGTATATATAATATTCTCTCGGAACAATAAAACAAGATATAATGAATATCACTTCTATGATAATTGGGAAAATATTTGTTTTTATATACTTTTTCATCTACATTCTCTCCGTCAACTTCAAATTCGTCTCTCAGTTAAATACACCGGCTTACTGAAATTTACCTTTCTACCAGATTTGAATCAATATATTCAAAATAAGGTTTCTTATTAACATCTGTCTTATGTTCCAAATACCATTTAGCAGCATCTTTTATTCCATCTTCTAAAGATATGGTTTCCGGATATATTTTGCTTTGACGAGTTACATCTAAATAGTACTCGTAGTTGTAAAAGCTAAAATACTTTCTCTGCTCTATTGCCTCAGTGACATTCACGAAAGTCGGTGTTTTTCCCAAACTTTCATAGCATTTTGTTACCCACTCTTTAATAGATACTGCTTCTGTATTTCCGACATTTAAAATATGCTCGTCCGGTTTATTCTTAATGATTACTTCCATTAAGCCACATAAGTCCTTAACATGGAAGAACTGTAGTTTACCTGACCTGAGTATATAGAATCAGATAAAACCGTATCTGAATCGTAACCTCTATCATTTAAAAACTTATCTATTCCATCTTTTCCACCATGAGCCTGATATTCTTTAAACCGTTGAAATATGCTAACAGACTGTGCACTAGCACTAGCCTCACCTGAACTATATGCCTTCAATCCAAAATCTTTCCCAAAATTACTAGATATATCAACCGAACCAAAATCATTACTTCTATCAACAAATGTTCTGCTACTAGATCCTTTTAAAACCGCATCAATGTTGAAAGTATCGGATGCGGACCTCTTAGCAAATACATCTTCTTAAGTCTTGATACATCATATCCAGTCGTAAGCATATATTCAACTATCAATAAATCTGGCTTGTGTAGTGGCCGTTAAGTGTACTCTCTCTCGCCGATGTATATTCCTCTGGTGACAGAAGGTTCTTTAGCTGATTATATTCAGAAGACCAGTTACTCTTTGTTTCATCAAATGCATCCGAAAGTCCACCCCAACCTACATACCGTGAAAGAATTTCCTGCTCTTCAGGTGTTGCATTACGGTTTTCAGATTCAAGTTTTTGCAATGTATTTATAGCAAGAATGTTTCTTTGGAACTTCTCCTTATCGTTTTGCTCATGACTATACTCCTTAATCCATTATCCTGATGAGTTATCATACTAAGTTTTCTCTAAATATTTTTGCTTCCAAATTAAAATATATCATAAGACTTATATTCTGAATAGATGAAATAAGACGCCTATAAGTACTTCTACTCATAGACGCCATATCCTGATCTGCAATTATAGTCCCCTTATAGAAAAGATCATCCGTTATGTCATGTATTGTTTTTCCACATTTGCATAAAAATTTCATGATAATTCTCTACCTTCTATTCTTCCTCAATAAACTCCGGGTATTTCTCGGAAAGCTTCTGTACCATAGTGTTCTTTCCGCTTCCCTGTAATCCTTCAACAAAATAATTCAAGCCACTACTTCCTGTTATTTAGAGCAATAAATCTGTATTGCCTTATCGACAAACTCTCCCGTTCCCTTGCCTCCGGCCTTATCTATATTCCGGTTCATTTCACCTTCTGCACTGTAAGCATGTCCCAGACTTGAAAGGATTGTATTCGTACATTTATAAAACTTATCGGTAATATAATCCTGAAGTTTCTTTACCTGCTTCTGAACTTTAGGCGAAGCTGGATCCATATCTTTCATACCGCCGAACTGAGCGAAGATCTTCATTAGCTCTGTATTGATTCCCGCATTTTCTTCCGATGTCCTATCTGCATTCTTTTCTTCAAACTCCTTAAATGCAGCCGTATCTCCCCAGTATTCTCTGGCTTTGGCGATATAATCATCTATCTTTGCCGTATCAAATGCAGTGAAATCCGTCATATCCTTTACTCCGCTTTTCTTCACACCTCGTGCAAGATCTATCAGATTCTCTATATGTTCCTTCTTTAGTTCAAGGATATGTATCTGCTGTTCAAGAGCCTTCTCTCTGTCAAAAACGGGACTTTCAATAATCCTTCTTATATCCTTAAGCGGGAACTCAAGCTCTCTGAAAAGAAGGATGATCTGCAGCTTCTGAAGAGTCTCATCATCATAAAGCCTGTAACCGACCTCAGTATAATCCGCCGGTGGAAGAAGTCCGATCTTATCATAATATTGCAGTGTCCTTATACTTACACCCGTAAGACGGCTCACCTCGTTTACGATCATCATTTTCTTTTCACTCATAATAGTTCCTCTTAGAATATTATTTAAAATGTATCCGTGCTCCAGAATTCTTCAACCGCACCGAGTATATCCTCTGCCGGAAGTATCGTTGCATCTTCTATAGCCGTTCCTGTCTTTTCAAGATAATACCTGATCAGATAATATCCCGTAGCATAACCGGCACAGTAAGGAAGTCCTACTTTCGGATAGTGCTGCATTTCAGCCATCTCATCACCGTAAAGATAAGCGGTAATATTATCAAGACCCGTAGCATCCATTCCCTTATATATAATTTCTTTTATCAGCGGGAACAGTTCCTTATCTGTCTTAGTAACCCACGGCCCGAGAAATTCCTCACCGAATACAGTCGTTGCATAATTTTCTGCAAGTCCTTCACTTACAAGCATCTCTCCAAGCGTTATATCATTGGTCCATTTAATAAACTGATATCTGACATTATGATTTGTCTCATGTACGAGAGCCGCCGGAAGACACCTTATCGTTTCTTCTCCCGGAACAAGCCAAGCCATTATATATCCCGGAATACCACCGTCTCCGCAATAGCCCTCATTCATAATAGTATAGGCATTGTCAGGATTAGCAAGAAGTATGGAATAAAGATATTCCTTTTCCGGAAGCTCGATACCTTTCTTTTCAAATCTTGAAAGAGCTGTCTCTATTGCTTTCTCACAGTCATTCCATAAAGAATTATCAGAAAGCATATCTATAGCCTTCTCCCAACCTTTATCTATGATATCAGGCGGAAGAAGGCCCATCATCTTATTCGCCATTATGATATCGTATCCGCCTTCATATTGAGCCTTAAGCGGGATATGATAACAGTCCCATTTTCCCTTAAACGGCATCATCATTTCATAGCGATATATATCATCCTTCTTATCATATTCAGCATCCATGATCTTCTTATAAATGTCCGCCGAATATAAACGTTTAATGTTCATTATTTCATCCTCCGTAACTAAAATTTATCTTATCATAAACTATTACGTTACGTCAGAGTCAATACAGTTATAAAACCTGCACACGGAATAATGCGAGTACAGGTTTAGTTATTTGTGTATTTACAATATGATATTTTACCGAAACATGTCAGTAATACAATATATCAGTAGTATAATTTTGGCTTTTTTACTTGATAGCCCAGATGCCTGCCTGAAGATAAGAAGCCCATAACATATTAACTGAAATAAACATTTACAAACCAATTCTGAAACTAAATGATTTTTGTTTCAGAAAATCATTTCCATTATAACATGGAATCGACTTATTACAATGTCATATCCAGTTCTTTCGCCTCGTCCTGTTGGGTGCTCACAAGTTACAATAATACAAAATAAATTATATCACTTTTCAAATCCTCAGTAAATGTGAAATCACTCAAATGATAGCGTAAAGTTGTTGTTGGTTGGAAATAAGTAAGATACTCCTTAAAGAGTTGTCGTTCTCATTTTATCTGTTTTTTCTATCTGCATTTGGGGTGTAAAGTGAAGTGAATTAAATTGCAGAAAAACATTGATTGCGTTTTGCATGGGTGTAGAGCACTGCAAATGACTAAAAAGACCCAGCTGCTTGGGTATAAAATGCTGTACCCGGCCGCAAAAACCCAGTACATGAAATCTATATGGGTGTAAGACACTGTATACGTCTGAAAATACCCAACAGCTTGGGTATAAAATGCTGCAAACGCCTGAAAGAGCCCAAGGCATGAAGTATACAGGGGTATTGAATGCGAAATGACTCAAACAGCGTCATAGGTGCCTCGGATCAATGTCATGCGGCACAGTGAATGGTCATCAGATCAAACATTAGGGGCTGTCTACCGTGGAACTGTCGAAGAATACACGCAGAAATACAACGCCATGACACCGTATTACTTTGATAATATACAACATGAAATCCAGCACAAAAATAAAAAGCCTAGTAAACACTAGACTTTTCAAGAGCTGCTGACGGGAATCGGACCCGTGACCTCCGCACTACCAATGCGACGCTCTACCGACTGAGCCACAGCAGCTTTTATTGTTTGTCCGTCTCTGCGAACTTGTTTATAATATCATGGAGCTTGTTTTTTGTCAACAGTTTTTGCAATTTTCATGACTTGCATATCTTGAAATTTTCATGACTGCCATATTATAAGCGGGAGCCTGGCGGCTCCCGCATCTTTCAATTACAATTTTCTTCTACACTGGCCTTTTATTTCTTGACTTCCCAGTGCAGCAGTCTTCTTTTAGCCCTGCCTTCCTGCTGTCTTGGCTTTCCGGTGGCCTTGGCTTTACTGCTATATTAATCTTCCTTGGGAAGATCCAGCTTGATATGCACATCACGAAGCTGCTTTTCGTCCACTGCGGAAGGTGCTCCCATCATAACATCCTGTGCGGTCTTGTTCATCGGGAACGGAATGATCTCCCTGATGCTTTCCTCTCCTGCGATCAGCATGACCATTCTGTCTACGCCAGGTGCAATACCGGCATGTGGAGGCGCTCCATAGCAGAATGCATTGTACATTGCCGGGAATTTTGCTTTTACGTCCTTCTCTTCCAGTCCAACGATCTGGAATGCCTTTACCATGATCTCAGGATCATGATTACGAACAGCGCCGGAGGAAAGCTCTACGCCATTGCACACCAGATCATACTGATATGCGTAGATATCAAGGGGATCCTTGTTGCAGAGAGCATCCATTCCTCCCTGAGGCATGGAAAAAGGATTATGGCAGAACTCTAACTCGCCGGATTCCTCGCCAATCTCATACATAGGGAAATCTACGATCCAGCAGAATTCATAGCATTCCTGCTTCATGTGTTCAGGGCTTGCAGCGCCTAAAAATTTACGAAGCACGCCTGCTGTCTTTTGTGCGTCTGACTTCTTTCCTGCTGTCAGTCCTACAAAATCACCCTTCTTTAAGTCAAGGGCCTTGATCACAAGTTCCTTTCTTTCCTGAAGGAACTTGGAAATACCGCCTACAAGCTCTCCGTTTTCATCCAGCTTAAACCAGTATGCCTTCTGTCCGCTCTGTACCTCAACATCTGCACAGATCTTGTCGATCACCTTTCTGGTTGCCTGGAAATGATCCACAACAATGGCTTTTACCACCTGTCCCTCAAAAGGGCCAAAACCGCAGTCGCTCATACATTCTGTGGCATCCTGGACTGTTAAGTCAATTCTGAGATCCGGCTTATCGGATCCGTATTTCTCCATTGCATCTCTATAGGAAATCCTTACAAAAGGAGCGGATGACGCTGTTTTATACTTACCGTATTTTGCAAAAATAGGCGGAAGCACATCCTCGATCACTCCAAAGACATCCTCCTGGGAGGCAAAGGCCATCTCCATATCAAGCTGATAAAATTCACCAGGAGAACGGTCTGCTCTGGCATCCTCATCCCTGAAGCAGGGAGCTACCTGGAAATATCTGTCAAACCCGGAGGTCATCAAAAGCTGCTTAAACTGCTGAGGCGCCTGGGGCAGCGCATAAAACTTGCCCGGATGATTTCTTGCAGGAACCAGATAATCCCTTGCTCCTTCCGGAGAAGAACAGGTCAGGATCGGTGTTGTGATCTCAAGGAAATCATGCTCGATCATGCTCTTTCTGATCTCTGCCACGATCTTGCTGCGCAGCACGATCTTTTCCTTCACGGCAGGGTTTCTCAGATCAAGGTAACGGTATTTTAACCTCACTGCCTCATCTGCTTCCTTGGAACGATTGATCTCAAAAGGAAGCTCATTATAAATACATTTTCCCAGGACAGAAATCTCCTCGGGAACCACTTCAATCTCTCCGGTTGCAAGCTGACTGTTCTTGCTGGATCTTTCTCTGACGGTTCCTGTTACTGACAGGGTTGATTCATTGTTGATCCCGGAAAGCTTGTTCATCATTTCTTCTGTTTCCACAACCACCTGCGTAATTCCGTAAAAGTCACGCAAAAGTAAAAAGCCAAGATTTTTGCTGACCTTTCTCATATTATCATACCAGCCCACGATAGTGACCTTTTTGTCTACATCCTCTAATCTGAGCTGATTACATGTATGTGTTCTTGACTGTACCATAAACTGCTCCTTTATCTTTTATTCTGGGGTTTTATACAAACGCTTACATTATACACGTTTTTGCAGTAATTTACAATATCCGATGCTTAAAATGAAACGGCTCCATCCTTCCCGTTACTCAGTCGGGTCAGAAACTTTCCCCCACTAAAAACATGCGCCGCAAGGCGCACAAATAAGGACGGTCATGATCTCCCTATGAAAAATCACGGCCGTCCTTATGATCTTTTTCTATGGTCTTTTCCATTTTGGTCAGATAACGTACTGATCTGCCTGTTCCTCCTGCCAGCCTACCATATCGGCCAGGGTGATATGATCCACCACATTGTTGACTGCATCATTGATCTGCTTCCAGACACGAAGCGTAACACAGCCCTCCCTGCGGTCGCAGCCTGCGTCGTCATCATTCACACAGGCAACAGGAGATAAGTCTCCTTCTGTCAGACGGAGGATCGCTCCCACCGTATACTCCGACGGATCCTTTGTAAGGAGATACCCGCCCTGGGCGCCTCTCACGCTGCGGACAAAGCCCGCCTTTCCCAGAAGGGATATGATCTGCTCCAGATATTTTTCAGAAATTTCCTGTCTTTTTGCAATGTCCTTCAGACTGATCGGTTCTCCTGTATTGTAAGTCGCCAAATCCAGCATAAGGCGAAGGGCATATCTTCCTTTGGTAGAAATCTTCATAGACTGCTTCCCCCTTATCTTCAATTCCTACATAATATATATGAATTGTATATTTTTTCTGGATAAAAGTCAAGCAGCTATGCTTTATATTTCCTTCTTAGCCCTTCAGTCCTCTGGACTGACGATCCATATCCTCCACAACAATATCATAAATCTCGCCAAGAGTAGCGCAATATTCCAGTACCTTCCAGGGCTCATTGGTATGGAAATGGATCTTGATCAGCTCTTCATCTCCCACTGCAAGAAGGCAGTCTCCCTTAAAATTCTCTGTAAAATACTCTGAGATCACATCCTCGTCCAGATCCTCACCCTCGATCAGTAACTGTGTGTCGTATTTGAATTCCAGCATCATTTCCTCCATTCCAAGGCATTTCTCTGCCTTTTCGCTCATTACAGGTACAGTATAACAGATTATATGCCAAAGCTCCATCCTCAAAAAATTTGTTGATACAAAAAATCAATAGCCAAGGCTCCTGTCGATCACTGTCCCGTCTACTGCGTTTATGGTCAAAAGGCTCTTATACGGCCCCGCCTCAACATAAGGCTCCGTCTGGTCATAGGAAATAGTTTCCTCTCCAAAAAAATCCCACACGGGGATCAGTTCGCCTTCCTCCACATTTCCCTTTTCATGTACTCTCATATATCCCAGCTTTACCGTGTGGATCTGAAAGCTGGCCGTGGCCTGCACATTTTCAAAAAAAGAATTGTATTTTTCCAGAAAGAGTGTTTCAAACACACTTTGGATATCCGAATAAGGCATCAAAAAAAGCTTATCGCCTGAGCGTTTCATCACCCGGCAGGGTTCCTTCCACCGCATGGCCAGAAAGCCCTGTTCATCAAAAGCTACCGTGATTTCCTCATAAGGCCAGGCTGCCCAGGCTCCCTCCACTGCATTCCCCTCCTCGTCGGTATAGGTCTCCAAAATGCCATCCAGCATTCTGGTAAAATGAACTGCATATCCGGCCTTTATCTGTTCACGGTCTTTTATATTCTGGATCAGGCAATATTCGCTGCCCGCCATGGCAAAATCTGTAAGTTCCAGCTTCTCTATCAGCTCCTGCGCCATCTGATCACATTTTTCCGCAGGGATCCTGCTCTTTTGTTCCTGATCCAGCTCTCCCTGTGTTCCCATTAACATGCTGTAGCCATAGTCCCGCATATTTTCCACGGAAAGCCACCTGAAATCTGTAAATTCCCCAGAGCCGTTCTGAACACTGACATAATAGCATTCTTCCCCCACAGGCACTTCTCCACAAAACCGGCCATCCTCCTGTTTGGCGTCATACAACTCCATTCCCTGTCCTTCCAGAAGCACCTGGCATACCCTGTTATAATCCTCCCTTGTAAAGTCAGCGCTTTCCACCTTGTACCCATAAAAGCCCTCCGCCTCCGGAACGATCACTTCCGCATCTGCTTCTACCCGCACCTTCTCCCCTGAAAAGCCTGCCTGATACCGGGCAGGCGCCTGTACCAGCTCCCTTACATCTAAGGGACTTTCCCCCTGCTGCCGGTTTTGTTCCTCTGCCTCCTGCCGGGGCTTTTTTTCAAGAATGTCCGCCTCTTCCCTCCTGCTGCAGCCTGTGAGCATTTCCAGCAAAACTGCTGCCGCCAGAATGATCAGCTGCTTCCTCTGCCTGCTTTGCCTTGCCTGAATTTCCATTTTCATTTCCGCCTTCCCCCTTTTCCCCTTTTCTTAATCGTACCCACACTCTGGTTCCCTCCCCGGGAGTACTTTCGATCTTCAGCGCCGCTCCATGCAGCAGGGCAATCCGGCTGCAGATCGCAAGCCCCAGGCCGCTCCCGCCCATGCTTTTGCTTCGGGCCTTATCAACCATGTAAAAGGCCTCTGTGATCTTCCCCACTTCTTTTTCAGGAATCCCGCAGCCCTGATCCTCCACAAGGATCGTGCTTCCTTTTCCCGTTAGGAAAATAGTCTCTCCCGGACTGCTGGCCCTTGCAGCATTCTCAATCAAATTCAGCAAAAGGCTTTCCATAAGATCGGGATCCACCAGACACTTTTCCATTTCGCAAAAACACCTTAAGGACAGGTCTTTTTCTTCCAAAGGTTTTTCCTCAAGCTCCTTTACCCGCGCAAACAAGGCTTTCATATCTGTTTCTTCCATATGGATACTGTCGTTATCATATAACCCGATAAGCTCCATCAGCTTGCCGGAAAGTCGTTCCAGTCTGGTGCTTGCCGCATAAATATGCTCCAGAGCCTTTTCCTGCTGTTCCCTTTTCAGCTTTACATGCAAAAGAGTGTCTGCATATCCAATGATCGAGGTCATTGGCGTTTTCATTTCATGCGCCATGCTTCCCAGCAGAAGCTTTCGCCTGTCTGCCACCTGGGACAGCTCCTCCACCTGTCTTTCCAGCTGCTGGGACATATGATTAAATGCTTCTGCCAGTTCTCCTATCTCATCCCTGCCTTTGACCTGCACCTGCTGCCCAAGCCGTCCCTGGCTGATCTGCTTTGCCGCCGCTTCCAGTTCTCCAAGAGGGCGCAGGATCCGTTTCACAAAAAGAAACGTAAGCAGCGCCGCTGCAAGCATGGTTACTGTCAGGATCACAGTCCCCTCTGCAAGCTGTCTTTTTCCCTGCCGGTACAGATCTGAAATATCCCTGATCAGGATCAGCGTATAAGAGGCGTCCAGACCGGACGGAATGCTTTGTCCTGCAATGACAAAATATCCGTCCTCCAGCTTCTGAAACCGGCTCCATGCCTGTTCCTCCTGCCAGATCTTCTTCTCCCCATCCTTTAACCTGTATAAGGTCTGATTACAGATCTCTTCCCCGTTTTCCAGAAGAATGTAGGAGGCAGAGCCAAATTTTTGCAAAAGAAAATCCAGATAGGAATTCTTTGCTGCCGGACTGTACTCCTTAAGCAAGGTTCGATCCATTTCCCGTCCCATGGCATAAGCAGCCACAGAAAGCTGCTCCCTGCAGCTTTCCATCTCCCTCTGCCTGTTATATTCCACGGAGCGGAAAAGCACTGCTACACCTGCCGTTCCCGCTCCCAGCAGCACAGTCAGAACAGTTACTGCCGTCAGCTTTGCCCATAATTTCATGGCAGATCCTCCAGGCGATAGCCTATTTTAGGAATTGTTTTGATGCTGTCATAAAGCTTCAGCTTCTTGCGCAGCCTTCCGATATGCACATCAATGGTTCTGCTCTCCCCCAGATAGTCTGTGCCCCAAAGGCGTTTTATCAGTTCTTCCCTGGAAAAGGCCACGTTACGGTACTGCGCCAGAAGGAGCAAAAGCTCATATTCCATGGGCTTTAGCAAAACCTCCTTCCCGTTTTGCGTGACAACATGCTTTTCCCTGTCTATGACCACATCCCGGATCACAAGCTTCTGCCTCATCCGCCCGGTACGCTCCAGCACTTTTTCCACCCTGGCAAGCAGTTCCCTGATCTCAAAGGGCTTTACCATATAGTCCTCTGCACCGCCTTTCAGGCCGCGCACCTTGGAATCCACATCTGCCCTTGCAGTCAGGTAGATTACCGGGATCTTCTTTCTTTGAAAGTCCTCCATCAGCGCAAAGCCGTCCTTCCCCGGCAGCATAATATCTACGATCGCCAGGGCAATTTCCTCTTCCTTTTCCGGCCGATCCTTTTCCTTCAAAAAAGCCTCTGTCATATCCCCGTCCGAAAAGGACATCCACTGGTAGCCTGCCGCCTCTAAATTCATGCAGATCAGCTCCAAAATAGAGGGATCATCTTCCACCACCAAAATCTTTGTCAAAGCCATCCGCCTTTCCTTCTTCTTCCGTTTTTCTTATGGTAGCATACTTCCCCATAAAAAAAAGCAACGAAATGTAAACGTTACTTTTTTTCCATGGAATATTTCAGTGCCATATTCACAATGTGCGCAATATTCTTTTCTCCTGCAAATCTGGCTGTGTCTGCGAAATCCTCTGTCTGCTCAAGCCAGACAAGCTGATTGACTTCCTCCACAAGCTCCACTTTTTCATGAAGCCTGCCAACGTAGATTTCCAAAACAAAGTTCTGTTCATAATAGGTCAGATCCATTAATCTGTGAAGCAGAATATCCGATCTTCCAATCCCGGTCTCCTCAAACAGCTCCCTGTAAGCCGCATCTGTGCCATCCTCTCCCGGCTCCACCTTGCCTCCCACAAAATTGTAAAGTCCCTGATAGGGCTCCTTTTTCCGTTTGCAAAACAAAAGCCTGTCCCTTTCCCGGTCAAACACCACAATGCAGTTATAGTGCCTTGGGCTGCCCTCCGAAGCCATAAGCTGTTTCCTTGCAGCCTCCACATACCTGCCGGCATTTGCGCGGTTTCCGTCTATTTCCTCCTTTGTAAGACTGCGCTGTATCTTAGCCGGATTTCCAAAAGCAAGGCATCCGTCCGGTATCTTCATATTCTGGGTGATCAGCGCCCCTGCACCGATGATGCAGTTTTTGCCGATCCTGGCGCCGTTTAAGAGAATTGCTCCCATGCCGATCAGCGTATTGTCCCCTACCGTGCAGCCATGTACGATCGCCCCGTGGCCGATGGTCACGCCTTCTCCAATGGTTACGGGATATCCCTTCGTAACATGGATAACGGCCCCATCCTGCACATTGGTTTCCTTTCCAATACTGACAAGGTCAGAATCTGCACGGATCGTGGCATGATACCAGATCCCTGCGTTTTCTCCTATGGATACGGTTCCTTTTACAGTTGCGTTTTCTGCAAGATAACAGGACATTTTGCTCCTCACTTCCCATGATTTTAAAAACATTGTATCTCATAGGATTTTCCATTGCAAGAGCACAAACGATCAGTCAAACAGCTTGGGAATTATTATTTGCAGCCTCTTATCATCTGCTGCTTGTTTATTTATAACTTATTTGGGTAGCTCTCCAACTGATGAAAAACACCAACTACATTTACAACTTCCGCTCTTACACCAAAAATAACAACATAATCCATCTGCGGAACAACTGCTTCATGATAGCCTTTACTTGCTAAATACCTATCTTTGCTAATCGGAAATTGAAAAGGATTCGTTTCCAACCTGTTATAGATACTGTCAACACCATCTACCAAATGCTTTGCAGCTTGCTCGTTTTTCAAATGATAAATTAAATAGTATATCAGATTATTAAGCAGCTCATCTGCATATTCTGAAATAACTAATTTATAATTCATACTTCGCTCTCATTTCTCTGAGTGCTGTCCTGGCATCCTTTACCTGACCTACTTCGATCTGCTTTTCAGAAATTTCAATGTCTTTATACATGGAAAGTTGTTTTATGGTAGACTCATAAACTTCCATACTCATAATGACCATATCGCCATAACCGTTTTTCGTAATGTAAATAGGCTCTTCTGCCTTGTGGCACATATCAGAAATCTCAGATGTATTTTTCAAATCTTTAATTGGAATAATTTGCGGCATAAATACACCTCCTAATTATGGATTAATTATACCATAATTATATCCTTTTTCAACAATTATATGCCAAAGTTCTGCCTGTGGCATACAAATCTGAAAATCGTGTTTGCCACGGTATTTTCATCAGATATTACGCCTGTATACAGCCTCACTTAAAGCAGGGTAACAACCAACGCTGTCAGCGCAGCGATTGCGGCAAACAAGGGGATTCCGCGCCAAAAAGATCCAAGATGCTTTTCCGGATTTTGATAGTATTTCTTTTCCGGCAGAAACGAAAAGCGTATGCGTTTTGTGTTGCGCCACCAAAGAAGGTCGATTACGATAAGGTCAAAAATCCCAAGACCCTCGCCGAATGCAAGAAAGTACCAAAATGCCGACAAGTAGCCGTCAAAGCCGAGAGTATGCTTAATAACCACACCCAAAACGGAAAACACAATGGTAAAAAGAAGAAGGTTCCCAAGTAAAATAGCTGCTATGGATTTTTCCTTCGGAACGTCTTTGGCAAGCTGCGCATCCTTTCGTACAAGGCTCTGCACCTCTTCGGGATAAGAACGCAGACCCATGAGGTTTTTCTTATCTGTGCCTGTCCCCAGATAGCACGCTCCCCAATACAAAAAATAAAATACGACGGCAATCATCGTCCTCATAAAAATCCCCATTTCTGCGCACGCTCATTGGCAATACTGCGGCTGTACGGATCCACAAGCCGCGGATACGGTTAGCTCATGCTAACCGTATCGTTTTGAAAAAGCCGCTGTCAGCGGCTTTTAGCCTTCATTCATCTTTGCCAGCTTCGCAGCTTGGTCAGCTGTGATACAGCCGTCAATGATCTCCTGAATATCCCCGTTCATGATCTTGTCAAGCTTGTAAAGGGTTAAACCGATACGATGGTCCGTCACACGCCCCTGAGGGAAATTGTAGGTTCTGATCTTTTCAGAACGGTCGCCGGTACCGATCTGGCTTCTTCGCAGCTCTGCCTCTGCATCATGGCGCTGCTGCTGCTCCATATCATAAAGCTTTGCCTTTAAAAGTGCAAAAGCCTTGGCCTTATTCTGGAGCTGGGATTTTTCGGTCTGGCTGTACACTACGATCCCTGTAGGGTAATGGGTCAGACGTACGGCAGAGTCCGTCGTATTGACACACTGTCCGCCGTTTCCGGATGCACGCATTACATCAATACGGATATCCTTTTCATCAATGACAATATCAATATCCTCGTCCACCTCCGGCATAACTGCCACACTGACAGTAGAGGTGTGGATACGGCCGCCGGATTCCGTTTCCGGCACACGCTGAACACGGTGGACGCCGCTTTCATATTTCAGCTTTGAGTAAGCGCCCTGCCCGGTGATCATGAAGTTCACTTCCTTCATGCCGCCAATGCCGATCTCATCTACATTCAAAAGCTCTACTCTCCAGTGCTGGCCTTCTGCATAATGCACATAAAGCCTGTACATTTCCGCTGCAAACAGAGCTGCCTCATCTCCGCCTGCTCCGGCGCGGATCTCCATGATTACATTCTTGTCATCATTAGGATCCTTGGGAAGAAGAAGGATCTTTAACTTCTGCTCCAGCTCTTCCACGCTCTTTTTCGCTGAGCTTAATTCCTCCTTGAGCATTTCCTTCATCTCTTCATCTGACTCTTCATCCAGAAGCGCAAGGGAATCTTCAATGTCCTGCTTTGCCTTTTTGTATTCCTTATAAGCCTCCACAATAGGGGTCAGATCGCTCTGCTCCTTCATCAGCTTACGAAATCTTTCCTGATTGTTGGTAACTGTGGGCTCGCCAAGCTCGCCCATGATCTCTTCATATCGAATTAATAAATCTTCCAGCTTATCAAACACTTTCTTCTATCCTTTCCATCGTCCGCAGACAACCCTGTCATGGCCTGCATAATCCTTACTCACCAGGATATCCAGATATCCTGCCTGCTGCAAAAGCTCTGAAACCTCTTTTGCCTGATCCCATCCTATTTCCAGAAAAAGCTTTCCGCCCGGATATAAATAGCCGCCGGCCTCCTTGATGATCCTTCTGTAAAAAGCAAGACCGTCCTCGCCGCCGTCCAGTGCCATCATAGGATCATGCTCCCGCACCTCTTCCATCAGAGAGGCGATTTCAGAATGCCTGATATAGGGAGGATTGGATACGATGACCTCAAACCTTCCTGTGATATTTTCAAACAGATCTCCCTGTACAAAGGAAGCCTCCAGAGAAAGCCGTCTTGCATTTTCCCTTGCAACTATAAGCGCCTTTTCGGAAAGATCGCTTCCGGTTCCCTGACAGTCATTGGAATATCTGAGCAGGCTCAGCAAAATACACCCGGAGCCTGTACACAGATCCAGAATGTGCATTCCGTCATGAAGCTCCCGCATGACCTCCTCCACCAGGATCTCTGTATCCTGCCTGGGGATCAGCACATTTTCATTGACCTGAAAACGCAGCCCCATAAACTCCTGGTAGCCCAGAATATGCTGAAGAGGGATATGCCCGCATCTTTTGCAGAGCATCTGTCTGTACTGCTTTTCCTTTTCCTCTTGAACCTCTGCATTTCCATGTACCAGAAGATCATTTCGGTCTGTTCCGCATACTTCCTGAAGCATCAGCCTTGCATCCAGCTCCGCCTCGGTTATTCCTGCATTTTTCAGCTGCTTGCTGCCTTCCTTATATAAAGCCGCATATTCCATAGCCGCTTTATTCCTCCGCTTCTCCTGAAGGAACGCCATCCTCCAGCCAGGAATCATCTACTTCATAGCCAAAATCTTCCTTCAGATACGCTTTCCAGTCAAAAACAGCCTCCACAGATTTCATGGCAACCTCTACCATGCTCTCGTCCGGCTCCTTGGTGGTAAGGTGCTGAAGCAGCATGCCGGGTGCAGATATGATCTTGATCAAAATATTGTCGCTTCTTCCTGCCAGTCTGATGATCTCATAGGAAATTCCGGCGATCACAGGGATCAGCGCGATCCTAAGCAGAACCTTCAGGGCCGTATTGTCCACACGGATAAAGAAAAACAGGATAATGCTGACAAACATGACAAAGAACAAAAAGCTGGTTCCGCAACGCTTATGGATCCTGGAGCTTTTCATCACATTATAAACGGTAAGGGGTCTTCCCTTTTCAATACAGTTGATGCACTTATGCTCTGCACCATGATACTGATACAGCCTGTGGATATCCTTCATCAGGCTGATTCCCGCAATATAGATCAAAAAGATCGCAATTCGGATCCCACCCTCTATAATCGTCAAAAGAGAGGTGTTTCTCACATATTCTGATAAAAGAGAGGACAAAAAGTAGGGCAGAAGAATAAAGATCCCAACTGCCAGTGCAACAGAGATCAGCGTTGTGATCCCCATCAGAACCTTTTCCCCTTTTCCTCCCGAAACCTTATCAAGCGCCTTATCAAGCTTTGTCTCTCCCGCTTCTTCATCTTCATAAAAGGATGCCGAATAATTAAGGGTCTTCATTCCCAGCCTGAGGGAATCGATAAAGTTAAAAACGCCTCTGATAAAAGGGATCTTCGTAAGCTTGCTGCCTGCAAGGCATCCCCTGAACACATCGACCTCTACTTCGATCTCTCCGTTTGGCTTTCGGATTGCCACCGCATAGTCATCCTTATTTCGCATCATAACGCCTTCCAGAACGGCTTGTCCGCCAATTCCGGAATAATGGCCTTTTTTATTCTTTTTCATATCCGCAGCAGTACCTTTCTCTCACAAAAAGTTTGCTAAAGTAAGCGATTTGCCATCACGCCAAAAAGCCTGATCCAGTGGGCAAATGCCTGTCACATAAAAAACAAGGTTGAGATGGAACACCTCAACCTTTTTGTTAAAACTATTTGCTTTCTACACCGTACTTCTTATTGAACTTATCAATACGTCCATCGGTTCTTGCAGCCTTCTGCTGACCTGTGTAGAATGAATGGCACTTGGAACAAACTTCAACGTGGATGTCCTTCTTAGTTGAACCTGTTACAAATGTGTTGCCACAGTTGCAAGTTACGGTTGCCTGATAGTACTCAGGATGAATTCCTTCTTTCATATTTTCACCTCTCTATAAAAAACTTTGCATTTTATTCGCTTTCATACGCTGCCTCAATGCGCGCTTACTCCCGAAACAGCTTTTTAATTGTATCACAGCATTTCACAGGATGCAAGCCTTTTTTAAAACCATTTGATTTTTTTCACAAGATTGGTGAATTCCTGATTGTTTCTGGTCTTTGCAAACATATCAAGAATCTTGTCAACTGCTTCCTCCGGCTTAAGTCCGTTCAGCGCCTTGCGCATGATATTAATGGCTTCCAGCTCATCCGGCGTCAGCAGCAGGTCGTCCCTTCTGGTTCCGGACTTTGGAATGTCAATGGCAGGGAACACTCTTCTTTCAGAAAGCTTGCGATCCAGCACCAGCTCCATGTTACCCGTACCCTTAAATTCCTCGTATACTACATCATCCATCTTACTGCCGGTATCTACCAGAGCCGTTGCAAGGATCGTCAGGGAACCGCCCTCACGCATATTTCTTGCTGCGCCAAAAAACCGTTTCGGCATATGAAGCGCCGCAGGATCCAGACCGCCTGAAAGCGTTCTTCCACTTGGAGGCACTGTCAGGTTGTAGGCTCTTGTCAGCCTGGTAATACTGTCAATGAGGATCATAACGTCTTTCTTATGCTCTACCAGACGCTTTCCTCTTTCGATCACCATCTCCGAAACTCTCTTATGATGCTCGGGGAGTTCATCAAAGGTGGAATAAATGACCTCTACATTAGGGCCTTCAATGGCCTCTTTAATGTCGGTAACCTCCTCCGGTCTTTCATCGATCAGAAGGATGATCAGATGCACCCCGGGGGAATTGTGTTTTATGGATTTTGCAACCTCCTTAAGCAGGGTTGTCTTACCTGCCTTGGGCGGGGATACGATCATACCACGCTGGCCTTTGCCTACAGGGCTGACCAGATCCATGACCCTCATTGCCACGCTGGCTCCCGGCATTTCCAGATGAAGTCTTTCATTGGGGAAAATAGGGGTCATATCTTCAAAATTATATCGTCTTGCGGATTCCTCCGGCGTATACCCATTAATGGATTTCACATATAAAAGTGCGGCAAACTTTTCTCCCTGGGTCTTCACTCTGGTGTTTCCGTCCAGAATGTCCCCTGTCTTCAGGCCGAAACGCCTGATCTGGCTGGGCGCCACATACACATCATGGTCTCCCGGAAGATAGTTTTCACATCGGATAAAGCCGTATCCGTCAGGCATTACCTCCAAAATTCCATGAGCCGACACTCCGCTGTCAAGCTCGGTGGGGAATTTCTCATCCTCCAGCCTTGCCTCTTCCATGCGCCGCTCCGGCCTGTACTCCTGACTTCCTTCGGCACGCTCCGGCCTTTCTGATCTGTCAGTTCTTTCCGGCCTTTCTGTTCTTTCTGATCTTTCCGGTCTCTCGCTTCTTTCAAACCGCTCGGTTCTTTCCGGTCTCTCGGCTCTGGCAGGTCTTTCCGGCTTTTTCATAACGCCCTTCGGCTCTATCTGCTTTCCCTCTGCCTTGTCCTTCTCGTCCTCCGCAAGCATCAGCTCTACCAGATCCGCTTTCTTCATGGTAGAAGTCCCTTTCAGTCCCCTGGCCTTTGCAATCGCCTTCAGGTCAGCAAGTCCCAGAGACTCATACTTTTCTCTCATAAAAAATCTCCATTCCGCAGATACTATGCGTCGAAGGAAGCGTAAACCGGCTTTTGTTCCAGTTCCGTAAGTTCAGCACATTTGTGGCATCTGCGGCACAAACTGCCCTGTGAAAAATGACGGCGTCCGCCTCACTTTTGCACGATCCTCCTACCAATTTTTCTTTTGGGAAATTGTTGTGATGTGTACAATGAAATGTCTACAACTGGCATTATACAACAGTTTCCAGAAAATAGGAAGTATTTTTTATACATTAATCTCCGCTTTCACCCCAAGAAGATCTTTATTTTCCTTAAGGACCGGTGCGATCACCTTTGTCAGGAAAGCGTCTACCTGTTCCTTTGCGCGTCCTACATACCTGGAAGGCTCCATGGTCTTTTGCAGGTCTTCCAGGGACATATTAAAGGCGGGATCTGCGGCGATCAGCTCCAGCAGATTATTTTCCTTTCCCTCCACCTTGACATTTCTGCCGGCTTCCATGGAAAGCTCCCTGATCTTTTCGTGAAGCTCCTGTCTGTTTCCGCCCATCTTTACCGCATCCATCATGATGTTTTCCGTTGCCATGAAAGGCAGCTCGCTCATCATGTGCTTTTCGATGACCTTGGGGTAAACCACAAGTCCGTCCACCACGTTCAGGCACAGATCCAGGATCCCGTCAATGGCCAGAAAAGCTTCCGGAACGGAAAGTCTCTTGTTGGCCGAGTCGTCCAAGGTTCTTTCAAACCACTGGGTAGCAGAGGTGATGGCCGGGTTCAGGGCGTCGATCATGACATATCTGGACAGAGATGCGATCCGCTCACTTCTCATGGGATTTCTCTTATAGGCCATTGCGGATGAACCGATCTGGCTCTTTTCAAAAGGCTCCTCCACCTCTTTTAAATGCTGGAGCAGTCTGATATCGTTTGACATTTTATGGGCGCTGGCTGCAATCCCTGCCAGCACATTGAGTACCCTGGTGTCCACCTTACGGGAATAGGTCTGGCCTGATACAGGGTAACACTCCTGAAATCCCATCTTTTTTGCGATCATGGGATCGATCTTGTCAATGGTCTCCTGGTCTCCGTTAAAAAGCTCTAAAAAGGAAGCCTGTGTTCCTGTGGTTCCTTTGGATCCCAAAAGCTTCATGCCGGACAGGACGTAATTCAGATCCTCCAGATCCAGATAAAATTCCTGCATCCAAAGGGTGGCTCTCTTTCCTACCGTGGTAGGCTGGGCCGGCTGGAAATGGGTAAATGCCAGCGTAGGCTGGGCTTTGTATTTATCTGCAAAGGAAGACAGCTCATTTAGCACATTGACCAGCTTTTTCTTCACAAGCTTTAAGGCATCTGTCATCACAATGATGTCCGTATTGTCTCCTACATAACAGCTTGTAGCGCCCAGGTGGATGATCCCTGCCGCCTTGGGGCACTGCTGTCCATAGGCATATACATGGCTCATAACATCATGGCGCACTTCCTTTTCCCTTGCCTTTGCCACATCATAATTGATGTCCTGCGCATGGGCCTTCAGCTCGTCGATCTGTTCCTTCGTGATGACCGGCTTTCCATCCTGGGAAAGTCCCAGCTCCATTTCCGTTTCCGCCAGGGCAATCCAAAGCTTTCTCCATGTTCTGAATTTCATATCAGGAGAAAAAATATACTGCATTTCCTTGCTTGCATATCTCTCCGATAACGGGCTTACATATCTGTCCGTACTCATTTTCATCCTCCATTTATTATCGATCAGTGATCGAATTCTCCTCTGATATCCTCCTTTGGCGGCTCTAACGGATATTTCCCGGTAAAGCATCCGGTACAGATACCTCTTCCTTCTACGATTTCACTTAATCTTTCTTCCCTGAGATACCCCAGAGAGTCTGCGCCGATCACCTTGCAGATCTGCTCCACGGAACGGTTATACGCAATGAGCTGTTCTCTTGCTGGTACGTCCGTGCCAAAATAGCAGGGCCATAAAAACGGCGGGGAGCTGACCCTCATATGAACCTCCTTAGCTCCTGCTTTTCTGAGCATGTGCACGATCCTGTCAGAAGTGGTTCCCCGTACAATGGAGTCATCGATCATAATGATCCTCTTTCCCTCAGGGCGTTTAATTTGACCTGCACACTGCTTTCACGGTTTTTCTGTTTGGGCTTGATAAAGGTTCTTCCCACATATCCATTCTTCACAAAAGCCTGTCCATAGGGGATCCCTGACTGCAGGGAATATCCAAGCGCCGCACAGTTTCCGGATTCCGGCACTCCCACTACCAGATCCGCTTCCACAGGGGAGTCCATGGCAAGGAACTTTCCTGCCAGGATCCTGGAATTATAAACGCTCATGCCGTCAAAATAGCTGTCCGGCCTTGCAAAATAAATATACTCAAAAACACATCTGGCATGCTCTCTGCTTGGAAGGCACATGCTCGTATCGGACTCAATGCCCTTCTCCGGAGAAATGGTAACGATCTCTCCCGGCTGTACATCCCTCACAAACTCTGCCCCAATGGTATCCAGGGCGCAGGTCTCTGACGCCAGGATATACGCATGATCCCTTTTTCCGATGCAAAGAGGCCGGAACCCAAAGGGATCTCTTGCGCCGATCAGCTTTCTGGGAGACATGACGATCAGGGAATAAGCTCCCTTTAACTTTTTCATGGCTCTCCCTACCGCTTCCTCGACGGTTTTGGAGTTCAGTCTTTCTCTTGCAATGTGATAGGCGATCACCTCAGAGTCAATGGTGGTCTGAAAGATCGCGCCTGTATACTCAAGCTCCCTGCGAAGCTCCGGGGCGTTGATCAGGTTTCCGTTGTGTGCCAGTCCCAGGGTACCCTTTACATAGTTCAGCACAAGGGGCTGGGCATTTTCCCTGGTAGAGCTGCCTGCTGTGGAGTAACGCACATGTCCTACGCCAATATCTCCCTTTAATTTCTCCAAAATCTCCGGTGTAAAGGCTTCATTTAAAAGCCCCATGTCCTTAGAGCTTAATACCTTTCCCTTAGGGCCGTTTGTATCGCTGACCGCAATACCGCAGCTTTCCTGCCCACGGTGCTGCAAGGCAAAAAGACCATAGTAAATGGTGGAGGCCACATCGCCTCCATCAAAATCATACATGCCGAAAACGCCGCATTCTTCTCCAAGCTTACTCTCTTCCTCGGTGGTCATAACGCTGTACTTATCCATAAGCTCCTCACATTTTCTATTGATTTCTTCCCGGACTAGGCAAGTCCCAGTCTCTTAAACACCTCGTTATAGGCCTCTTCCACATTGCCAAGATCCCTGCGGAAACGATCCTTGTCCAGCTTTTCGTTTGTATGCACATCCCAAAGTCTGCAGGTATCGGGGGAAATCTCATCTGCAAGAAGGATCTTACCATGGAAACGGCCAAACTCGATCTTGAAGTCGATCAGCTTAATATCTGCCTGCAGGAAATAAGCCTTTAACACTTCATTTACCTGAAAAGCATATTTCTTGATGGTATCGATCTCTTCCCAGGTTGCAAGTCCCAGCGCTACGGCAAAATAGCTGTTGATCAGTGGATCGCCCAGGTCGTCATTCTTGTAGCTGAATTCAATGGTAGGCTCTTTAAAGGGAGTTCCCTCTTCCACGCCAAGGCGCTTGGAAAAGCTTCCTGCCGCCACATTACGGATGATCACCTCAAGCGGAACAATATCTACCTTTTTGACTGCAGTTTCTCTGTCGCTTAACTCCTCGATCAGATGGGTAGGCACGCCTTCCTTCTCCAGAAGCTTAAACACATGATTGGTCATACGGTTGTTGATCACGCCCTTGCCAACAATGGTTCCCTTCTTCTCTCCGTTAAAGGCAGTCGCATCATCCTTGTAGTCCACAATGACAACATCAGGATCCTCTGTTGCAAATACCTTTTTTGCCTTTCCCTCGTATAACTGCTCTTTCTTTTCCATGGTCTCCTCCATTCCGCCGTATCACGGCTGTCTCTTTGTATTTGATTGTATTTGATTGTTATGACTGAAACTTACCAATAAATCCCCGGACCCTTTCATTATCAGAGGAAAACAGCTCCTCCGGAGTTCCCTGGGCCTTCATCACGCCCTCCTCCATAAAAATGATCCTGTCAGAAAGCTCCCTTGCAAACTGCATCTCATGGGTAACGATGATCATGGTCATATGCTCTTTGGCCAGCTCCCTGATGACCTTCAGCACTTCTCCTGTCAGCTCCGGATCCAGCGCTGAGGTAGGTTCGTCAAAAAACAGGATCTTAGGCTGTCTTGCCAGTGCCCTTGCAATGGATACACGCTGCTGCTGTCCTCCCGAAAGCTGATAGGGATAAGCATCCGCCTTATCGGAAAGGCCAAGCTGTCCCAGAAGCTTTTCTGCCCGCAGGACTGCCTCCTTTTTGGGTACATGATCTACATTGACCGGTGCATCAATGATATTCTTCATTACACTGTAATGAGGAAATAAATTAAAGTTCTGGAAAACCAGTCCGAAATGCTTTCGGATCTCCCTAAGCTGCGCCTTGGAAGCATAAACGCATTTTCCGTTTTCTTCATGTGCCGCCTGTTCTCCCAGATAGCAAAGCGTACCGCCGTCCATCTGCTCCAGCATGGTAGCGCATCGAAGGAGTGTGGATTTTCCGGAACCGGAAGGCCCGATGATGGATACCACTTCCCCCTCCCGCACACAAAGAGAAATATCCTTTAAAACCCCAAGCCCGTCAAAGCTCTTGCGCATATGGTCAATTTGAAGTAATACTTTGGCTTCCTGCTTCATCGTTCCCTCCTACCTGTAATAATTCATGCTTTTTTCGATCCGCTCCATCACAAATGCAACCAGGAAGTTGAAAATGTAATAAAACAGACCGGCTGCCATCAAAGGAACCATGCTGGTCTCCTTTGCCGCAATCTGCTTTGCCATGGTAAACATTTCTGCCTGTGCCAGAACAAAGGCAAGAGAGGTGTCTTTTACCAGGGTAATGGTTTCATTGGTAACAGAAGGCATGATACGCTTGCATACCTGAGGCAGGATGATCTTAAAGAAGGTCTGGGCCTTACTGTATCCCAGCACCTTTGCCGCCTCATACTGTCCCACTGCCATGGACTCAATGCCGCCTCTGTAGATCTCGGCAAAATAAGCCGCATAATTCACCGCAAAGGCAATAATGATCGCCGGGAAACGATACCCCCTCAGGTTCAGCCCGAACAGATAGTAAGGTGCAAAGTACACGACCAGAAGCTGAAGCATCAGCGGCGTTCCTCTCATCACAGAAATATAGAATTTCGTGATCCCTCTGATCACGGGATTTTTGGACATCCTTCCAAAGGATACCACAAGCCCCAGAGGAAGAGAAAAAAGAAGCGTCAGAAAAAAGATTTCTGCCGTTGCTATCATTCCTTTCCCCAGTTGCATCATCATGGTCGCTACACTCATTTTAACTCCTTCCATTACTTAAGAAAAGGGCAGAATAAAAATTCTGCCCTGAATTTTGCATTTCACAGCTATTCAGCTGCCCTGCCGTTTATTTTCCAAGACAAACGCTGTCTGTCAGATCGTATTTTTCAGCAATTTTTGTAAATGTGCCATCGTCTGCCATTTCCAGCAGTGTCTTTTCTACCTGATCCTTTAATTCTTCATTTCCAAGTAAAAATCCGATACCGTACTGCTCTGTTGCAAGCTTCTCATCCATGATCACATAACCGTCGCCTCTGGATGCAATCTGATAATTTGCAACACCGATGTCTACTGCAAGCGCATCAATCGCACCTGCTTCCAGATCCATAAAGCCGGTATTGTAATCTGCGTACTGGTTCATCTCAGCAAAAGTTGCCGCAAGATCTGCCGCATCCCCTTCCAGCGCTGCCAGCGCGGAAGAATCCTTCTGAACGCCTACGATCTTTCCTGCAAGATCTGCCTGGGTGCTGATCCCTGCATCAGCCTTTACTACAAACACCTGACTGTTATCTACATAAGGTACGGACCAGGTATAAGCATCCTCACGTCCGTTCATGGTAAAGCCGTTCCAGATACAGTCAATCGAACCGGAAGAAAGCTCCATATCCTTGGAATCCCAGTCAATAGGCTGCTTTACAAGCTCCCAGCCGTTGCGGTCGCATACTTCCTGTGCAAGATCCAGGTCAAAGCCGGTATAATCCCCGTTTTCATCCATATAGCCGTAAGGGGGGAATTCTGCATCAAAGCCTACCGTAAAGGTGGACCTGTCCCCTTCCTGCGCTTCCCCAGTTGTCTCTTCCTGGGTTTCCTCAGCTGCGGCTGTTTCTGTGTCCGCTGCCGGTTCCGCAGAAGCGGCCTGATCCGTTGAAGTGCTGCCACAGCCTGCAAGCATTGCCATTGTCACGGCTGCTGCCATCAATACTGTCGTAATTTTTTTCATAATCTCCTCCATTTCCGCATGGATGTCATTTTCACTGTGCCTCGTTATCACAGTAAAGTGTTCCATACGTTTAACATGCTACCATGACCCAAAATAGAAGTCAAGCGTAAGCTGGGAGGATTTTCTTACTTTTTCTCCGAGTCCGCATACTGGTCTACGATATTCAGGATCTCTTTTGCATACCTTGGATATTTCTCTGCCAGATCCTTGATCTCCGCCTGTGCCTTTCCGGCGATTACCTCTTTGTTGTAATCCATTCTTCTCCTTAAGGACTGTCTGCGGATGATCAGATTATGGCGGATCTCCACCATCTCCTTTTTGTCCAGGATCGCCCTGGTCTGATGGAGCCAGATCATGGGATCCTTTACCTGGTAGCGGCGCAGGGTATGGAGAAGCTCCTTCTGGTACTGATCCAGCTCCCTCTCTGCCTGCTGATAGCTGTGGCGCTCCTCCTTCTCATCCTGGTATCTCTGCCAGCTCTTGCCAAGCTCTCCCGCACTGGAAACATCATATTTCATATAAAGATAATCCAGAAGATGCGTATTGTTCACATAGCGGATCTTCACCGTATTCTGCAGGCGGATGATCCTGCTGATCCCGTTTTCCACCTGCTCCAGTTCCCGCTTTGCATCCATATGCTTTATATAAATAAGGGTGATGGCAACCGCTCCGATGCCTGCCGCCAGAAGATACCCTATTTTGGTGTCAAGCTGTAAGGTAAACTGCAAAAGCAGCAGAAGAAGGATACAGGCAATGACTGCCACGCTACACACGATGGTCATGGATCTTGTATCTGCGATCACATGGCGGAGCTCATTCTTCCGAAAGGTATACGCCTGCTTTTCTCCATCCAGCCTTCGCAGATCCCGCTTGATCAGATCCTGATAGTGCTCTGCCTCTGTAAGCTTCTCAAGCCCTTCCTGAACCTCTTCCTCCAGGCGCTGCATCTGGCGGAATTTCCCGTCATCCAGCCTGTTCTTTCTTTCCCGGAAGCCGGACTGCTGCTCCTCCAGGGCGTCGATCTTTTTGGCGCACTCGCACAAAATCTCCCTTTCTTCCTCCGGAAGGGCCTCGATCTCCTCCATATCCTTCAGATAGGAGGTCACCATGTTGTACTCAAATTCCAGCTCTTCCAGTTCCTTGGAGGCTTCTGCGATCTGCTCCAGGCATCCCTGCACATATTCCTTGCGCTGCTTCTTGTCGTTGATCTGCAGATCGTCTCTGTCATAGACGATCTCATTCCAGTCCTCTATTTCATATTCCGGCTCATCATCTCTTCTTTTCCATTTAAAAATATTTTCAAAAAGCCCCATCTTTTATGCCTCCACCATCTGACGATATTCATCCTTTAATCCTGAAATGATCTTATCGATCTCATCATAATAGGACGCAACATTTCCCTCTTCCTTATAGAAACGCAGCGCCGAAAGCCGCCTGTTTTCTTCGGATGCTTCAAACAGCCCCTCCGACTCCTTGATCTTCTTTTCTACCATAAGAGAAAGCTCATGATACTCCCCATGCTCCGCAATAAAGGCAATATATTCCCCTTCCTCCATGCTTTTCCGCTTCGCAAACAGAAAACAGATCCCGGACTCCTTTTCCCCTGTAGCGTCATAAGCCTTCTTGAAATATTTGGCCGCCATTCCAAACAGGAAAAATCCTGCATAGGCAACGCCCATATTATGAAAAATCACCGGCCGCAGGGCGCTTTCCGTATCAGGAAGCTGCCTTGAAAGCGCATCATATTCCGTAATGGCCATCTGATACCTGCCGTTTTTCAACAGAAAATCCGCCTGTCTTTTCCTGCGCTCATACTCCCCAAGCCCTGCATTTCCAAGAAGGGTTTCGTCAATCTTTTTGATGTCCTCGGGGGTGCAGTAGTTTACATAACTTAGTATCGTATGAACAAAATTACCCGGCTGGCAGCCTTTTCCCAAAAGCTTTGTCAGCTTATGGGACAGCTCTGTAAGACCGCACTCCGCATCTAACCAGGTAATCAGGTTCTGATCCATGATGGAGTGGTCGATCATAAAGGGATTGCTGGCAAACAGATAGCAGAGCTCCTCCACGCTATAGACATTTGCGCACAAATTACTGATATGATATGGCTTTTTCGCATATTTTCCCGTGCATAACAAAATCCTGCCCAAGTTTTATCCTCCCGTCAGATCGTAATGGTAGATGACCAGGCTTTCCCGCTGGAAGGGAAAAGCTCTCCAAAGCCCAGATCTTCAATGGTCACATTGGCCTGATTAACGGAGGTCATCTCCAGATGCACACTGAGCCTTGTAGCCGCCCTGGGTCTTTGGGGGATCCCGGTAAGCTGTACCTTCCGGTCCATCACCTTTCCTCCCGTCAGCGGCGTGATAATAAATTCCACGGTGTCCCCGCTTTCCAGTATCACCTCATAGTCGGCGCTTGTCTCATACCAGCTGCTTCCCGCATCCAGCACCGCAAAATAGGCTTCCTGGCCGTTCCGGAGCGCCCGCATGCCTACATTTGATTTCAGCTTATCCTCCCCAAGGTAAACATACTGCTTCCATTTTTCGCTGGGAGAAAGACGCTCCAGCATTCCATAACAGGCTCCCTTGCTGTAAAGGTTGTTTCCCTGGAACACTCTCCGCCCCCTGCACAGGGTTCTTAAGGATTCCCTGGCCCAGTCCTCCTTGAAGCCGTCGCCAATGAGAAATACGGTGGAAACCTGTCTGTCCGCAAGGCTTTCCTTTATGATCCCGTCAAACAGCTCGTCCAGATCTTCCTTCTGGCTTTTGCAGGTTTCTTCCTCTGTAGACCAGACCCTGCGCAGCATCTGTTCATATTCCTGCTGCCCGATCAGCACCACCTTTGGCGTGGTGTGCTCATTGCAGCTCAGGCACATCATTTTCAGTACGCTGTTATATTCATAAACCACTACATCATTTTGATACAGCTCTTTATTTTGATGGAGGGTATAGGCATAAAAGCTTTCCAGATGGTTTTGAAAACTCACATTTGCTTTTTCCAGGGAAAGCCCTCCCGCAACCCTTAAAAGCACATCCACCATCCTGGGGGTAAGATCCTCCACGGTAAACATGATCGCTTCGATCTTTGCCATGGGAACGTGCATTCCCAAAAGCCCAAGGCTCCGTTTCACAAACAGGGTCAGAAGGGCAACCGGGTCATAGGCGTTTCCTTCCACCATTACTTCTTCCCCTCTGTCTGCCAGCGTTAAAAGATCCTCCACAAGGATCCCCCCGGCTTCCTGCTGCTTTGCAAAATTCAGCGCTTCTTTTCCGTAATACCACTGTCCTACTCCGGCCCTTTTACAAAGCACAGCCGGAATATTATACTGCTCCGTGCCTGCCACAGCCGAAACGGTCTCCGGCTCCCCTTCCGTCAGGTCACAATAGCTGATCTGGGCATATTTCCGGCATAGATCATATCCAACCGCTATTCTTCTGCCTGTCTTCTTTCCGTCTTTCTGAAACATAGCGTTCCCCTTTTATCAGTGTAACTGAAAAATTTCCTTCACCATCTGCTCCTGAAGGAAATACTCTTCCAGCAGTCTTTCCATGGTGCTGTAATCATGAAGCGTCCTGCCTGTAGAAATATCGTTGAGAAGGTTAAACCTTCCTTCCTTTTGGACAGCGTCTGTCTCATTCCTGCTCAAGGTGCCGCTCTCGGTAAGCTGTTCCTTCTCCCCGTCTTTCTCTGTAATGTAATACTGAAGGCGTTCCCCGAAAAACAGGATAAACTGCTTTACAAAAATTCCATGGAACATATCCTGCATTTCTTCCTTCTGATACTCCCCGTCAGACTGGTCTTCTCTCTCTACCAGATAATGGATCTCCACATGGCTTCCCTCTTTTGCATGATATTCGATCATGGTCTTGTCCTCAAACCGCCTCATAAAGGCAATATGATCCGTATACTCCCGGAAATAAGGGAAATAAAGCTTTTTATCCAAAATCTCCCTTAAAAACAGGATCAGCCACCTGGAAATCTCTTCATTTATCAGTTTTTTGTTTTCCGCGTAATACTTGGTGTAAGCCAGCTTACATACAAAGGGAAGCTCCTCCCCCTGCCGGATCAGCCTCTGCATATCCTCCAGGATATAACCGTCTGTAAGCTTTTCCCTGACAAAATAATCGTAGGCGCTCTGGGAAAGGAACGCGATCTCTATCTGGCCTTTTGCTCCCGCTTCCACATATTTTCTGAAGATCGTTGTCTTTTCTCCCACATGGGCGCCGGAATAAAGAAGCTGCACCAGGATCCTCTCTCCCAGGGAATACACATCTACTCCAAAGCCCTCTGCCGCCTTCCAGATGTCCCGCATTTCCTTGCAGGTCCCCTTGAAGTAAAGACACAGATACTGCAATATATTTTCATCATATTTACCGGCTCTGAAGGCCATATAGGAAAGAGTCGTCATGGTTTCGTCCTCGCTCATTCCCTCCAGGGAAAGAAGTCTGCTGCAAAGACGCACGATCAGCTTTGCCTCGATCCCTTCGCCGCCTCTTTGTCCGATCCAGTCATATGCCTTTTCATACATCCCCCGCATGACCATGATCCTGACTACCTCTGTAAAGCAGTTGTCCTCGATCTGGGAAGGAGTCAGCTCCTCCAGATAGCTGTCCAGATCCTTCATTCTGTCATGGTCATAATAATAGTGGATCAGCCTGCGCCTGATCTCCTTTTGCACCTCTTCGATCACTGCGGGCGCATGGGTGAGCCGGTTCATGACCGCTTCATTCTGCTCGCTGACTGCGGAAAGCTCCCGTCCCCTTGCGCAGAACCAGAGATCAAAATGCACGCAGTCCTCTACATAAGGCACGATCATATCCGCCAGCTTATCCGGAAGCATAAGCCTTTCCAGATGATATTCCTCTTCCCTGCAAAACCGGTTTCCCTGCCTGTCCTCTAAAATGATCCTGCCATCCTCTCCGTAAAGGGGAAGATAGGTCTCTGTTCCGGACATGGGATAGGTAAGCTCGTAGCGTTCCTTTTCATAAACCACGATCACCTTTCTGATGTCCCTGCGCTTTGCAGAAAGCTTATATAAGAACAAGGCCGTGGAAAGTCCTTTTGCCGTTTCCGGCGTCACCATAACAGGAGTGATCAGATTTTTGTAAAGGGTTGCAAGATAGGGGTTATTCTTTCCCTTCAAAAGCTGGAACACCATAAAACGCTCGATCTGTTCCCTGTAGGTTGCAAAAAGCTCCGGGTACTGCGCCTTGTTTTTGTACAGATAGGCGTATAGATATGAATTATGTAAACCATCCAGTGTGCTGTCAAAGGCAAAATACATCAGCACCATTCTAGGGATCTCCTGATCCTTTTCAAGATCAATGGACATCATGTAATATTCATAAAGCCTGGTGATCCTCAGTTCCTTTTCAATTCCCTTTGCATACCAGTTAAAGGCTTCCCCATCAGTTCTGCCGCCCTTGATCAGAAGGGTACAGATGGTCTGCAGGATCTCTCTGGAGGGAACCACCTGATAGCAGGCTTTCATGATCTCCAAAAGCCGTCCTGAGTATTCCTTCTGCTTTCCTGCCAGATAAGTGATCTGTTCGATCACTCCTGGTACTAACAGCTCGTTTTTGGCCGCATAGGTAAGCACCTGCAATTCAAAGCCATCCAGATGCATCAAAAGCGTTGGGGAAGAAAGCAGAAGATTCCAGCTTTCAATATAAAGAACCGGACTGCTACACCCCTGGCGGAACTGTTCTCCCAGCATGATCCACTTTTTGGAGGGGCTTTTGGAATAGTCCTCCGACAGATACAAAAGCAACCAGGCGATCCTCCAGTTACCGGGATTTTGGGCAAAAATCCTCTCCACCTGCTGGGCAACCTCGTCGATATAGCTGTCTCTCTTTTCGATCAGGGAGGTCAGATATAAGTAATAGCTGTAATTGGCCGGGGCAAATTCTACCTCGATCGCTTCTCTTTGCTGATCCAGAAGCCATTTTGCCTCATTAAACCGCTCCTGCGTAATTAAAAGCTGCACCCTGAAAAGCTTCAGGGACACATCCCTGTCATCTAACTCACACAGTCTCTGCAGCAGCGTATCTGTCTCCTTCATCCAGGAGGACGCACTGATCTTTTTGGTCCTGAAAGCCTCGTAATACTGCATCAGCTCCAGCAGGCCATGATTTTTCTGTCTGCGTATGCCTGTGATCCTGGTGGTGACCGGCTTGCTGACCGCCACCATTCTTGCCGTCAAAACGGTATAAGGATTTGACAGCTTAATGGTTCCGTAATTTCTGCCGGCATGAAGCTTCTGCTCCGACACATAAAAGGGCAGACGGTAACAGTTTCCCAGAAAGTCTTCTTCCCGGATGGTCTCCTTTTCCAGGGTGATAAAATCCCCTTCCGCTTCCACGGAAAGCTCCGAATACCCCCAGCCGTTCCGGTTGATCACCAGTCTGCTTTCCACTACCCCCTGGGGATTATCCAGTCTGATCTCTTCCTCCTCTAAAAGGAGTTCCACCTTTTGCTTTTTCTTGATCTGAAGAAGAAATTCCTCTACGTTCTGTTCTCTTCTTTCGCCAAGCAAAAGTCCTCTGTAACAGGAATAATGCTGCCTGTCCGCACCGTTAAATACTTTGTAAAAGTCTCTGGAATAAAAAAGATTTACCGCCTCTTCCCAGTTTGTTCTGGCAAGATTGGTAAAATGAAAGAGATTTTTTACATCCCCAAGACCGGACTGCAGAGTGCCTGCCTCTATGGTCACGGTATAAGGGATCATATATTCTCCCTGATTGGATACGATCCTGAATTCTCCCTTCAGGGTATCCCCCTGGGCCATTCCTGAAGTGTCAAAGTGATAGCCGATTTCCTCCTTCTGTCCGGAGAATGCCGGCACAAGGCATTTCATTTTGATCCTGCTGGAAGATACCGTTCCCTCTGTCAGTTCATTTTCAGGGCCGTAAATGGTAAAGCTCCCCTCGTAATCTTCTCCCTCTTTCAGCTTCAGTTCTATAATCGGACTGGAAAAATCCAGGGAATGCATATCATTATTAAAATTTCCTTCTAAGATCCTCTCTACGCCGTCCTGCACTCTTGCTTCCTCCAGCTCGTTTTCCACAGGCAGATGCCCTCAGGGCACCTGCCGTTTTTTCCTTTTCCAGTATACCATTATTTCCTTTCCCTGTGCAAGACTGTAACCTCTATGCATTATCGTCTTTACGGCTCCGCGATCCTGCTTACTCCCACATAAATATTGGAAATGCTGTACCAGGTAGGAAAATCCACCGCTCCGCTTACCGGCAGGTTAAAGATCTCCTGAAAGGTTCTGACTGCCTGGGCTGTTGCCGGACCAAAAATCCCATCTGCGGAGATCCTGGGGATCGCCGGATAGTTTTCCCCGATCCGGTTCAGCTGCTGCTGTATTTGTCTGACCTTTTCCCCGGTAGAACCTACGGTTAGGTCATAGCCCGGCCAGGAGGAGGGAACCCCCGCGATACTGTCTGCTGTGTTGATATACATATCGGAGCCGTAATAATAACGGATGATCTCAATGGCAGAATAGCCTTCCTCCCCCAGGAAGTTTGACCCCCACTGGCTCAGTCCCTTGCAGGTAACTCTTCTGCCGTCGCAGTAGGAGGTAAAGATAGGCTGTCTGACACCGGGCCTGGAAAGATAATTGTTAAAAATACTGTCCACGATCCGGTCGATATTGGTATAGATATTCCGCCCCCTCATCCACTTCTGGTCATATGCCGTGGAGGAGGTAATGGTAAAGTCATAGCCCTTGTTCCGGTACCACTCCGTATAGACCCTGTTCAGCGTAAAGGACATAATTGCCAGGATATTGGCATAGACCGTGCTCTCCGGCCAGGTAGCATAAATTTCCGAGGAAGCCACATTTTTAATATAATCCCGGTATTTCACATAGTAGTTTGCCGCTGTGCTGTCTTCCGGAACTCCATCATGGACGATCACATACTCCGGGATCACCACGCGGCTCAATACGATCTCTCCGCTCTCATCCACCGGCTTAATCTCATCCTCCGGGATCTTGGGCGGATACTCCCCATACAGGGTGTGATCCGGGATGACGATCACATCCTCGTCTTCCCTGGCCGTCTGAAGGGGCGTCATCTGAATGGGCTGCAGCGCAGTCACATCAGGCAGAAGCTCCGTTCCCGACACCATGACCGGCTCATATCCGGGAGCCGTCACGGAAACATTATATTCTGAATAGGGCATCTGCTCCACAGGCTCTAAGCTGTACTCTAGGGGCGGGGCCGGAAGCTCTATGGTTTCGGTCTGCCCGGACGAATTGGTTTTTAACTGCTCTATGGTCACATCAGGTACGCCGGTATAGGTAATGGTTACGGTAGCATCCTTTATGGGGATCAGCCCCAGGGAGGACGTGACATTCACCCGGAGCTTTCCCAAAGCATTTCCATCCGGTGACTGTGCACTCCTAAGAAGGTCTTCAGGCATAAAAATACCTCTGCATCACATACTTATCATATCCTATGCAGAGGTATTTACTTTGTGCATTTTGCGTATCAGGATCAGCGGGTCAGCAACATCATAATATCATTGCTTCTTGCCACGAACTTGCTCATGGCCTCCGGCTCTAAGGGCGCATGCTGTAACAGCGCCAGATCATAAAGCTGTTCGCAGATCATTTCCACATTTTCACCCTTTTCATTTTCCAGGATATACTGTACAAGAGGATGGTTTGCATTCAGCACAAGGGTTTCGCCTTCCTTGCCATAAGCTCCCATATCCATGCCAGGCATTGCATACATCTTCATCATATCCTGCATTCTTCTGCTTTCCTCAGAAAGCGTGATCATGGAAGAAATCTTCTTATTCTTTAATTTTTCTACCTTAACGGTGATCTTATCCTTCTTTAAGGCTTTCTTCATGACCTTGCCGATCTTTTCGGCAGCCTCCTCCAGCTCCTTTTCAGCCTTCTTGCTGGTCTTGGACTTAAAGGTGTCTGTCAGATCCGCATCGATCCTCTGGAATTTAATGCCCTCATTCTTTGCTTCAAGCTGGGAGATAAAAGGCTGATCGATATTATGGGTCAGGATGACCGCATCCATCTTAGCCGCCTTAAACATGCTGATGTACTGGCTCTGCTGCTTCTCATCCGTTACATAGTAGATGACCTTTTCCTTCTTCTCATCCTGGGAAGCCTCTTCCTTCTCTGCTTCCTCTGCAACCGGATTTCCGTCTGCATCCACTACCTCAGCCTGCTCTTCCTTCTTCTCTTCTTCAGAGACTTCGTCGGGATCTGTCTTATTTACCTCCAGACATTCAGGCAGGGTCAGATATTTGCCATCCAGGTTCTTAAACAGAATATAATCAGTCATCTTCTCGCAGAACTTGTCATCCTTCAGACAGCCGTACTTAATGAAGGGGCTGATGTCATCCCAGTATTTATCATACTCTTCCTTTTCCGTCTTGCACATGCCGGAAAGCTTATCTGCAACCTTCTTGGTAATGTAATCAGAAATCTTCTTTACAAAGCCATCATTTTGAAGGGCGCTTCTGGATACGTTAAGCGGCAGATCCGGGCAGTCGATCACGCCTTTCAGGAGCATTAAAAACTCCGGGATCACCTCTTTGATATTGTCTGCAATAAATACCTGGTTATTATAAAGCTTGATCACACCCTCAATGGATTCATATTCCATGTTGATCTTGGGGAAATACAGGATTCCCTTAAGATTGAAGGGATAATCCATATTCAGATGGATCCAGAACAAAGGCTCCTTGTAATCCTGAAATACCTTGCGGTAAAAATCAAGATACTCCTCCTTTGTACATTCATTGGGATGCTTCATCCAGAGAGGATTGGTTTCGTTTAAAAGCTCCGGCCTTTTCACGATCTTATATTTCAGCTTATCCTCTTCCTTCTCCGGCTTGATCTCCTCCACAACCGTATCGGTGTCCAGCTTTTCCTCTGCATCGATGGTCTGAGTCTCTTTGGTATTTTCCTTGGAAAGATAAATCTCTACCGGCATAAAGGAACAATACTTCTTAATGACTTCTCTTGCCTTGTACTCGTTGCAGAATTCCAGGACGTCCTCATTTAAAAACAAAGTAATGGTAGTTCCTACCGTGTCCTTTGTGCCTTCCTGCATATCAAATTCTGTTCCGCCGTCACATTCCCAGTGTACCGGGGCTGCTCCCTCCTGCCAGGAAAGGGTGTCGATATGAACCTCGTCCGCTACCATAAATGCGGAATAAAAGCCCAGACCAAAGTGTCCGATGATCTGATCCTCATTGGTCTTGTCCTTGTACTTGGAAATAAAATCGGTTGCTCCTGAAAAGGCGATCTGGTTAATGTATTCCTCCACCTCATCAGCGGTCATGCCGATACCGTTATCTACAAACTTCAGGGTCTTCTCCTCCGGGTTTACAAAAACCTCGATCTTGCCCTTATATCCCTCAGGAAGAGAATACTCTCCCATCATATCCAGCTTTTTCAATTTTGTAATCGCATCACATCCATTGGAAATCAATTCTCTGAAAAAGATGTCATGATCCGAATAGAGCCACTTTTTGATAATGGGAAATATGTTTTCACTGTTAATTGATAAACTTCCGTGCTTTTCTGCCACAATAATCACTCCTTTTCTCGTCAACAGGCCATTTTCTTCCGGCCTATAAGGCTAGTGTAGTTCCCTTTTTTGTAAAAGTCAAGATAAAATTAGCACTCATTTTTAATGAGTGCTAACAATTCTCTGAAAACCGCGGAACTACGGCATTTCTTCAATTCTAAAATTTTTATTAACTAAAATACTGGTTATAAATATCAAAGAAATCGCAGGTTTTCACCTCTTCATTGACTGAGAAGGAAATGCTGTCCCACAGGGACTGGTTAATGGTTCTTGTGAGGGTAGACACAAAGGCGTCATACTCCTGTCCAAACACCTCTTCCTTCCGCTTTTCCACGATCTTGATCTTGTTGGCGTCTGTCTCTTCCCGGTTAAAGGTATTGATACATTTGATGATATGATAACCATACCTGGTCTCAATAATATCACTGATCTCCCCCTTTTCCAGGTTAAAAGCCGCCTCCTCAAAGGCCGGATCCGTTTCTCCCTTTCCGAAGGAGTAATTGCCCTTATCCCCCTCGGAATAGTTCAGCACAAGCTCCTCGAAGTCCGCTCCTTCCTCCCTGGCGAGGGCCAGGATCTCCGTTGCCCTCTCGTAGGCTTCCTTTTTGTCCTTATCGGAAAATTCTATCTTTTTGCCGGTGCCATCCTGTACATAGGTTCTGATCAGGATATGCTGCACCGTAATGGTTCTTGCCTCATCATCGCTGATCTCCGGGTTGATGTCCTTAATGATGTACTCGTATACCTTATTGGCAAGCGCAAATTCCGCATAAAGCTGGGCGATCACTTCCCGGTCCACCTGCATCACTTCCCGCTCCGTCTGATTCAGGGAGCTGTAATAAGTATCTGCCGCTTCCTCTGTGAGCGCAAGCTCCTCCTCATCCAGCTGTACTCCGTGGCGCTGTGCCAGAAGGTTCATGGTCTTGATCTGGGCAAGCTGCGCCAGCACTGTTTCCTTAATGTTATCCTCCAGGGACACATCCCCCAGGTTTGTCTGCCAGATCTGGCTTCCAAAGGCATTTTCATACTGATCCTGGGTATTGGTCAGGTAGACCATGACCTCCGGGAGCATACAGGACATGGTTTCAATCCGGAAAACCTCATCCTTCTTAAACCCGGTATAAAGGATCACCTTGGTATCTGTTTCTTTTCCTCCGCAGCCCCCAAGCACGGGTGCCAGCATGCAGAAAACAAGGAAAAGCGCTGCAAATCTCCTTTTCTTCATTACGCCTCCAGCTTGCTTAAAATACTCCTTGCCACGCTGATGCCGTTTGCAGAAGCCTGCTGCAGGCCTCTGGTCACCCCGGCTCCGTCTCCGATGGCGCGCAGCCCCTTTATGCTGGTCTCAAAATCCTTGTTTACAATGACCTTGTTGGAATAGAACTTTACTTCCACGCCGTAAAGAAGGGTCTCATCCCCCGCAATACCGGGCGTGATCTTATCCAGTGCAAAGAGCATCTCTTCAATATCCACCATGATCCTGTGAGGGAACACCAGTGAAAGATCTCCGGGCACCGCATCCTTTAAGGTGGGCATCAGGTTATTCCGGTACAGTCTTTCCTCGGTGGTTCTTCTTCCCCTGCGGAAGTCTCCAAAGGTCTGCACCAGAATTTTGCCTCCGCACAGCATGTTGGAAAGCTGTGCAATATGCTTTCCGTATTCAATGGGCGTCTTAAAGGGTTTGGTAAAGTTCTTGCTTACCAGAATGGCAAAGTTGGTGTTATTGGTCTTGTAGTCCTTTGCCTTATATGCGTGGCCGTTTACCACAGCAAGGCCGCCCTCATAATATTCCGTAGCCACTTCTCCCGAAGGGTTGGTACAGAAGGTACGAACCTTATCATCAAAGGTAGGGGTATGGTAGATCAGCTTTGCCTCATACAGATTTTCATTTAAGAACTGCATGATCTCGTCCCTTACCTCCACACGGACGCCGATATCTACGGTTCCCGGTGTTGTCTCAATTCCGATCTCATGGCATTTGTCCTTAAACCAGTCTGCTCCTTCTCTTCCAACTGCGCAGACGATCTCCGGCGCATAATAGGTCTCGCCCTTATCGGTTTTGATCCCCTTAGCGACACCATCTTCCACAATAATGTCTTCTACCATGGTGTTAAACAGCATGGTAACGCCTTCTTTTTCCAGATGATGTTGCAGCTTTTCGTAGATCTTGTACCCTTCTTCCGTTCCTAAATGGCGGATCGGGCACTCTACCAGCTTTAAGTTGGCAATAATGGCCTTCTTGCGGATCTCTCTGATCTCGGCCTGCTTATCCACGCCGTAAACACTCTTGTCTGCGCCGAATTTCAGATAAATGCCGTCAGATTCCTTGATCAGGTCTTCTGTTGCCTCATAACCGAGAATGGACGGCAGATTGCCTCCTACGTCAGGAGAAAGAGAAAGCTTTCCGTCGGAAAATGCTCCTGCTCCCGCAAAGCCCGTAGTAATAGAGCAAGGCTTACAGCCAACGCATTTCTTCGTCACTCTCTTAGGACATTGCCTCTTTTCAATGGAACGTCCCTTTTCTATCATCAAAACCTTTAAATCCTTTTTCTTATCCATCAGCTCATACGCACAGAAGATCCCGCCGGGGCCTGCGCCTATGATGATCACGTCATAATTCTGCATATGATCTCCTTTCTTAATCCCAGTATTTTTAGCATACCACAACTTCTGCCCTGCTTCCAGCATTTGTTTTGTAAATCCTGATCTGGCTGCTGATCTTTTCAGAAAGTTCCGGTACATGGGAAATCAGTCCGATCAATCTGTCCTTTTCCACCAGGCTCTCCAGCGTTTCGCAGGCCTGCTCCAAGGACTCCCCGTCAAGGCTTCCAAAGCCCTCATCCACAAACAGCGTTTCCACACGGATCCCGCCGCTTCCGGCCTGAATCACGTCGCTCATGCCAAGAGCAAGAGCCAGGGATGCCTTAAAGCTTTCTCCTCCGGAGAGGGTTTTTACAGAGCGGTACTTTCCGGTGTAATAATCCATTACCTCCATGTCCAGGCTGTCCTTGCTCCTTCCGTCGCCCACCTCCTGCACTCTCCGCAGGCGGTATCTTCCTCCGCTCATGGTCTCCAGCCTTAAGTTGGCCGCCATGAGAATTTCTTCAAAGTAAGCCGCAAGCACATACTGTTCAAATACCAGTCTCTTTTTGTTATTTCCGTTTGCCGCATCGTCCAGTCTTTTGTAAAGACTGTACTGTTCCATAAGCTCTGTCTGCTTTTTATTCTTTTCCTTCAGGGAGGAAAGCCCTTTCTTTAAGGAGGACCATCTGCTATGCAGGGCAAGCTGCTTTTCGGAAAGCTGCTTCTTCCTTTCTCCTGCCTTTAAAAGAGCCTGTTCCATGGCCGGAAGATCCGGAAGGGTCCTGCCTTTTGTTTCTTCCTCAAGGTGCGAAAGGAGCTGCGCATTAGCGCTGCAAAGCTGTTCATATCCGGCAATTTTGTCTCTGAGCTGCAAAAGCTCTCCTTCCTTTGGCTTTGCCATACGGTAATCCTGTTCTCCTTCAAAGCCTGCCTGTTTCTGCTTCAGCAGGAAAGCCTGCCGCCTTTGTTTTGCAGCTTCCCTTGCCTCTAAAAGCTCCTTTTCCTGCTTTTCCAGATTGCGCTGCTTTTCCGCAAGCACAGCGCTTCTCTCCTCCTGTTCCCGAAGCTTCTTTTCATAGGAGGCTCTGTCATGCCCTGCCACATACTCCCTGACCGTATCTGAAAAGGCGGAAAGCTGGTCAGAAAGCTCTCTGCCCCTGCATCTGCTTTCTTCTGCCTGTTTTTCCTGTTCCTTCACACCTGCATAGGAGGCTGCCGCCTTTCCGTGAAGGGCAACCTTTTTCTGCTGTTTTTGTTCAAACTCCTCCTTCAGCTTATTCAGGCTCTCCTTATCCGGCACCTGCTCCTCGCGCACCGCTTTTACCGGATGGTGCACGGAACCGCAGACCGGACAGGGCTGTCCTTCCAAAAGCTCCTCTCCCAGGATCCCTGCCAGGCCGTGAAGGTATTTCTTTTGCGCCTGTTCATAAATCCCCTTGGTCTTTTCTTCTTCCTCCTCTGCCCTTAAAAGGGCCTGCTGTAAAGCAGTCAGCTCCTTTTCCGCTTCTGCCAGCCTTTTGGTAAGCACGGCCTCCCTTTCCTTTTCCTCCGTCAGTTTTTCTGACAGGGTATAGGCCTGTGCGATCTCCTGCCCAAAACGAAAAATTTCCGCTTCCTCCTCTTTCTTCTTCCGCAGCGCTTCTATTTCTGCCTGTGTATCCAGCTTTTTCTTTTCCAGGTTTGCGGCGAGCAAAAGAGCCGCCTCACACTTTTCCTCTTCGGGAAGAAGCTCTGCCGCCTTTTCCTTCCTTGTAAGGGTCTTTTGGCAAAGTGCAATTTCTTCCTTTCTTTCCTGAAGCTCCGCTCTTTTTTTCTTTTCGGCTTCCAGCTTTTCCAAAAGGCTGCAAAGGTTCTTTGCTCCCTCCTGCTCTGTCAGAAGGCTTCTCATTTCCTCCTCCGCCTTCTGGCAGTCCTTTTCTGCCTGTCTGACTTCTCCTTCCAGAAATGCTCCCGCTTCCCCTAACAGGGAAAGGATCCCCTCATAATAATAGCCTTCTGCTGAGATCAGCTCCCGAAAGCGTTCTTCCTTTTCCTGATCCTCAAACAAGGCTTCCCTGGAAAGTAGGGAAATATCCTCCTCCATCTTATGACGGCATTCCATCACCTGCTTATAAAGCTCAAGGGCTTTTCCCTTCAGCTTTGCTTCCATGCGCTCATAAAGCTCTGTTCCGAAAAGCTCCCGGAAAATCCTGGTCTTTTCCCCGGGAGGCGCTACCAGAAGCCTTGCAAACTCTCCCTGTGCAATCATGGAAAGCTGCTTAAACTGGCGGAGATCCAGCCGCAAAAGCTCCTGGACAAACCGGGTGACCTCGCTGCTTCCCTCAAGCGCAGTCCCATCTGCGCAGGTGATCCTTGCTTTTTCCCTTTCCTTCGTAAGCCCCTTTGCTCTTTTGCTGGGACGAAGGTATTCCGGGTTCCGGTAGATCTCGTAACGCTTTTCCCCATGGCTCATCACAAGCTCCACATAGGTCGGCGTTTCGGGATCCGCAAAATCACTGCGCACACTGTTTTTTTCCCGCATTTCACCACTCATGCTGCCATAAAGCGCATAGGTAATGGCATCAAAGATGGTAGTTTTTCCTGCGCCGGTAGGCCCTGTGATCAAAAAAAGCCCTCTTTTTTCAAGTCCTGTAAAATCGATCTCCTCTTTTCCCTTATACGGCCCCCAGCCACAGATCGTCAGCCTGATGGGTTTCATAAGCAGTCCTCCAATTCCCGTATGATGTCCGTTACCGCTTTCTTCCCCTCTGCCAAAAGCGTTTCCCCTGTTACTTCCTCATAAAAGGCCTCAAACAAAGCCACAGGATCCTTTCTTCTTGCAAGCATCCGGTCTGCCTTCTGCTCTGCTCTCTGCTCCTGTTCCCATTCTCCGGCACGCAGGATCTGCATCATATTGGGATAAACGCTGCGCAGGGTTCCCATAGGATCGATCAGCTCTCCACGATCCGTAAGCACAGCCTGCAGATAGTCGGATCTTCTTTCATCCTCCTGTCCCTGACGCAGAAGCTCTTCCAGGCTTCCCCGTATGATGCGGAACTCCTTTGCGGGGTGCAGGGGAAGTCTTGTAACCTCTGCCCTGTG
>ENA-OROD01000150-OROD01000150.1-human-gut-metagenome-genome-assembly--contig:-NODE-150-length-67978-cov-5.537432_pt1 | contig 67978 bp, 48 predicted proteins | sample MGYA00242123_ERZ509038 | MGnify/ENA primary metagenome ERZ509038 (study PRJEB26280, sample SAMEA2338719) | human gut metagenome | biome: human gut; feature: human-associated habitat; material: faeces... | reverse complement strand
ATCGACTTGACCGACGGCACGCAAATAGAGATAGACAATCCTTCGCGACTGCCCGACCCAAGCGACATTGCGGCAATATACGAGCCGATAATAAAGGCGAATATTTTAATACCGACGGAGTCGATAGGCGACATGCTTGCGCTGGTGTCGGAAAAGCGCGGTTTCTGCGAGCGCACCGACACGATAGACGACACCCGCGTAATGCTTTTCTGCACCCTGCCCCTCAATGAAATTTTGATAGACTTTAACGACAGGCTAAAGAGCATAACGCGCGGATACGGAAGCCTCGACTACGAGATGGCCGGATACCAGCAATCTAAGCTTGTAAAGCTCGATATTTTAATAAACGGCGAGCAAATAGACGCCTTCGCATCGATAGTCCACGCCGACAAAGCCGAAAGCAAAGGCAGAATGTTGTGCGCCAAATTGAAGGATATACTGCCCCGCCAAATGTTTAAAGTTGCAATACAGGCGGCAATAGGCGGCAAGATAATAGCGCGCGAAACAATCGGCTCTTACAGAAAAGACGTCACCGCAAAATGCTATGGAGGCGACATAACCCGAAAGAAGAAGCTGCTTGAAAAACAAAAGGAAGGCAAAAAGCGAATGAAGCAAATCGGCAAAGTGTCCATTCCGCAAGAAGCCTTTGTAAAAGTATTGAAATCAAACGCATAAGATATATAGGATTTTTACCGATTTTAACTAAAAGATGCCGTACGGATTCGCAAAAAGTTTTTTTATGGGAATTCGCATTTCTAAAAGAGGATATGCGTTGCGAGACAATCGCGTCGAAAAAACGGCATTCGGATTGGGGCAAAGCGCGTTGCGAAGCAATCGCGCTGGGGCAACGGAATTCGGATTGGGAAAAAGCGCATTGCGAAGCAATCGCGCCATAGTAACGGAACAACTAACCACAAAATAAAATGTTCGGGATTTTTAGGGATAGGAAAACGAAGAATGCGCGCCAGCTGTTCGAGATGGCATGCAAGGTGTATAATTACCGCAAGGACGTCATAGCGGAGCAGGACGCGAAAGACTTGGCGGAAATGATAAAGCAGCTTGACGAATTGATACTTGACGGCAAAGTCGGAGCGAAGGAATACGAGGAGCTCGCTCAGAAGCTTGAAGTTTTGATGAAAAAATGCGGCGGGCGCATATACCCGACATCGTCATGGACCGACAATGTTGATACGATAATAGTGGTGGGGATAGTTGCCCTTGGGATAAGAAGCTTTTTTCTGCAGCCTTTTAAGATTCCGACAAATTCGATGTATCCGTCGTTTTATGGAATGACGGCGGAGGCGTACGCGCTGGGCGAGGACGCGCCGGGGATTGGGGAAAGGATAGCGAGATTTGCGCTGAAGGGCGCGAGCAACTATTCTTTGGAAGCTCCCTCAGACGGAGACTTGCTGTTGGAAATAAACGCGCCGCAGGCAGCGAGATTCCGCGGAGGGTTTATCAATTTTGAGGAAAAGAATGTCCGCAAATATTTTGGGATATGGCCTACGAGGGAGAGGCAGTATATTTTTGAGGTCGGGGGAAAGAAACTGGAATTGAACTTGCCTGCCGATTTTTCCCTCGACACGGTAATAGCGAAGGCGCTGCCGATTGGGGACGCAAAAAATATAATAGAGTATTTGAATGCGGCGCACGACAAGAAAATGATAACGTCAAAGGACGGGAAGATTTATATAAATTACGGGCCTGTAAAGAGGGGCGATAGGGTAATAAACTTTGATATTCTAAGCGGAGACATGCTGTTTGTCGACAGGTTTACTTACAATTTCAAGAAGCCGAAAGTAGGAGATTCGATAGTGTTTTTGACAAAGTACTGCGACGGAATGACCGCAATGAACAACGGGGTTCCCGACGATAAGTATTATATAAAGAGGCTTGTTGGAGTAGGCGGCGACGAATTGAAGGTCGAGGGGGATACTTTGATGAGGAATGGAAAGCCCATAACGGGTTCGCCCGCATTCGCAAAAAACGCGAAGAAGGAGGGATTGTACGGAGGGTATCTCGCCGACGGCGCGCTGTCGGGAGGCAAGACGGTAAAAGTCGAGGACGGACATTATTACGCAATGGGCGACAACTCATACAATTCGCTCGACAGCCGCTATTGGGGGCAAGTTCCCGCGCGCGCGCTGGTCGGGAAGTCGCTTATAATATTTTATCCCTTCACTTCCAGGTGGGGGGCGACAAAGTAAGTTTGGAAAGAATTTAGCCGAATAAAAAGCTTGGCAAGAGAGCCTGGGAATATATTTTCTTACGGGATATGGGAAAAATCGCACACAGGGTATCGATAGCGCTCGGGTTCGCCGTGGCGTGCCTGCATGCCTTGTGCGGTGCGGGCAAAGCCGAAGCCAAGGCGTACGCAGCAAGCGATGACGCCTTCCTGCCGGGAGTCAGCCGAAGCGCCGATATTTCTGCGAGGGTTGAGACGACCCGAAAGACTGGCGCGAAAAAGCGGCTTGAGCGCGAAAGCGACTATCCGTCAAAAGAATTTATTTTGTATTGCGCGCCCGACGTCGATTTTTGGACGGATTTTAGTTTTTTGCGCGGGCGCGGTAACGATGTTAATGCCGGCTCAAAAATAGTCGGCGCCGTATGCGTAAAAATTCGCCCGGAAGTTTGCGGGCGTTCCAACCCCATAAGGGGGCCGACAGTGCCACAAGGCCTCGGAGACGCTTTCTCCGGCGGGGCGCGCCTATAATCCGCACGGCGCGCTGCGCTTTCATTTGCGGAAATTTTTAATACAGCAAAACCGTATAAAAACGGATAAAATATTCATGATAGCAAAAATTCTAAAACTTTTCGCGGGCAGCCATTACAAACGCTTTTACAAGAAGACGCGCCCGATAGTAGCAAAGATAAATAAGATTGAGGAACAATACCAGTCGCTGACCGACGAGCAGTTAAGGGCTAAAACCGACGAGTTTAAGGCAAGATACGCAAAAGGGGAATCGCTGGATTCGCTTCTGCCGGAGGCGTTTGCCGCCGTGAAGAACGCCGCCCGCAGGCTCTGCGGCAAGACGATTACCGTCTGCGGCCACGAAATAAAGTGGGAAATGGTGCACTACGACGTGCAGCTAATAGGCGGCATAGCCCTCCACCAGAATATGATTGCCGAAATGGCAACCGGCGAAGGCAAAACCCTCGTATCCACCCTTCCCCTCTATCTGAATTCGCTGACCGGCAAAGGCTGCCACCTCGTCACGGTAAACGAATACCTCGCCAAGCGCGACTCCGAATGGATGGGATATTTGTACAACTTTCTCGGAGTGTCCGTCTCTTGGATATACAATATGCAGGATATGGCCGAGAAGGCCGAAGCGTACAAGGCGGACATAACTTACGGGACTGCGAGCGAATTTGGCTTCGACTATTTGCGCGACAACGGCATGGCGACCTCCGCCGCCGCCCAAGTACAGCGCGGGCACTACTATTGCATAGTTGACGAAGTTGACTCGATTCTAATAGACGAAGCGCGCACGCCGCTTATAATATCGGGCCCCGTTGACGAAGACCGCGAACCGCCGTTTATGGCGCTGAAGCCGCATATAGAGAGGGTCGTAAAGTTGCAAACGCAGCTGTGCAACAAGCTCGCCAACGACGTGCTCGCTCTCGTAAAAGCCGGCAAGGAGCTTTCCGAGGAGGATATAATAAAGCTCTGGCAGGTGAAGTTGGGAGCCCCTAAAAACAGGATTTTGAGGCAGCTGATGGAGCACGGCGACGTGCGCAAAAAGCTCGATAAAATCGACATGGAAATGGCTGCCGACTTCCGCAAAGAGGAGCGTTTCCGCCGCAAGGAAGAGCTATACTACGTCATAGACGAGAAGCAGCTCACGAGCGATTTGACCGAGAAGGGGCGCAACGCCGTCCACCCCGAAAATCCCGACGCCTTCGTGCTGCCCGACCTTCCGACTATATTTGTCGAGATAGACTCGAACCAGACGATGACGCCGCAACAAAAGCAGGAGGCGAAGCTAAGGGCGGAAGACAAATTTATAGCGCTTTCCGAAGACATACACTGCATAAGCCAGCTGTTGCGCGCGTACTCGATATACGAAAAGGACGTCGAATACGTCGTTCAGGGCGGCAAAGTGCATATTGTTGACCCGAACACCGGCCGCATCATGTACGGCAGGAGATGGAGCGAGGGCCTGCACCAGGCGATTGAGGCAAAAGAAAATGTCGCGATAGAAAAGGAAACGAAAACATACGCGACAATAACCATACAAAACTATTTCCGCCTCTACGAGAAGCTCGCCGGCATGACCGGAACGGCCGAAACCGAAGCCCAAGAGTTCCACGACATCTACGGGCTCAACGTAATGGCAATACCCACAAACAAGCCTTGCCGTCGAATCGACAAAAACGACGTAATCTACAAGACGCGCCGCGAAAAGTACAAGGCGGCAATAGAAGAAATAAAGGCGGCGCACGAGAGGGGCCAGCCTGTATTGGTAGGCACTGCGTCGGTTGAGGCGAGCGAAGTTCTAAGCCGAATGCTCGACCGCTACAAAATTCCGCATACGGTTCTAAACGCCAAACTGCACGAGCAAGAAGCCGACATCATAGCGCACGCCGGCGAAAAGGGAGTCGTGACGATAGCCACAAACATGGCGGGGCGCGGAACCGACATCAAGCTCGGCGAGGGTGTCGAGGAGCTCGGCGGGCTGTACGTTCTCGGAACGGAGCGGCACGAATCGCGCAGAATCGACAGGCAGCTGCGCGGGCGCTGCGCGCGCCAGGGCGACAGGGGCGTGTCGAAATTCATGATATCGCTCGAAGACGACCTCATGCGCATATTCGGCAACAGCCCGATGGCAAAGATTCTGAACAAGACTTTCCAAGAGGGTGTCCCGCTCGACCACCCGCTGTTAAACCGCTCGATAGAGCGCGCGCAAAAGACGATAGAAAACCAGCACTATTCAAGCCGCAAGAGAATGCTGCAATTCGATGACGTCATTAACAAGCAGCGCGAAATAATTTACGGTTTGAGGAATGAGGCCCTGTCCGACACCGACGTCCGCCCGATGCTCTTCGACTTTATAAAAGACGAGCTCGACGAGCGCATAGCCTCGGCAATCCCCGCCGCGGAATCCGCTCAGGATGCCGACTACCAGGCGCTTTGCAGCTGGGTGACAAGCCGCTTCCCGATAGCGATAATCCCGGAACAATTAAAGGGAAAATCCGCCGACGAAATGCGCGAAGTCATAGTAAATGAAATCGAGGCAGTTTACAAGATACGCGAGGAAGTCGAAGATCCGGAGGCGTTAAAGGCGATAGAAAGGTTTGTTCTGCTGAGAGCCCTCGATAAAAATTGGCAAGACCACCTCACTGAGATGGAGGATTTGCGCCGAAGCATAGGGCTTAGGGGCTACGGGCAGAAAGACCCGCTCAACGAATACAAGAGCGAAGCCTACAAATACTTCGAGTCGCTAATGTCGAAGATTAGAAACGACATATGCCTCGGGTTGTTCCGCAGCGCATCAAGCCTCGAAGTGCTCCAGGCGATGATAGAAAAAATGCAGCGCAAATTTAGCGACAGGGCTGCTGCGGCCGGCGCCGAACAAGCGCGCGAAAGCAGCCATAAGCCGGCGGACGGAGAGCCGAAAAAGGAAATAAAACTTCCGGATATAAAACCGCGGGCCGAGCTGCCTAAAATAGGGAGAAACGAAAACGTCGTAATTGAGAAGAACGGCGAGCGAGTCGAGATGAAATTCAAAAAGGCCGAGCCGCTAATTCTCAACGAAGGCTGGCGCCTTGTAAAATGGTAGGAGATTCAAAAATAAAAAACGCCGCCCGCATATTTGCGGTGGCGTTTTCTTTTTTTCTCTACGCGGCGGCTTTTGAGCCGTGGGGAGTGGCGGAGTTTGCGTACGTATTCGCAATTCCTGCTATTCTTGCCGCGCGCTCAATGTTCTCCGGCATTCCCGCCCCGCGCTCCCCGGAAAGGATAATTCTGCGTCGCAAGCGCCCCGGCGCCACATTTAACGGCGGAGAAATACAGGCAGATGCGGATAGCGCGGAAGGCGCAGACAATGGCAGAGAAGAAGATTGCGGAGCAAGCAATTTAAAAAATGCAAAAAAATATGCCAAAGTATGGTTAACGTCCACTTTTGCGTTTTCCTATATTGCGTGGATTGCAATGCTGATATGGCTTAGGCACGTATATCCGCCTGCGGGCTGGATTATAGTAGCCGTTTTGCCGCTAATAGTTTCGGGACTTTTTATATGGCCGTGGTTCGCACTTTTGCCAAAACTCCTGCCCGACCTTTGCGACGACCCGGCAAAAAGGCTTTTTAGATACTGCGGGATAGCGGGCGGCTGGGTGTGCCTGGAATGGCTCAGGGCGCATCTGTTCTCCGGGTTTCCGTGGCTATTGCTTGCGCATTCGCAATGGCTGAGGCCTGCGGCTGTACAGACTGCGGAATTTGGCGGAGTTTGGATAGTGTCGTTCGGGGTGATATTTTTTAATCTCGCAGCCGCGGAGTACATTTGGCGCATTTACGCGCGTCAGAGATTCAAAATATTGGACAAATTTTCCACTAACCCACCCTTCGGCCGATTCTGCCCGGAAATATATCTTGCAATAGCGCTCGTAATGTCGGGCCTATTTATATATGCGGGCAACCTTCCGGTCCGCGCGAATGAAATCGCGGCGTTTCGCGCGGGAATGGTTCAGACGGACTTCGCCGGGATACTAAAATGGGACGATTCTCTCGCGGAGCAAAATATGAAGGTCATATCAACGCTCACGAGGGGGCTTGAGGACGCGCGCGCCGACGTCGCCCTGTGGCCCGAAGCCGCAACGCCGCCGCGCTGGCCGGTAATAGGGTGCGAGCCTATGAAAAAATGGGTAGAGAACCTTTCAAAAACCTTAAATATGCCGATTCTCATGGGAAATATGGCGTATTTTCACGATTCCAAGACGGCTCAAAACGGCGCGTTCTTCGTATCGCCTAAAACGGGTCTTTCCGATAATTTTTACGGCAAGAGAAAGCTCGTTCCATTCGGGGAATACACGCCTAAATGGGCTTCGTTCATCGGGAAGGTTGTCCCCGCAGGCGACATGGAGCGCGGCAAGTCCGACAAGCCGATTGAAGCTGAGATAGCCGGCAAAACCTACAAAATAGGCCCAATGATATGCTACGAAGACATTTTCCCGCAACTTGGGCGCGAAATGGCGCTAAACGGCGCCGACCTGCTTTTTGTATGCACGAACGACTCCTGGTACGGGCGCGAAGCCGGCGCATGGCAGCATGCCGCGCATTCGGCATTGCAGGCCGTATCGACCCGCCGCCCATTGCTGCGCTCGTCAAACAACGGCCTAAGCGCCGTATTCGACCAATACGGAAGAATGCGCCCGTCCTTCGCCCTGCGCGATGGCAGCGGCAAAATTTGGGACGCATCAACACCCCGCCCCGCCCCGGTACTCGACGTTTCTGACGCAAATGGGCGCGCCGTTGACTCCCGGACGCTCGCCCCCAAGCGCCCGTCGCCGCTAATCGATGACGAAGGCTCAATATACTTTCGCGGAGCAGGATATTCGGACGTCGTTTTTTACAAAAATTTTGAGGGCAAAACCACTTTTTACGTAAAATATGGAGACTGGTTTGCGGCGCTCAGCGCGGGATTTTTCTGCCTGTTCTGCGCGCCTTTGCTGGTAAAACTCCCTCAAAAAAATGCAAATGCCTTAAAAAAAGCTTGAAGTAGAATAATAAACTGAAATATTCCCTAGCCTAAATATATGTCAAAAAATTCCCCTAAATTGAGTTGGTGCAAAGTGCGCCTCGGCAAAGACCTAAACTGGTGGGTCAGCGAAACGAGCGACAAAGTAAACTGGGATATCGACGGATTGAGCGTCATAGATCCCCGCCAAGCGGCCCACATGCTTGAAATCCTCGACGGACTCAAAGAATACGGCCTCGACGAGACGATAGTCGAAAAAGCGTTCATACCGTTTTCTATCGACAAGAAAACCTCCAAAAACGAAGTGAAACTTTTGCGCTCCGACGACTCCGTTTACGATGCCGACGAGCAGCAGCTGTTCCTCCTGCCAGACACTCTCGACGACGAACGCTCGCCTTACGCCGAATTTCTCGACCACATAACCCGCATACAGGTGAAAATGCTAAACGACACCTTCCACTTTGAGAAGGATGTCGCGATAGACGACCTCGAAGAGGAGATACGCGAGAACTACTCGAACGACTATATGGAAGGCCGCGCAATCCACGTTTTCCATGAAATAATGGATATTCTCGAATACGTTCCGGAGGGATATTCTCTTGAAGACGACGATGACGACGACGATGATAAATCCGACGAGGAGGAAACGTACGACGAGATAGAAGATCTCCCCGACGAGGACGACGAAGACCTCGAAGAGGACGATACAATGAAGTGGGACGACGACGAGGACGAAGACGAGGACGAATACGAAAGTTATCGCACCCGCGACGACGACTTGGGCTCGCTCGACGACGACGACAGGTACTAATTCAGAAAATACCTGCGATAGAGCGCTTCAAAATTCTATAAAAACGGAAAAAAGGCATTTTAAAGAAAGATTTTTTCTTTCCCTACGCCCCAAAAGTTATCTTCCGCATATGTTTTTAGCGGAGGCGCAAAAAGTCCGATACTCGGACTTTTTTTGTGTGGGAAAAACAGATTATTTCTTGCACACCGTATAAATTTACCTATCCACAAGACTCTTATTAAAGCCCCCCGAGGAGCCGCTTGTGCGCCGCATAAATTTTACAGCAATATTCAGTCGCACGCGCGCCGGGCAATTTTTATCTTCCCAAAATAATAAGGCGCAAAGCATAAAATCTTACAGCTATCATAAAGATGCCAAGCTAAGTCGCAAAAAAATTAAATGTAAAATCAAAAAAAAAGCGATAGTGGCGCTCGCGTTAAAAAAGTAGGAAAATTTTTTAACGCAAGCCAAGCGCCGAAAACCGCCAGCATCCATTATAGATTTTTACCCGCAAGGTACGCTTTCTTCAAGGCATCAGAGCCTTTTATTTCTCCGGCATGCCATACGCCGAGGCCCATTACGACACCTTTCAGCTCGGCTCCGTCGAGACAGTAAAGAAAGGCGTTTAACGATGATACTACCATTTCAACGTTTTTCTCGTCGGTGTCGGCGGCGGTTATTATAAAATAAAACTGCTTGCCCGAAATTTTTTCGTAATCCCCGCAGCACCTGTCTATGAGAGTTTTCAACTGCGCGCTCATAGTGTAGAAATAAGCGGGGGTCGCCAAAACTATGACATCGCTGAGGATCATCTTTTCTATGATTTCCGCGGCGTCGTCTTTCTGCGGGCAAGGTTCGCCGAGGCTGCTGCACGTCTCGCAACCCTTGCAATATCCGATTTTTTTATCCGCCAAAAACAATTTTTCAACGGCATTGCCCGATTCCTCCGCGCCTTTTTTAAAGTCGTCGCACAACGTGTCCGAATTTCCGCGGCGGCGCGGGCTTGAAGATATTATAAGAACTTTTTTCATTTTTCGTTAAATTAAATCGATAGCTTAGATTGCGGTCTTTTTCGCCCATTCTGAGATTTTTGCAGTGGCGGACTTCTCCTTTGGGGAGTCGCTCCACAATTCCAAGCCTTGGGCGAGCTTTGCGCGCGGAGCCATTTTTTTTAGGTCGGCAAGATAGTTTCCCCATCGGCTGCCCTTGTGGGTAATAAAAGGCGCGATTATTTTGCCAGATAAGTCCGACTCGGAAACAAAAGTGCGCACTGGCGACGACATAGTCCCCCACCAGTTGGGCGTCCCCAAAAACAATATGCCGCAGTCCGATATATCGGGCATTTTTTTTAGCGGTGGCTTGTACATTGCGTTAAGCTCGCGCTTTGCCTGCTCGACAACCGCCCCATAATTTCTTGTGTACGGAGTCTTCGGCTCGAGCTCGAATGCCTCCACTCCGAGAGCCTCCGCAATTTTCCGCGCAAACTCCCGCGTATTGCCGCTCCACGAATAATAGACGACGGCGGCTTTCTTCCCGCTGGCTGGCCCTGCAAACGCAGTCATTGCTGCAAAGGGCAAAAATGCCCTTAAAAAGTCTTTTCTTTTCATGCGATTTCCTTCGGATTAAGAGCCTTACCGCCGAGGTCCACAAGCGCGTACTTGCGCGCGCCTACCCCGAGCTTTTCGGCGGATTCAAGTATGTGGACCGCGTTTAGGGATTCCATTCTTTTTATTAGCGACGCCTTTCCCTTGTCTTTTGAGGCGTAAATTAAGTCAACGCAGGCGGAGTCGAGCGCGACGGGGTCAAGAGAGGCGAGGATTCCGATGTCCGCCATTTCCGGAGCCGCCGGGTGGTTGTTGCAGTCGCAGTCGATGGACAGATTTTTCATTACATTCACATAGGCAATAGCGCCTTTTCTATATTCAACAATCGACTTGCACGCGTCTGCCATGGATTCGAGAAATTTATTTTGCTCGCAATCCCAAAGCCTGCTTGGGTCTCCCGCGCCGTGAATGTACGCCTTTCCGTGGGATGAGGCTATGCCTATCGAAATATTTTTAAGCGCCCCGCCGAAACCTCCCATCTGGTGACCCTTAAAGTGCGAGAGCACAACAAGCGAATCATAATTTTTCAAGTGAGAGCCCACAAAATTCTTTTTTATTTGAAGTCCGTCCGGTATTTCCAACACAAGCTCGCCTTCGCTATCCATTATGTCAACCGGAGCGATTTTTGTAAAGCCGTGTTCCTCTATCGCCTTTAAATGTTTTTCCGTAGTGTTTCTGCGCCCCTCGTAAGCCGTATTGCACTCGACGAGCGTCCCGTGGAGATAATCGACAACAGGCTTTATAAAATCGGGCTGGAGGAAATTGTGCCCTCCGGGTTCGCCTGAATGTATTTTTACGCCAACTTTGCCCTTGGCGCTGAATCCGAGCGCCCTGTACGCGGCAAGCATACCTTCGGGAGATATGTCGCTTGTAAAGTAAACTTTTGGGCGCTTGGCCCCGGCACTTTTCCCGAACCCCCTAAGCGGCGCGGAAACCGCAGCGGCGGCGGCGATTTTTATGAATTCTTTTCTATTCATCGCAAACCTTTCTTTTTGTACATGCATTTTACTACCGCACCGCGTGTAAGTAAATACATATTACTTTCAAAAATCTGCCTATTCCCGCCATATTGCGGGCAATTTTTTACACTGTATTTGTCAAATGAGAATAATCTTTGCTTGACATATCTCGGCGGAATACATCATTAAAAAAACTCAATTAAAATTACTATTTCTCATAAAAAGGAAAAAATATGAAAATGACAAAAAAGGTTTCAGATCTCCTAAACGAGCAATTCTATAACGAATTATACGCTGCCCACTTGTACTTTGCAATCAGCGCCTGCATGAGGCTCACCCCCTATCAGGGCGTCGCCAAATGGATGCAAATCCAGGCGCGCGAGGAAATAGGCCACGCTGAAAAAATCTACGAATACCTAATCGAGCGCAGGGTCCAGTTTAAGACTTCTTCTGTTCAAAAGCCCGAAACCGACGTCTTTGCCTCCCCCCTCGACGGTTTTAAAGCCGCTTATGAGCACGAGCAAAAAGTGACGGCCCAGATTGAAAAAATCTGCGATGCCGCCGAAGAAGACAAAGACAGAGTCACTGTCGATTTCCTTTCCGAATTCTTAAAGGAGCAAGTTGAGGAAGAAAACAACACCTTCAAATTTGTGCGCGCCCTTGAATATGCAGGCGACGACAAGAATCTGATAATAGGAGTTGACAAATGGGCCGGCAGCAGGGCTGAATAAAGAGCTAATTCTAAATTCAAAAAAAACGCCGCGTATTGCGGCGTTTTTTTTTCGCGCGTCGTCAAAAATTCTCATCAATTTCGCATACCCGAAAAATTGACGCGCGCGCACACCAAAAAATTTTAAAAATCCCATAGGCTCCCCCGCTTTCAGGCACAATCCGCAAAAAAATATTGCGCAGTATAAAGGGAAAAATATTTTTCATAAGTAAAACCTTTAGCATGCATAAAATGAAACTTTTTTATTCAACAATACTGTCCGCAATTGTTTTGACGACTTGCGCCGACGCCTTTTCCGACACCGTTAATGCTACTATTAACCCCCAGAAAAAATTTCAAAAAATCGAATATTTCGGGGCAAGCGACGCATGGAGCACACAATATGTTGGAGACTACTGGGAGGACTTTTTAAAGGAAAAAACCGCAAAACTTCTCTTTTCGCAAAAATTCGACGAGTCCGGAAATCCGGAAGGAATAGGCTTGTCGCTATGGCGCGTAAACTTGGGCGGAGGTTCCCTGGAAGGAGACAAATCGCCGATTAAATTTCAATGGAGGGGCGCGCGCTGTTTTATCGACCCCAAGAGCGGAGAGATAGATATGTCGCGCTGCGAGGGCCTAAGATATTTTATGAAAAAGGCAAAGGAATACGGCTGTGAAGATTTTTTGCTGTTTTCCAATACCCCGCCAATCGGCATGACTAAAAATGGCAGCTACCACAAGACAGAATCGGATTTTCGCTCAAATCTTAAAGACGACTGCTACGACGACTTTGCTGAATATCTGGCAGAAATAGCAAAGAGGCTTTCAGACGACGGCTACGGAATAAAATACATAAGCCCCGTAAACGAGCCGTCGTGGAAATGGACCACCGACATTCAAGAAGGCACGCCGTGGCTGAATCCGGAAATAAAAAAATTGGCAGTTGAGCTGGATAAATCTTTAACAAAACGCGGGCTTGCCACAAAGATATTTCTTTCGGAGGCGGATTCCATTCAAAATATATACGGGTACGACAGAGTGGCGGAAGGCAATCCCAACAAGCGCGAAGACATGGCCTACAACCAGTTATACGCGTTCTTCAACCCCGCAAGCAAAGATTATATCGGCAACCTAAAAACTCTCGCACGGCAGATTGGCGCGCATAGCTACCACACTCATTTAAGGAACTCCCAGATGAGGGACGTCCGGAAAAAGGCCGCAGCGGAAGCCGAAAAATACGGGGTGGAATTTCATCAAACCGAATGGTGCATGCTCGGTTTTTACGCAAACCCAAAAAAACTCGATGGGTTCACCATGGATTGGAAGAGCAATACTTATAACGATATGCAAACCGCCCTGCACATGGCAAAAATCATATATTCAGACTTGGTTTACGGGCAGGCGCACAGCTGGAGTTATTGGGTTGCGAGCGAAATCCGCGACGGCATTTGCGCCCTCATAGACGCGCAGGGATTTGTCGAAGACGCAAGAAAAGGCCGCGATATGCGCCCCACAAAACTGCTCTGGGCGCTTGGCAACTACTCCTTCTTCATAAGGCCTGGGTACGACAGAGTGGAAATTGCGGGGGCGGACAATATGGACGGAGTAATCGCGAGCGCGTACGTCTCGCCCGACGGAGATAAAATTGTCGCAGTTTTTATAAATATGACGCACGAAGCGCAGAATGCTGAAATTTCTATAAATTGCGACGGCAATGCCGAACTCGCAGGGCTGTATAAGACAGACGAACGCAGCGACCTCGCAAAAATAGATTTTGATTCAGATTCCATAAAGCTCGCGCCGAGATCCATTACAACGGCTGTGTGGAATGTGAAATAAAAATCAAATTATCTTTCTGCACACCAACTTTTAGACTCGTATAAAAGATATGCGGCAAAGAAAGATTTCAGTTGCCGCATACCTAAAATGGAAAGCTCTCTTGTTATTGTATATTAAATCAAAAATATAAGCCCTGCATAATACGTCATCCCTGAATTATGCGATACAAAAAAAAGCCTCTTTCGAGGCTTTTTTTAAGTTATTTAGTAGCTGCCGGGCAGTTCTGCTGCTGAACAGGGCATTTTGCCGCAGGGCAATTCTGCTGTTTAACCGGGCATTTCGCCGGGCACTTTACCGCAGGGCAGTTCTTTGGGCAGTTTTGCGCAGCAACTGGACAGTTGCATGCCTGAGCTGCCGGGTAACAAGCATTATTGCGCGGGCAACCATTGCCGCGGCAATTCGGACAACAGGCAGTCAGGGCAAATAATCCCGCCGCCACCAATGCTATAATCGATATTTTTTTCATTTTTTTATATATTTGAGAGTTTCATCAATCGGCTTAATCGACGAACCGCACGATTGAGCCGGATTGGCATTTAGTTTAACATCGGAAATATTCCGTTTGTTTCAAATAAAATTTTAATATGTTTTTTTATGCCTATTTACCGCAGGCAAAAAAAAAGCAGCCCTTGTTTAATTGGGCTGCTTTTTATTTATATGCCGCGATTACCTTTTCCTTCTCTTAAACGCTAAGAAAAGAGCAAGCGCGCCGAAAATTGCAGAGATTGCCGCAGGCTCCGGAACTTCCGAAAATGTGACAGACAGCACATATTTTCCCTGATTTTCAGCCCATTTGAATATCGCATACCCGTCGTAGAGATTTTTAGCTACAAAATCGGCATTCGCATCTTCAATATTTAGGCTGCTATCTATCACGTCGGCAGAAATCAGAACATATTCGTCTCCATAATAGTCGGGAGCATATAAGCCGTTAAAATCTACTACAATTTTTTCCACTCCTGTCTTTGAGATATTGCCCGCAGAAACGACGTATCCGATTTCCATGCTACCGCCTTCAAATATAAATCCGCCTGAGGATAGATTTATCTTGGCAAATTTTGCCCCGTTGCCTTTTACGTCATAAAAACCGCCGTCAACTAATAATGTTCCTGTAGTGTCGGATACGGAGGATATGTAAAAAGTCCCGCCGTTTAGCGTAATGTCGTTTATGGTTCCGGAGGTAATATCAAGTTCCTGATAGCCGGTCGCAGATTTATCCATTACGATATTTAATTTATTTTCACCGTTTATTATGCCGCCGCTCCATCTCGTAGCAACTCCTGATTTATTAGTGAAAGTTAAGGTGCTGTCGCTTTTATTTTCTGATACGGTCAACTTATTATTTCCGAAGAGGTTTGACCCCTGCAATCCGCCTATGCGTGTTGACTCGGCGTCAATTCTCCATTCCACGCCAAATGTTCCATTGCGTGATTCTCCTTCTATAGTATTCACCACTCCATCAACGGTTAAGTTCCCAAAATTGTGAAACTTTAAATTAAACCAGGCGTCACCAATATTTGAATTTAGATTCAGATTTCCGGTAATGTGGATTTTCCCATTATAATCCCCCATTCCGGTCGAGTGTGATGTAGTATCACCAAAAGAAATTGCGTTTGGTGAATAAGCAGAACTTGCCTGAATGTTTACGTCTCCATTTATAGTTAAAGTATGCCCCGTAAGGACGCGAAGGTATGTTCCATAGTATCCTTTTGAACTCTGGCTAAGATTTAGAGATTCAAACTCAGCGTCGCCTTCCACATCAAAAAATACGTGCATTTGCGGATTTACGACGCTAATAGAGACGTTGCCGGCGTGAAAACCGGGACTTATAGTTGAGGAAAGTTCTACACTGCCGTTATTTATATTGAGAGTTAAATCATTGCCGGCAACTTCCGAAACTGTCGGGCTCCACTTTGTGGTGTCGCTCCAATTCCACCATTCGGTGATGACATTGTCGGCGCCGGTTTTTAGAGTGAGTGTCTCGGCAGAAATCGACTGCGCAAAAGCAAGCGAAATGTAAGCAATAGCAAGCTTAGTTATATTCTTTTTCATATGAGTTTTTTTGGTTTGATTTAATATTAAAGCGGAGAATAATAAAAAATGCCTTGCGATTTAGGTATTTCGAAAAAGTTTAATAATTGTCTAAAAGGAGCGTTAGCAATGTCAATCTTTTTTGTTTTTGCACATTATCTACCCACTCATACTCTAATCACAAGTCAATAGTTGGCTAAATGTTACAAAATTTAAACAAAATCATAGTCTCACATTTTTGCGCAACACACTACAATTCATAAGCACTTTTTTACGAAAATGCGCATATTTTTGTCCTAATCACATCACTATACTTATTAAAATAATCAACGCCTCTTTAGCTACAATTTAAGGCATTAAAAAAATTTTATGCCCATCCGCAAAAGATAAAAAATTCTCCCAAAATTAGAGCCCGATAGACAACGTCCGAGCCGACTTTTCCGCAAGCTTACTTGCATCAACCTTCAACCCCCACCCTGGCGCGCCGCCTTTCACGGTAAGTGTTCCGTCCTTATTTTTAACTACTGGGGACTCAACAAGGCATTCCTCAAAGACGTTAGACTCCGAAGGCTTTTCCATTGCCTCGCACCACGCTGCTGCGCTTGATGCTGCAATCTGCTGGAATATCGCGCACCCCGGGCCGATTAAGCTGTCGTCGCCAATCATTATTTTCGTTCCCCAAGACGATATTTTTTTCGCGAATTGAGCCATATCGTATAAATCTCCCATGCAACCAGGGTGCAGATTATAAAAATCGCCCATTCCCTTCGGCGAAAATTCGAGAGCCATCCATGCGGGGCGCAAATTCACGTCAGGTATGAGGGAAAGTCCGAAAGGCCTGCACAATTTTTGCAATTTCTCCATCTCGCAATCTTTGAGTTTTGCGGGATCTTCCAAGGCGTCGAGCCCCGCACTGCGGAGCATTTTAAGGGTTTTGGAGAGCTCTTTTAGGTTTTTAAACCCGCGATACCCGCAGTTCGCGTCGGCCACTATAAAACATTCTTTACCCATCGCTCCCCGAAGGGCAGATACCAACTTGCAGTCCGATTCCGCATTCCCAAATATTTTTAATTTTATATACCGCGAGAATCCGCTTTTCTTTGCCTCCTCTGCGCGTTCTACAACTTTTTTGGGGTCGTTTTCAAGAATGCAAAACATTCCGTTTACAGGTACATTTTGGGAAAGTCCAAGAAGTTTTACGGCCGGGACTTTTTTAATTTTCGCGCAAATATCCCAAACCGCCATATTGAGCGCCTCGTATTCTTTCCACGGCAGGAAATCTCTATTCTCCCGCATATACTGCAATACCTCGGACGGTGTTTTCCCGGAAGCCGGCTTCATCGCGTCTGCGCATTTTTTTAAGTCTATATCAGGATTGTTTGCCGACAGCACGCACTCGCCCCACCCTTCAAAATCTCCGGCCTTCACGCGCAAGAACAAATGCTGCCTCGAATTCCAATCGCCAAAGCTAAAATGCCTCGGTGTTTCAACATTTATAAGATAAAAATCGATTCCGGATATTTTGGGCTCGGGCAGTTCCGCAAGCAAGATGCCGGCAAATATAAATGACGCCAAAATTTTTAATGTTTTTTTCATCAGTGCAAAATCAATACACTAACAAAACAAATCGCGCAAATTTTTTTTGGCTACGCGCCGAATTTATAGACAAGTTCTGCCGCAAATTCCCGTAGAAAAAAAATTTTTTTCTATAAAAAAAATCCGCGCACCTCTGGCGCGGATTATAAAATTTCGCCTACTTCCCAACCGCTTTGGCGTATTCGGCGTCGCTTACCGGTTCAAGCCAAGTATTTTTATTATCCTTAGGGTTGCATTCTATTGCCAAGTGCGAAAACCAGCTGTCGGGAGCCGCCCCGTGCCAATGCACTACATTTGGCGGAATCTCCACAATATCCCCCTCTTTGAGAGGCCTTGCGGGCTTGCCCTTCTCCTGATAAAATCCCTTGCCGCCAACCGCAATGAGTATTTGCCCTCCCGTATGGCTATGCCAATTATTGCGGCAACCGGGCTCAAAAGTTACATTCGCAATCGGAACGCCAAGCTCGGAATTTTTAGAAAGCGGCGCCAAATATGATTTCCCGCTAAAATATTTTGAATAGGCTACATTTTCAGCGCCGAACGGGAATGGCCCGGTGTTGGACATTCCGCGCGGGCCGTCCCGCACAAGCTTAAGAATTTCGCCTATCTGAGAGTCGCTTACGCCATTGTGCTTTGCTATGGCAATGTGGCTTGCAAGCTGGCTCTCGACTCCGTCCATCGCGGCGAGCATCGCGACTGTCGCAATTTCGCGCGTGCGCCAGTCGAGATTGTCCCTGCCGAATATGTCGCCGAATAAATGCGCCTTCAAAAATCTGTCTATCGCGGGCGCGAACTCGAATATTTCTCCCTTGACCTCCGCGCCGATTAGCTTTGTTTGGTTGTCGGCGCCGAATTTTAATGGCGGTGTATCCGGAAGCTTAGACGGGCCGCGGCCCGCCACGTCGCCGTTGCGCTCCTTCAAAAGCCCCATAAAAGTCCCGAGCGCGTTTAGGCTCCTCGGAAATCCGCAATACGCGTAAAGCTGTACGAGAACCTCTTTGTATTCCGCGACTGTCACCCCCGTATCGAGCCCTTCAGCGAGAGCCGATTTCAAATTTTTGCAATCGCCCTTAGCAGCATAAGCCGCCGCAAGCGCAATATTTCTTTCTTTTGACGACAATTCCATACTGTCTTTTGCCTCCGTAATATTAAAAATTAGCGCCGCGCATATTGCGGACATAAACACTTTTATTCCCATGCCATATCCTCTCTTTTTAATTTCCCGTACGTCGCGGCAATTATACCCAAATGCACTTAATTGTAAATATACGTTCCTTTCAAAAATCTGCCTATTCCTACCAAATTTTTTTATATATTTTCTAAAAAGCGCAAAAAAATTGCGGAACCAAAAAGCCCCGCAACCACAAAATCAATCCGCCGCATCCGCGCGCGGCGACACTCCAAAGAGCCGCTTGTATTCCCTGCTAAACTGCGTCGGGCTTTCGTAGCCTACTGTATATGCTGCCTCCGCGACATTTTCATCCCCGGAAATAATAAGCCGCCTGCCCTCGTGCAATCGCAATTTTTTCTGGTACTGGATAGGGCTTACAGAGGTGACTTTTCTAAAATGCCTGTGGAATGTCGTCGGCGCCATATTGGCTTTCTGGGCAAGCTCCTCTATTCTAAAAGGTTTTTCGTAATTCTTTTTAAGCCACTCTACTGCGCGCATTATCCTATTGTTCTGCGTTCCGGCAGTGCAAAAGGCGGCGACATGGCCTCCCAGCGGACCGGTTAAAAGCCTGAGATAAATCTCGCGCATGATAAGAGGAGCAAATATCGGGATTTCATTTTTTCTATCCTCTATCCCTGCAAGCCTGCAAAAAGCGTCAATCATGTCTTCGTCAACGTCCGCTACGGCGATGCCTTCGCGCGGCACGTCCCGAGACCTAACAGCGGGCAATTCCGAAAGTAATTCCGATATTTCGCGCACATCCAAGTCTAGCGACACTGCAAGCGCGGGTTTTTCAGCGCTCGCCTCCGCAACGTAGCTCGTCCCCGGAATGTCCACACCCGAAACCAGAATCTTCCCCACCCCATAGGAGTATTCCGCACCTCCAATCAGCGCGCGTTTTGCACCTTGAAGCATTAAAATAATCCTCTTTTTGTAGAAGCAATTTTCAGAGGTTTTGGCTTCGTCTATTCTGTAAAATTCAAGTCCCGGTATTTTGCACACATACATTCCGGCGCGCGGAAGCTTTTTTAGAACGGCTTTTTTCAGAAGCAAATATTTTTGGGTAATGCTCATTTGTCCGATTTACAAAACGAAAAAAATTATGTCAAGAGCAAGAGCCTAAAATCATTCTACGCCCTTCCGTCTTCAGAAATGTATCAGCCGATGCGCATATTACAGCGCAAAATCTGGAAATTCACAGCGCGGAAACAGGGGATTAAAAATTTTTCTTCCATTCTTTTATTTCGTCGAGCCTTGCCTTGTATTTTTTTTCGAGCCCCTCCTCGGTCGGACGGTAATACTCGCGCCCAACAAGCGAGTCCGGAAGGCATTGCATATCTGTAAGCTTTTCCTTAAAATTGTGGGCGTATTTATACCCCTTGCCATATTCAAGCTCGCGCATTAGTTTTGTCGGGGCGTTTCGGATAACAAGGGGCACGGGCTCAGCAAGATGTTTTAGAGCGTCGGATTTCGCGCTCTCGTAAGCTGTGTAAAGCGCGTTTGATTTCGGCGATATCGACATATACACGACAGCCTCGGTCAAGTGCACAGAACATTCCGGCATTCCTATAAAGTGGCAAGCTTGGTACGCCGCAACGGCGACCCCCAACGCCTTTGGATCGGCAAGCCCAACGTCTTCGGAGGCGAAGCGGACAATTCGCCTTGCAACATACAGGGGGTCCTCGCCGGCTTCGAGCATGCGGGCGAGCCAATACACTGCGGCGTCCGGGTCGGAATTGCGCATGGATTTGTGCAGGGCGGATATAAGATTGTAATGTTCCTCGCCGGTTTTGTCGTAGAGCAAAGATTTTCTCGACGTGCATTGCTCAACAATTTCCCGCGTCACTACTATCCTGCCGTCCGCGCCTCTTGGGGAATTTAGAACCGCCATTTCCAGAGTGGAAAGCGCATTGCGCGCGTCAGAGTTCGCAAAAACTGATATTGTCTCCAAAAGGTCGTCGTCTATCGACACCCCCATTCCGCCGAAACCGCGGCTGTCCGAGAGAGCCCGCGACAATATTTCCTTCAAATCCTCCGTTTCAAGCGGCTTCAAGACAAACACTTTGCAGCGCGACAGCAACGCCCCGTTTATTTCAAACGAAGGATTCTCGGTAGTCGCGCCGATGAGTATTATGCTTCCCTTTTCAACGAAGGGCAGAAATGCGTCCTGCTGGGCCTTGTTGAACCTGTGAATTTCATCGACAAACAAAATGGTTTTGGCGCCAAAGCCGCGGTTTGCGTCGGCGCTGCGCATTACGTCGCGTATTTCTTTAATGCCGCTCGTGACGGCGGAAAAGTCGATAAATTCCGAGCGGGTCTTGTTTGCGATTATTCGCGCGAGCGTCGTTTTCCCGACTCCGGGCGGCCCCCAGAATATCATCGACGAGATTTTGTCGTTTTCTATAAGCGTTCTAAGAATGCAGCCTTCGCCCAATAGGTGTTTTTGCCCGACAAATTCGTCGAGATCTCTCGGGCGCATGCGCGCTGCGAGCGGTTCGGGGTCGCCCCCCAATGGGATTTGTCGGGTATTGTCGTTGCGCATATTTAAATAAGAATCCGCCGGAGTCCAATTTCTTCAACAGCGGCGAAACAGACAAGGAAAAAAACGCCGTCTGTAAAAAAACGCTAAAAGCTTCTTGACAAAATTCGTAGTCGGGGATTTATTCTAATGCTTTCAAATACGGTGGTAGTAGCTCAGTTGGTTAGAGCATCGGATTGTGGTTCCGAGGGTCGAGGGTTCGAGTCCCTTTTACCACCCCACTTTGAATTTCTGCGCGGCGGAGGCCTTTTAAGGCAATTCTACTGCGCTTTTTTTGTGCCGCAAGTTGCGGAATCATCTTGCATTGGCCTTAATAAGCGTTTTTTGGACATATTTTTCGAGTAAGCGCCAAATCGGAAGCAAAATCTTCAATTCTTTCCTACACTCATTTTTGATTTCTCAATTTATGATGCAAGGCCTTTTTATCGGGCTTCATATGTTTCTTGTGCGGTTTTTGATTAGAAAAAATTTATTTTTTCTTTACACGCAATCGATATATAAATAATACGCGCTGACTAAAGTTATGAAAATTACGCCATCGATATTCGCAACATTTTTAATATTAGCGGCAAGCACTTGCGCACATGCCCATAACGGCGCTGAAAGCAAAAACTTTATGGAAAAACTCGAACTCACAAACGAATGGGATAAAGTATTCCCGCAGAGTGACAAGGTCGCGCACCGCAAGGTGACGTTTAACAACCGCTACGGAATAACGCTCGCAGCGGATATGTATATTCCTAAAAACTACGAAGGCAAGCTTCCCGCAATCGCGGTTGCAGGCCCATTTGGAGCCGTTAAGGAACAGTCCTCTGGCCTATATGCCCAGACAATGGCTGAAAGGGGATTTCTCACTGTAGCCTTCGACCCCTCCTATACGGGAGAAAGCAGCGGCCACCCCCGCTATGTGGCGTCTCCAGATATAAATACGGAAGACTTTTGCGCCGCCGTAGATTTTCTATCGAACCTGCCAGAGGTCGATCCCGACAGAATCGGAATAATAGGGATATGCGGATGGGGCGGAATGGCTCTAAACGCCGCCACAATCGACACGAGAATCAAGGCTACCGTGACGTCGACCATGTACGATATGAGCCGCGTGAGCGCCAACGGCTACTTTGATTCAATGGACGAAAACGCCCGCTACAAGCTGAAGCAAGAGCTGAATGCCCAGCGCACGAAAGACTTTAAAAACCAAAGCTACGAGCTCGCCGGCGGCCTTCCCGACGTTCTTCCGGCGGACGCCCCGCAATTTGTCAAAGACTATTACGGATACTATAAGACAAAGCGCGGATACCACAAGCGCTCGCTTAATTCAAACGGGGGCTGGAACAAGACGTCGGCGCTGTCGTTTATAAATATGCCGATTCTCTCATATAGCGGGGAAATAAGAAACGCGGTTCTTATGATACACGGGGAAAAGGCGCACTCGTGCTATTTTAGCAAGGATGCTTTTAAGAAGCTCAAAGGCGATAATAAGCAGCTGCTTATAATTCCCGGCGCCAACCATGTCGATTTGTACGACACCCCCGCCATTCCATTTGATAAAATAGAAAATTTCTTTAAGGAAAACCTCAAATAGCAATATAGGCAATATGAAGAGCGAACTTGAAAAAATGCTGTCCGGCGAGGAATACGACAGCCGCGATCCCGTTCTCTTCCAAATGCGCAAACACACGCGCGAAGCGATAAAGGAATACAACGAAAACCCAACGCCCGAAAACCAGGAAAAGGTCTTCGGATACAGGCCGGAAAATCTCGCACTCGTGCCTCCTTTCCAATGCGAGTACGGACAAAACATAAAATTCGGCAAAAACGTATTCGTAAATTTTAATTTTAGCGCCCTGTCGTCTGCCGAAATCGAAATAGGCGACAACTGCTACATCGGGCCGAATGTCGGTCTTTACACGGCAATGCACCCGATTGACCCTGAAAGAAGGATTAAGGGAATAAATTTTGCAAAGCCCGTTAAAATCGGCAAAAACTGCTGGCTTGGGGCAAGCGTTATAGTGCTTCCGGGCGTTGAAATCGGCGAGGGTTGCACAATTGGCGCGGGCAGCGTCGTCACAAAAAACATTCCGCCCTACTCAATCGCCGCCGGAAACCCCGCAAAAATCATAAGGAAGATAGGAGAATAGCAATGCTCTACGAAACGCACTACAACGAGGGAAAAAAAGTTTTCTTTAAAAAGTTCGATTTGAAAATAGCTGGGCTCTTATTTCTGCCGGACAATTTTGACGAAAGCAAAAAATATCCTGCGATTGTAGTGACGCACCCGGGAGGAGGAGTAAAAGAGCAGTGCTCGTCTTTGTACGCATGGAATCTAGCGCGGAACGGATACGTAGCGCTTGCATTCGACGCAAGCCACCAAGGCGAAAGCGAAGGAATGCCGAGGTGCTTGGAGGATCCGACTTCGCGCGTGGAAGACATACGAAGCGCCGTCGACTATCTCACATCGCTAAAATATGTGGACGTCGAAAGGATAGGCGCGATGGGAATTTGCGCCGGGGGCGGCTACACAATAAACGCAATCCAGACTGAATTTAGGATTAAGGCGGCAGCCGGCATAAGCACTTGGGACGTAGGAGACAGCGCAAAGAACGGCTTTCCGGGCGTCGATATTCCCGACTTTATGCATAAGCTACTGAAAGAGGTTGCGGACGCGAGGACGTCCGAAGCAAGAGGCGGAAAGGCTGCATACTGGCATTATGTGCCCGAGAGCGAAGCCGACATTGACGAAAACACTTCGACAATTCAAAAGGAAGCGTACGAGTATTACAGGACAGACCGCTGTTTCTATCCAACCTCCGTAAATAAATATTTGGTCTCTAGCAACGACAAGCTCGCAGCCTGGGACGCCTTTGCGCACATAGACACTGTTTCCCCGAGGCCGCTTCTTTTTATTGTCGGCAGCAAAGCCGATACTTTGTATTTTACGAAAGACGCATTTTCGAGAGCAAAAGAGCCAAAGGAGATTTTTACAATAGACGGCGCAACCCACGTTGACTTATACGACAAGCCCCAATATGTCGGGCAAGTCGTATCAAAGCTCGTGGAGTTTTTCGGCAAATATTTGCGCTAAGAAAATAGATTTATCGGCCGGCGATAAGGTAGGCGCGGCAACAGTGCGCCCGGCAATGCGCGTTATGCGCGCGCAGCGCAGCAATCAGTTTTTTCGAGACGGCTGAAAAATCCTTTTGAACAGCCGTCGTATTAATAGTAAATTGGCGGTGAATATTTTTTCCGCATAAAAAAAACTTTTCAGAATAAAAATCTGCAAGGTTAGAAATGAGTCCGCCCCGGCGCGAACAATGCGTCGGGGCGGTTTTTTCAGGTATAAGGAAAATTATTATAAGTTCACTAGCTCAAGGGCCGAGGGGTTCTCATATTTATTTTCCCAGCCCCCGCCGAGGGACGTCACAAGCGATACGTACGACCTGTACCTCGCGCCAAGAAGGCGTATTTCCTCTCTTTTATAAGTGAGGTATTGGCGTTGTGCGTCGCTGACTGCAAAGTAGTCCTGACCGCCAAGTTCGTACTGCTTTTGCGTGTACATCTGAACATCGGCCGAATGGGCAGAGGTCTGCCTTCTGTTCTCGTACTCCCTGTTCATGTGGGATATGTCGGAAAGCAGCGTCTCGACCTCCTCAATGGCTCCAAGCACGGTTGATTTGTACTTTTCAGTCGCCTCTTTATGTGCCGCGATGTCCGCATCCTTTTGGGCGCAAAGTTTGCCCGCCTGGAATATCGGTATGTAGAGTTGCGGGCTGATTCCCCAAGCGAGGGAGCCTGCCTCCAACAGATTCTCTATCCTATTAGCCTTGAATCCTACATCGCCGGTTATCGATATTGTCGGGAAGAATGCCGCCGTATCTGCGCCAAGTTGCGCGTTCGCGGCGTAAACGTTGCGCTCGGCTGCCGCGATGTCGGGCCTGCGCTCAAGCAGCTGCGACGGGAAGACTTTCGGAATGTTGGGAAGCGAGTCGGTGAGAGGGGCGCATTTCAACTCGAAGTCTGTCGCGCTCCTTCCGCACAGTAGGGCTATGCGGTTCTTTGCTGCGTCAAGCTGCCTTTTTACATAGTCGAGCTGCGAGGCGGCTTCGTACTCCAATACCTTTGCCCTCGACAAATCCAGTTTGCTCGCGAACTTCAGGCTCAAGCGCTTTTGGACAAACTCTGTCTGTATCTTTCTTACTTTCAAAGTGTCGCTCAAAAGTTTTATCTCCGATTCGCACTGCCTTGCAAAGAAGTACTCCGACGCTATACGCGCATGGATTGAAAGCATAAGGTTACAGTACAAGTTGTACGAAGCCTGCACGAGCGCGCGCTCCTTAACAACCATGCTCTGTATGCGCCCAAACAAGTCGAGGTCCCAAGTGGTTCCAAGTCCGACCACCCACGAATTGTACGTGCCTGTGGGCACTGGAAGGAATCCGTCGCTTCGGCCGTCGCGCATATAGTAGTCGCGCGAATTGATGTGCGGGTACAAGTCGCTTTCTTCGACAAACGCCCTTTCCCTCATTTTCTCCACATTGTAGAACGCGGCGGTTATGTCGGGATTGTTTTTATCGCACTCCTCCATCAGGGCGTTCAGCGTTTCGTCGTTGAAGATTTTCCACCAATTTCCCTTTGGCAAATCGTCTATGGGAGTTGCGCTCTTCCAGAGGGATTTGTCGTATTTGAAATTCTTGGCTTCAAGGACGTATTTCGGGAGCGAGTTTTTTGGATGCTCGTATTCCGGTATCATAACGCATCCGCAGGCGAACAAAAGCGCCGAAGACAGCGTTATTTTAAGGCATAACTCCGCCGGCTTATTCGGTATCTTTAACTGCATATTTTTTATTCCTTTGAATTGCATAGTAAAATGCGGGCGTAAATATAAGGCCGAGGAAAGTCACCCCTATCATTCCGTACAGGACGGAAGTTCCCAGAGCCTCCCTGAGTTCTGCGCCGGCATCGACGCCATAGGCGAGCGGCACGACGCCCAAGATGAACGCAAACGATGTCATAAGAATCGGGCGCAACCTGTTCCGCGATGCCGAAGACACCGCCGATGCCGCGTCTTCGCCGCGCTCCTGGCGTATTTTTGCGAACTCAACAATTAGAATGGCGTTCTTACACGCCAAGCCTATTAGCACGATGAACCCTACCTGCGTCATCAAGTTGTTGTCGAGGTTTCGCGCCAGAACAGCCGCGATGGCAAAAAGCAGAACGAGCGGCACAACCAGTATGACCGACAGCGGCAGTTTCCAGTCCTCGTATAGCGCGACAAGCATCAGGTACACGAATATGACGCAAAGGGCGAAAATGTATATAGACGTATTGCCCATGCGTTTTTCTTGGAAAGCCAAGTCGGTCCATTCAATGCCCATTCCGTCCGGCAGCACTTCCGAGGCGATTTTTTCGATTTCCGCGATTGCCTCGCCTGTACTGTGCCCCCTTTCCAAAGCACCTATGATTTCGGCGCATGGATAGAGGTTAAATCTCGAAACGCGGGAGGGCCCGATAATTCTGTTTATTTTTGCCACAGAACCAAGCGGAACATTGTTTCCGCGAATATTTGGAACTTTTAGGTTGTATATGTCGCGCAGATCGCTGCGCAGGCTTCCCTCCGCCTGTGCTTTTACCCTGTACACGCGGTTTAGAATGTTGAAGTCGTTTACATATATTGAGCCAAGATTGAATTGCATAGTTTCAAATATGGCGCTAATCGGCACGTTCAGCTTTTGCGCGCGCTCGAGGTTAGTCTTGGCGAGTTCCACGCGCGCCTTAGCCTCTGCAAGTTCCGCCTCCGCCGAAGCCAATGCCGCTTCGTACGGGCGAGGGTCTATCACAAAAAGGAGGTCTCCCTTTTTTACATTCTCGCCCTCCTTGAAATTTATGGACTTCAAATATCCCCCGACTTGCGCCCTGATATTGACGCTTGCAATGGCCTCGATTTTCGCAGTGTAGTCGTCCCACAAGACGATATCCCGCACGACCGGCTTCGTGTAAACGACTTTCGGAGCCGTTTTAGTGGCGGAAGTATCGGCCTACTTGCCGCAAGCGCATAGAAGAAATGCGGCCGGTATGCCGATAAACAATAGTTTAGCGTATCTGATGCTTGTCATAATCTATTTTAATATTTTATCTATAAATTCTGAATTTATTTTGCGCACTTTTTCGGCCTCCATTTCGCCGAAAACCTTCCAGTTCATATCCATCTTTACGCCGAGGCGCGCGGAATTGAAAAGGTGCGTCTGACCGAGAAGTATTTTTGCGGCGATTCTTGCGTCTTCCCCCTTTATGCGGTCGCCCGTGGCGATTTCCACGAGTTTCGAGAGCATCCGCGTGCGCGGAATGAACAATTCTTTTAGAAATAAATCGAAGGCCTCGCCGTTGCAGAGCTCTTCGCGCATTAGTATCAGGACAATGTATCTAGAATAGCGGTTGTGCTCGGATTCGCAGCGTATTCTGGACGATAGAATGTCTTTTATAAGCGCGCGGGCATCCTTTGACTTGCGAGTAGCTTTTAAATTTTCATAGCGCTCGATATAGGGCTCGTATTGCTTCTGGAACAACTTTACTATCAATTTAGCGATCTCCATATAGAGATCGTCTTTGCTTTTGAAATAATAGTTTACTGAAGCGAGGTTTACGCCTGCCTTGTTGGCGAGGTCGCGCATTCTAACGGCAGCGGGAGTCCCAACTGCGAACATTTCAAGCGCCGTGCGCAGTATTTTTCCGGCCGTCTCGCAGTAGCATTCTTTGAGAATAGATTCTAATATCTCGTCCATATCCAGCAATTCGTTTAAATAAAAAATTAAACATTTGTTTAAAACATTTGTTTGTCAACATAAAAAGCGCCCCCACTCCAATTCAAAAAATTTAGAAGCTAAATAAGCGAAATTACGGCGCGGCTATCAGTGTACAACAAGCCAATCGCCCGCCATGCAACAGCAAAGAACAGAAAGCCAAATGACACTGCCGGGAAATCCGGGATTAAACCGCTTATCCGTTTAAAAACGGCTTCATTAAAAAAATTCCTTTATTTTTTCAGTTTAGAATCAAAAATACGCAAAAAACAATGAAAGTAACGGGCAAACAAAGAAACAGCAGAATGTGCTTTATCTGCGGAATGGAAAATCCTGTCGGGCTGAAATCGCAATTCTACAATATGGAAGACGGCGGCGTGCTGACGATTTTTAAATACCTTCCGGTACACCAAAGCTTCCCACAGCGGGTGCACGGCGGGCTTATAGCCACAATGCTTGACGAGCTTACTTTGCGCGGATATTGGGTATTGGACGAAACAATGCTCGGGGTCACCACATCGATAAACATAAAATTCAGGAAGCCCGTTCCGTACGACGTCGAGCTGCTCGGCAGGGGAATAGTCGTAAACGAAACCTCGCGCTACTTTAAGACCCACACCGCAATAATGGATAGGGACGGCAAGGTATTTGCTGAAGCCGAGTCCGCATACATAAAGCTTCCCGCCGAAAAAATTGCAACAGGTGCAAGCTACCACGATGAAATGCGCTATCTAATTGAAGACGGTGTGACCGAAATAGACGCTCCAAAAATTTAACCTTAAACTATTGTCAACCTCACATGGAAAAGATCGCCCAACAAAATCGCTCTTTCGGAAGAGAGATAACTGCGATCTATTTTAGCCCCACCAATTCAACCAAGCGGGTTGTTGAAGCCGTTGCCGGCAAGCTTTCGAGCCTGAGCGAAATCCCGCTTAGGGAGATTTCCCTTACCCTTCCCTCCGAGCGTTTGGCAAGCATCGGCAAATTTGGCGGCAGCGACATTCTCGTTTTGGGCTTGCCAGTTTACGCAGGAAGAATTCCGCAGATAGTTGACAGTACGTTGCGCGGGCTCAGCTCGGACGGAGCGCAGGCTATCATCATTGCCGTTTACGGGAACAGAGACTACGACGACGCTCTCATTGAAATGTCCGACATTCTATCCGAGAGAGGATTTAAAATTGTTGCCGCAGGAGCATTTATCGGCGAGCATTCATTTTCGAGGGAAGTCGGCAAAGGCCGCCCAGACGGTAGCGATATAAAAATCGCGGAGGACTTTGCTTCATCTATTGCGAAAAAGATAGCCGAGCCTTCAAAAGGCGGGCTAAAAATCAAGGGCAACAGGCCATACAAACAAAGGATGCCTATGCCGCCATGCGCTCCAAAAACGCTCGATGCATGCACAAATTGCGGATTGTGCGCCAAAATCTGCCCCGCTGGTGCGATAGACAAAAACAATCCTAAAAAAATCTCCGACGGCTGCCTTATGTGCTGCGCATGCGTGAAAGCGTGCCCGCAAAACGCAAAATATTTTGACAGCGAAATATATCTAAAATTTAAGGCCTTTTTGGAGGAAAATTATTCGGCGAGAAAAGAGCCGGAACTTTTTTACTGACGCCAAAATTGAGGCAACTTATTTTGATTTTTGAAGCGCCCTACTTTATCTTTTATCGGGGCGTTTTTTTATCGTGAAATTACAAAATATTTTTTAGGCCTCAATATTTTGCTTCCCAGTTCAGGCTCGCACCGCATGAGAGAAAATGCTGATTTTTAGCCGCAATTATCCTCTCCCAAAAGCGATACAATTTTTATAGATAAAATTTACAATAATGTTTCAGCCATTTCTTGGCAATAAGAATAACTGTGAACATTTCCAATATGTTTTCCGACGTAAAATTGCTTCTTTGCAAAACTGCTATACAAAAACTCTATAAATTGTATATATGCGTAACTTGTTGACCGCACACCAAGCAAAAAAGACGGAGAATTAAAGTAAATGGAGTCGATACTTGATTTGGATTGCACTTTTCAGACGCAGGCGACGAGAACTTTTTTGATAAACTTAGTGGAGATTTTTGGCGCACCCGCCAAAAATATAAAAGAGCTTGAAGATAAAAATGGAGTAATTGGCACATATTTCTCAATATAAAATTACCCGATAAAAAATGCGGGCAAAAGGAAAATTTTGCCCGCACTGCGTAAAATAATTTCAAGACGTGCGCTTTTACCTCATATTCAGGCAAAATTGCCAATCCATATTTTAATTTTCCTGCGAAGATATTTTTTCCACATCCATTCGCGCGAAAAAAAAATTCCGGTGGAGCGTTTTGAAAAGAATGCTCCGCCGGAATGCGGCATTATCCGCCGAAAATCGAATCCGCGCCGAGGGTGCCGTATATCGATTTCAAGTAATTGATGCCCTTTACCGTTTTCAATTTTGCCTGCAACTCGGCTATTTTTGCCGCCGTTGCCGCGTCCTTGTTTTCGGATGACGAAAGCCTGCGGATTGCGCTTTGCAGGAGATTAATCTCTATCTGCTGGCGGTTCATCAGCCGCTCTGCGTACCATTCAGATTTCAGAATGCTTTCACGCGTGAACATTTGGCGAAGCGACGGATCGTCGAGCGTCTTTCCCTCGTAGGAACCGTCGCGCATAATGTACAAAAGGGCTTTGAGAGGCGGGCACGCGCCCTCGATTGAGCCGTCTTCAAAGTACATCTCCGCCGCCCTGCGATGTGCGCCTACCATATTGTCCATGCCGTCGGCAAAGGCGTCCATGTCCTGCAATTCGGGCCGCAACATGTCGGCTGTGAATATCGAGGCGGGATTAGAGAAAATCCTGCCGAAATACCTTATGACAAAGTCTTCGGTAATTCGCCAGCCCAGCCGCGAAGCGAGAACTTTTTTGCCCCCGTATTCAAAGTCCTTGCAGCGTTCGAGCATTCCGGCTTTTATTAAGTTTTGCACGTCGAGCTCGTTTGGGCGCATTCTCGCCCATATTTCAGGTATCAGCAGGCTGATGTCGTGGTCCACGCGGTATTTTACGCCGATGTATCCCGCGCTGCTGAGCCAGCCGTCGTAGCGCGTCAGAGCAAACGAAACGAGAGCCGCGTTCAAGTCGGTCACGGCGCATAGGGCGTTGAACGGGCCTTTCGTCATTGCGCCTTCGAGCCCTGCGCCCACTGTGGAGGGAGATTTGCCGGTCATTGAGGCAATGTACTCCATGAAAAGCTCCGGAAGTTCGAGATAGTGCAGAGGTCCGTGTACTGCCAGAGCCCGTATGCCTTCGGAAGCCGGATTGTTGCGCCTTCCGGATATAACCGCATTTACTGGATGCGGGACATCTTTGCCGGGTGCAATGCCTCGCGCAAGGCGTGAGCCGATATCGCTTATATAGTATTTGCGGCGGTTTACGATGTCGTCGCGGTTTTGCAGGTAGCGGACATTCTTGCTCGGCTTGCCGTCTATCAAGCGCGGATTGGCGGACGAAACTACGTATTCCGGCTTTGTCTCTTCGAGAAAGTCGCTTAGATTTTTGCGCATTGGCGGCGTAAACCTGTCGAAGCGCAAGACGTCAGCCGCCATTTCCCCGACCTGCCGCCTATCGAGCGGCTCGTAGTTTGAGAAAAACATTCCCTTTTGCGACATATCCGCCTCCGCGCGCTTGTCGTAGCCGCGAACAATCGCTTCGTCGGGCCTTTGGAAAAGGCGGTATTCGCAGTTATTCGTAAATTTTACGGACGCCCCGCGCGAAGCAAGATTCTCGGGCAAATATTCAACGGCAGACTCCGGCACGACGACGGACGTCGTGATATCGTCCTCCATTTGAAGCTTTATCGAGGGTGCAAAGTCCTTGCGCAGGCTAAAAGTTCTCCACGAGCCGTCCTCGGTGAATCCTATGCGCAAATACGATGTAAGAACCGGAGCGTTCTTGTATTTTAGAGTATTCCCGCCTGTCCCGTTTATCGTGTCAACCGAGAATTTATCCTGCCAATTCTTTCCCCATTCGGGTCTGTAATGGCGCTTAACCGTCAGGACAAACTCCCTTATATAGAACGGAATCGACGAGAGCCATTTGTTGTATTCGTCGGAATATTCGTCCGAAGGAGTCAGAAGTTTGACGACCGACCCCATTGTGCGGCGCGAATCGAGTATCGGGCGGCTAAGCGGGCCTTTATTGTTGGGCGAATTCGGATCGCGGTAGCGGTTGCCGTAGTTTTTGTTTATAATTTCAGAAACAAATTCTATGTCGCGCTTAAAGTCGGCGATCATTGATGGGCCGTGGATAATTGCGTCGGAGATGTCTTTGGATATCTCGCTCTTTCCGCCTCCCGAGACTGTGGCTGGCTTATGGCAATATACGCCCTCCTCTGTCGTTCCCACGAGCCTCCAACGCCTGCTTTCGTGCGGCCGCGACATTTCAACTTTATACCCAGCGGGCGATATGTACGTCGTGTACGGGGTGAGCCTTATCGACTTTTCGACGCCGTCTTTTTGCCATGTCACGGTCTGTGTTTTGAGAGAATAGTACGCCTTTTCATCGACGTATATTATGTCTGGATAATTTTTGTCGCGCGCCCATCCGTCGGGGTGGACTTCTATCGTGTCCGCCAATATCTCAACGAGCCTCGCGAAGGAGCTCTTATTGTTCGGAGCGTATGAAGTTGAATAAAAATCCTCGCCGAGGTCGCGGCTTGAAAATGCGAGCGCCCCGCCGGAATGCTCCTCCTCGCACTGCCCGTACAAGTTGGCGGAATAGCTTATTTGTGTTTTTATCTCCTTTTTGGAGTACCCGAAATAGTTGTCTGCGATAAGGGTGACTATGACGCCCTCCGAGCCTCTCGCCGTAATTTTGAAAGACTTTCCGTCGTTGTATAGCTCGTCCGGGTCCTCCCAGCACATTCCGTCGCGCTTTTGGCGTTCGGTGGCCTCGGATATATTCGGCAGGCCAAGCTCCTTCTTTTTTAGCGATGTCAAGTGCGGGGCGAGAACTATACAGCCCGTGTGGCCCGTCCACGAGTCGAGGTACTCCGCGGCATCGTTCTTTTGAAGGAACGGATTTCCGGCATTGCCGAATATGCTTTCGACAAAGTCGAGATTGCACACGAGCGCGCCAGGCGCAAAGAAGCGTATCTCCATCGTTTTTTCGGACTCGCCGTTGGGTATTTTGGGGCAAACCGTCGGGCGCAGGTATATCGAGACCCAAGTTTTCGCCTTACGCTCCTGCGTGGAAGTGAACGGGAGCTCGAGCATTTCGTCGGGGGCGGAAAATGCGCGCGCCCACAAATTTTTAAAAACGCGCTTAGGCACGGATTTTTTATCGGCCGGAACAGGAAGCCCGCCTTCGGCGACGTGGAAGACGCCGGCAGTCGTGCGCCTATCGCTGCGCGGATTATTTAGTATGCCCTGCCTCACCCTGTACGACGAAACGAGCGGATTTTCATGTTTGTCGCTATCCGGGGGCAAAGAGAGGGTTCTCGCGGTTCCAAACCTGTCGAGGACAAAAGTCTTGTGCGGGAGCGACGGGAACGGTTCGCGGGGATCGCAAACGTCGCTGAGGTAGTTCTCGAGGTAATTCATTATTCTGGAATCCGGCGGGCAATAATACTCGGCAGACAGTTTGGAAAATTCCCTGTAATTTTCCAAAAGCGGCTTGGCGAGCTCGACAATCGGGTAGTCGTCCTCTTTTCCGAAAACGGGCAGCCCTGCGGCGGACAGCCTCATATTCACGTATTCAAACAAAGTCTCCCCGCCGACTTCGTTTGCGCCGGTTTGCGGATTTATTCCGAGTGCAGATTTATAATCCATAAAAGCTCCTATCCTATAAAAAGGGGGTGACGCGGACACCCATAAGCGGGCGGCGAGTTCTCCCATTGAATATAGAAAGCTAATCGTAGGATTTTTTCACGTTTTTTTTTCGGTTTTCGGGTGTTTTTTGATATTTTAAATGCGGAATAGTTGACAACTGCGGCAAGTTGGCAGAAAATTGCGGCATGAAAAAAATATCCGCCGCATGCTTGGGTTTCGCGTTCGCAATATGCTGCGCGTCTGCAAACGAAGTTTTTACCCCCGCCCCCGAAGACGTAAAAATACTTGGAACCGAGGGGGATCTCGCAAAAGTGCTAAAAAGGGATATTGGCTTTGGCGAGGGCGCGCTCTACCGCCCTTCAACAAACGAAGTTTTCTTTTCGGACCAACCCAAGAATATGATATACCGCTGGACCGAAAAAGACGGATTTTCGGTTTTTATGCGCCCGGCTGGCTATACGGGCGCCAAGGGCGAAATGGACAAGGCGATAGACTTCGGCCCCAACGCAATAGCCCTCGACAAAAATGAAAATCTCGTGTTCTGCCAGCAGGGCCACAGGCGCATAGCAAGGATAGACGAGAAGAGGTTTGAAGTGGAGGTTTTATCGGATTCGTACGACGGCAAAAAGCTGAACAATACAAACGACCTTTGCGTGCTAAAAGACGGCTCCATATTTTTTACCGACCCCGGTTTTTGGCACAAGCGCCGCGCGCCCGAAGCCAACGAGCTCGATTTTAGCGGCATCTACAAAATCACCCCAGACGGGAAAACCGTTTTGATAGACGGCTCGCTTCCCCAGCCCAACGGCATAGATTTTTCGCCGGACGAAAAATATATGTACATATCCCAAAGCGGCAACGGCGAGCAATGCTGGTTTGTTTACGAACTGGATGAAACAAAGACAAAAGTGCTTTCAAAAAAGATTTTCTGCTCCCTTAAAAAGTGGACCGGCAAAGTGCGCGGCGCGCCGGACGGAATGACTATCGGGAAAGACGGCTGGATTTACGCCACAGGCAACGGCGGAGTGCATATTTTCTCGCCCGACTTGAAACATAAAGGGCTTGTTAAAATAGAAAACCAAGTTGCAAACTGCTGTATAATAACGGACGGCGATAAAGAAAAATCGCTTTTCGTAGTAGGCCCCAAAGGTGCTTACATAATCGATATGCAGCGCTTAAAAAACCTCGCCGGGAACGCAAACTAATTCGCCCCTGCGAATGCGAATCCCACAGCAAATGATATATACCGACTTAAATACCGAAATAGACGTTGGCTCGAGCGGGCATTTGATTGAATTCGGCCCATTCAGGGCTTTGGTTGACTGCGGTCTGCATCCTAAATATATGGGGCTGTCCGCGCTACCGAACCTCTCGAAAGTTCCGCCGGAGACGCTCGACTTCATAGCTGTGACCCACACGCACCTCGACCACTGCGGAAGCCTGCCCGTGGTTGCCAGGCACCAGAGCTCGGCGCATATCCTCGTTGCGGACGAAAGCTACGAGCTTTTGTTTAGAATGCTCCGCAATTCGCGCACTGTAATGGCCAAGCAGAGGGAGGAATTCAATATAAAAGAGTATCCGCTCTTCGACTATTCCGCGATAGACGAACTGCGTTCGCGCGTTGCGCCAATGCCGTTTGCGCATACCCGCCGGTACGAAATAGACGGCAACCTTGCCGACATAACTTTCTATCCCGCCGGACATATACCGGGGGCGGCGAGCGTTATGTTTGAATACAAAAAGCAAAAAATACTTTTTAGCGGCGACATATCCTTTCACTCGACCGGCATATTAAAAGGGGCTGTCCCCCCGCAGGGCAAAGTGGACACCCTTGTGGTAGAGACTACGCGCGGCTCTTATTCGAGGCCCGCAGGCACGACATACGACAGCGAAGTCGAGCGGTTTGTAGTCTCGGTCTCCCGCGCACTTAGAGACGGCGGAAGCGTGCTTGTGCCCGCATTTGCGCTCGGCAGAATGCAGGAGATTCTTTATATAATTTACAAGGCAAAAAAGAGCGGGCGGATTTCGTCTGACACGCCGATATTCGCAGGCGGCCTCGGTCTCGACATTGCCGAGTATTTTATAAAGGGTGCAAAACGCTCCAACACGTTTTCCTTCTCGAAGCAGCATATGGAAGGCGTAAAACCTCTAAGGGGCGAGATAGTTGCCGGCAAGGACTTTGACATTAAGGGCATATACGTTCTCGGTAGCGGAATGATGGTAAAGAATACGCCAAGCTACCTTGCCGCAGCGGCTCTGATGGACAACCGTGCAAACGCGATATTTCTGGTCGGGTACGCCGACACCGACACGCCAGCATACAAGCTGCAACACTCCGCCCCCGGAGACTCGTTCGCATTCCGCGACTTATTTTACGTCGGTACAGTAAACTGCAAAGTTGACAAATTCGACCTAACTTCGCATGCCGACCGCGAGGAAATTCTGAGCTTTATACTTGAAAAGGATCCCCGCAATGTGGTTCTCACCCACGGCAGCTTGGAATCTAGGGAATGGTTTATGTATGAAATCCTCGACAGGTCGCCGAAGACGCGCGTAATAATTCCCGAGCCTTCGGAAACGCTTGAGTTATAATTTTTGGGCGCAAATTTTTTTGAGAAAACAGAAACTTGCAATTAAAGTCGGTCGGCTTTTAGTTATGCGGAATTTCTGTAATTTTAGGTAAAATATTATAGTTGCCCTTAAAAATTTCCCAAAATTTCGATGCGCATCAAAGTCCCGCGCGCCTAAAATTTTTCAAAAAAAGGGCACTTCGTTAAATTCGGCAATAATAAACAAAAAGCGCGCCGGAATTCTCCGCCGCACTCTGAGGTTTTTATTTTTGCGCTATCCAAAACGGCTTAACGCCTCCGGCCCCTGCCGCCACGCGTCCACTCTTAGGGTTCCTGGCTATCAAAGCCGATTAACGACGGCGTCCTTGCTGCCGCACGCCCACCCTCTTAGAGTTCTATGCTATTAAAGCTGCTTAACGACGGAGCCCCTGCCGCCGCGCGCGCAACGCAAACAAAAGCGCGACTGCTCCAAAGGCAAACGCGAACTCGGCGGGCTCAGGCACTTGCGAGAACGATACATCCATTCCCGTCGCGCCAAATACGGCCTTAAACGCAAAGTTGTCAGAAACGCCGCTTATTACCGTTCCCTCTATTCCGCTGCCTTCCTCGTATGTTATCAGATCCTCAAATGAGGATATTCCCATGTCCACAAGCTCTGCCATTTCCTGGGGATCAAAATTAAATTGCAGATTGATGTCGGCATTCTCTGCTTTGTCGAATTTTCCCGAGAATTGGATTTTATCGGCCTCGGCAGAGTCGGCATGGATATCAATTACAATCGTGCCTCCCGACCACATTCCGCTTTCAAAAGAGACGGTACCGATGTCGGGCGCATCTCCTGGGTCATTGGCCGCAGCGGCGCTGAAATATCCGCCCGATAGAGTTAGAGTTTTAAATGAAGTGTCGCCGTATAGGCTCAGCATTCCGTTTTTGACGGTAATGTTGTCTGCGACAGTATCATAAGAGCCTTTTTCAAGCCTAAGCGTCTGAACGGCATTGGAGGAGGCGGCATTCATTTCTATATTTAACTCAGAATCCGCAGAAATATTGGCGACGCGGTCGTTGTACTGCCCCTTGGAGATGCCTTTAAAAGAGGAATTTGTTGAATTGTTGAAGATAATGTTTTGAATGACAGTCGGTATCGCGCCTTCTACGCCATATGACGTTGCCCCGATTGTGATTTTACCGGTTCCGTCGATACCGTCGCAGGTGAAATTGTTGGTAAAAGTTCCCTCAACTTTCACTGAACGCGTCAGGTTCAGGACGGAATTTGCGTTCGCGAGTTTTACTTTACCCGTAACAAAAGTATCTTTTACATTAAGCGTTAATGCGGCGGTAGCCTGGCCGCTTCCACCGATTATTTCCAGGCCATTTTTTATAGTTAAAGTGCCAATTCTTGAATCGGTATTCATCTGCTTAAAGAAAGCAAGCCACGCCTTTTTATTGTTTGAGGCGTCAATCGTGAGCTTTCCTTCAATATTGAAGGAATTGCCGGCACCCACTATGCCCATCATATTTCCATTGCCTGAAGAAATATAATTAAAATCCCCGCCAATGGTAAAGCCGTCGTGAAAGTTTATATCTTGGGTATTCCCAAAGGATTGGGTACCGTCGAAAGTCAGGCTTTTTATGTTTACTCCGCCGGTATTTATGGTGCCAGATAGAGTCACACCCGAAATTACGACATCAGTATCTTCCGTAGGAGCTTTCCCTGCGGGAGTCCCGGATGAGTCCGACCACCAGTGGGAAGAAACATTCCAATATCCCGTCCCTTCGTAATACAAAGTGTCGGCATTTGCAGATGCAATGGCAAGAATTGGGGAAAGTAAAAAGAGCCTGTATGGAATTTTCATAGAGTAATAAGATATTTTTCATTAGATATTTTTATCGATTTTGATAGTTCGGCAAATAATTTTTGCATTTTATTTTTTTTAACAGTTAAATTTAAACTTAAAAGCTTACTATATTTTAGGTAATGTTTAGTGAAGAAATGCTGGTACGAACACAAAAAGGCTGAAATTTCAAACGGCGCGCGCGATAAAAAAACAGTGTGGACTAAACGCAAAAAAATTTTTGCAAATTTTGCGAGCTTCCCCAGTTATTTTTTCACATGCTTGACAGCAACCAACGCTTTATCTCCGCCCTCCTTTTTATCTAAGGAATCGACTAAAACTTTTTAGCGCATTTATTCCGCCAGCAATAAAATCTGGCTACAAACTCATTAAAACTTAAAAAACTATCTTAAAAGCCACTCGCAAACTTGTGCGAATATATGCCTGAGAGATATGAAAAGCGAGTTCCGCGCTACCGCCTAAAAAATAGCGCGGTAAAAATTAACGAGATAAAAAATTTTTGCCCGCTTTTTATTTTAGCCTGCCTTAGAACTTAGGCGATATTTTTCATCTTTTTTTTAAATTGCATAGGCGCCCCTAAAATCACTCGGAAATTTTATAAAAATTAAGTCAATGCCCAAAATTCAACAACCCATAATAGTAAACCAGAAGAAATCCAATTTTTTGGAATTGCAATCAACCGACAATCAGAAATAGCCATTTTGCGCGGCGATTATTCCTTCGCATTTTTTATAAAATGAATCCGCCGATTATCCAAAACATTTTCGACAAAAAAAGGACGCGGTTTAAAACCGCGCCCCTCCGTTTTTGCGCCAACGCGCACTATTTTTTGGCCTTGGCTTTTTCCGCGCTTTTTAGAGCCGCCTGCGCCGCGGCAAGCCTCGCTACTGGAACGCGCGGCGGCGAGCAGCTAACGTAGTTGAGCCCTACATCGTTAAAGAACGTTATTGAGTCGGGATCGCCGCCATGCTCTCCGCAAACGCCAAGCTTAATATCTTTCCTTGTGCTTCTGCCCTTCTCTACGCCAATGCGCACGAGCTGTCCGACGCCATCGACATCTATCGAAGCGAACGGATTTTTCGGGAGAATATCAAGCTCCTTGTACCTTCCGAGGAAACTGCCGGAGTCGTCGCGGCTCATTCCCAACCCGGTCTGTGTAAGGTCGTTCGTTCCGAACGAGAAGAATTGGGCGACTTCCGCGATTTCGTCAGCGGTCAGCGCGCCGCGGGGAACTTCTATCATGGTGCCGAGCATGTAGTCTATCTTGACTTTCTTCTGCTTCATCACCTCTTCCGCGACTTCGCGTATGTTCTGCGCCTGGAATTTCAATTCCTGCACAAAGCCCACGAGCGGAACCATAATCTCGACTTTTACCTTAACCGGCTTTTTGCCCTTCATCACATTTGCGGCTGCTTCAAATATTGCGCGCGCCTGCATTCTCGTGATTTCTGGGAAGCTATTGCCAAGCCTGCAACCGCGGTGGCCAAGCATCGGGTTCTGCTCTTCGAGTGCCTTGCAGCGCTCCGCGACAATTTCCGGGGAAACATTCATTTTTTCCGCAAGTTGCGCGCGCGCCGAGCTTTCGTGAGGCAGGAATTCGTGGAGCGGCGGGTCGAGGAGGCGCACAGTGACCGGCAGGCCGTCCATTGCCTTGAATATGCCTTCAAAGTCCTTGCGCTGGTACGGCAGAAGCTTGTCGAGAGCCTTCTGGCGCTCCGAAGGATCGGTAGCGAGAATCATCTGGCGAACGGCGTCAATTCTGTCGCCTTCTAAGAACATGTGCTCTGTACGGCAAAGGCCAATGCCCTCTGCCCCGAGCTCGACAGCCATTTTTGCCTGCGCGGGAGTATCCGCATTTGTGCGGACGCCGAGCTTGCGGTATTTGTCCGCCCATTTCATAACCGTGTCGAAGAGCTGGTAAGTGTAGCTCTTTGAGGGCTTCATTTTTCCGGACAGAACGCGGATTACTTCGCTTGGGGCAGTCTCGATTTCGCCGAGGAATATTTCGCCGGTAGTGCCGTCTATGGAGATGTAGTCGCCCTCCTTGACCACGGTGTTGCCGACGCTCATAATCCTCTTGGAGTAGTCCATAGAGATGTCGCTTGCAGCACAGATGCAGACTTTGCCCATTTGGCGCGCGACTAGAGCCGCGTGCGAGCTTACGCCGCCGCGGGATGTCAAAATGCCTTCGGCCGCAATCATTCCGCGCAAATCTTCGGGGGAAGTTTCCTCGCGGCAAAGGACGACTTTTTTGCCCTGGGCATTTAGGAGTTCGGCTGCGGAGGCAGTGAATACAACCTGACCGCTCGCCGCGCCGGGACCTGCCGGGAGGCCTTTTGCCAAGACTTTCGCCTTTTTAACAGCAGAGTCGTCAAATACGGGCACGAGGAGGCTCGAAATAGAGTCGGCGGGGATTTTAAGCAGCGCCGTTTTTTCCGACATGAACCCCTCTTTGTTCATTTCCACCGCGATGCGAACGGCCGACAATCCTGTGCGTTTTCCGTTGCGGGTTTGGAGCATGAAGAGTTTGTTTTCTTCGATTGTGAACTCGAAGTCCTGCATGTCCTTAAAATGCTTTTCGAGCTTTTTGCGGATTGCCAAAAGTTCTTTGTAGGCTTTCGGCATTTCCTTTTCGAGCATGGAAATCTTGTGCGGCGTGCGGACGCCCGCGACGACGTCTTCACCCTGCGCGTTTATAAGATATTCGCCGTAGAAAATGTTTTCGCCATTGGCGGGGTCGCGCGTAAAGGCAACACCTGTTGCGCTCGTTTCGCCTTTATTTCCAAAGACCATCGTCTGGACGTTTACAGCGGTTCCCCAGCTGGCGGGGATATTGTACTTTTGGCGGTAGATTATCGCCCTCTCGTTCATCCACGAATTAAAGACTGCGCCGATTGCGCCCCACAGCTGTTCATATACATCCTGAGGGAAGGCATTTCCCGTGCGGCTTTTAATGAGTGCCTTATAGCGCTTTACGAGTTCTTTAAGGTCGTCGACGGAGAGGTCGGTTTCCATTTTTGCGCCGACTTCGGCTTTTAGGACGCTCATGACTTCGTCAAACGGTTCGGATTCAGCCTCGTTGCGCGCCTGTACGCCCATTACCACATCGCCATACATTTGCACAAAGCGGCGGTAACAGTCCCACGCAAAGCGCGGATTGCCGGTTTTGGAGGCGAGGCCCTCTACTGTCTTGTCGTTCAAGCCGAGGTTGAGGATAGTATCCATCATGCCGGGCATTGATTCGCGGGCGCCTGAACGCACCGAGAAAAGCAAGGGATCGTTTTCGTCGCCAAAAATCTTGCCCATCTGTCTTTCGACCGAGGCGACTCCCGCCTTTACATCGGCCGCCAATGACGCCGGATATTTCTTACCGTTCTTGTAAAAATAGTCGCAGACTTCCGTTGTGATTGTGAATCCCGGAGGAACGGGGAGGCCTATGCGGGCCATTTCCGCGAGGTTTGCGCCCTTTCCGCCGAGAAGGTTTCTCATAGTCGCGTCGCCGTCGGTTTTGGCCCCGAACAGATATATGAATTTATTTTTTTTGGTTTTGGGAGCGGATTTAGCCGCAGCCTTCTTGGATGCCGTTTTATTAGCAACTTTTTTTGCCATATATTTTTCTTTTCTATGTATTGTTATTTTTAACATGCATGTTGAAACTGGGCGATGTCGACATGAATCGGTATGTAAAAAGCAGACATCCGAAACGGGCAAAAGTCGTATAAAAAGCAAGCGCCGAACAGTTTCCGGGCGTAAGCCCAATTGCCCCGATTTGGGAACCTATCCTAAGAGAGCGCCGATGCGAGATCATAGAAGATAACGGTAAACAAATCTTGCGCGATATTGTTGAACATTATTCAAAATTCGTCAAGATTTTACCTTTATTATTCGCTTTTTCAGCATCTGTTTATTGTTTAACAGTTAAATATTTTGGCTCACCAATCCATAATTTTTATTTTTTACGCCGAAATCCGCCCGCTTTGGTAAAATTTTTGAGAATCTGTCGAGGGAGAGTTCCGGTGTTTTTTTCCCCAATGTTTGGCAGTTTTCTGAAAGGTGGAAAAGCAATCCGCACTATCATCAAGTGGGCTGGCAAAAAACGCACAGCGCAAAAGAAGCGACAATTACGGCTTCGACAAATTTATATTTTACGCAAATTGCACCCCTCATAAAAATCAAGCCGCATATTTAATAAATGAAAAAAACGGGCCGCGCAAAGCGGCCCGCATATTCGTTTAAAGAAGGATTAAGAGATATTACTGCTTTTCAACCCTGCGCAACATTTCCCTCGTCCAAAGCCTGTTTGGATTAAGCCTGTCGGACTCCTCAAAATGGGCTTTTGCCTCAGCCTTTTTGCCGAGTCCGAGTTCTCCAAGCCCCATGGTATAGTATGCGCGGGAATTTATTAGTGCAATGCTTTCGCCGGTTGTACCCTCCGCTCCGTAGAAGTTGACATGGCTTGAAACAATCCCTTTCTTGCCGCTGTCCACCAGAGATTCAAAGAGTCCATTTGCCTCTTTCTCCCTGCCAATCTTGGCGAGCGCCAACCCCTTCCAATAGCGGTAGTTTGTCTTTTTCACATTCACTTCCGCAGCCTTGCGGTAATATTCCTCAGCTTTCGCCTTCTCCCCCGCCCTTTCGCAAACTTGGGCGAGCATGCAGTAAATCTGGGCGTCGCGCGGGGTGCGCGTATCATACAAAAATACCTGATGGTTTTCCGGGTATTTGAAGGCTTCGAGCATAATTTTTTCGGCGGCGGGGAAATCGCCGGCGTCCGCCTTCGCCCACCCCGCCGTAAGCAGGGCATCGACATATACATCGTGGAAATTTCCGACGCCTTCGCGGGTCGGGAAATAGCAGTCGCGCAACAATCCCAAGACATAGTCGAAATCCCCCATATATGTTCCCGTGACGACTTCCATCGCAAGCGGATAGTACCGCTTTTCGGCAATTGCATGGTTGCTTTTCAGAAGCTCATAGCGCTTTGCGATATCCTCTCCGGCGGCTTCAAATACTTGGTCGCCCTCTTCGAGGAATATCGGCTGCTTTTCCAAATCTATCGCCTTGTGGTAATATTGCGCGGCTTTTTTATAATCCCTAAAATGCTTCCAATACGCCCATCCCATATTGCGCCAAGCCATCGCAAAATTCGGGTTTAGTTTTAGGGATTTCTCCCATTCGGCGACGGCTTTTTCGGGAATTTTGTCGTAGTTTAGATTGCCGAGATAATAATGTATTTTCCAGTTGTCCGGAAGGTATTGCGACATCTTTTCGAGCACGCGCGCGGTCTCGAGCCTAAACACGTTTGCGAACGGGCACTCCAAAGCCTCCTTAAAATATTTTTCGGCTTTCTGCTTGTCCCCCGCCTTGTCGGCAAAGAATCCGAGCCACATTTTCACAGTTGCGTAGGCGGTTTTGCCATTTGCGTATTCGAGGAGCTCGACTGCGTCGGCGTCGAAACCGTTGTGCATGTATTTAATAGCGAGCTCAAGGTACGATTCAGGGTCGTCGCGCATGAGCTTTTCAAATTCCTTCCCGCCCGACAACAGCTGTTTTTCGCGGGCGGCGTATGCGTTTACTGGATCAAATGCGAGCACTTTTTCCGCACATTCGAGCGCGCCCTTTTTATCGCCCTTCGCGCGCAATACGGAGGTCTTTAGGTTCGCAGCCTCGATGTTGCGCCCGTTGTACGCCAGAGCCTCCTCGACGCGCTCCAATGCGGAATCGAAATCCCCTTTCATTGAATACATCTGGGCAAGCTGGGTATTGGCGGCGGAATTGAACGGATAATTCCAAAGCGCCCGGTAGAACATCTCTTCGGCACCTTCCATTTTGCCCTGCGCGCGCAAGACAAGCCCGAGATTGTAAATTGCCTCGCAATCCATTGGGCGCGTATAGTCCTTTACAAGGCGCTTTATTGCAGTTCTAAGATGTTTTTCGGCGCCTTCCAAATCGCCTCTCTGGCGAAGGATAATCCCCATCTGGGTGTTTGCGCGCGTATCGCCGGGATCGCGCCGGAGAACCTCTTCAAAGTAATCGACCGGATTTACAAACGGATTGTGGAATTGCAGATTCCTTAGCCCCACAAGATAGCATTCCTCCGTATTTTTTATTTCGCGCGGGGGCAACGGCGGCTTCACTATTTCGGGAAGCGGCTTGTTCGGATCCTTTGCGACAGCCGCATACGAAAGCAGCGTCTTGCCGGAGGAGTCCGAGAGTGTCATTCTTATATTTTCCTCTTTAACTCCCTTTGCCTCGACGCTCTCCGCATACGGAGAATCGGGGGACACGTCAATTCTGCGCGAGAACAATTCCTTGTTGCCGTCGCATACGGTGACAGTAAGGTTTTCGAGCTTTTGGGTCGAGTTTACCGACACAAAGAGTTTGCTGCCATCGGTTTCAACATTCATTGCGGCGATTTTCGAGGCCTGCTTCGCCCCCTTCATGCCGCGTATTCCATAATAATATTGTGTAAAGGTTTTTACTTCGTAGGGATATATCCAGTTATAGTCGGGCTGGTTGTCGGAATAGGCGCCCATCATGAGCTCTACATAGTGCCCGGCGGAGTCGGTAAGTATTTTAGTAGGCCAGCCTGAATTGGGGCCCCAAAGCCAGAACTTTCCGCCGGAGGATATGTGCCTGTTTGCAACCATCATGGTGCCCGCGTCTTTGCCGTGGTCGTAGCCTCCGATAAAATCCTCCTTGCGGTCGAAGGCGAATATTGAGTTTGCTACCGGGTGGTTTTTCCACCAAGAGGCGTCTATATTGTTTTTGTATTCTTCGGTTCCGTTGTAGGGCTCGCGCGTTATCGGCCAGCGGCAGAAGCTCGACTTGCAATGGAAAGTTCCGAATTCGGTATTTTGGGGGAAAATTATTTGGTAGTCGTCGTTGCAGTGCGTGGAGGCGTTGGCCCAGAATAGAATGGAGTTCGAGTTTTTCGTGGTGTTGGCGAGCCTTCCGTCAATTTGCATGTAGGACTTCCCGGGGAAAAGCGTCACCCCTATCGCCCACGACATTCTGTGCCGCCACTCTGTTTCGCCGACCCATATCGTTTTGCTGCCGTCCTTATTTTCCGTTATCTTATAGTCAACGGGACTGTGCGACGTCACCCTGTGGTGGTGGAAGACGTTCCACTCCACTCCGCCGGAAATCCACGCTCCGTTCATTCCGACATTTGCGGGCTTTATTACGTCCTGGTGGTAGAATATATCGTACCCGTTAGTTTTGTCGATTGCGTAGAAGAGCCTGCCGCCGATTTCCGGCAATACGCATACTTTTACATATTCATTTTCAAGAAACAGCGCTTTGTAGGTTACATTTTTGCGCGTGCGCGTCATATTGTCGTTTAGCGGATACGGATAGACGGAGCGCCGCGCCCGCTGGTACGACCAGTCGCAGTCGAATATCGGCGCGGCCTCGGGGGCGTCGAGTACATAGGTTGGGATTTCCACGTTTTCCTCCCACGCTTTTACGGTAGATTCAGCGGCGCTGGAAACCTGAAGCGCCGCGACCGCCAAAAGCGATCCAATATATGCTATTATTTTTTTCATTTTTCAGTAGTTGGCATTAGATGTTAATGCGCACGCGCGCAATTTGGCATGCCTGCAAAAAAAGCAATGCAAAAACGTTAAAAAAATTTTACGCATGCGGGGGCAAAAAGTCAAATTTCATTTTAGACATCGTTTCAAAATTTGACATAATAAAAAATTTCGGGCTACCCGCCTATTTTTGCTATTTTCATAGCGTTGCAAAACGCCTTACTCCCATTTTGAAAAATTTTTTCTTTTTGTATCTTTATGCGAAGGCAGCGCAAAATAAAACTTTTAGCGGCGCCGGCGCACGCGTGTGAAAAAGAGTTTTTCTATGTAAAATTTGCAACGCCCAAACAACAATAAAACTAAAATATGTCGGCTTTTATCCCATGCATAAAAGCTCAAAATTCCGCACACTTGCTAAAATAACGATAAACAAAAATAAGCAGGCGGCTAAATCGCGCGCATTTTGCGCCTATACTGACTCCGCCAATATCCCTTCCGCAAAGTAAGAATAAAAAATTTTGCAGTCAGCTCAAAGGTTTACGGTCAGCTCAAAGGAAAGCTTTCCCTCATTTTTCCAGGATAAATTCCGTAATATGCAAAAAAAGCTTTGGAGAATGACGATGCGTTTGCGTACCCTACAATTTTGGCGGCTTCCGCGTTTGTGCAATTTTTAGACCTTAAAATATCCGCGGCAAGCGCCATGCGAGCGTCGAGGACATATTTTGAGAAAGTTCTGGCAAAAATTTTTTCAAAATGTTTGTCGAATGTACGAGCTGACATTTTTAGGGAATTTGCAATTTCCAATATCCGCCAAGCGCGCCCGGGCTCTTTATTCACTTTGGCTGCAATTTTTTCAATATCGGATACATCCGCGCGCACATGCGGAAATTCGCGTAAAACCAATGCTGCAATGCACCCCGCTATTGGACCGAGAATTGCGGGCGAACAAGTCGCCGAGTACGCCTCCGCACGATATGCCTCCATAAGCGCAAAAATCTCCCCCGCCGAATCAAATTTCTTAATAAAAACTTCGCGGCCAAAAACTTTCTCCCAGCGCGGGATTTTCAGCATATGCGCCCAATAGAGCTCCGCCCCGCCGCTTTCTACAAAGTTATCGCAAAGCCTTTTTGGCGGTATTATCAGGGCTTCGGAAGGATTCAACTTTACCGTCTTCCCAGAAAATTTTGCGACCAAAACCCCGCTTTTAACCAAGAGAAAATCATAAAAAGATTCGTTGACGCGCGAATGGTAATAGCCGTCGGCATGGCGCGCGTATCCGACAATATCCACCCCCAATTTTCTCCACGGATTAAACCGGGAATATTTTGGCATTGAAAGCGAAGATCCAAGCCTACCCCAGCCGGACTCAGGCTTTACAGCCGCCCTTTGCTTATAAATAAAATACTCGACCTTGCTGCCGTTCGTCCAAAGGCGCAGATTGTTGTCGCTGTAAACTTCCCATTCGTATTTTTGCGGCACAATGATATTTTTGCCTTTTATTTTGGAAGAATCCATGGGCTTTTTATTGAATTGCTTGCTTGTTTTTCCCATCGTTTAGCGGCGTTTTCCCATATATTTATTGGCAATAAAATAAGCTGTCCAGAAGAATCCGACACTTCCATTTTATAATATATTAAAATCCTTAAACCCCAAAACGTGAAAATCTTACTTGCGCGCCACATATAAATCTGCCGGGAAAAATTTATCTTTCACTCCCCTTAAGGCAGAAGACATACACATAAAAAAATTTACACAATTTTTATCCGCAAATCGCCCCCCTCCGAAAAAGAATTTTTAGATAAAAAAACCGCGCTTTCGCAGTGCAAAAGCGCGGGATTTATTGAGAGCCCATTGTCAATTTTGCTTTTCAAAGCCCCTATTTCAGGACTTCGCCAAACAGAATATGCAGCGGCTCTCCGCTTTTTAAAGCCCCTATTTCGTGGCTTCGTCGAGCAGATCTCCGAGGGAAGTCAAGTCTTGGTCCTTGCGGATCTTTTCGAACGCAGCTACCTCTTCGGCGAGCTTTTCGGCGTCGTATTGGGCGGCCTTTATCGAGAGGCCTATGCGGCGCTCGTCGCGGTCGATTTTTACGACGCGAGCCTTGACTTCGTCGCCAACCTTGAGGTGGTTCTTAATCTTTTCAACATGGTCTTCGCTGATCTGGCTGATGTGCACCAAACCGTCGATATCGTTTTGCAGTTCGATGAACGCGCCGTAGTTGGTGATCTTGCTGACCTTGCCCGTGACCAAATCGCCGACCTTGAAGAGGGAGTCGATTTCTTCCCAGGGGTCCACAGTCAGCTGCTTCATGCCGAGAGATATGCGCTGGTTTTCGGGATCGACGAGCAGGACGATTGCGTCGACTTCGTCGCCCTTTTTGAGGACTTCCGAAGGATGGTTTATCTTGCGTGTCCAGCTCATGTCGGAAACGTGGACCATACCGTCGATGCCTTCTTCGAGCTCTACGAATGCGCCGTAGGTTGTCAAATTGCGAACCTTGCCGCGAACATGGGCGCCGACCGGATAGTTGTGGACAGCCATTTCCCAGGGATTTTCTTCGAGTTGGCGGAGTCCGAGGGATATTTTCTGTTCCTCCTTGTTGATGTTGAGAACAACAGCTTCGACTTCGTCGCCGACTTTGAGGACTTCCGAGGGCTTTGTGATGCGCTTTGTCCAGGAGAATTCCGTGATGTGGACGAGGCCTTCAACGCCTTCTTCAAGCTCGATAAACGCGCCGTAGTTGACGAGGTTTACGACCTTGCCGCGCACGTGCGCGCCGACCGGATACTTGCGCTCGATATTTTCCCATGGGTTGGAAGTGGTCTGTTTGAGGCCGAGGGAAACGCGTTCGCGTTCGGTATCGACTTCTATAATCATTACGGAAATTTCTTCGCCGACCTTCAACATTTCGCTCGGGTGGGAGATTCTGCCCCAGCTCATGTCGGTGATATGCAACAGGCCGTCGAGGCCGTCGAGGTCGATAAACGCTCCGTAATCGGTGATATTCTTGACGACGCCCCTGCGGATGTCGCCGGGCTTGACTTCCGCGAGGAGTGCGCGGCGCTTTTCGGCGCGCTGTTCTTCGATGAGCTCGCGGCGGGAAACGACGATATTTTTGCGTTCCGCGTTAATTTTTACCACCTTGAAATCGTATGTTTGCCCAACGTATTGGTCGAGGTTCTTCGGGGGCTGGACGTCTATCTGCGAAGCGGGCAGGAAGGAGTCCACGCCTATGCTTACGATGAGGCCTCCCTTTACTTTGCTCTTTACGCGGCCGGAGAGAATTGCGCCTTCCTTGCAGTTGGCGAGAATTTCTTCCCAATTTTTCTTTTGCTGCGCTTTATCGTAAGAGATTACGGGGTTGCCCTCGCGGTCTTCAAGCTTTTCAAGCAGTACTTCTATTTCTTGTCCGATTTGTATGTCGTTGATATCCGGAAATTCGTTTATCGGAACGACACCTTCGGATTTTCCGCCTATGTCAACTACTACTTCGTTTTGGCGGATTTCGATTATTTTGCCCTTTATTATAGAGCCTTGTTTGAGTTCGGCAAAGCTGCTGTTAGCCAGCAGTTCTTCCATTACGTTGTTCATTTATGTCCTTGTGGATATTGCCGTCTCCGCAAGCGGAAACGGGTTGATTGTTTATGGTTATGCCTGCGCAAAATATGCGCAATGCGTTCATTAAAGGTTAAATAATTTCAGATTGCCCAGCACCTTGCAAGAGTTTTTTGCCGTATTTTACCAAAATATTCCCGACTTTTTACCGCACTTTTAACAAATTCTGACGATTTTCATTCACTCATAAAAATAAAAAATATAAAATTCCGCGATAAACGCTCCAAAAAAACATAAAAAACCCGCATGCGGCGGAAAGCGCACGGGGAGAGATTCAGCTTGCGCGGAGAAAGACGAAGTCTGCTCGGAAAGACGAAGCTTGGCGAAGAATGGCAAAACTCGCGCGCGGAAGGGCAAAATCACGCGCGGAAGGGCAAAGTCTGCTCGGGAAATACGAAGCTCGCGCGGCAGGCAAAGCTCCACCCTTTGAGTTTCTGCCACTTTTGAGCACCTGCCCCCTTGGGTTCCTACTACCCCCTGGTTCACCGCTCCTTGGATTTCTGCACCCCTTGCTTCTCTTTTCCTTGACTTCTTCCACCCCTTGAATTCCTGCCACCTATTGGTTCTCCATTCCTTTACTCCTGCCTATTGGGTTTCTGACTACCCTTTTTTTGATTCGCGGCATTGCCGCTTTTAAAGCCCTTTGCGCCTCTTTTCAATTTTCCTCCGCGCCCGCCCCCTTTCCACCCTGCCCTCTGCCACAAGAAAAAGCCAAAAACTTTCATTCACTGCCCTTGTAAAATAGAAAAATTTTAAGCTTCAAATGCGCCGGGAAAAGTCCATACTCCGCTTTTAATTATGATACCCGATATTCTGGCAGAAAGATACGCTTCAAAAGAAATAAAACAAATTTGGAGCGCCGAAGGAAAAATACTTCTCGAACGCGACCTGTGGATTGCGGTCATGAAAGCCCAAAAGGAGCTCGGCCTCGACATTCCCCAAGAGGCCATTGACGCCTACGAGCGAGTAAAAAACAACATCAGAATCGACGAGATTAACAAGCGCGAAAAAATCACCCGCCACGACGTCAAGGCGCGCATCGATGAATTTTGCAGCCTCGCCGGTTTTGAGCACATCCACAAGGGCATGACGAGCCGCGACCTCACCGAGTGCGTCGAACAGCTCCAATGCTACAAGTCGCTCGAAGTAATAAGGACGAAGGCAGTCGCCGCTCTTTCCCTGCTCTCTAAAAAGGCGTTTGCGTACAAGGGCGAGATAATCGCCGCGCGCACGCACAATGTCATCGCCCAGCTCACCACTTTCGGGAAGCGCCTCGCGGAATTCGGGGAAGACTTTTTAAGGGCGGTTGAAAACGTGCAGTCGCTAATAGATTCATACCCTGTAAGGGGAATAAAAGGCGCGGTAGGCACACAGCTCGACCAGCTCACACTCTTTGACGGGAATGCCGACAAAGCCGTACTCTTGGACGAAAAAATCAGGAAATTTCTCGGCATAGGGCGCGCATTTGGCGCCACGGGGCAAGTATATCCGCGCACGCTCGACTACGAAGTCGCAAGCCGCCTATACCAGCTCGCCTCGGGGCCGTCGTCGTTCGCAAAAACGCTGCGCATAATGGCAGGCGCGGAACTTGCGAGCGAAGGCTTTGCAAAGGGGCAGACGGGCTCGTCCGCAATGCCGCACAAAATGAACTCTCGAAGCTGCGAACGCATAAACGGCTTCCACGTAATACTGCGCGGATTCGCCGAAATGGCGGCGGGGCTCGCGGGCGACCAATGGAACGAAGGCGACGTCTCTTGCTCAGTCGTAAGGCGCGTAATGCTGCCGGGAATGTTTTTTGCAATCGACGGACTGCTTGAAACTTTCATTACCGTCCTAAACCAAATGAAAGTGAACTCGGCCGTAATAGCCGCCGAGTGCCGCAAATACATGCCTTTCCTTTTGACGACCACCGTCATGATGAACGCAGTCAAAAAGGGAATGGGGCGCGAGGACGCGCACGAAGTTATAAAAGAGCACGCTGTTGCGACCGCCAACGATATGCGCGCCGGGAAAATATCCGAAAACGACCTTCTCGCCCGCCTTGCCGCCGACCCGAGAATGCCGCTCGACGCCGCCGAGCTTGAAAAAATCCGCCAAGAGGGTTCCGCCGCAACCGGCCTCGCCGAAGCCCAGACGGAGGATTTTTGCAGGAGGGCCGACAAGTGGGCCGAGCGCTTCCCGGAAGCCGTCGGATACTGCCCGGAATCCATTCTATAAAAACGCTTTCCGAACGGATATAAAGCGGCGTATCCCCAAAATTTTTTTAGGAGTAACCGCCTTCCGGGAAAGCGGTTTAAATTCAATAAAAATATTCAAGGGCTTAAAAATCCCTTAACATGCAAAACATTTTCACAGTAAAAAAAGTCTCGGATAAATCAAAAGCTAGGCTATGCGAATTGCGCACGGCGCACGGAGCCGTCCAAACGCCGGTATTTATGCCGGTGGGGACGCAAGCGACGGTCAAGTCGCTCACTCCGCAGCAGGTGGAGGAGACGGGGGCGCAAATAATACTCGCAAACACCTACCACTTGAACATTAGGCCGACGTCGGAACTAATAGCGCGTTTTGGAGGTCTGCATTCATTCATGGAGTGGAACAAGCCAATACTCACCGACAGCGGCGGATTCCAAGCGTTCAGCTTATCGAGCCTGCGCAAAATCTCCGAGGACGGCATATCGTTCGCCTCGCACCTCGACGGCGCAAAGCTTTTTATATCGCCGGAATCGTGCATGGGAATACAAAAAAATTTGGGCTCCGACATCTGCATGGTGCTCGACGAGTGCATTCCCTACCCCTGCGAAAAACAAAAAGTCATAAAATCGGTCGAGCGTACGTTACGATGGGCAAAGAGGTGCAAGGACGAATATTTGCGCCTCGGGCTCCCGCAAAGAGGAATTTTGTCGTTTGGCATAGTTCAAGGCGGCTGCTACGACGACATCAGGAAGCGCTGCGCCGAAAGCTTGGCGGAGCTCGACTTTCCCGGATATGCGATTGGCGGAGTGAGCGTCGGCGAGCCAGAGCCGCAAATGCTCGAGCAAGTGGAGGCTTCCGCCTCCGGACTTCCGTTTGACAAGCCCAGATACGTAATGGGAGTCGGCACTCCGCCGCAACTTTTAAAAATGATAGCCCTCGGCGCCGACATGTTCGACTGCGTAATGCCCACGCGCCTTGCGCGCCACGCCGTTGCCTTCACTCCCGACGGCCCCATAAACCTCAAAAACGCAAAATTTGCCGAAGACTCTTCCCCTCTCGACAATGAAACCGGCGGATATTCCTCAAAATTCTCGCGGGCATATATTAGGCATTTGGTGAAGGCCAATGAAATGCTTGCATGCACGCTGATTTCCATGCACAATATACGCTTCTTCCAAAATCTTATGCAAAAGGCGCGCGAAGCCATAGAGTGCGGCAACTACGAACAGTGGAGCGCCGAAACAATCGCGCGCTACGAATCTTCCGAAAACGATAAATGAAAATAACCCTCCTAAAATATTTTGACCGCCCCGCCCTCGTCGGCATGGATTTCAACCTGTCGTACGCCGACCTATTCGAGCGCGCCAAGCGCGCCGAGGAAATTTTCAAAAAAAATCCCCCTGAAAGGGTTGCGATTTTTGCGGAAAATTCCCCCGAATGGGTGTTTGCGCTCTACGGGGCATGGAGGGTCGGGGCGGCGGTAATACCGATTGACGCAAAGTCGTCCGCCGCCGAAACGGCTTTTATATTGTCCGACGCCTCCCCACAAATTCTCTGCTGCGACCGCGCGAATTACCAGACCGCCTTGGAGGCTGCAAGCGGGCTTGCGAATAAGCCGGAAATACTTGTCTTGGAGGATATATTTTTAGAGGCGAATTTGGGAAATAAAATATCCAATCCCGAAGAATGGGGAGTTGCGCGCGAAGACACCGACATGGCGTTTATAGTGTACACATCCGGAACGACCGGGAACCCGAAGGGAGTGGTGCTTACCTTTGCGAATATGTACGCCAACATGAAGGCGGTAGCGGAGGCAAAATACTATTTCGACGGAATAAGAGTGCTGATAATGCTGCCATTCCACCATATTCTGCCGCTTATGGGGACTCTCGTAATGCCGTTGCACGTCGGTGGGAAACTGGTTTTCCCAAAATCGATATCGCCCGCCGACATTGCGGGAGTGCTGCAAAAATATCCAGTTGACATGATAATAAGCGTACCGAGGTTCTACGAGCTGCTGCACTCCAACATAATGTCCAAGATAAACCATTCGGCTGTGTTGAGAGGGTTGTTTTCGCTGGCGAAGGCCGCAAACAGCCGCAAGTTTTCCGAAAAACTTTTTTCGGCAATACATAAAAAATTTGGCGGAGAGGTAAAATTTTGGATATCCGGCGGAGCGGCGCTCGACCGCAAAGTTTGGGCTGATCTCGACACGCTCGGATTCGGCGTGCGCGAGGGCTACGGAATGACCGAATGCGCCCCGATTATCGCATTTCCAAGAATCGGGAGGATAAAAATCGGCTCGCCCGGCGAAGCGCTTCCCGGAGTTGAAATCAGGATAGTAGAGGGGGAAGTCGCCGTAAAGGGCGGCAACGTAACACCTGGATACTACAACCGCCCGGAGGAAACTCGCGAGGCAATCCGCAACGGCTGGCTGTTTACGGGAGACCTCGGATATGTCGATGAAGACGGATTTTTATTCATTACCGGCAGGCGCAAAGAAATAATAGTTTTGCCGAATGGCAAAAATATAAATCCCGCAGAGATGGAGGCGCAGATTGCGGCGCAATCTCCAGAAATTCTCGAAGTGGGAGTTCTGATGTACGAAAACATTTTGCAGGCAATAATACGTGTAAAGCCTGAGTTTATAGAGAAGTCAGGAGGAATCGAGGCCGCCGAAACTATTATAAGGGACACCGCAGTCCTCCCCTACAACCGCTCTGCTGCCACTTATAAGAGGATTATAAGAATTGCGCTTGCGACGGAAGATTTGCCCCGAACGCGCGTGGGCAAGCTTAAGCGCTACCACCTTGCGGCGTATCTCGAAAACATATCGCGCCGCAAGGCGGAGCCGCCCAAGCCTGAACCAAACTCAAAGACGTACGCCGAATTAAAAGAGATGCTTTCTGGTCAAATTTCTATGCCAGTGTCGGCGGATTCCCATATGGAGATGGATCTTGGGCTCGACTCGCTCGGCAAGATTTCAATCCAATGCTATGTAAAGGAAAACTGCGGTGTTGACGTCACTGAGAGGGATTTTGAGAAGTATCCCACACTCAGGCAATTTGCAGAATATGTGGAAAAGAACCGCAATTCGTCCTTTGAGCCGCAGCTAAAAAACATAACTTGGGCAAACATAATCAACGCCCTTCCCCGCCCCAAGCTTCAAAAGCCCCACTTTTTCCATTTTGCGACAATTTCGTTTTTTAGGACTTTGATGAAATTGTTTTACAGGGTTAGATACTCTGGGCTCGAAAACATAGAAAGCGGCGAGCCGCTTATAATAGCACCAAACCACCAAAGCTATCTCGACGGGGCATTCGCCGTAGCGCCGTTTACAAAGACTCAAATATACAAGACCTACTTTTTTGCAAAATTGAGAAAAATACTAAAAGGCGGCTTCCTAAGAACTTTCGCCGAGAGGAGCAATGTCGTGATAATGGATATCAACGACAATGTGAGCGAATCTATAAGAAAACTCGCCGAAGCGCTTAGGCAGGGCGACAGAGTTGTCATATTCCCCGAAGGAACCCGGACTAAGGATGGCAGCGTTTCAGAATTTAGAAGCACTTTTGCAATTTTGGCAAAAGAAATGAACGTAAAAGTAGTCCCCGTTGCCATACGCGGCGCGTATGAGGCGCTGAAGCCGGGTGCGACATTCCCTAAATTCGGCTCCGATATCTTCGTGCATTATTTGAAGCCGATGAGCATCCGCGAGGGCGAAACATACGAAAAATTCTGCAAAAGAGTCCGCGAATGCGTCGAGAGGGAATGGGAAACTATGAAGCCTCTCATCGGCGCAAAAATGGGATAGCCGAGAAAATCCACCTTGGCACTGCACTCTTTTATTTTGCAAATATGGGTTTATATTAGACTGAAAACGGTCTAATAAAAATCTGTATATGCTCTTATTTTTCTGAATGTAGATATACATTCTCCTGAGATTAGTTCTTTTTACAGCCGCAACTTTGGGCGCGTATCGGGGATTGGATATATTGCAGAATTTTCGGAAATGCGCATAGACCGAGCCCAGAATTGATTTACTTAGGCAAAAGGGTCAAATTGTTTTCCATTCACCCACCCCGCAAATGCAAAACGTCATACGGCTTGCAAAACGCAATTTTATATTTTCAGAAATTTTAGAAACAGCCCCAAAAAACTTAAAAAGATCAAACCGCAAAAAAATTTCCGCAAAAGAACTTTCAAAAAGCTTCGCGGTGATATTAAAAAATTGCGGAGGAAGAAAACCCCAATTAGCTAAGCGGGAACGCAAACCTCGCAGGCGTTCTTTTTTTATTAAACGTAAACCTCGCGGGCGTTCTTTTTTTATTATAAGCCAATCCCGCTCCACCGCCCGAAAACCGGGTAAAATCTTCCGCCGGCCCTGCGCCTTGGTTAAGCAAAAATAGAATCAGTAATGGCGGACTCTGTAAAATCTCGGCCGTTCCCTTCTCTGTGCGTATCGGCTGTCTTCCCCGAAATTTTCAGGCGCGTTTGAGCTAAAAGCTTCATTGTTTGCGCGCGGCGGAATGCCGCTAAATTTTGCGGCTTTTTCAACGACTTCTTTTGGCAGATTTTCACTGGCAATAGGCGGCCAATAATTTGTCACCCCGAAAATAAACAGCTCGCCGCGGACTGCGAGTTTTTTGATTTTGGGGTCGTACCACACCTCGCATTTGTATTTTTTGCCGGTGTCCGGATCTACTACAGTCCCCACATATCTTCCGTTATTCGAGAGTTTGAGGCCAGTTATAAAATCCAAACCGCAAATAAACGGCTGGGATTTTATGCCTTTCGCCCTTTCTTTCGGAGACAGAAAAGTTTCAGCAACGCTCCCGAAATCGTCGTATATCAGAACCATTCTCGCGGTGAAAACCCCGCCGCTTTCGTAAAAATACGCAACACTTTCCGGATTGTTCGTTTTTGAATCCGGAATGACCCAAAAACCTGCGATTCCGCCGGCGCAGACGCGAATCGAAAGCGCGGATAGTATCGCCAGCAAATAAAAGAATCTTTTCATGGTTTATGAAAAAATATCCGCGAATTTTAGAAAAATCAAGGCGTAATAGCAGTTTAAACTATTTTGAGGTTTCAAAGACATATACTTTTTTGGGAAAAACCGCAAAAAAACGCAAACGGAGTTCGTCTTCATTTGCGCGGATAGGGCAAAAATAAGGCGGCATTTTTGCGCCGTCTAAAAAAATAGGCTGTTTTTTATTGATTTTCCGAAACGAATGGTATTTGTTTTACCAGATATATGCGTAAAAGTGTACGCGTGTAGCTTAATTTAATACAGCGGAAACCGTAAAGACTGAAAATATTATTACAATCATAGAAAGGAAACATTGTGGCAAACTTAAAGAAGAAAAGACGCCTCAAGATGAACAAGCATAAGCGCTCAAAGCGTTCAAAGGCAAACCGCCATAAGAAGCGCACGTGGGACTGCTAAGGTTTCCGGCATAGGCAGAAGGCGGAACTGCTCTTAAATTGACGGCGGAACCGCTCTCCGGCTGACAAGCTTTACAATGCAGACGCAGAGTGAAGGCTATCCTCAATGAAGGCAAGTAATCGACATTCCTTCGGTTGCCAAAACTTTTAAATGAGGCAGAACGCGGAAACACGCAGCCTAATCAAGGCAATAAACCGTTTACCGTTATAATGCGCGCAAAACGGTTTTAAATGCGGAAATCAGAGCAAAGAGTTCCATCGTAAAGATTCGACACAGGTTTTTTATTTAATACGCCCGATTGCCGTCTTTACAGACATTTTTAACAACCGCTTTTGCGGTTGTTTTTTTTATCTACCCATAAAAGTTCACACTGCGGCGCCTGCGGGGAACGATAGAAAAACTGCGCACCTGCACGATAAACGCATAGTTGACAACCTCAAAAGCATTCGTATATTGCAGTTAGTTTGACCTGCCTTCATTTTGGTATTTCCCTTTTCATTTAAAGCGCATTGAAGGTACCAAGAAAACTCGCATTCTCGCAAAAAAATTGGGCAAGTTTCAGACTACTTTATTTATATAATTCCAAGCTGTTTCAGCGAATCTTATAAAAAAACTATGATTACAGTAAGTTCATACTCCGCCGCAATAATAATGTGTTTCATTACAATGCTCTGCTGGGGCTCATGGGCAAATACCCAAAAAATGGTCAAGGGAAACTGGCCCTTTCCGCTATTTTATTGGGACTACTCGATAGGAGTGCTGCTATTCTCACTCGCATTGGCTTTTACAGCAGGCTCGTTCGGTTCCGCGGGGAGAGCTTTTTTGGCGGATATTTCGCAAGCGCAATGGCAATGGCTGGGGTCGGCATTCATAGGAGGCGCGGTATTTAATATCGCAAACATTTTGCTCGTTGCGGCGATTGAAATCGCGGGGCTTGCGGTTGCATTCCCTGTCGGAATAGGGCTCGCGCTCGTTTTGGGCGTAGTGACAACATACTTGGCAACACCCGAGGGGAATGTCCCGATGCTCGCAGCGGGGGTTGCGCTTGTATGCGTTGCGATAGTTCTGGACGCCGTAGCGTACGGAAAGCTCGGAGGGGGAAAGTCGGACGTAAAGAAGGGCGTTTTTATATCGGTCGTTGCCGGGGCGCTTATGGGATTCTTTTACAGCTTTGTCTCGAAATCCATGGCGGCGGCAGACGCCTCTGGCGCGCTGGAATCCGGTAAGCTAACGCCGTACACGGCGGTCGTTATGTTTTCGCTCGGCCTGTTTTTATCAAATTTCATTTTCAACGTTGCGATGATGCGCAAACCGCTTTCGGGAAGCCCCTGCACCTTTGCGCAATATTTTGGAGGCAGCTTAAAGACCCATGCGATAGGCATATTGGGCGGGATTATTTGGAGTTGCGGAATGAATTTTAACATACTCGCAGCCCCCGCTGCTGATCCTGCGCTCGCATACGGGCTCGGACAGGGCGCGACAATGGTATCCGCCCTATGGGGGGTTTTCATCTGGAAGGAATTTGCGGGCGCGCCGAAAGGGACGAATAAGCTGATTGCATTGATGTTTGTATTCTTTGCGGCGGGGCTTGGAATACTTGTAGCGTCTAAACTTTAATGAAAGAGCAAAAAATGCAGGAAAAATCCATTTTGGTAGTTGGCAGCGTAAACGTCGATATGGTTGTAAAAACCCCGCGCATACCGTCTCCCGGAGAGACTATTCTCGGCGGAGTGTTTCAAAAATTCGAGGGAGGCAAAGGCGCAAACCAGGCTGTCGCCGCGAACGCAGCATTCGGCGGAACCCGTTTTTGTGCGGGAGTCGGAGACGACTCATTTGGGCGCGACTACCTGTCGAGCCTGGGCGCTCGCGGAATAAACGTAGAGTTGGTAAAAATTTTTAAAGACTTTCCCACAGGCGTCGCATTAATCACCGTGGACGAAAGCGGGCAAAACTCCATAACTGTCGCGCCCGGGGCAAATATGGCGCTCTCGGAAGGCGATATGGATTCGATAGATTTTTCCGCATTCTCGCATGTATTGTTCCAGCTCGAAAACGACATTTTGACCGTTGCGAGGGGGCTAAACCTTGCGAAGAAGGCCGGCTGCGAGACTATTCTCACCCCGGCTCCCGCAAAAATTTTACCGAGAGATATGCTGCGCGACATCGACTATATCGTCCCCAATGAGATTGAAATCTTGCAGATAGTACCCGACTGCCGCGATGCCGAAGATGCCGCGCAAAAGCTCATAAGCTCAGGCGTAAAAAACGTCATCGTAACCCTCGGAAAGCGCGGCTGCGACCTCTACAACGCCGGCGGCATAAAGCATTTCCCCACTTATGAGAATATCCGCCCCGTAGATACCGTCGGCGCGGGCGACTGTTTTACAGGCTCGCTTGCGGGAGGGCTAAAAATATGCAAAAATTTGGAGAGGGCGATAGAATTTGCGACGGCGGCGGCATCGCTAAAAATCTCCAAAATGGGCGCGCAGTCGGTCGCGACTCTCGAAGAGGTAAAAAAGCTTGCCGCGCAATACCCTTCGCGCTGATTTTAACTATCTTTTAGTTTTATTGGAGATTTCCATTTTCCGCCGGCAGATTTTCGTGCAGCGGATTTTTTTTGCGATGGTTCCACAATCCGACGGGTTAAATGCAGTTTTAAAAGGCTTCGGGCCGCAGTCGATTTTCTTGAAAAAAAACTTTTTACAAAATATTTTACCGGCGGTTTTCGCGCCCATTTTTTATATAAAAAATTTCCAAAACGCTTTGCGTGGCAAGTTAAAATGAGCTGTTGTGTCTTGGCAAAGAGGCGTTTTTTTTAATACTTGGATTTATTATAAAAACGTTTTGATTTTATATAGAAAAGCGGAGTGAGGCGCGCATAAAAATCGGAGCGCATTTGCAAATTTTACAATACAAGCGCATGCAAATTCCGCAAAAGATTAACCTGCAATTGCGCGCCGAAAAGCGAAGTAAAAAAGATTCAGAAAGATTATATTCTATGCTTGCCCGCCTCGCGCCGCACTGACAGCGCAGTTTTCGATAAATTGTCCGATATTTCGCGCGCCGAATCCATAAGCTTTGATTCGTCATCGACAGCTTTTTTGAGGGCGCGCGCGTACGACTTTATTGAATCTCCCTCTCCGCTTTGCGTTCTAATGCCGTCGAGCAACAGAGTGAGGCGCGGGGGAATGCCCTGCACTTTCTGAATTATCTCGGAGAGCCCTTCGTTTACTTTTTTGGATTGAGCCGAAACTTCTGAGAATTTGGAGTCGAATTCTCCCACTTTTTTAGAGCCTGCCTCAGAAAGCGAAGATATGCCTTTTACGATATTTTCAATTTCGAGCGTCGCGGTCGATGTTTGGTCGGCGAGTTTCCTCAACCTTTCAGCTACAACCGCAAACCCCTCACCGGATTTTCCCGCCTTTTTTGCCGCAATAGAGGCATTTAGCGACAACAGATTTGCCCTGTCGGCAAGCTGTGTCATTGATTCCACCATCGCCCCTATCTTGCGGCCGGAAGCGAATATCTCCCCAAGAGAGTCGCTAAAATCGGAAGCGCACGCCTCCAATCCCGACATTAGCTTATTCATTTTTTCAAGCCCACCGAGAGCGTTCTCGGCCTGCCGCACGGAAATTTCCGAAACATCGTCGATTTGCTCGACGCTGTGTTCGAGATTTACCGACATATCCGAGATTTTTTGAGAATGTAAAATAATCTTATCCGAGAAATTTTCTATGCGCCTGCTTATTTCAGACCTCGACGACACGTCCGAAGACAGCCGCTCCGCCCCTTTTAAGATTTCCGACGCCCCGTTGTATGATTTCGACGCCAAAGTATCCAGAGAGTCCTTGATGGAATCTATCGAAGCCGCAATCATCTGCGAGTCCGACTTCGGCATCTCCCAGAGTCCGTCGGCGGGCGCGAACCCTGAAACTTTCCTTAAAATAGAGGAAATCGGCGCCGAAAAAGCCTTTGCAAAAACCGCGCACGCCGCCGTCGCGAGCGCCAAAACTACGATAAGAATCAGAACTATTCTGTACGCGAGGCTTCGGACGCCCGATAGAACCTCCGAAAGATCGGTCTTCATAATTACATACCAGTCAAGCTGCGGAATGTAGTCCCATGCGGCGACAACCTCTTTTCCCCGGTAGTCGCGCGCGAGCGAATATCCCGAATCCTTAAAATCTGGCGATATCTTTGCGCCTTCGAGAGTTTTTGCAAGAATCCCCATAAACGCGGGCTCCATGGGGCCGTCAGCATTCGCGCCGGCAATTATAAACGGCGAGCCTCCGACGTACGAGCATATAAAAAGCTCGGAAGTTGTGAAATTCTTGGCTTCCGCTGCGACGGACTCCTGGATTCGCGTTATGTCCAGATACAGCACCGCGACCGCCGATACTTTGCCGTCTTTGTTTTTAACAGGAAGCGAGAAATTCATGCCCCTGCGCCCGGAGGGGGTGTCGAGCGACATCTCCGAGACGGCAAGCTGTTCGCCGCCGGCGGCGCGCTCAAAAGTTTTTCCGACCGACAGTGCCTTCCATTGAGTCTTTGTAAAAAAGTTATAAGTAGCAACGTCTGACGCGGCGAGAAGGTTTCCCGACAAACCGAGGATTGCCGCAGCCCTAAATCCGTTTGCATTCAGGCGTTCGGTGAGGTTTTCCGGGAAATTTTCGTACGCCTGCACTCCCGAGAGCTCCGCCACAGACCGCGATTCGGAAAATCTCAGCGCATACGCCCTCAATTTTTCAACCATATCGGAAACTACCCCGAGCCTCAGCCGGGAAATCTGCCTCATGTCCGACACCTTTTCGCCAATTATTTCACGGCTTCCCTCAGAATACGAAAAATAGCCTATTATAAGCGCAGGAATTGCCGATAATAAAGCAATGCCGATAAAAAGCCTGAATGCGACACCGCCGCGGCGTGTTCCGCCAAATCTCGAATTAAATTTCATTGAATAGTTTTTTTTGAATTTTGGAGGATAGCGCAAGCCGCAATTTATGGGGCGCCAGTGCGCAATACAAACAATTAAAAACTACCGCGCGCCGTCATCAAGCATAATTCGCGCATAAAAATTATTGTTGCGAAAATCTCGCGGCGCTTTTTTATTGGACTAAAACTTTTAAAGGAAACCAACATGAACGGAGTAAGAAGACCCGTAATACTCGTAATAAGGGACGGTTGGGGGGAAAACCACAACCCGTCAATGGATAAATACAACGCCGTGAAACTGGCAAACGACCCGTTTTGCAAATACCTTTCGGCTAATTGGCCGCGCACGGAAATAACCGCGCATGGGCTTGAAGTCGGACTTCCAGAAGGGATAATGGGCAACAGCGAAGTCGGCCACCAAAACATCGGCGCGGGGCGCATCGTTGACCAGGAGATAGTGCGCATCGACAAAGGCTTTGCGACTGGCAGCGTGCTGGAAAGCCCCGTTCTAAAAAGCGTGTTTGAAAAACTCGACAAAGGGGGCGCCCTGCACCTGTTCGGGCTTTGCAGCGACGCGGGTGTGCACTCGATGCTAAGGCACCTGTACTCTATCCTCAAAATTTGCGCCGATAAAAAATACGACAAAGTTTATCTGCACGCCTTTACCGACGGACGCGACACGCCGCCCACAAGCGGCCTCGGATTTATCCGCGAAGTCGAGGGTAAAATGAAGGAATACGGAACCGGAAAGGTCGCATCTGTAATAGGGCGCTTCTGGGCGATGGACAGAGACAAGAGGTGGGACAGAGTCGAAAAAGCCTACGACTGCATAGTTGGCACAAAAGCCGAAGCCGCCGTTGAAAAGGCCGAAGACGCCTTCACTCAATATTACGAAAAACCCGCGCAACCCAATATGGTTGGCGACGAATTTATAGTCCCGACTTGGATTGTTGAGAACGGAGAGCCGATAGGCAGGGTAAAAGACGGCGACGCCATAATATTTTTCAACTTCCGCGGAGACCGCCCGCGCGAATTGACAAGCGCGTTCATCGACAAGAATTTCGACGGCTTTAAGCGTTCCGCATGGCCGCAGGTATTTTTTGTCACGATGACTGAATACAAAGTCGGCCTGTGCCCCAACGTCCTCTTCCCCAAGCCGCCTAAAATGGTAAATATTCTCGGGGAATACATAAGCTCCAAGGGGCTCTCTCAATTGCGCTGCGCCGAAACCGAAAAATTCGCGCACGTCACGTTTTTCTTCAACGACTACCGCGAAGAGCCATTCCGCGGCGAGGATAGGATTTTGATAGACTCCCCGCGCGATGTTCAGACCTACGACCAAAAGCCGGAAATGAGCGCTCCCGCAGTGGCGGACGCCGTGGCGAAAGCGGTTCTTGAAGACAAGTACGCGCTAATCGTCGTAAACTTCGCCAATGGGGACATGGTCGGGCACACAGGCAACGAGGCGGCCGCAATAAAGGCGGTTGAGGCAGTCGATGCCGGCGTAAAGAAAATTGCGGAAGCGGCCGATAAGACGGGGGCGGCAATGGTGATTACCGCCGACCACGGCAACTGCGAGCAGATGTTTGAACCATCAATAAACGAACCCCACACGCGCCATACAATGAATCCTGTAGAGCTCATAGTTTACGGAAAGGGCTTGGAAGGGTTGAAGCTGCGCTCCGGCGGAAATTTGGGCGATATAGCTCCGACCGTATTGCAGCTTATGGGGCTTAAAAAACCCGATGAAATGACGGGAACTTCCCTCATTACGCAATAGCGCAAATCGCATTAAAAAGCGGCGGCCTTGCAATTTCACCATGGAAACGCGTAAAGGGTTCGCCGCTTTTTTTGTGCCGATACATATTGCCGCGCTTAAAAATCTGCGTTGCTGAAACAATCGGCTTGACGAGGCAAAGCGATAATTTTAGATAAGAAAAGCATCTCAAACGTTCGATGTTCAATCGTAAATCTTTTATACTAAAATGAAAAAACTGTTAATTCTCGCCGCCTCCGTCTTTCCGCTCATATTATTTTGCGCAGGCAACGTAATAACGCCACCAAAACTTGTCGGGCACCGCGGGGAGAATTACGACGAATCAAAGACAAACCTATTTCCCCTGCCGGACATACTCGAGCTGCCCGGAGAGAAAGGGCGGATTGAGACCCCTCTGCAATGGGAATTTTGCGCAAGGCCCTATGTAATAGAACAGCTTGAAAGCCAGATGTACGGCGCAATGCCCCCGCGCCCGGCAAAAATGGAGTTTGAGCTTCTTGAATCCTCTGACGACGCCCTCGGCGGGATTGCGCTTAGAAGGCAATATAAAATAAAAATGGCAGACAGCGCCGGCGTGCACTCGTTCGGCGTGCTTTTATACATACCAAAATCGGAGCGCCCGGCGCCCGCTATCGTCTGCCCGAATTTTTGCGGAAACCATACTGTGACCGGCGAAAAGCAAATTTTTCTGCCCACATGCTGGATGAGAAATGCCGACTACCCGACGCTAAAAATCACCAACCATAAGTCGGACGACTCCCAGCGCGGAAAGCTTTCATCTCGCTGGCCGATAGAGAAAATTGTGAAGCGCGGCTTTGCCGTTGCTTGCTGGTACTATTGCGAAATATACCCTGACAAAGAAAAAGTCTCCGGAAGGGACGGCAGCATATACGAAATGTTTGACGAAAAATCCGGATTTTCCGACGGGCCCGCTACCGTCGCGTGGGCATGGGGGAACTCGAGGGTTCTCGATTTGCTCGAAAGCTTGAAAGAGATAGACTCCGGCAAAGTAGCCGTCACAGGCCATTCGAGGCTCGGCAGGACATCCATTCTCACAGCCGCCTACGACAAGCGCTTTGCGATGGTGCTGGCAAACAATCCCGGCCACATGGGGGCCGCAATTTCTCGCAGGAGATTCGGAGAATCTGTAAAACATATTACTACCCTATTCCCGTTTTGGTTTTCAAAAAATCTGAATAAATACCAAGACAACGAAGGGGAACTGCCAATCGACCAACACCAGCTTCTCGCCTGCGTCGCGCCCCGCGCCCTATATGTTGCAAGCGCAAGCAAAGATTTTTGGGCAGACCCGAAGGGCGAGCTTATGGGTCTTGTGGAAGCATCTAAAATATACAAGCTCTACGGCGCAAAAAAACTTCCCACAATGGAGTGCCTTGAAATAGAAAAGCCTTTTATAGGCGACAATATCGGCTACCATCTAAGGGACGGAGTCCACAACATGACAACGTACGATTGGGAGCAATACCTCAATTTTGCAGAAAGCGTATTTGGCAAGCAAAAATAGCCTTAAAAAGGCGCGCGACGGCGTTTCCCGCAATCCGTGACGCCAACTGTTTTGATTTTAATTAAAAATCCCTAAAAGCATCGCGCTTTGTTGCGTATGTCTAAAATTCTCTAAAAATTAGGCGGCACTATAAAGTGCGCTTTTTCTCTCTGTCGGGCACGATTTTTTATTTGGAAATGCCTTTCTCCCCACAAGCGCGTTTTTCTATCGGGCGGACTTACTTTTTACGCTCTAATATTTCCTGCACAAGTATAGTTCTCTATCTGACAAGCGCGGTCTTTCATAACGGGACGCTGTTTTTATGCGAACTTAAAGCGCGTTGCAAAATAGCATTGGGCAGATTTTGCGAACCTAAAAAATCGAGGGTAAAATGCGCCCCCGCGCCCTTCCACATCGCGCCTGCATTGCACAATTTTGCAACCGAAAAATTTATAAAAACGCCACCTACATATTGCGCAAAAGAATCGCACAGAATTGACAGGATCAGTTTTTTTTCGGCCTCCGCAATAATCCGAGCTCTCAAAATGTACTACATTTTGCGCTTTACATTATTTGCCGGGCAAAGAAAAATTTTTAAAGCCGCGCCGCCGAGAGCGCCAAGGCTATTTATATAAGCTCGTATCTATACCGAGCTTTTTTATCTTGTATAAGACGACGCGCTGGGTCGTTCCCAAATGCTTGGCAGCGGCGCTCGCATTCCCCTTTTTCAGTTTGAGCGCTTCAACAATCAGCTCCTTTTCAAATGATGATACTAACGATTCATAGTCCCCGCCCTCCTCAGGCGTATTCGGAACCAACGATGAATACGTCGCCTCTGCGGTTTGAAGTGAAGGCGGAAGATTATAGCCGCTTATTACGTTGTCTGAGGTATTCAATACGGCGTATTCAATGCAATTTTCAAGCTCGCGCACATTTCCCGGCCAATAGTAGGTGCTCATCATATTTATTGCGGGCGTCGTAATGCGGGCCACGGACTTGCCGTGAATTGCATTGTACTTCTTTAAAAAATATTCCGCAAGAAGCACAATGTCGCTCTTTCTGTTGCGCAATGCCGGCATATAAATCGGGAAAACGTTGAGGCGGTAATAAAGGTCCTCCCTAAACGCCCCCTTGGCAATCATATCTTCGAGATTTCTACTGGTCGCCGCAATAATGCGGACGTCAACTTTTCTCTCGTTGCTGCCGCCTACGCGGTAAAACGTGTGCTCTTGTATAAATCGCAGAAGTTTTAACTGCATAGGAAGCGATACATCGCCAATTTCATCGAGGAAAAGCGTTCCGGTATCCGCGAGCTCCGCAAGACCTATTTTGCGGTTTACCGCCCCCGTGAACGACCCTTTTTCATGCCCGAAAAGTTCGCTTTCTATGAGTCCCTCGGGGATTGCGGCGCAGTTTACCGCAATAAAGGGCTTGTCGGCCCTCGTTGAGTGCTTCTGTATGGATTTTGCAACCAATTCCTTACCCGTGCCCGACTCCCCGCGAATGAGGACAGTTGCGTTTGATGCGGCAACCTTTGAAATCATCGCATAGACTTTTTTCATGTTGCTGCAATTCCCAATTATTTCCTCGGGGCGCAATTTGTTTTCGAGTTCGAGTTTCAAGGCGCGGCTTTCGCTCAAAAGCTTTTCACGCTCTTCATGCTCGGAGTAAGCGGCGTATATGGCGTCGGCCACGATTGTCGCGATTGTGTCGAGGAGGTGGTAGTCGGCCTTCAAGTCGGTATCGGGCTCGACCTTGCGGTCTATGCTTAGAGTGCCGATAACGTCGTCTTTATAGATAATCGGAACGCATATGAAAGCTACTCCCTTTTGGTTGTCGCGCGCTTTTGTGCGGTTTAAGAATCCCTTTTCTTTTGAGATATCCGGGATTATCCTTCCCTTACCCTGCGAAACAACCGTGCCCGTTATGCCTTCGCCGACGCGGTACAAGCCCCTGTCTATTTCCGAGCGGCTCAGCCCTTCGGAAGCCTCTATTACGAGAACGTCGCCTTCGCGCAAGGTGACAGTTCCCCTTAAAAGCCCCATTTCCACATGGAGTATTTTAAGGACTTCCGAGAGCATTTCCTGAACGGAAGTTCTTCTGGCTACAAGATGGCTTATTTTATTTAATACGGCGACTTCTACGTGAAGGCTCATTTTTTATTTTTAGCGCTTTGCTGTATTAGTTAAATAGTTGTGTATTTTTTCGGACACAGCTATTCCCGAAGCCATGGCGCGCACCACAAGAGACGGCCCCGATATGCAGTCGCCCGCGGCAAAAACCGCGTCCGAATTTGTGAGCATAGATGGATCTACGGCAACCATAGACCGAGAATTCAAAAGTATCCCCAATTCTTCAACAATTCCATTTTTTGGGACACCTGTAAAGCCCATACTTAACAAAATTAAATCGGCGTCTATCTTGAAGTCTTCACCCTTCCGCTCGGTAAAGGAACGCGGGCGGCCGGAGGCGTCGAAAGTCCACTCGCAGCGCGCGAGCGTCGCCGATTTTGCAAATCCGCTCTTTACTTCTATAGATTTGACATTTACAGCCCATAGCCTCTCGCAGCCTTCGAGGTGGCTGCTTGAAGTGCGGAGCATATACGGCCACATCGGCCACGGCGTCGATGAATGTCTCTGGGCGGGCGGCTCAGGCATTATCTCCACCTGCATGACCGACTTTGCCCCTTGGCGTATCGCAGTGCCGACACAGTCCGAGCCTGTATCTCCGCCGCCGACGACGAGCACTTTTTTGCCTTTTGCCGAAATTTCGAGATTGGGCGATTCTCCGGAAATTACGCGGTTTTGCGAACTGAGAAAATCGAGCGCGAAAAACACGCCCCGCGCGCCCTTGCCCTCCACATTGTCGGAAAACCCGCGCGGAACTGCCGTTCCGAGGCAGAGGCACACGGCGTCGAATTTTCTCTTCAAATATTTTGCGGAAATATCCGTCCCGATCTCCACTCCGCCTTCAAACGTCACTCCCGAAGAAGAGAGTATGTCTATTCTGCGCTCTA
>ENA-OROD01000149-OROD01000149.1-human-gut-metagenome-genome-assembly--contig:-NODE-149-length-68151-cov-4.209396_pt1 | contig 68151 bp, 46 predicted proteins | sample MGYA00242123_ERZ509038 | MGnify/ENA primary metagenome ERZ509038 (study PRJEB26280, sample SAMEA2338719) | human gut metagenome | biome: human gut; feature: human-associated habitat; material: faeces... | reverse complement strand
ACAGTTTCATGCGGACAACCCGTTTTCCGGTGAAATCCCGGTGAAGGATTGTACGGTAGAAAGTTCACCTTAAAACATTGGTACAGAAGAGGTATGAAGGAAGCGAACCTTTTCGGGAGAAAAACTGTTTGTGGGAGGTGGGACAGTAAGGATATAAATCCGGAAAACATCCGTACTTTCCCTTTATCCCGTTTTCAGCAGGGAAGAGTCTGTAAGACGGAGTCAGCACCTCCGAAAATCGTTCTCAGGAGATTGAAGAATCGTTTGAAGCAGAACGGAAAATCATATGGCGCAGAATGTATACGGGCGGTTTCACATGCTATAGGGTAACATTGTCGGTTGCAACCCAAACATAATAAACAAATCTCCATGAAAACAAATAAAAATCACCACCAAACTTGTTCCCCATCCTCATGCCCATATTCCCGAATCGGATGTTTCCTTGACAACGACCGAGCAGGACAGACAGCCTATGAAAATCTGAAAAAGATGTTCGGTGACAGGCTTCGGGATATGAGTAAACACTATGCCGAACATAAAGATTTGAACGATTATCTACGCTACAGAAACCGAGAAAAACAGGCAGAGAAAAAATCGCAAGTCCAATCCGTAAGACGGATGCCACAACCGCAGCCGAAGAAGACCTTAAAATCGATGGCGTTTCACGCACTAGTTGGTTCAGGCAAAAGAAAGACGAATTTATGAAAGCGTTAGGTTTACCAACAAGCAAAAGACAAAATCGAGGAATGAAATTATAAAATCAACTTCCTAAGTCATAATAATTTGCCCATTATAAGGCTTTTATTACAACTTTTTTGTACTTTTGTAGTCGGATGGAGGGCAACTCTATCCAAGACATAAGAAAGAAGAAGAAGCGTTATGCTTATCTTGTACTTGAAAACGTAGGAAATTTTCAAATTGACGCAAGGGATAGCATAGCGGTTCTCACGCTATAGCGTGGGCTGCTATTGTTACATCTGCGTCAAAGTTTTCCTACGACCTTCAAGTTAAGTGTGGCTTGCAGTTCCGCGTTTGAAAAGTATTATATACTAAACTGATACTCAATTCACTTATCATATTTTATTCCTAATTTGATACCGCAAAGTTCCCATAAATACACGAAACTTTTCAACAAGCACTTCAATGTAATTGAGAATTGTAAGTCCATTAAACCAATTGTGTCTTGGTATCTTGATATAGTTTTTTCAATCTCCATACAGACATGTCGATGAGCGGCTCAAACATAAAACTGTTAAGGTGTATGTTTTCAGGCGTTATCAGATTGACCTCTTTAATAAGTAACTGCATGTCATCAGATGGAGAACATAACTCATCAAATTTCTTTGTGAGTGCGGAAGTCTGATTTGACATGATTTTGCTATAAAAATGATTGAAATCATCAGGCATGACTTTCTTAAGTTCAGATATCATATAATCTTCCGCTTTCAACCTTACGGCAACTGCAAAGACTATCTTATTCTCAATGTGTATTTCATCTAGCATCGGTTTGCTACAGACGTTTTCTGCCGTGCTGTAAATATAATCCTTTATGTTGGAATGTGCATTTACTGTTGGTAGATTATGTACATCAATATTATTGCACAAGATTTGCTCAATATCGTTTACTGTCAAACCCGCAGTATCGGTTTTAACATGAAGACATGAGGTTAATTTTAAATAATCGGATTTAGACGGATCTATGGAAATGTCTTTGGAATATTCAATAAGATTACGCACCAAAGGGATTAAGGCAATGAAGAATTCTGGTTTATCCGCATTGCTCTTTATGAGTTTGAATGGCTCTCTCAAATATTCAGCCTGATGAAATTTAATTTCATCATTAGCATCTTTATAGGCCATGTATGTGCTATTTCTTTTAACTCTCAGACGGGATGATATTGTTCGATAGAAATCAAAATTATGGGTAAGGATTATCATCTTGAATCTTGCGTCATCTTTCAAATCGCAAAGGTATTCAACTATCGCATATTTATTCTTATAGTCAAACGAATCAGAAACGTCATCAAATACAAGAATATGCTCTTGCCCTCCATCGTGTTTCATCTTTTCGATAGCAAAGAGTAGTTGTAGAGTGTAGAATGCCCTCAGTTCCCCTTTACTTAGAACGACTTCTTCCAAAACTTTTGACTCAACTGCTTTTTGGCCAGCTTGAGTGCTGTATTCAAAAGATAATGCTGCCGCTTCTTCATTAAGTAAAAGGTCGGTCTGATTCTGGATTTTTACTTCAAAAGGAACTGAAAATCTTCGATTGAAAATACTTATTGTCTTTTCCCAAGCAGATCTTTGCCCAGCCGCTTGCTGAAGCACAGAGTCCAATGTGGGTTTGGCTTCTTGATAAGCCGTTAATAGGTCAACGGCCTTACCCTTAAATTTAGCAAAATACCCCTTCCATACTTCTTTGTGAAAATTGTCGTAGTCAAGCAATTTGTCTACCAAATCTGGGTGGCTTTCAATTATCTCTTTGAACTGCCGCAAAGATTCGTTTGCGCAGGCTTTTTTATCAATCTTTTCAAATGCCTTTTTGACTGCAGCATCGTCTAGAATGTTAGAAAGTTCGTCACTTATTAAATTTGCAAGCGAGGCTGCAGAATCAATTGTGGTTTTATCATCACCCAATACAATTTTATGGCTGACTTCGAAGAATGCATTATCTGCAACAGATTTAGACAACTCAGAGGCTTGGTAAGTGCCAAATGTTTTGCCATTTTTCTGCCTGAATAGTTTTGAAGATTGTAATATGGCCTGGTATTTATCGGAATAATCTTTTAAGGCCTTATGATTGGCATCAATGAATGCTTTAACTTTACCATCTTTATCAAAGATGCTGTTATATTTGAAATCATAGCATATCTCGCTCCCAGAAACCTCAGCCATCACTTCCTCAAACTTGCTATAGAAAAGGCTTGGCTTGCTTTCACAGAATGTTCGAACAAATTCTGATACAATATCAGTGCTTCTTGCGTGGTCGCTAATGTCCTTGAACAATGCTTTCTGTTTTTCAGACAAGTCTTTTAGGATATCATCATATTGTTGCTTCAACACACTGTCAGCTAGGAACGAGGTGATATTTTTTGGCGTTTCAGAATCAGGTTCTTCACAGTTTGAGACATATATTGAAGCAGGCAATATGACATTGCCGTGTTCATCCTTTATATCAATACTCCCAGCAATATCTGCTACTACATCTTTGACTTTGTCAGCTTTGCCTTGCCCATATAATTGTAGGGTTTTAGCAAAAGAAGTCTTCATTAAACCATTGGGCGCATATATAAGCACCGCATTCTCTCCGTCGAAAGTCAATTCTTGTGACAGCTTTGTTATGCCAAAGCAATGATCCAAATTTAAATTTATTTTATTCATAAATTCCATCTAATGTATGTGATATATAATGTTTTTACTATGAGTCAAAGCACTCAAATTCACTCTGATTTATCACCGTATTCAGTCGCTGAGTCTGCCACCATGCTATATTCTTCCTCAGTTGTCTCATATGATTTGATTTTTCTATCCTCAAGATAGATATGGTAAAGCATATATTCCAAAGCATCTAAAGTCTGCTGTCGGACTTTAGGTTTCAGCTGACATTCCCAGATAGTAATGCAATGCCAACCCATTGAAGTTAGCAGTTGCCGTTCCTCTATATCTCTACTCCGATTGCGCTCAATTTTATTCTGCCAAAAATCGACATTTGTCTTGGGAAGGACATAGTATTTACAGCCTTCGTGACCATGCCAAAAACAGCCGTTTACGAAAATAACAGTTCTGTATTTGCGTAAAACCAAGTCGGGATGTCCGGGAAGCCGTGGATGATTCAGCCTATACCGAAATCCACGGCTAAACAGGAACTTTCGTACCAGCAATTCCGGCTTTGTATTTTTACCTTTTATTGCTGACATGCAGCGATGCCTTTGCTCTTTGGTTAGTTTGTCCATATCAGAATAGAGAACAACATATCATATTCTATCAAAGAATCCCTCGTATTCTTCATCTATAATCTTCCATTCTCCCATTTTGCGCCCTCCTACACGGGTTATCTTGCCTAGTTCCTGAAGCCGTTTCAAATACTTCTGAATCTGACGTGTGGACAACCCTATGCTCTCTGCCATCTGTCCTGCACTGATTTGCGGCTTTTGGGAAATCAGCTTGTAAATCTGGCGACTTGCTTTTACGAACTCTTTTGCGAACTTGGACGGCTCTTTTACGAACTCTTTTACGTCTACCTTTCCATTGTCTTTTACGAACTCCTGTATCAAAGGACTGCCACCAGATGTAATTTCCTCAATAACTTCATCCTCAAAATTCAAATTCCAAAGGGTTACATGGAACTCGGAAGCATTGGAAGTAAATTCAGGTGCACGGTAGCCTGCAAGATGTTCATAAGATTTATACGTATTGATAATCTTCTTCATTCCACTACCTCGCCTTTCCATAAGACCCAACCGACTAAAGAAATCAGCTAATAACGGATTTCTTCTTTTGGACGGCACGGTAAGAGGGTTTAGCTGCTGAATAAGCCTCCCATCCATCATACCTCCAGGAGAGTATATTTCCAACCTATCATCGTACATATCAATATGTATCTCGCTTCCCATTTGCATATAGTCACGGTGGATGATCGCGTTTGCAATTGCTTCTGTTACGGCACGCTCTGGATAGTCGGGCAGTTCTTCTCGATGGTCATTTTCCTTCCACCACTTCTTACGGGAATTGTTTCGGACAAAAGATACGGCATCCTGCAACTGACCAATCACACAGCCTTCTAGTTCAACATCATCAATCGCTTCACCTAAGCCACTTGTCATATCCAAACCATTCCAACGGGTACAGAATATACGAGATTGCCTTACCGGAGATTCATCTGCCAGCAATGTTCCGGCATTTGTCAGCTTGCCATTTTCATCAATGATTCCCCACGAAACAAATTCGTTGTCTTCAAAAGAACGTTGCAACCGTTTGTAATGGACAGACCTGAGCTTGGAGAATGCCATGTCCTCAAACTTATAACTGGATGGTAGACTGTCATAAGTACGGCCGGAACCTTTCAAAACAAGAGTTTTCAATTGAATGCGGTCTGCCGTAACTGATTCATTGCCTATGCGTACAAAAGCCAAACGCTGTTTGTCGCCAATATAGTAATATGGGGTTTCCTGCCCCGGATATACATGCAACAACACCAACTTCTTTCCGTCAATTTCCTTAGGCTCAAGATTGACTGCCGGAACCGGGTCAAGTTTGCTCTTAATTTCCTCACTTATTTTTTCGGCATCACTTTCTGCATCAGCAAGCCCTACAATCTCATCATCATCGCTAATGCCAAATATCAAAGTGCCACCTTCACCATTGGCAAATGCAGATACACTCTTGAGCCAACTCTTAGGACGCTTGACCTCAAGCATCTGTTTCTTATCATAGGCTGTGGCTTCGCCGATTAGTTTATGTATTTCTGTACTCATATGTCAATGTTTTCTTTTATCAGACTATTTATTGGTAGTAAATGCGGCGAATAACTGTCACCACTTTTGGCAATAGGAGTAAGATCCAATTCACCAAATATTGGAAAGACATTCAATTCTGCATGATAGACAAGATAGATGGATGCGCCTTTCTTTGTTGTCACCATATCTGTCATCTCATTTGCGGAAATAAGCCTCGGGCCTTTCCCATCAACGAAAAATGCTGCATATTTGTTGCTCTTGTTGTGGATGATGAGATATTTTGCAGTAGTAAAACCTTCAACTAACTGCAATGTTGCACCGTTCATATTCAATGCGATGCCCAACTTGCCCGTCTGTTTCATCTTTGTCACAGCACTGTCGAAATGTATGCCTTCCTTTGTTACGCACAAGGCTAAATCATTATCAGCATGGCTCACAATAGCAACATCTGCAACATCGGGCAACACATCTTCCGGGTTCTGCCCTAAACGGCAAGGTTCTACATGGAAGAACTCGGATAATGCAGCCTTGACAGCTTCATTGTCACCTTCAGGGTCACTATTATCCAATGCAAGCGAATACGTATTCTCATCTTCGAATGGAGTATAAACTTTACCGACAACGTTCTTGAAATTACGCTTGATGTACTCTTCCCCATTTACTCCAGGACGGGCACGCATAGCATAAAAGTCATAATCCTTTTGCAGCCATTCTTGAATTTCCTTGCGGAATTTGTCTCGAATATCTTGCTTCCATTTGGCTTTCTGCGAGATATTGTCTCGCGCATATAAAGACAATACAAAAAGGAAATTCACATCATAGTGAAACAGCAACAGAGTGTCACGGTCGAACAGTCTGTTTTTGAATTGCTCTTGCTTGTGCTTGTTCTTTTTACGGTCAGTTTCCTCTATTCCATCGTTGGAATAATCAAATGTCATGTCCATCTTTGCACTGATAAAGAAGTTCGGGATGATATTATAACCTTCCGTAACGTCATCGCGCAAACGCACACCTGACCCTGTTTCTCCACCAACATTGAAAATGTTCAGATTCCATTGTATCACATTACGGGCATAGGTATATTGTTTGTAAACGGATTCCGAAGTAAGTTCATGCCCAATCTTATAATACTTGCTGTCACCGATATAGTATGTCTGCTTCGCTTCCCCGTCAATAAGGCTTGGGGCAGAGAACAGATGGTCAACTATTTTCCCATCTTCCTGCTTCTTATTCATGCCATCCGGCAACGGTTTGTCTCCAATCAGTTCGTCAATGATTGCTTCAAAAACAACATAGAAGTTCTTGACAAGCAAGTATTCTTTCTGCTCTGTATTGATAAATATCTGCCGTGCCTCGTCAAAGAAAGCAAAGCAAAGACGCCAAAGTTCCAGAGCCTTATCCGAGAAATACTTGTATTTGATTTGCAGAAGCCTTGTCTTGCCGTATCCTTTCAGATAGGTTTCAAACTGTTTTCCCCTAATAAGGTCAAACTGACAATTTATCTCCTTGGAGAATCCATAAGTGTCTCCTATGTAATTCAATATGGAGAAAAAGATGACTAACAGCTCCTCATCAAAGTTTATTTTTCTCTTCTTGTTTACCGGATTCAAATAGATTGGTCGGTTTCTCTGCACGATAGCAGTGGTTGTGCTGATGGTGCGGGTCCAATTTATTTTGTTGAAACCGGAATGGAGATTTTTCAATATATAGAGGAAAAAATTCTGGTTCTCCCGATTGAACTGTATCAGCGACAGCAATATGTCTAGATAAGTATTGCTCAATCTGCGTTGTCCTTTGCCAACTTGTGCTATTTGGGCATGATATATAATAGAATTGTCATTCCGCTTGTCATTCTTATAAACCACAATTGCCCGATACACCCACACTGCAAACTTATAGATGAAATCCCGTTCCTGCTGAGAAAGAGGATTCTTTTCATCAAGATTCGCTATATCTTCCGGTTTATACTTGCCGAATACAAGTTCTGGTCCATCTGTCGGTTTTTCTCCGCCTTGAAGCAATACCTTTGGAAGAATGAATACGCAGTCTTTCAAGAGGCTGTTGTAATAATAGCCCACATAATGTATCGACACCTTGCCATCGATGTTAGTCAAAGGGTCAATGCCATGAAGGATGTCCTTTATAGCAGACACTTCGTATTGATATTCTTCTAAGAGTATTCTCATACTTTCTCTATCTTTATACCCCAGTCTGTCGCATTAACCTTTGATATAAGATCTTCTATGCGAATTGTGTTGTATTGGTTTGATACATAGATTATATCACCGTTAGGTAAAGTTACGGATTTTGATTTTTCGCGTACTCGTGAATCTTTCGACCGACTCACACGTCCTTCATAAGTGGCTTCCGACTCTATGAAATTAGGAATATTTACCTTTAATCCCATCCATTGGTCAACAATTTGATCTGCATTCATATCAGGATGCTCATTTGCATATTTTTCCACTGCTTGTTGCACAACTTTTCCTTTGCTTAATGTTCCGACCCCATTTATGGAATATTTACTAAAGTCCTTGTCTACAGTTTCTTTTGTATTACCTTCTTCATCCAAAAATATATCTATCTTATCATTAGAGTCAAATAATGGAACCATACCCAAATTTGCAAGGAACATTTCTGTTTTCTCATCGTTCACCTTTCCGTTTGCCATATAGAATTTGTCAAAGGAAAGCTTTGGATTTGTTCCATCTGCTTTGTCTGCAAAAATAGAATTGTCAAATCCAAAGTCCTTGAAAACGTCATTCCATAGGTAGAACACAACCTTACAAACGAAAGTATCTGCACAGATGATATTGTCCTTTGCCTTGCAAAAGAAAAATCCAAGTTGTTTGTCTTCCGAATTAGTCGTTTCAAAGACGTGCTTATTGATTGTTTTGACAAAAGTCCACCAATCGTATTTGTTATCTCCGACCTCTATCATCCAATTCAGTTCTACACCATTGTCATTGCCTTTAGCAATTGGCACATATTTCCAATCCCAACGACGTTTGAATGCGCTGTCAATAGGAAAAAGTGATTGATCGGAAGTGTTCATGGTTGCATAGATATAAAGGTTTGAAGGCAAACAAAGTTCTCCGTCTTTTATGCCCGGATTGTCTTCGCCAAGTTCTTCTTCCAAGAATACTTTCAAATCCGCATCTGCCTTGATTGGATACTCAGACACTCCTTTTGCATCCCTGTCAAGGAGCTGGAACAAGTCACCGAATATTTGGGCACAATTTCCTCTGTTGATTTCTTCTATAATGAGATATACATTTTCTTTCGTCTGATAAGCACGAATATATGCATTCAAGAAAGCTTGAGGAATAAAACTATATTCAATTGCCTTTTCGATGATTGGATCTCCTTTTTTCGCCCCAGCAAGATCATCATCTTCGTAATATGAAGCCTTGACCTTACCCTCATAGCGGTACTGCTTCTTCATTGTCGGTTTGTACGCACCTACAAATGTAGAGTAGTCGCTGTCCGGATGGAATGTAGTCCTGAAAATATTTTCTTTTGGCACTATTTTGTCTTCCGGACAACCTTCATACTCTCCAAGAATTTTCTTTATCGTGTGAGATTTTCCTGTTCCTGGAGCACCGTAATAGATGGTTTGATGCGATTCAGATATTACCTGTTTTGTTTCTTCTGATTCTTCTGATTCTTCCGGTGTAAATAAGATTTGATCGCCAGAAGCTATTGAGAAAAAATTACTGAAGACAAGGTCTTTGGGTACATAGTACAATATGTATTTTGTAGGTGCTTCCTTCTTAATCGCAAAATAGTCATCAAGATTCTTGTCATTTTCCAAATGAAGCGTTTCAAGAAAGAAATCTTTTAAATCTTTAGAGCCGTCATTGTTTTGATATATTTTGTAATCACCTCGTGATGGACTTAGCTTGAATTCAACATGAATATCCTCCTTCAAATTAGTGTTTAAGATAGAATGACATTCAAAATCTACAAAATGCTCACTCTCTGTGAAGTTGAAAAATTTATCAACTACACCTTTATTAAATTCAATTTGTTTCCCTTTGGATGGGTTCAGATCGTTTGAACGAAATTTTGAAATGTAAATCATAACTCTATAAATTTACCCCATTGTTCTGCAATTGCTTCTGCAAAACCTGGAAATGTTTTACTTCTTAATCGCCTTCTTTCTTCCGTTGATATTCTAGTATTAAAAGAATCTGAATACCATTTGGGCAATGATCGTCCACTAGAAAGTACTACGCGAGGACCTTCATCAACCATGTCGGTAGGCTGTAGTAATGGCAAATTATGCAACCACAGGCATGTTTTTTTTGACGCAGAATCTCCAAACCAAAATGGTTGGACAATTTGGTCTGGTTTTCGATATTCGGAATTCATACAACCAACTGGGTTTTCAATAGCCCAATGTTCTATATTGGTTTTTGTAAACTCCATGAAAAACGCTATCGCCTCTTTTTTTTGTTGTCTCCTTCCTAAATGATTCGGATGTTCTCGTCTTTTTTCTATGGGCAGATGGGAGTCTTCTGGATGATATAACCACCTCGCTCCACTTACTGAAAGATAAGTGCAAGGAGGGTGTGCTATCATTAAATCCCATTTTTCACCCTTGGGCAAAAAACAAGTTTTCCCGTTTTCCAATACACCACCTCGGTTAGGAATAACCTGAAGTGCATCTTGTTTGAAATGCCATTCTGGATGCCCTCCACTACATTCAAGTATATCACAACTATATGCATTGTGTCCTCTATCTCTAAAAGCTTTGCATATAGCCTGACTTTCTTCACATGCTATTAATATGTTAGCCATTTTTATTTTAATGTTAGATACAATGATTGGGCTATTGCCTTGGCAAAGTTGACAGGCACAGCATTACCTATCATTTTATAACAATATGCCCTGTTTCCTATAAACTGATAATCCATTGGGAATGTCATTAACAATGCGGCTTCACGCACAGTAATACTTCTCAATTGGTTTATGTCTGGATGAATAAACATGAATCCATCTTTTTGAAGATGAGCAACAATTGTTGGTGCAGGTTTATCCCATTCTAAATTTCGATATTTACGATACAATGTATTTTTTCCTGTAACTTTTTTATAAAAGTCTATCGCCTCTTGTTGTGAACAATAGTTCATATTTTCTCCAATCCATGTTCTAAAAACTTCTATATCTCGTGAACTACAATGCCTCGGTAAGTGATGTAAATCTCCTCCATTACATTGATGAGACACATACCGTCCTTTGTCCTTTATAACTTTTTCCAAAGGATAAAGAGGAGGCATATTACCAATCGCATCCCTCACCGTTTTATGTGCTTCTAAAGCACAAAATGACAAATTTTTATAAAAGTCTTCTACGGAGAAATCTTCCCCATTTTTAATGCCTATTAAAATAACTCTCTCTCGATGTTGTGGAACATCATAATCATAGGCATCAAACACCGCATCCTTGAAATCTTCGGGGCATAATGTCTTGTAACCAATATCACAAAAGGCCTTGTATATTCGCTCCACCACAGGCTTTCCGCCAGGCTTGGCGCTCAACATCCCTGTTACATTTTCAAAAATAAATGCTCTTGGCTTGAAATAATCTACAACTTTAACAAAACTCTCAAACAAATAATTTCTATAGTCATTATTCATTGAATGCTTATCTGTAGCCCGACCGTGAATAGAATAAGCTTGACAAGGTGGGCCCCCGATAATAAAATCAACAGACTTTTTGCCCACAATTGCCTTTAATCCTTTTGACACATTGACCGCATTATTCTTTCTATATTTAGTTATTGAATCTTCAGACCAATGCCCATTAATTAGTTCGTCTGTGTTTTGTATGTCAAACAAGACCACTTTTTTATTAGCACTTTCCTCCGTTTCACCCCACCTTTGAATCAAACGATTTCTTAAGGTCTGCACCATGGGAAGTTCCCATTCTACATGGGCAAGGCTTTGGAAATGGCCTGAAGACATGAATCCTTCGGATAATCCTCCACAACCAGCAAATAAGTCTATAAATGTATATTTTTTCTTCCGCATTATTCTACTTCATAATTAAAATCAGCCTCAATGAGGTCTTTTATATCCACCTTGAGCAATTGGGCAATTTCTACAAATTGAGCCATAGATGGTTGTATTTTGTTCGTTTTCCATCGTGATACTGTCATATCCGTAACTCCCATTTGCTCTGCCAACCAGCGGTTAGTTATCTCTTTTTCAGCTAAAACCACACGCAGCCGGTTGGAACATTCGATTTTTGCCATATTGTTTTTGTATTACATATTAACGGGTACAAAGTTAAACATAAAAAGATAATCATCAAAACAATCTGATAAGAATATCATTTTATGAAAGTCTATAATTGATAATCGGTTGTCAATTATCTACTTTTTCTTCGATAGCTTTGCTTGCTTCCCCTTACCACAGTTACAGCAGCCATCATACACCTTCTGCGATACGCTTCTTCCTCCTCATCAGGTCTTCGGTATAGCAACAGCTATATTTCGGCAGCAAATCCATATTTCAGTAGTTCAAATCCAAGTATAGCCACTGTGTCAAGTTCAGGATTGGTGACAGCGATAGCCCCCGGAACCACATACATTATGCTTTACTCCAAAGTTTCATCGGTATCTCCTTATTGCATTGTGACAGTGGAGGACGTACAGCCGAAAAGTGTAAGCATTCCATCTGATATAAGTCTTGTGGCTGGGGGGTGGGACAAAACAGCTCTCGCCCGTGATTTCGCCATCAAATGCGACTGTCACTTCCACTTGCTGGGAGTCTGACGACTCGTCAATAGCCTCTGTAAATTCTTCGGGAGTGGTAACAGCAATAAAGCACGGAACTACCAATATTCGCTACTTAATCAATGGGACGCTGTACTCCAATGACGCAACGGTCAACGTCTCGAAAGCTACGCTCACATTGAGTGCAAGCAAAGAAAGCGGATTGATGGAAAAGGGAACGACCGTGAGCCTGACTGCCAATAACTCAGCAGCTACAATCTATTATACTATCGACGGAACAACACCATCAATGAGTAGCACGGTCTATTCTTCCCCAATCATCGTCAATAGGGACATGACCATAAAGGCCATAGCCTATCATGAGGATTATAACACGAGCCAAGTGCTGGCAAAAGAATATGAAGTGACAGGGCTGAGGATAGTAGAAACCTATCCCAATGAGGGGCAAATAGCCGGTAATTACATCATCCCCTCAATAACATTCAATGAAAAAATCAGTCAAGGTGAATCATTTGATCGCATAGAGGTATTATCTAATTCCGTCAATATACTTGAAGATGCAATAATTGATGGGAATACTCTGTTGCTCGTTCTTGACCAAAATCGGACAGATGGGGATGGCAAGCTAAAATTGAAAATGCCGGAAAGATGTATTCAAAGCACAAAAAACAGAGAAGACAATATTGCATTTGAAATGTCGTGGGATTTAACAGAACAATATGACCCATATATTAGTTATGCAACGGATATCTATACTAGTTCAAACTACACATCATCATTGCTCACCTCGAATGAAGAATTACACTATTGGGGGGCATTTCCAACTGTACGCGGATGGACTTTCCCTAGATTTTTAGACAAGGAAATCGATTATAATGTGGCAAGGTCATGCAATTGTGATAATGCCGTGGCATATATAGATACTAGCGGCAGTCTCTGGATATGGGGGCTAATAACTAGTATTGCATAGGTGATGGTAATAAAAAGGAGTATTATGACAGGGTTGCACCTTATAAGGTTATGGACAACATAAAAGAAGTCTCTCTTGGTGGATGTGAATCTCACGTTATGGCATTAGATAACAATGGTGTTCTGTATATTTGGGGGTCTAATTTATACGATCAATTAGGCCTATCTAACTACGAATATTCCACTGTTCCCAAAAGACTTATGTCTGGGGTAAAACATATATATGCTGGAGACCGTGGTTCTTATGTTATAAAAGAAGATAATACCTTGTGGTTTTGGGGAACATTTTATAAGTCAGAAAAAAAGAAAGTTTACAAAAGTCCGATTAAAATTGCGGATAATGTCATAATGGTATCAGCATATACGGAACAATCTCCTAGTTTTATCAAATCGGACAATACGTTATGGGTATGTGACTTTAATCTATCAGCTACCAAGGTTGCAGATGATGTAAAATATGTTACGGGTAGTACTGATCGTGGATTTTACATAAAGCCTGATGGTAGTTTGTGGGGATGGGGAAGGAATGATCACGGACAAATCGGAGATGGCACAATCAATGAATGGCCATATACCACAATTGATGAAGCTGTCAAGGTGATGGATAACGTTGTGAAAGTTTCTGCAGAATGGGATTATACATTAGCACTGACTGAAGATGGAAATGTCTGGGGATGGGGGAATAATAAATATGGGAATATTGATCCATATAATTGTTGGAAATTCGGAGACAGTGATGATATGTCATACGACATACCAAAACCGATGCTCATTTGGGAGTGTATTAAAAAGCCTCATATAGATTCGTTGGGATTTTTATCTTCAAACATAAATGTAGGCATAGGAGAAGTCTTGCCTGTTCAATTAAGGGTATTTCCATCCGATGCGTACTATGAGAGTCTTGAATGGAAAAGTCTTGATGAGTCAGTTGCTACGGTTTCCCAACATGGCGTTTTTACTGGTGTTTCAGAAGGAGTGGCAAAAATAGTGGTGACAGTGACGGCAGAAAACGGTGAGCAGTTCGTAGAAAATTGCCAAGTTACAGTGCCAACCTATACTAGCATTAAGGAAGTGAGCACCTCTAATTGTCATGTACGTGTCAATGATGGCATACTGCATATTGGGAATATATCTGTAGGGACTCATATAAGAGTGTTCGATAGTTCTGGGATAATGTTATATGATTCAGATGCTAAAGCGCAAAACATTAGTATTCCGATTAAAACAGATGGTGTCTTAATCGTCAAAATAGGCAATGAGACAACAAAAGTCATCGTCAGCAATTAACTTATTGAAAGATTTTTAGCTTATATCGTAACAGTTTAGGCTTTTGCTATATAGAGCAATAGAAATTGAAAACTAGCCCTAAATGGTGTTGCATTGCATCATTTGGGCTAGTTTTAATATAACGTGAGCTCGATGAATTCAGAACAATACAATCTGAGTATCAACAGTCCTCATAACATTGATGCATGGTTTTTTAGGGAAACAGCAACATGCGGCGATTGCCCTCAAAAGATTGACAATAAAAGGGGGTGTAAAATAAACTGTGTCATGCGTTATTCTTGTTCAAGCTCATCGGTCGGGGGACGGCCTGCGCCAAGGGGCAGGACCACCCGTCCCGACGAGCGTAAAGTTACAACAATTTAAACCTGCCTCCAAACTTTATCGCCAGTTGTCCTCCACGACCGCCCAATAGACCAGTCCAATTTGTCCACGACGAGCAAGCCGCAAATTCCTGATAACGCATAGAACTACAGGCACACTTCATTGCATGAAGAACCTTACTAATTTTAGAAAAACTTAATGCGCCCTGACGTTTTTTGGCATGCGTTTTGTACTGTAATTCCAATAATATAGTTAATTTTGCCAGTAGAGTCATTAATCAGAGGAATTTGCAGAGCATGAACAATCAATTTTCACCTAAAATATCAGAGGTTCTCATTTACAGCAAGGAGGAGGCGCTACGGCTGCACAATGAATGTGTGGCTCCGGAACACCTATTACTCGGGTTGATCAGGGACGGGGAAGGCAAGGCCATCCAAATCCTCCGCTTGCTCAATCTGGACTTCCGCTCGGTGAAACTACGCGCAGAGCAATCCATACAAGGTTCCGCCATGCAGGAAATGCCGGACGAGAACCATGAAATCATTTTAAACGAGAAGGCCTCTAAAATCATGCGCCTTTGCTTGCTCGAAGCACGCATGCTGAAGGCCCAGGTGGCCGACACCGAACACATACTTTTAGCCATTATGAAAGAAAAAGACAACAATGCATGCCGTATCTTAGAGGAAAACAGCATCCATTATACAGACATCCTGAACCTGCTCACCCAGAAGGCTGAGAAATCGGACGTACAGTCCGGCTTCGGTTTTCCGGACGAGGACGAGGAGGACGAATATGAAAACAAATCCTCGGCGGGAAACCCGATGAACGAACAGGGCACCACCACGCAAACGGTACAACCGCAAAGGAAATCGGCCAACAATACGCCGGTTTTGGACAATTTCGGCACCGACCTGACACGCGCCGCCCAAGAAGGCATCCTGGACCCGGTGGTGGGTCGCGAAAAAGAAATAGAACGCGTGTCGCAAATCCTGAGCCGACGGAAAAAGAACAACCCTATATTAATAGGTGAACCAGGCGTGGGCAAATCGGCCATCGTGGAAGGACTGGCCTTGCGCATCGTGCAGAAAAAGGTATCGCGCATCCTGTTCGACAAACGCGTGATAGCCTTGGACATGGCGGCCGTAGTGGCCGGCACGAAGTATCGCGGGCAGTTTGAAGAACGCATCCGCAGCATCCTCACCGAACTGCAAAAAAATCCGGACGTGATTCTTTTCATCGACGAGATTCACACGATTATCGGAGCCGGTTCGGCACCGGGCAGCATGGACGCGGCCAATATGCTGAAACCCGCGCTGGCCCGGGGAGAAATACAGTGCATCGGGGCTACGACCACGGACGAATTCCGGAAAAGCATCGAAAAAGACGGTGCTTTGGAACGCCGTTTCCAAAAAGTCATGGTGGAACCGACCACACCGGAGGAAACCGTACAGATACTGGACAATATCAAGGAACGTTACGAAGACCATCACAATGTGCGCTACACGCCCGAGGCTATCCGTGCCTGCGTACGGCTCACGGAGCGTTACGTTTCCGACCGTTGCTTCCCGGACAAAGCCATCGACGCCCTGGACGAAGCCGGGTCGCGCATACACATCACCCACTCTCCCGTATCGAAAGAAATGGAGGAACAGGAAAAGCGTATCGACGCCGTACATGCCTTGAAGAACGAGGCGGTAAAGAACCAAAATTTTGAACTGGCCGCCGACTACCGTGACCAAGAAGCCAATTTGCAAGAGGAACTGAACCGTATAAAAGCGGCATGGGAGGAGAAACTCAGCCGCGAGCGGGTCACTGTGGACGAAGACCAGATAGCCGAAGTGGTATCCATGATGACGGGCATCCCTGTACAGCGCATGGGAGAGGCAGAAGGACACAAGCTGAAGGACATGGCCGTCAACCTGAAACGGGAAGTCATCGGACAGGACGAGGCCATCGACAAGTTGGTGCGCTCCATCCAGCGCGGCCGCGTGGGACTGAAAGACCCGAACAAGCCTATCGGGGCGTTCATGTTCCTCGGCCCTACGGGAGTGGGCAAGACGTACTTGGCTAAAAAACTGGCCGAATACATGTTCGGCAGTGCCGACGCCCTGATACGCATCGACATGAGCGAATACATGGAGAAGCACACCGTAAGCCGTATGGTGGGGGCTCCTCCGGGATACGTGGGACATGAAGAAGGCGGACAATTGACGGAAAAAGTGCGTCGCAAGCCCTACTCCATCCTACTCCTCGACGAGTTGGAAAAAGCACATAGCGACGTGTTCAACATCTTGTTGCAAGTGATGGACGAAGGACGACTGACGGACAGCAACGGCACGACGGTGGATTTCAAGAACACGGTCATCATCATGACATCGAACTGCGGAACGCGTCAGTTGAAAGATTTCGGCAAGGGTATCGGGTTCAGCCGCCCGGACACGTCGGCAGCCGACAAGCAATACAGCCGCGAAGTCATCCAGAAGGCGTTGCACAAACAGTTCGCTCCGGAATTCCTGAACCGTCTGGACGACATTATCAATTTCGACCAACTGGACTTGGAAGCCATCAAACGTATCGTGGACATCGAACTTAAACCCATCGTAAAGCGCGTGAAGGAAATGGGCTATACGCTGGAAACGGAAGAGGATGCCAAGGAGTTCCTTGCCCGCAAAGGATACGACGTACAATATGGCGCGCGTCCGTTGAAACGTGCCTTGCAGACTTATCTGGAGGATGCCATCTGCGAACTGGTCATCAATGACGAACTGCGGGAAGGCGAAATCCTGACCGTACGTGCCGCCGAGGGAGACAAACTCCGGATCACACATGGCCTTGCCCAAGAATAACAATAAATATATGTTAAAGTGCCGGACGATGTTTTCGTCTGGCACTTTTTTTGTTTCTTCATCAATGGCTTTCAAAAAGCCGAACAGAAGATAATTTCATACAATAAAAGCAATAAATATCATGCAAAAAGGAAACATTGGGGTAACGACCGAGAACATATTCCCCGTCATCAAAAAGTTCTTGTACAGCGATCATGAAATCTTTATCCGTGAAATCGTGTCGAACGCCGTAGACGCCACGCAGAAATTGAAAACATTGGCCAACAAAGGAGACTTCAAGGGCGAAACGGGCGAACTGAAAGTCTGTGTCAAAGTGGACAAGGACAACGGTACCATCACGGTGAGCGACCGGGGACTGGGTATGACAGAAGAAGAAATAGACAAGTACATCAACCAAATCGCGTTCTCCGGCGCCAATGACTTCTTGGATAAATATAAAGACGATGCCAATGCCATCATCGGACACTTCGGCTTGGGTTTCTACTCTTCGTTCATGGTGAGCAAGAAAGTGGAAATCGTGACCAAAAGTTACCAAGAAGGAGCAAAGGCCGTAAAATGGAGCTGTGACGGAAGTCCTTCCTATGAAATAGAAGAAACAGAAAAAGCCGACCGCGGAACGGACATCATCATGTACATCGACGACGATTGCAAAGAGTTCTTGGAAAAGAACAAGATTGAGGAGTTGCTTCGCAAGTACTGCCGTTTCTTGCCCGTACCTGTAGCCTTCGGCAAAAAAACGGAATGGAAAGACGGCAAGCAGGTGGATACGGAAGAGGACAACGTCATCAACAACACCACCCCGATATGGACCAAGAAACCGTCGGATCTGAAAGACGAGGACTACAAGGAGTTCTATCGCGAACTGTACCCGATGAGCGACGAGCCTCTGTTCTGGATTCATCTGAACGTGGACTATCCGTTCAACCTGACGGGCGTGCTCTATTTCCCCAAAATCAAGAACAACATCGAACTGCAACGTAACAAGATTCAGTTGTACTGCAACCAGGTGTACGTAACGGACAGCGTGGAAGGCATCGTGCCTGACTTCCTCACTTTGCTCCACGGAGTCATCGACTCACCGGACATCCCGTTGAACGTCAGCCGCAGCTACCTGCAAAGCGACAGCAACGTGAAGAAGATTTCCAGCTACATCACGAAGAAAGTGAGCGACCGCCTGCAAAGCCTGTTCAAGAACGACCGCAAGGAATTCGAGCAGAAATGGGACGACATCAAGATCTTCATCAACTACGGTATGCTGACACAGGACGACTTCTACGACAAGGCCAAGAACTTCGCCCTCTTTAAGGATTGTGACGGTAAATACTTCACGTTCGAAGAATACCAGCAACTCATCAAGGACAATCAGACGGACAAGGACGGTAATCTGATTTACCTGTATGCCCAGAACAAGGAAGCCCAGTACAGCTACATCGAAGCAGCCAAGAACAAAGGCTACAGCGTATTGCTGCTCGACGGGCAACTGGACACTCCCATCGTCTCCATGTTGGAACGCAAGTTTGAAAAGAGCCGTTTCACCCGCGTGGATGCCGACATCATCGACCGCCTTATCGTGAAAGAGGATGCCAACAAGTCTGAATTGGATGCTGAAAAGAGTGCCTACCTTTCGGCCATCTTCAATTTCCAGATGCCGAAGTTGGACAAAACGGAATTCCACGTAGAGGCACAGGGTATGGGAGAAAACGGTATGCCGGTCATGATTACCCAAAGCGAATACATGCGTCGTATGAAAGACATGGCGCATATTCAGCCGGGCATGTCCTTCTACGGTGAAATGCCGGACATGTACACCTTGGTATTGAATACGGATCACCGTCTGATTAAGGAGGTATTGGCAGACAGCGAAACCCACACTGCGGAGCAACTAAAACCCATCGAAGCCGAACTCAAAGGGTTGCATGCCCGCGAGGCCGTACTCCATCAGCAGCAGGAGGGCAAAAAGCCCGAAGAGATCGATCAGGCACAAAAGGATGAATTGGACAAATGCCATCAGGACATCAGTGCGGAAGAACAAAAGAAAAACGACGTACTGGCCGGTTATGGCAAGGACAACAAGAAGGTGCATCAGCTTATCGACTTGGCATTGCTGCAAAACGGTATGCTGACTGGCGAAGCCTTAAGCAACTTCGTAAAACGCAGCATCGACTTGATTCAATAACCTAACATGCTTGCTACGGCAAGAATAAGCAAGATAAAATCGCTATCCCCCGAAAAGGATAGCGATTTTATCATAAAAAACACCTTCAATATTTGGAGATTTAAATAAAAAGCCATACCTTTGCACACGAAATCAAAACAAGAACGGCTCCGTAGCTCAACTGAATAGAGCATCTGACTACGGATCAGAAGGTTACAGGTTTGAATCCTGTCGGAGTCACAAAAACGGTTTGCAATCTCAATGAATTTGCAAACCGTTTTTCTTACCCTCTACTCCATACAAATTCCCCTTAGAGTTTCTTTTTCTTCAACGTGAAAAGGAACTCCAAACCATGCCCGCCGCCCGAAGGCTTTGCATTGATATTCCCCCCATGGAAAAGCACGGCATTCTTTACGATGGCCAACCCAAGGCCCGTACCTCCTAATTTCCGGCTACGCCCCTTGTCTACACGGTAGAAACGTTCGAAGATGCGCCCCAAATGTTCGGAGGGCACTCCTACTCCATTGTCGCTCACACTGAAATAATAACCATCCTCGTCTTCCGAATAACACACGATGTTCACATGCGTACCGTTTCCGGCGTATGCAATGGCATTATCCATCAAATTACGGAAAATGGAGTACAACAAAGAAGAATTCCCTTGAAGCACCAACTTGTCCGGAACATTTATCCCCACAGTCATTTGCTTCTCCTCCAGTTTCAAGGCCAGTTCCGCCACGATATTATGAATCATGGAAGACAAATCCACATCCGTCACCTCTATCATCTGACCGGCCTCCGTCATACGGGTCAGAGTAGATATGTCCTGCAACAGGTTCGTCAGCCGGTTGCTTTGCGCAAAGCTACGCTCCAAAAACTTCTTAAGCATATCCGGCGAAAGTCCCGGATTATTCAGAATCGTTTCCAGATAACCTTGGATACTGCTCACGGGAGTCTTCAACTCATGAGCAATATTTTGTGTAATCTGCTGCTTCATGCGGGCTTGTTCCTCCTGTTTCGTAATGTCAGAAATGGAAATCTCAAAGCTGTTATCCACAAAAAGAGCCACAGACAAGTTGAACACATAACCGTTTTTATCCACGACCAACAACTTCTGCCTAAGGTCTCCCTGCGTAAAACTCTTGCGGGACATCGTTATAAAATCAAACAGCGGCTGCAATTCCTTCACTTGAAAGACTTCTTCTATGCCTCCGATATTCTTATCGGATATCAGATTCACATACTGCATGAAAAGCCCGTTAGCCAGAACCACATCCTTCCCCGGATTGAAAATGGCCAGTCCTTCATTGGAAATCTGCAAATGTGTGATAAGCTTCTCACGCTCGCGGAAAAGGTCGTCCTTCGCCTTGCGTAACCGTGTATAAATATCGACGATATGCCGTGAAATCTGCCCCAAATCGGTATTTCCCAATCCCTTCAAGTCATTCGTATCCACAGCCTCGTCCTGATCGGCACGACGTGCAAAAAGGCGAAGCTGAGTAATCATAGCCCCTAAACGAGCCGTCAAGTTATAAAAGACGAGGAACAAAATGGCAGATAACAAAAATGAAAACCATAAATACCCTTTGTCGGCATTCAACATGGCAATCAAATCCGTATCGTAAGGCAATGCGCTACGTACGAACAACTCTTTCTCCGGAAAATAATTCGCCGAATAAAAGAATTCCTCTCCAAGGGTCTCTGAGGTTCTTTTGATGGAATATCCGCTCCCTGCGGCCAATGCCTCACGTATTTCCTCACGGTCCAAGTGATTATCCTTCACATGTTCGGAGGAAATATCATTATCGAAAATCACTTTTCCATGGCGGTCTACAAGCGTGACACGCAGTTTCTGAAGATGGTGCCGTGTACGATAGCGCGCCACATAATCTTTCACTGAAAAGGCCGTATCAGCCATGTGATCATACAAATCCACGTTGAACATGGTCAGCGTAGAATTCAACAACTCCACCTTATGCGTCTTCTCGCGGTGATACTGATAATACAAGAAACTTGCTACGAAAACACAATAAATAGCGATAACGGAAAAAAACAGATATTGGCTGAATGACAATGACTTTCTTTTCATCTCAATCTTTCACAGAGGTATCGAAACAATATCCGTAACCCAAACGGGTGACGACAAACTTTCCGTATCCGTCGAGTTTTTTACGCAAACGGGTTATGTTCACATCTACCGTCCGGTCCAGCACCTCGGCATCGTTGTTCCATATCCTACGCAGTATCTCAGCCCGCGAAAACACACGGCCCTCATTTTCCAACAGTAAGCGCAAAATCTCAAATTCGGTCTTAGTCAACTGCAACGCCTCGCCGCACAGCACGGCCTCTTTTTTGTTAAGATCCAATTTCAACTCCTTAAAACCGATATAAGCAGCCGGTACCGCCTGTTGCGGCGCCGTACGACGAAGCACAGCCTTGATTCTCATCTGCACTTCGCGCAGGGAAAAGGGCTTGGAAATATAGTCGTCCGCCCCCAAAGTGAATCCGGTGACGGCATCGTTCTCCGTATCACGCGCCGTAAGAAAGATAATAGGTATATCACGAGTCTCCCGCACTTGCTTGAGCATCTTGGCCATCTTAAAACCAGAGATTTCTCCCATCATGACGTCCAACAACAGAAGGTGGAACTTGGTCAGATCCATCTTAAGTGCTTCTTCGGCTGAATTGGCCGTTTCTACTTCGTACCCCTCATTCTCCAGATTGAACTTCAGGATGTCGCACAAATCTTCTTCATCGTCCACCACGAGAATCCTGTAATTTGTATTCATCAGACTTACCGCTTTAAATTATTATTTTCCGACTGCAAAATTACAAGTTAGTTGTTGCACGAATATGAAACCTGTGTTACAATACCGTTACAATACCTTTTTCTTGTTGGAACCTGCGGCATGCACGAACCCAATGACGCATGTGGCCGATTATTTCCTGTGTCTCTTGCAAAGTACTCATATAGAGATATTCAATCTTCAGATTGTCCATATCCCCCTTGCGTATGCGGTCTTGCTGAATCTTGCGGAGCTGGGACAACTGGGCTTTCATCTCGTCTCCAAACTGCCGAACCTGCAACGCATTATCGTAATTATTCGTCTCTATCATGCCGGCAATGACATTCATCAACCTTTCCACCCCTTCCCGAATCGGCATGAATTCTTTCACGTATTCCTCGGGCATGGGATTGAAATTATTGTCCACATGTTCCAATGAAGGCTCACACATACGCTTCAGGCAGTACAAACTCTGTTCGCAACTGTTACATGCCAAATGGAACCATGTATCTTTTTCAACAGCTTGCAGCGGGTCTATTTTACGTAATCCCACCAGTTCTTTCCGACGGATTACCTTCCAATTCTTCCGCTCATCCTCCAAATGGTTCAAAGTCCGTCGCAACACTTTGACATCCTCGGCAATCAAACCGGAAGTAGTCTGCATATAAGCTTCCGATATATACTTCACCATCTTCGACTGATAAGCACTGATATGCCGGTTCAATAATACCCAAGCTTCATCCTTATCATTGGTTTGTGCCAATTCCGTGAAAATCTCATCCCGCTGTACTGCCGCCATCTTCTTCTTATAACTGCGATTATTCTGAATAAGCATGAACACGACTACAACAATGAGCAATACCATAGCCACCACTCCACCGAAATGTACAAACAACGTCACGATGAAACACAGGAAGAAAGCCGCACCGGCCGTCATAAACCATCCGCCAATCACAGAAATCACACCGGTCACGCGGAACACGGCACTCTCGCGTCCCCATGCACGGTCGGCCAACGACGAACCCATGCCCACCATAAACGCCACGTATGTGGTAGACAACGGAAGTTTCAGAGACGTACCCACTACGATCAACAAGCCGGCCAACACCAAATTCACAGAAGCGCGTACCAAATCGAACGCCGCACCATTCGGAATAATAGCCTCATCCTGATTGAAACGTGAATTGATCCATTTCCTCATCCATGCAGGAATATGGTCTACCACATACTCGTTGCTGTTAATCACGCTCCTCACCAACCGACGGGCAAAACGGGAAGAACCGAACATTTCGTCGCCGGCTGTCTGACGGGACAAGTCGACAGAAGTCTTTACCACATTCTGCGCCTTCTTCGATGTCATCAAAGCAATCGTCATCACGACTCCAGCCCCGATAAGAAAAAAGACAGATGTTCCCGCTGGTTCATTCAGCACGCCCATCATGTGAGTGGCCGGATTCGCCCCCGGAGTAGCCATGAAATCCTGATAAGAAGAAAAACCGGCCAACGTCACACCGATGAAATTCACCAGGTCATTCCCGGCAAAGGCCATGGCTAATGAGAATGTTCCAAAAAGCACTATAATCTTGAAAACATTGACCTTACACCAATGCAGGACTTGCATCAGTACCGTAAATCCGATAATAAAAGAAATCAATATCGCATGCGTGTTGTCAGCAATCCAAACTTTAATATCGGAGGTCATAAACGAAGCACTGCCGAAACCTTTTACCAATAAGAAATAAGCAATGGAAGTAATGGAAAGCCCTCCGAACAAACCTATGGTATATTTAAGATGCTTGGTATAGTGAAAAGTAAAAATAAGGCGGGAAATCCATTGCACCAACATTCCAAAAACAAAAGCAATGGCGACAGAAAGGAAAATGGCCAAAATCACCGTAAAGGCTTTATCTGTATTAATCAAGCCGGCGTAGGTAAGCGAGGAATCATGAAGCATCTTCACCAAAGCCAAGGCCGTACTACCACCTAATAACTCGAAAACCATCGACACCGTGGTGGAGGTGGGCATTCCCAATGTATTGAATATATCAAGCAGAATCACATCAGAAGCAACCACTGCCAAAAAGACGCACATCAACTCTTCGAAAGTAAAGAACTCGGGGTGAAAAATGCCATGCCGTGCAATGTCCATCATGCCGTCGCTCGTCGTGGCTCCCACAAAGATACCCACTGCCGCAATTATCAGAATGGTCTTGAAACGCGCAACTTTTGAACCGATGGCCGAACCTAAAAAGTTCACGGCATCATTACTGACCCCCACAAACAAATCAAAAGTGGAAAGGGCAAACAGGAATATGACTATTCCCAAATAAACAAGCTCCATACGATTACTTCATATTTGATTCTGTGACAAAGATAAGCATTTTCCCTTTTGCGACAATTATATTCCTATAACATTTTTCACAAGAATGCAACACAAACGTATTGCCGTCGTAATACACATTTATTCAAAACGAATAGACCGAGCCGGATGGATACGGGAAACCAAGAAACTCGGAACGATAAGCGACAACACGCATATCACCAAAGTAGCCGCATTGATAGCCAGTACATAGCCGAGATTGAACAAGACCGGTACCGAATCCACATAGTATATCGACGCATCCAAACGGAACACTCCTGTATAATGCTGAAGAACCACTATGCCTATTCCTATTATATTTCCCCAAAGCAATCCTTTCCCCATGACGAACACGGCAAAATACAAGAAAATATGACGGATACCACGGTTGGTCGCTCCTAACGCTTTCATGATTCCGATAAAGTTAGTACGTTCCAATATAATAATGAGCAAACCGGAAATCATCGTAAACCCGGCTACAGATACCATCAGAGCCAAAATGACCCACACATTGACGTCCAAAAGGCTGAGCCAGGCAAATATCTGAGGATAAAGTTCCTGTATCGTCATTGTCACATACGAACCGCCGTAAGCGTCTGTCTTTCGGTTTACCAACTTAATCAATGCACCGGAGACTTCGTCCACACGGTTCAAGTCCTTTACTGAGATTTCTATTCCGCTATACTGATCCGGAGCCCACGCATTCAAACGGTTGCAAGTATAAAGGTCCGTAAAGACCAAAGCTTTGTCGAACTCCGTCAAATGCGTACAATAAATACCCGACACCGTAAAACGACGGGTACGCACGGAGTTCTCGAAGAAATAGGCAAAGACCTTAGAGCCGACTTCCAAATGCAATTCATCGGCTATCTGCCGGGATATGACGATCCGGTTGGAAGCCACCGTATCGGAAAAAGACGGCAGTTCCCCTTCTTCCATGTGGGCTTTCAGGAAAGACGCATCGAATTCCGCCCCCACGCCATGCAAAAGAATACCTTTGAAATCGGCATCCGTCTTGAGTATTCCCTCCTTATTGCAGAAACGCTGCACATGCGCCACCCCTTCCACGTCCCCGACCTCCTTCATCAAAGCAGGGGGCACCGCAATAGGCTGTGGGGAATTTGTCGTGACCGACGCATAGTTTTGAATCTGTATATGAGAACCGAATCCGACAACTTTCGAACTGATTTCCTGTTTGAAGCCCAGCACCACGCACACCGAAATAATCATCACGGCCAAACCGACAGCCACTCCGGACGTAGCTATCAATATGGCCGGACGCGATACTTTTTTCACATCGCCGTGCTCACGGAACAGCTTTCGGGCTATAAACAGATTGAAATTCATTCCTCTTGCCGTCTTATTCCGCCACACGGCCGGGATATGCCTCCAATGCTTTGCGCAACACGAAAAGGGCACGTATCAGATCTTCTTTCTTCAACACGTAAGCTATGCGTACCTCGTTCTTACCCGAACCGGGCGTAGTGTAGAATCCTGCGGCCGGAGCCATCATCACGGTCTCCCCCTCATAATCAAAGTCTTTCAAACACCAGGCACAAAACTCCTCCGCATCGTCCACCGGGAGCTTGGCCACCGTATAGAAAGCTCCCATGGGGATGGGAGAATACACTCCGGGGATACGGTTCAGCCCGTCAATCAGACATTTGCGCCGCTCCACATATTCGTCATACACCTCGCGTCCGTACTCTTCCGGCTCGTCGAGCGAAGCCTCCGCCGCAATCTGTCCGATCAAGGGAGGGCTTAAACGGGCCTGGCAAAATTTCATCACGGCTTTGCGGACCTCTACATTCTTCGTAATCAACGCACCGATACGTATGCCGCACTCGCTATACCGCTTGGACACGGAATCTATCAGCACCACATTGTTTTCTATCCCCTCCAAATGGCAAGCCGAGATGTACGGAGAACCGGTATAGATAAACTCACGGTACACTTCATCCGAAAAAAGATACAAATCGTACTTCTTCACCAAGTCGCGAATCTGGTTCATCTCACGGCGCGTATAGAGGTATCCCGTGGGGTTGTTCGGATTGCAAATCAGAATGGCCCGCGTACGTTCGTTAATCAGCTCCTCGAACTTCTCGACCTTCGGCAACGAAAATCCTTCTTCTATCGTAGTGGATATCGTACGGATGACCGCTCCCGCCGAAATGGCAAATGCCATGTAATTGGCGTATGCCGGTTCGGGAACGATGATTTCGTCGCCCGGATTCAGGCAGGACAGAAAAGCGAACAGCACGGCCTCCGAACCTCCTGACGTGATGATGATGTCGTCCGCCGTAAGATTAATATGATATTTGGCATAATATCCGACCAACTTTTCCCGGTAACTCAAATATCCCTGGCTCGGGCTGTATTCCAAAACCGTCCGGTCTATGTGACGGATGGCATCTATGGCCGCTCGCGGAGTCGGCAAATCAGGCTGGCCGATATTCAAATGGTACACATGTATCCCTCTATTTTTAGCCTCGAAGGCCAACGGAGCCAATTTGCGAATCGGCGACTCCGGCATTTCCTGACCGCGAACGGATATTTTAGGCATGTCTTTTCTTTTTTGTTTTTTATTTGTTCGAAATTCATGCAAAGATAGCATTTCAACATAAAATGAGCAACAAATCAGCCTATAAAATAGTGCGGTAGAAATTTAATGGAGATTCCCGTGAACGATATGACAGCACGTGCGGCCGGCAACGGACGGATTCACCGAACAGGCCGAGGGGAAGCAAAACGTCCCGCTTGACAATATGGTACCCGTTTCCTTCTTCTATGTACATTTTAACAGTTTGACAAACCGGACGTCCGTCAACAAAAAAGGCAACCCTAAGGTTGCCTTCTGTACGCCCTCAGGGATTCGAACCCTGGACCCATTGATTAAGAGTCAATTGCTCTACCAACTGAGCTAAGGACGCATCATCTTTGATTTTGCGAGTGCAAAGGTAGGGCTTTTTATTTAACCCTCCAAACTTTCACCCCTCTTTTTCTCATTTTTTTTCCAATTCGTAAATTTCGGAAGGAATACGTCGCTTCAATACTTCCAGTTCAAAGTCCTTTCCTGCGACAATCCCTACGGAACGGAGACAGGTATCGACCGTTTTTCGCGCCAGTTCCGGATGATTGTTCTCTTCGCTGATATGACACAACCATACATGCCGAAGCCTGTCCGTAATATGCTCCGCCAGCAGTTGCGCCGCAGCCTTATTGCTCAAATGTCCGTAATCGCCGCTAATTCGTCCTTTCAGATAAGCCGGATACGGCCCCATCATCAGCATGTCTTCGTCATGGTTGGCCTCCAGTACCAGATAATTCGCCCGGGCGATGTAGCCGCCGAACTGTTCTGTCACGTGTCCGGCATCCGTAATGAGGCAGAAGTTGACTTCTCCGTATTGCACGCTATAGCCCACATTGTCCGTACTGTCATGAGGCACATCGAAAGGCGTAATTTCAAAACGGTCCAGCTTCAAGGTCTGCCCCTTCTCCAAGAAATGTATGTTTTCTGCTTTCAATTTCGGATTTGCACAATAATTACGCTTGATTCCGTCGTGTACAAGTTCGGTGGCATAGACCGGAAGTCCATACTCATTCGCCAAGCTCCCGACAGCTTTGATGTGGTCTGCATGGTCATGCGTAATCAACACGGCCTCTATTTGTTTCAAGGAAAGCCCGTAAGTATGAAAATGTTTTTTCAGTGTTCGTATCCCAATTCCGGCATCAATCAATATCCCATAATTTTCTGAGAAGAGGAAGTAGCTGTTTCCGCTACTGCCGCTCCCCAGACAAATAAACTTCAGCATATCCGTATTTTTGTTTATGCAAATATACGAAAACATGAAAGAACGGGCAAATATTTCTTTCCTGCCCTTCTGCCTTACCAACTCAATTTAATGAATTTGCTCTCCCACGGGTTAAATTCCGCTTCGTCCCTCCCGCCGACAGGCCTTCCCGTCACGTCGCAAACCGTCACCTTCCGTATCTTCACCTCATCGGAAGTCACAGCAAACGCTGCCGGCCGACCGTCCGTTTCACGCAAATGCAGCATCACGGCACGTTCTCCCTCCACAGGAGCCATGTTGACCAGCAAAAGGTTATCCGGGCGAAGTGTGAGAAAGGTGCCGCAAGAAGGCGCATCCTTGTCCTCACGGTCGCCGGCCTGAAGTACCCGGGTCAGGAAAGGAATCCTGTTTTCCCATGCAAAACGCGTGGCAAATCCGGCTGTCGTGTCTGCCGACGAAGTGATGAAATAACTCCACTGCAAGCCTCCGGTCTGGTCTGCGTTAAAATTGGTCGTCCAATAATTGTTCATCGGCCAGGAATACATATTGGTGGTCTGGGGCACGGCTCCGGCCTGATAGCGTCCGGTATTGATGGCACCGAACTGCATCAGGGGGATTTCAGGGCTTCCCATTACAACCTGAACGTCCGAACTGCGTGCCGCCGCAAAATTCTGCACGGTGTACCAATCATTCGACGAACCGGGAATCTGGTCTACCCCAGCTTCAATATTTCCGCCGGGCACGTCCAGAAAGATTCTGCCGTCCTCTATCTGGTACGGGAAAGACACATATACGGCTTCCGGTTCCGTCTCTGTTTTTTTACGCAAACTGTAAACCACTTCTATCTTTTTCTCTACCTTATATATATGATACTCCACCGTCAGATTATCATGCCCCATCCCGGCTGCCGTCTCTCCCTTGAAACGGTAAGTATCCCATATAGCCCCTTCCTCGTAAGCCTCGAAACGCATTTTCTCCGGATGCCTGCGCGTAAAGCGCGGGTACGTATATCGCTCCAAAGCACCCCGGTCGTCTATCGTCTCATAAATGAATTCTCCCAACTCCCATTCCGCACTCTCCGTCAACAACTGCCGTTGCAGGTCTTTATCGTAAAGCCGGGAGATGGTGCCCCGTTGCAGATTGAAATCAAGACCATACCACTCATTCTCTACATGCGTACCGGACAAACTCCCTGCGGATGCTTCGGACGGCTGCGGCTCGTCCTTCACGTCTATGCGATACCGGGCGAAGCCCAAAGCCGGTACGTCCCGCACATAAATATACCAATACGTCCCGTCCGAACGGCTCTCGCCTGCCTGGGCAGGAACACTACGCCCCGACGCATCCGTAATTTCAAAAACTTTGTCGCGCGGCAAAAGCTGATGGTCGATATACACTTTGGCTATTCCGCTATAACTCCAGTTCAATGTATTGAACACCACTACGGAAGGTACATCCGTTTTCGGGACGAAAGGCTGCAACAGCCCCATCACCGTTTCGCCCAGCAACCCGGCATGCCGGTAAGCCTCCCACGCATACGACTGTTTTAACGAGCGTTGCTCCCATGTCTCCCGGCCATACGGGTCGCGCACACTCTCGCAATACCCGAACGTATGCTCATCATAGAAAAGCAGGGCTTCGTTCATGTCACTCACCTTCCCCATCACCCCCTGAGGCAACTCGGCTCCGGCCAATTTCGCCAAGGCCAAGCCGCCTTGCCCGGCAATCGCATGGGAATGGGTGGCACGGGAAACAGCCGCTTCGCGTGCTCCGGAAGCAAAACCATCCGTCCACCAGTCCGGCCACGCTCCCCGAATGACAGGTATCTGCCCGGCATAATCCCGCTCCACAGTCTTGATAAAGTCCGTAGCGACTGCCGAACGCAATTTAGGCCATTCGTACTTTTCATTCCAACGTTTCACCATCTCGCAACTCCGTGTGGAAGGAGGAGCGTTGTCGGTCAGATACCCGGAATGCTGAATGGCACAAATGTCGTACGGGTATCCCTTAGCTTCCAGTTGCCCCAGATAATCCCACACGCATTGCTCAAACTTTGTGAAATCATCAGGGTTGTGCACGCCCCAGTAGTTTCCCAGATGGTAATATTCCGCACGATAAGCCAGGATTTTCTTCCCTGATGGCGACTCCCACCAGAATACTGTGGGCTTGTCAAAGCATATCAAGGCTCGATGCCCGTGCGTCCCCATATTCAGGTACTTCACTCCCGCGTCGGCAAAATATTCACTGAAACACCAGGCTATTCCGTTTACGTCATCTTGCACGGCCAAGTCCGCCCGTAACCCTTCGTCCCGGAATAACTTTAACGGAGCCAAGGATGCCGCCAAGGTCTGTTCGTCCGGCAACTCGTCAAAATTCAGGTACATGGCCCCCAACTCTATCCGCCCCTCTTTCACCCTGCGTTTCAAACGTTCAACCTGGGAAGCCGGACGGTTTTTCAAATATTCTTTCACAGGCCAAGCTACCTCGCAGGTCCACCGGAACCGCGCGGCATCCGGATAATGGTCAGTGGCATCGCAATAATCCAATGCATAATCTATGTAACGCAAATGTTCTGCCAGAATCTCCATTTGCGAACGGGTATAACCGATGTCCGTATGTGTATGCTGCACCAGATTCATCTGCCAATGCCGGGCTACCGGTACTTTTACTTCATCCGAAGCCCAAGACACCTGTCCGGCACGTAAAGACAACGGCAACGTACGGTCTGTGCCTGCGTCTGGAATATCGAATACGAAATGATTTTCTCCTTCTTCCAGGCGGACATGCCGCACCTGCCTGCCTAACGCCAATTCCGCCTCTGTGACCTGCCCGTCATAACCTACCGTCACAGCCACCCGGCGGACCGGACCTGAAGAAGATTTATACACAGCCGGATGCAGCTTCGTCTGAAGCACCGGAGACGCAGCGGAGCAAACCGGATGAATAGCCGCTCCCCATAAGAACATCCCCAAAAACAAATCCTGTAATCTCATAGTGATTTATTGTGATTAAATAGTTAGGATTCTTCAAAAATGTTTTTCCTTTTCATTGGCCATTGCCGGGAAAAGACATATATTTGCGCTGTGAAAATACGAAATCAAACGATGAGGTCAAACGGTTCTTAACCGAAAGACGTAAAAACATTAAAAAATGACGAAAAAGAAAAGATGGCCTCTGGTTTTATGCCTGCTTACAGGATTAGGAGCAGCCGGATGTACGAGCGAAGAAGAGGAACAAGCAAATAGCAGGGCTAAGGAATTTGCGGAAGATTATTTCAATCTGCGTTTCGATGAAGCATACGGGAATTGCACTGAAGATTCCCGCAAATGGATAGCTTTCCGCGCATCGAACATCACCGAACACGACCTCGAAGCCGTACGGTCTGCCCCGGAAGGAGCATACATAAGTTCAACGGAATGCCAACAAATCAATGACAGTACGGCACTCGTACGTTGCGTCGTTTGCCAAGCACTTGCCGCCGATTCGCTGGAACAGCAAAGAGGGCGTATCGTTCCGGAGACCGCATATCTCATCCCTTTACGGAAGGAAGGGCGCCGGTGGCTTGTCAGAATGGAAGGCCCACTGCAAAATGCAAAGTAAAATCCCGCTTAAAGTCCGGATGAATAATCGGGTAATGGTGACGGACATCATCATACGCCGGATGAATGGCTTTCATACCTCCGTCCAGACGTAAGATGAAATAATCGAAATTCAAACGGAATCCCAATCCGTAAGACACTGCGATCTCCCGCCAGAAGCTCCGCATACGAAACTGTCCGCCGGGCTGCTCGGCATAATCGCGAATGGTCCAGATATTGCCGGCGTCTACAAAAAATGCTCCGTGCAATTTCCAAAACAAATAAGTACGGTATTCCGCATTGAGATCCAATTTAATATCACCGGTCTGATTGATAAAGTCGATACGTCCGTCTCCCCCCGTAAAACGTCCGGGTCCCAATTCTCTGACAGACCATCCCCGTACACTGTTGGCTCCTCCGCTGAAATACCGTTTTTCGTAAGGCAGGATGGTGGAGTTTCCGTAGGGATAGGCTACCCCTATGCCAAAATGCAAAGCCAACGAGTTACGGTCGTCGAAACGGAAACTCTTGCTGATGTCGAAATCCCCTTTCAGATACTGTGCATACGCTATATTGAACAATGTATATTGCCCTTGGTCGTTCCGACAGGCTCCAAAGAGATTAGAGAAACCATACAGCACGTTTCCGGCCGACTCCACATTAAAACGGATGCCCAAGGCATTGCTACCGTAATCCGCAATGCTCGTGGCATTGCGTTGCGAATTATAGGTAAAGCTATAGCCCAGCCTCATGATGAAAAGATTTTCGTAATTGTAACGCAGGATAGCATTCCGGTCGGTTTCGTCTTCCAGATAATCCTTGCGGAACGTCTCGGAAATCCAAGGCATAAACACGTAGTTCAAGTCTATCAGGTCGATGCGGTGGCGGAGCAAGCCGTTCGGGCTTTGCCAACGGTAACGAAGAGCCGAAGTCAAAACACGCCGGTGAAACTCCGGACGGTTTTGGGAATCATATAATAATGAAACCTCTGAAGTGGCACGCATCAACCCGCGGTCACGACCATTGAAGCGGAACAACTTGAAATTCGGGAATGTCAGACCGGCTTCCACACTGATTTCCATATAATTCTGGTCGCTGTACCCTTCCAGACCGGTAATGGCTTCAAACGCCCCACGCAGTTTCAGGGAAAACAATTCCGAGCCTCGAAACAGATTCCGGTTCTGGTAAGTCAAAAGCAAGGCCGCCCCCAAATCACCTGCCGAGTTGGTACCTTCCAATTCCGCTCCCAGCGAACGCGGTTTATTCTCGTGCACGGTCACGAATCCGTCCAGCATATTCGGCAAAGAATCATTCTCCACCATTTTAATATTGGAAAACATCACGGCCCCCAACTGGCCGAAGTTACTATAAGTCCGTTGCACATCGCGTTCCCGGTACAGATGCCCCGGCTCAATCGCATTATTATTGGTAAATACCGAAGGCCGGAAAGCCAGTTTATGCTTGTAATAAATGGGAAAGCCGCGATAGACCACACTGTCCAAACGGGAAGTATCACGACTTGTATCGAAAGCCATCGCATCACCGGAAAAGGAAACAGAATGAATCTTATAACGCCGGTGAAGTTCCGGCTCGCTTTCTGCCGATGCCCGGTATAAAGGTATCACCACATCCAGATCCACCTTTTGGTTTCCCACACACGTATCCGCTTCAAACCGGACATATTCCTTATTGAATTTATAATATCCGCTGTTTTGTAAACGACTGCTGATGCGGCTGCGCTCCCCATCCAACACATTCAAATCGAAAGGCATTCCGGGTTGTAAAGATGACAATGCAGCATGTTCACGGACAATACGCTCCACCACAGAATCCTCTATGAGGTAACGGATGTTTCTCACCCGATAGCGTTCTCCCGGCACAATCTCGTACGTCAGCCTCACCTTCTTTCCTTTCACTACACGCTTCTGATTCACCCGGGCATGAAGGTACCCCAAATTGTTCACAGCCACCAACATGTTCTCGCCCGAACGGTTAGCCTGCACCGTATCGAAAATTACCGGGGCCTCCCCTACCCGTTGCAAGAAACGGTTGATTCGCTTGGTCGTGTCCCGTCCGGACAGGACGTACGGCCCCATAGGAACTTTCAGCAAGCTGAACCACTTGGAATTAGGGTGCTGACGGATATATCCTTTCAACGACGTGACATCGAGCGATTTATCCGTTGACTTCACAGAAACGCTTTCCAGCATATATTCGCCTTCGGGTATGAACTTCGTAGCTGAGCAAGCGCCCAGCAATGCCATGATGATTCCCCCGACTATACTGTATAAAAGTTTCCGCATAAGTGCCATTTGGGATACAAAGATAGTGCAAGACGGACGTAAAGACAAATGAAAACGAAGTTTTCTGATTTGGCTTCACCGGACCGCAGCCTATCTTCAGGCCGCTTTTGGTTTTGATTTATTTTGCCGATTCCGAAATAACTTCTTAGATTTGCAGTATAATTGGAACCGAAATGATCAGCAAAAACAAAATCAAGCTCATCCGCTCTCTCGAACAGAAAAAATTCCGCAAAGAGTGGCAACTCTTCGTTGCCGAAGGACATAAACTGGTAGACGACCTGCTACCGGCTTTCGACTGCGCCTTTCTCGCAGCCCGAAAGGAATGGCTGGATACGCGACGGGAAGCCGTGGAAACGCTCGCCCGTAAAGGGTGTGAAATCCAAGAAGTATCGGCCGAGGAGCTTCAAAAAGCCAGCCTGCAAAAGAATCCGCAGGATGTGTTGGCCGTATTCCGTCAACGCCCAGCCGGAGGGGCACCGGAACATCTCTTGAAAGAACAACTCTGTCTCGGGCTCGACGGCGTGCAGGATCCGGGCAATCTGGGTACGATTATCCGTATAGCCGACTGGTTCGGCATCGAACATATATTCTGCTCTCCCGACACGGCCGACCTTTATAATCCCAAAACCGTACAGGCCACCATGGGAGCCATGGCACGTGTTTGCGTACACTACCTTTCACTGACGGATTTACTGCGGACAGCCGATGCCGACATACCGGTCTACGGAACGTTTTTAGACGGAAATGACATGTATGGCACGGAACTAAGTCCCAACGGACTGATTGTCATGGGGAACGAAGGCAAAGGTATCAGCCGGGACGTTGCATCACTCATCAACCGGAAACTGTACATCCCCAACTATCCTCCCGAACGAAATACATCGGAAAGCCTGAACGTAGCCGTAGCCACAGCCATCGTATGCGCTGAATTCAGAAGACGGGATACCATCGGACGACAGGAGTAAGAATATCTGCATCGGCCGGCAATCCGTCGGCTCTCCAAAGTCGCAAGGCATCCGGACCTATATCCGGATTCGCTTTCCGTAACAAGGCGGCAATACAGTCGCTGGGTTGCGGAACGACATCGGGAGGCAATAACAAACCTATGCCTCCATTCCATATCACAGCAGGCATTTCTCCCGTCAAGATACAATAGGATTGATAAAAGCCTTTCTCATCGACCGTTATCACCGGCATGACCGCAAAACGCCCTGATGGCCAGTACACTTTATGAAAAGCAATATGTTTCAAGGCCGCTTGTCCCTTTATGGTTTCAATGGCCGCTTCGTCCGGTTCTCGTAGCCCCCGGTTTACGAATCACACGATAAGGCTTTTCCTTTACCACATGAATGGATCGTTCCACCGGACGACTTTCCCTCAATTCCGTCGGAGAAAGACGACGGGAAACCGTATCCGCCGGTACCACCCGCAACACCGAATCTTTCGATGCCACGTCCATACTGTCTGACTTCGCAGCAACCGCCGTTGTATCCACAACTACCGGCTGGGGATGGAAACGGACCAGCATAATGTCGCGAAGCCACAACAGGCGAGGTTCTTTGTCTTCGTCCGAAGGTTTATAATACACGAATCCGCCTATTTCTCGAATCGCATGAGCCGTGTCTCCTTCCAAACGAAGCTGCATCAGGTTATTGGAATAAATTCTTTGCGTAACGCCAGCCGTGGAATCATTGTCGTACGTCACATAGAAGCCGGCGTATGCTTCATTTTGTCGTCCGTGGGATATATAGCGGGAATCGAAGCGCCAGAGCAAGGCGTCCCCCTTATGAAAGGTCGTATCGGCTGTCATGGTAAACAGCAAACGGTCTTCCATAAAACGCGGTTTCAGGATTCTGAACGCACGCTCCTGCCAAATATTGGCCGTATCCCCTTGGGCGTCCAAATGGGCAAATATATCATTCTCTCCCGTAGAAGCTCCCAATGCCGAAACATGCGTACTGTAACGCTCCTGCAACTTTTTATAAATGTCGTTCAGATAAGTGGCATGCGAGGCATACCAAACCATCGTAGAATCGAATTCGGCCTCGCTCACTCCATATTTCTCAAACACGGCCTGCACGTAACTGTAACGCTTAAAGTTCATGCTGTCTTGCCGGGTCTCTGCCATAGCCTGTGCGATATGGTAATCATAAAGCAAATCCTCCAGTTCCGCAGGCTGAATCAGATCGGACGGTACGCCGGGCTTACATGCCGGAAACAAAAGAAAGGCTGCCACAGCGCCAAAAACTTTACGCAACGACTTTGACATGAAACATTTGAGAGTTATTGGGAAATACGTTTATGATAGAAAATCAACAAAGCTATGATGCCGCAACTGATGGCCGCATCCGCAAAATTGAATATCGGACTGAAAAAAACAAAATGCTCCCCTCCCACCCATGGCATCCATTCCGGCCAATAAGTGTCGATGATGGGAAAATAAAACATATCTACCACACGACCGTGGAACAGGCTTTCATATCCCGTCCCGAACGGTACGAAATGGGCCGTGAACGGTGCGGGAGGATTGTTGAATATCAATCCGTAGAACACGCAGTCTATGATGTTTCCCGCTGCCCCGGCCAAAACCAGAGACAAACAGACGACAAAACCCGTAGGCACGCCTTTGCGTATCGATCTGTAAAGAAGATACGCAATGACGACCACGGCTATGATACGAAAGGAAGTCAGAAAAAGCTTGTCGAAAAATTCCCACCCGAATGCCATACCTGGATTCTCCGTAAAGAGAATGTAAAACCAATCGGTCACACGAATACTCTCGTGCAGATACATGTGGGTCTTGACTGCAATCTTAATCCATTGGTCTATGACAAGCACCAAGAAGATAATCAACAAAGCCAAACGCCCCTGAGTGAGCCATCCCCAACCGCTTCTTCCTTCTGCCTCCATTACTTTTTCATGTTTTTAGCCTCTATGCTCAATGTCGCATGAGGAACCAGACGTAAACGTTCCTTGGGAATCAATTTACCGGTCTCACGGCAAATCCCATAGGTTTTGTTTTCGATACGTATCAGGGCAGCCTCAAGCCCCTTGATGAACTTCTGCTGGCGAGCCGCCAACATAGACAGTTCCTCCTTGGTCTGTGTATTGGCACCTTCTTCCAACGCCTTATAAGTAGGCGACGTATCATCCACTCCGTTATTGTCCGTGTTCATCAATGTCCCCATCATGGTTTCATATTCTTCACGCGCCACTGCCAGCTTACTCAGGATCAACTCCTTGAATTCGGCTAATTCCTCATCGCTATAACGTGTTTTCTCTGTCATAATACTTCTTATTTTAGGGTTAATAATGTTCACTCATTCTCTGTCTATCTTTACCTCAACGGTGTAATCGTCGAAGTCTATGGTCACACCACCGTCTACCTTATCCGCTACGGTAAGCGAATTGGCCAAAACCTGGCCACAGATATAGTCTCTGTATTCCGCCACGGCCTTATCCGTTTGTTCCGCATGGGCAAGCGTCACGGCAATACGGTCGGTAATCTCGAAATTCTTTTCCTTACGCAAGTTCTGTATACGCTTCACCAATTCACGGGCCGTACCCTCCACGCGAAGCGCATCCGTCACGGTAATATCGAGCGCCACCGTCAGGCTGCCTTCATTGGCCACCGTCCAGCCGGGAATGTCCTCACTGAAAATCTCCACGTCGGCCACCTCGATGGTTACCGCCTCGCCACTCTCCAAGGCCACGCCGAGCGTGCCTTCGCGTTCCAACTCAGTTATCTGTTCTTGTGTCAGGCTCTCCACCGCAACGGCCACGTTCTTCATCAGTTTACCGAACTTCTTGCCCATCGTACGGAAGTTGCACTTCACTTTCTTCACCAGCATGCCATCGCCTTCCACAAACTGCAATTCCTTGACGTTCACTTCGTCCAGAATCAACTGTTTCACGGCTTCTATGCTTTCACGGCGTTCTGCATCGCCCGACGGTATGGAAATGCACTGCAAGGGCTGACGCACGATAATCCGTTCTTTCTTGCGCAAGGACAAGACCATGGACGTAATCTGCTGCGCCAGTTCCATACGATACTCTAACGCTTTGTCCACCTTCGTTTCATCGCAAACCGGGAATGTGGCCAAATGCACGCTCTCCGCTTCCGCACGACCGGTTGCAGCCGTCAGGTCATGATACAAACGGTCGGCATAATACGGAGCGATGGGTGCCATCAGTCTGGCCACCGTCTCCAGGCAAGTGTATAACGTCTGATAAGCCGAAAGCTTGTCCGTACTCATCGCACTGCCCCAAAAACGCTTACGGCTCAGACGGACGAACCAGTTGCTCACGTTATCTATCACGAAATCCTGAATCAGGCGTCCGGCCTTCGTCGGTTCATAATCCTCGTAACAAGCCTCCACGTTCTTCACCAATGTATTCAACTCGGACAAGATCCAACGGTCTATTTCCGGACGTTCGCTCATGGGCACATCGGTTTCGGCATAATGCCAACCGTCCACATTAGCATACATCGTCAGGAAAGAATAAGTCTGGAACAACTTGCCGAAGAACGTACGGCTGACTTCCTGTACGCCGGCCTCGTCGAATTTCAGGTTATCCCACGGTGAAGAATTGGTAATCATATACCAACGTACGGCATCCGAACCGTATTGCTCTATCGCACCGAACGGATCCACCGCATTACCCAAACGCTTGGACATCTTGTTCCCGTTCTTGTCGAGTACAAGTCCGTTGGATATTACAGCCTTATAAGCCACACTGTTGAATACCATCGTAGAGATGGCATGCAACGTAAAGAACCAACCGCGGGTCTGGTCCACACCTTCTGCAATGAAATCGGCAGGATAAACCGTACGGTTATCCAACTCTGCCTTATGCTCGAACGGATAATGAATCTGGGCGTAAGGCATGGCTCCGGAGTCGAACCACACGTCGATAAGGTCGGTCTCCCGCTTCATCGGCTTACCCGTGGGACTAATCAAAACGACCTCATCCACAAACGGACGGTGCAAATCTATTTTGTCATAATTGTCCTGACTGTAATCGCCCGGAACGAAACCACGGTCTTTCAGCGGATTGGAAGCCATCAGTCCGGCCGCTACCGCTTTCTCGATTTCGGCATACAGCTCCTCCACCGAACCGATACAGATTTCCTCACCGTCTTCCGACCGCCAGATCGGCAACGGCGTACCCCAATAACGGCTACGGCTCAAGTTCCAGTCATTCAGGTTCTCCAACCATTTACCGAAACGTCCGGTCCCGGTGGATGCCGGCTTCCAGTTGATGGTACGGTTCAGTTCTATCATCCGTTCCTTGGCAGCCGTGCTGCGGATGAACCAACTATCGAGCGGATAATACAGAATCGGCTTGTCCGTCCGCCAACAATGCGGATAGTTGTGCACATGTTTCTCTATCTTGAATGCCATTCCGCGCTGCTTCAGTTCCATGCAGAGCGCCACGTCGAGGGTTTCGTCCTTGTCGGTCTTCTTCGGGTCGTAGGCATTTTTCACGAACTGGCCTTCCCACTTCCTGTATTCGTCCACACGGACACAACGCTTCACGAAGTCCTCGTCCAACTCGTCCAACAAATAAAACTTACCGGTCAAATCCACCATCGGACGGAACTCACCCTTGCGGTTGACCAACTGCATGGGAGGAACGCCGGCGGCCTTGGCCACCTGCGCGTCGTCCGCACCGAAAGTCGGAGCGATATGCACGATACCCGTACCGTCTTCCGTCGTCACGTAATCTCCGGGGATGACGCGGAAAGCCCCTTCCCCGGGATTTACCCAAGGAAATAACTGTTCGTAGGTCATACCGACCAAATCCGGCCCGAGGTATTCACCCACAATCTGATAAGGTATCACTTTGTCCCCCGGCTTGTAACCGTCCAACGGCATATTCTCACCCTCCGGGTTCAGATAAGCCCCCAAACGCGCCTTGGCCAGCACCACTGTTACGGGTTCACCGCTGTACATATTATAAGTACGCACGCATACATACTCTATTTTCGGCCCTACGCACAATGCCGTGTTGGACGAAAGCGTCCAAGGCGTAGTGGTCCATGCCAAGAAATAAGGCGTACCCCAGCCCGTCATTTCAGGGCGCGGATCGAGCATCCGGAACTGTGCCGTCACCGTCGTGTCTTTCACGTCACGGTAACAACCGGGCTGGTTCAACTCATGCGAACTCAGCCCCGTACCGGCTGCGGGCGAATAAGGCTGTATCGTATATCCCTTATATAACAAGCCCTTCCGGTAGAGCTGTTGCAACAGCCACCAGAGCGTCTCGATATATTTATTGTCGTAAGTGATATACGGATGCTCCATGTCCACCCAATAGCCCATCTTATGGCTCAGGTCGGTCCATTCCTCCGTATATTTCATCACATTCGTGCGGCACTTACGGTTATATTCCTCGATGGAAATCGTCTTGCCTATATCCTCCTTCGTGATACCCAATTCTTTTTCCACGCCCAATTCCACGGGAAGGCCATGGGTATCCCAGCCGGCCTTGCGCTTCACCAAGAAGCCTTTCATAGTCTTGAAACGACAGAACGTATCCTTGATAGAACGTGCCAGGACATGGTGGATACCCGGATGCCCGTTGGCTGAAGGAGGACCTTCGAAGAAGATAAACGAAGGACAGCCTTCACGTTCTGTCATACTCTTATGGAAGACATCTGTGTCATCCCACATCTTCAGCACCTCTTTGTTCACATCGGAGAGGTTCAGTTGCGTACGTTCTGCGAATCGGTTTGCCATATATCGTATTTTACTTTCGCGTTACTTTAAAATTTTGGCAAAAATACGATTTCTTTTTCAGAATAGGAAGAATTTCAATAAAAAACTGTCTCGACATCGAACTCCTCATCCCGGAAAATCGTTCGCCGCAGAATGAAAAATCAATCTCAGGCGAACGATTTCTGGCTTTCCGCAGAAAAACAGCCATTTCTATTCTCTTGTATTACAATATACTATAAAATCCATAAATAAAGGCGGGGAATGCACAAACGCACTCCCCGCCTTTATATTAAACAACAAACAAAAACAATTACATTCCTATCTGGCCTTTCCAATTCAGGAACCAGTTGTTCTCCAACATCAACTTATTGTAAAGTGCCCCGTCGCGATTCTCCTTACCTTCACGCTTGCTGACCGGGTCGGCCACCCATGCATTATTATGGTAACGTTTGGCAAAACGGATCAAATCATAGAAACGCTTGCCCCCGAAACAGGTTTCCAATGCATTCTCATTGATAATCATGCTGTCCACACGGGCTTGCTCTGCAGCCAGATTCAGATAGGCCCAATCTTTACGGCTCTGTCCCGTATAACCGTTGATACGGTTACCATCCTTATCCAAGGAATCCACCATCGGATACGCATAATCCGGATCCAACTCGGCATAACCGCAACCGCGTGAATGTACACCTACCGTATTATAGGAATCGGTAGCACTACCACCTTCCTCACCGAGACGGCCGTTACGCGTCTTGAATGTATTGAAATAATTGTTGGCCGTATTCAATTCGTTGAGGAATGCCATATCGGCATCGTTGCAATATACGGACACACTGTCGTCTACCACTTCCTTGCTGATTCCCGTGGCCAAAATGGCGTATGCCATGCGCGGGAACCCACCATTGTTAAGAGCTTCGGCCAAACGCAACCAGACATCGCTTTCACGATAAATCCCGATATTACGCTGGTTTACTTTGTAGATGTTCTGCATCGTAAACTTATCCGCAGTTCCTCCCGTCGTAGTGTTGAAAGTTCTCGACCGCCATTGGGCAGCCAATCGCAAATCCCCTTCTAACAACCGATTCTCTTCTATCAGCTCCGGAATAGCGTCTATCGGGCGGTTATTCTTGTCCAAGAAAGAATAAGACTGTGCCCTGCTGATTTCCTGCATGTGCAAAGAAGGTGTGATACTGTAATTCGTCGAAGTAATGTAAGCACCGTTATCATTGGTCGAAGAATTGTACAAAGTCTGTACTTCGCTATAATATCCCTGGCTGGCAGCCGAGTCCATCGGAATGATGGTGAAAGTTTCCGTCCCATATATAGAAGGACTCTGCCCCGGGATTGAATAAGACCACCCATAAGAAGTTCCCGTGCTTGAAGAATACTCTTGCCAATAAGACGAATACAAGTTGGAAAAATAGTAAATAGGCTTCTGCATCCCGTCCCCGACGTTACGTGTGTCCATAATCCAACGGAAATAACACTTGGCAGCCTCACGGTAATATGCACGTCCGGCGTCCGTCCCTTGGCAAGAAGCTTTCCAAAGGTACAAATCGCCCAACACCATGTCTACCGGGAAGTAACAGTTGGCCATAAAAACACTACCTACCGTATGCAAAGCGGGCCACGGCGTGTTGCTGTATGGCTTCAGGTCGTTGATGAAATAATCACAGATGGCTTCGATGTCCTTACGATCCTTCACGTCAAGACTGACATCATCGGCATCCTGCTCCGTCAGCAACGGTTCGGTGTAGAAAGGCACCTTGCCATAGTTCAATGCCAATTGCAGATAAGCCCATGCGCGGATGGACCTTACCTGAGCCATTTCCTTCGCAAAAATCTGGTTGCCACGATTGTCGTATGCAGCCGTATCGGCGTATGCAAGATAATAATTACAGTTGTTAATCACTGCATAATAATCACGCGGACTATTATACCTGTTCTCATCCGTCACTTCGAAGTTGGCTAACGCACGCAAATCGGCATTGGCTTGAGTGGTCAAAGTAACGAGGTCGCCCCGCACCTCGCCCAACAGGTTGGTACGGTCACCGATAGCCTGCAACTTATAGATAATACCGATCAGAGAAGTGGCAGTATCGGCCGGGGTAGTCAGATGGCTGCCGTTTTCGTATATCACATAATCCGAAGTCGGTTCAAGCATGTCTTCGCAGGATCCTAAGAATCCTGCTCCGACAGCCGCCAACGCAATCTGAAAAATATAAGATTTGAGTTTCATAAGAGACTGAATTAAAGGTTGATTTTAATACCGAGCATAAAGTTACGGCTGTTAGCCAACAGACCGCGGTCTATGCCTTGTTCCAAAACACTGTTGCTCATAGAGAAGTCCGGATCGGCTCCCAAATACTTAGACACGGTGAAGACATTGTTTGCCTGTCCCCAGAATGTCAGACCGTGGATGAAAGTGCTGTTGAGCGGTAGCTCATAGCTCAACGTAATAGACTTCAAGCGAAGATAGCTGGCATCCTCGATCCAACGGTCGCTGAAACGGGCATTGCCCATCGGATCTTCCCACATCACCGTCGGCATGTCGGTCTTCTGTCCTTCATACGTCCAGCGGTTCACCATCGCTATCGACTGGTTCATGAAACGGCTTCCGCCTTCCAACTGCGAACGCAAGTAGTTATAGGCATCGTTGCCCAAGCTGTAATTGAAGTTCACATCCAAACGGATACGCTTATAACTTAAAGAAGTAAAGATGTTACCGTAAATATCCGGATTCGGATCTCCGATAATCTGCATATCCGCCTTGTTGATTTCCTTATCTCCGTTGTCGGCAAACTTCACGTCACCAGCCCCAAAGTAGGTCTTGTCGATACCGTTCTCGCCCAAAATGTACAAACCGTCGGCCTTAGCCTCTTCCGAAGTGGCATATACATGCGTACCGGATGCGGTAGCCTCGGTCTTATAGCCATAGAACAAATTCACCGGCTGGCCGATTTGAGAGCGGATGGTAGCACCGTAAACTTCGGCATCCACATAATCCTGCCCGTCGGGCAAAGCCGTCAGCTTGTTCTTGTAATGGCCGACACTGGCACCCAATTCCCAGTTCCAGTTACGGGTGGCGATGATATGGCCGTTCACCGTAATATTGTACCCTTTGTTCTCCAAAGAACCTCCGTTCACCCAGTTGTTCTCCAAACCGGTAATGAAGTTCAGTTCATGATAAGTCAACAGGTTGTCTGTCCAACTCTTGAACACGTTTACTTTCAAGTTCAAACGGTTTTTCAGGAAATTCAACTCCGTACCGAAGCTGAAACGACGGGTTGTCTCCCACTGTACTTCCGTATTGCCCAAATTACCCAACACCAAACCATTGGCCAGATTCTGGAACAAGATACTCTTGAAATAAGTACGGGTGGCATCAAAGTCGATACCGTCGTTACCGCTCACATCATATCCCATCGTAAATTTGGCATAGTCTATTCCCGGCACATCGAACCAACTTTCATTGGACAACACCCAACCGGCCTGGATACCGGGGAAAACGCCCCAACGTACACCCGCCAATTTGAAACCGTCTTTCGCTTCTTTACCGAATCGTGAAGAACTTTCGATGGCCAAATTACCTTCTACGAAATAACGCTTTCTGTAATCGTAACGGGCCTGACCGTACCAACTCATTGAAGTCCACTCGTTAGTGCTACCGGTAGTCGTCTTGTTTTGCGTATCATTGATAAACGGCGTTTTATCGCTACCCGTATTGTAACCCAACTGCGTGTCTACCTTGTAACGGTCGTTCATATAACGGAAACCTCCCAAAAGGTCTATACTATGTGCACCATACTGATTTCCCCACTCTATTTTCGTATCGCTCGTAATCGAGTTTTGCGAAGAATAAAGCGAACGGATTTCATTCTCTACCGTAAGACCGATAGAAGAAACATAGTAGTCAGGCACACCGTTGATGGGCACGTAGTACTTATCGTTCGTATTCGTCAACGTATAGCTGAACAAAGAACTGAGAGACAAATGCTTGTTGAACTGCCATCTCGGAGTAATGGCGATGTTCAAATAAGAGTTCTCAAAGTAATTCTTATTCTGAGCCGTACCGTACTCGTTGATAGAAGCAGGATTGGCCAAACGATAATTCACATTACCAATCGAAGCCAAAGCCTGATCCAGATAGTCCTCGTCACTGTTGTCGAATGCCACATCGGAAATCTTACCGTTGGAATAAGCATACGGGCTCAGCATCGGGCTTTTCACCAAACCGAGATAATTGACAGAAGTCACCGTTCCTTCATCGTAATTCTCCGGCGCACCCTGGTCTTTCAGGTTACGCGTCACGTTGCTGTAGGAAGCGTCGAAACGGATGAACAAATGCTTGAACATGTTTATATCCGTATTGAAACGGATGTTCAAACGGTTCACGTCATTGTCTTCCAATACACTCTGCGCACCATTGTATCCCAATGCAAGGAAATAGCTGGCCACCTCATCACCTCCTTGTACCGTAATGCCATAATTCTGCGAGAAAGCCTCACGGCAGATGACATCGTTCCAATCCGTGTTGTTATTATATTTATTGTAATAGTAATTATTCGGATCGGAAGTCAGGAACTGGAATTCCGACAGGTTCGTACCCGTTGTCTTCAACAAGTCCGAAGCGTACGTCTTGAACTGCGAACCGCTCATCATCGGAAGCGATTTCGGCAATAAGGTAATGCCGGCCGACACCGTGGCGTCGATTTTCGTAGCCAAACTCGTGTTACGCTTCGTTTCGATGAGAATCACTCCGTTGGCTCCCTTGGCTCCATAAATAGCCGTACCGTTGGCCATCACCTTCACGCTCTTGATCTCGTTCACGTTGAAAGATGTCAGAATATCATTGTAGAAGCCGTCATGAACCATCGTACGGTCATACTGCTGGTCTACGATAACCCCGTCAATCACGATCAACGGCTGACCGTTGCTGTGCAAGGAGTTGATACCGTTCATCATCATGAAGTTTCCGATACCGGGCGTACCTCCACGGGAAATCGTACGGACATTAGCACCCAACTGATCACCGATTTCGGATGTGATATTCAAGGACGGACTATAATCGAACTTGTCTGCCACCACCGTATTCAGGATATTGTCATCCGCACCGTATGCCGAACGCATGGCATTCGAATACATCGTCACATCGCGCAACTTACCGGATTGGTTAATACCCACACGAACCGTATTATAGTCCGGTGCCGTGATTTTCAATGCCGTAGCGTACTCCGGCACATCGAGCTTATACGTACCGTCCTCTTCGGTCAACGCACTGTAACCGTCGTAACCGCTCACGCTGACCAAGGCTCCACCCAAAGGAGTGCCGGATGTCACAGCGAACACTCGCCCGCTGACCGGACGTGTCTTTACATTTTTCTTTATCGGACTGGCAGGTCTGGCCGCAGTCACGGGGTCGGTAGCAGCCTCTTCCTGAGCATAGCCCCCCAAAGTGCCTGCCATCAACAATGCTAAACAATAGAATCTATATCTTTTCATTACTCATGCTCTAATATTGTTCTACAATCAATTTTCATCGCTTCCGGATCCGGATGTAGGACGTGGCTCGAAAATCACACAGTCTATCGCTAAATCCTTGCTGTAACCGTCCGGTACCGTACGTCCCTTGATAGATTGTATGGTCAGCAACACCCTGGGATCTTCCTCGCCGTAGTTACAAACCGGAGATTCAAATCCTGTCGCTACCGTGACGGTATCCATCTTCGTGGCATCGACATCTACATCCGTGCACAAAGTCATGGCATTGCTCCCTTCAATCATGTCGCCGGTTCTTGACGAATAATATCTGATCTTTGCTGTAAACTGACGCTTCAACTGTGCGTCTTCCTTAGCCAAAGAGTCTCCGGCCAAAGGAGAGGCAAACACGACTTTGATGTCATACGGGCAGTTGGAGAGCGTGCTGGGAATTTTAAAGGTAATTTCCGGCTGGTTGGTACGACCCGAACGGGCATCCCTTACCACCAAGTAACCACCTCCCGACACTATGAAATTCTCATTGGTTGCCTCTACTGCATTTACCTGAATGGAAGTCGAGTCGCCCGAGAGCGTCACTGTCGAATAATTATTAGCATATTCCGCTTCAACCTGAACAGGAGTCATGTAAATCAATTTGGTAGGAGGAATACGCCAATCCGTAGCCTTGTACAAACGACCGTTACTGCACTCCTGAGGTGTCAGGCCATACAGCAAACCGCCAGCCTGCATCGGCCATTCGAAGTTGGAGCAATCCGGATAAAAAGAAGTATAGGTCGTGGCAACGATGGAATCCGGATTCGCTTCGTTGAAAGGCAATTCCTGCGATCTTACATTGAAGCACGAACTGTACAGGAACATGAATTTAGAATAGAGGTTCTGTAAAGAATCGCCGTCTTTTTCCAAACTTTGATGGTACTCGAAATAAGAACGGTACAGGTCTATGTTTTCCTTCCAAATCTTATTGGTAGGAGCTACGAACCAGTACAGACTGTCTTCAGAGTCAATCCGACCCAACTGATTGAAAATAGGATTGTAATTGTACATCACCGAGTCCAAATAAACCGTTTCACCGTCTACGATACCACCCGGCACGCTGGCCTCTTCGTCAAGTTCTATACGATTCCATGAAAGGAAGAAATTGGCTACACTGTCCAGTCCGTTGTCTCCTTCCAAATCCATGCGGAGGCGTTCCCAAATGTTAGGAAAGAAAGTTGCGGGTCCGTCCACTTTATAGAGCATACCATTGGAAGACGGAACCCCGTTGCCTACCATGTTCACTTCACCGTTAAGCATGGAACCGGTCAAAGTCAAACGTTTGCCATTCATCATCTTGACAGTCTCGTCTTTTGTCAACGACGAAACTTGCTGATTATACATGGCTATATGATTCTTGATAAACTGATTCAAAGTAGAATTATCGTCATCAATTATCCCCTGGCTTTTCTCTCTCTTATAGGTGTCAATCCACTCCTGAGCTTCCGCATCCGTAATTTCCGGAGCCCAAACCGTAAACACCTGATTGGCATTCAAAATGTCTTTGTAGCCACAAGAATCCAGAACCCTCACGAAAGGACGAATGCTCTCGTCGAGTTGCATATTTTCCCACAGGGTTGCACCGGGCACCGTACCATTCACACTGTAATGGTCATCCCACGTATCCGTACAGGATACACCGACGGTTGCGGCGGCTAACGCCACAACACCTGTCTGTATATAATATTTTAGTTTCATTTTCTTTAGCGTTTAAATGTGAATATTAGTAAACATCCTCACCGATACCTCCGGCACCACAAATGCTTATGGGCACCAATTCCATATAATCAAGAATGAAACATCCTCTGTTCCCTTGTGTGAATACGGAACGAATACGAATCTTATGGTCCGTATGGGGCTTCACCTCTACATTGCAAATCTTACGACGGAAAGTATAGGCATTATTATACATCAGCGTACAACTATTAGGACTGTATCTTGGAGCATCCGTTCCGTCATTCCCCGTAAAGATACTCTTCGGCCCGCTATAATAACCGTTGTTCTTCATCGTACGTGCATTCTCTTCCAACTGTTCACTTGTGTAAATACCGGAAGAACTTTCTTCTGAATTCCGAAAACCCGTAGTTCCATTATAAAGCCCTCCGACGCGTGAATCATCGGCACGATAGCGCATATCGATAGGAATTCCTTGCGGTATGCCGTCCACATAAACCTGGGCAATACCACGGTCCAACATGCCCGGATAACCTAAACGGAGTTCGTACGTGCCGGGAGGAACATCAGGTAGCGGGAAGGTCACATCGTAACTCGTTCCCAAAATGTTAATCTCATCTCCTCCCCAGTTCCACCAAGGCACTTTCGGACGCTGCACAAAGAAAATGGTATTCTCACTGAAGGTGCAATTTTTCATATAGCCAGGTGGAATGTAATAATTGAACCCGCCATTCTCTCCACCATTCTCATCATTGTCATGAGAACCGTAAGCCTGTGTCGGATTCCCGCACAAACGGATATCATTACTAGTCAACTCGGGCCATAATGTATAAAAATCCACACGCACTCTCGTATTCATCACATTGTTACGCATCGTCTGGTCATAAGCCACAACATCGTCTAAGTAGAAATAGGACACGTTCAACGAGAAGTTCTCTGCGTCAGGCTGCGTCAAATAAGCACCACGTACTCTGTCATAAGAATTGTACTCCGTAGCCGTACTATGGTTGATATAGTAACCAGCCGGATGCTCTACCTGCTTGTCCACAGTAGCATACACTCTCTCCAACTTTATCGTGGAATAATCCAACAACGTAGAAATCCACTCCGTAGGGTTGGCATAGGCCGTATTGGTACCCCAACAGTTAATCAACTTAGCCGTACTTGCAAACAGACGGTCCAGAATATGATAGGACAGGAACATATTCAACGGGTTGTAACGGCTGGTCAAGGATTCTTTATTCCAATACTTCTCTTTGTACGTCCTTCCTTCAGAATCGTCAGGATCCACTTCATTCAGACCGAAAATATTGGCAGCCGCATTATCTTTATATTTCTCAACGGCTAAATCGTACAACGCATCGACCTTCTGGTCCAAAGTCATATTGGCGTTAAAACGATCGCTGTACTTCTCATACAACACCTCATCGGGAACGATAAGTAATGTGAAACCTTGATAGCGATGGTCCGGACGCTTGGCATGATATTCGTAGCCTTGGTCATTCTCGTTGAAGACACCTCCGGAATGAATTCCGGTTTTGAACTCCGGATAATTTTCTTTCCAGATTTCATAGCTGTCATCACGATAATGAATCAACGAGTCCAGCAATCCGGTACGACTGAGAGCCTCATAATAAATCGTAAACTCATCATGATTATCGTCCAACAGACTGGAGCCCAAACTGGTATTCGGTATCAGTACGCGATCTACCGGATGAACCACTCCGTTGTCCACAGAGTCATTCTTCAACTCGTTGATAATGGCGGAACGACGGTTGATTACACTTAACGTCATCCCGTTCGCATCTACCGTATCCCCGTTCGTCACGATAATCAAAGGCAAATCAAGCTCATTATTTATTTGCTCCGTTTCGGAGAAATTATAAGTGTACTTGATGCTATTATCCACCAAACAGGCTTTCACCAACGTATCGCACAATTCGACCGGAAGATCCTCGACCGAAGCGTAACCACGTTCTTTCAAAAATGATTCCACTCCGGAATTGACGGCCGGATAGAAAGTTCGGGAGCCACGACTCGACAGAAAATCCATCTCGCCGGCACGCTCGACAATACGCTTGAACAGGCTGAAATCTTCGCGATTCTTCAAAAAATCACTCATCATCTCTCCCGTAAAAGTATAGTAGCTATCGGCTGCCAAGTCGTCATTACAACTGGTGAACAGACTCATCTGTACCGTTAACAGTAAAACGGTACACATGGATATTAATATTTTAAACAAATACTTCATAACAATTATTTACCTGTTGATTCATAAGAGTCACCGGCCTCCGGATAGGCAGGATTCTGCTTCAAGTTAGAGTTAACCTGCAATTCGTCGTAATTATAAGGCCAATAAATAGCCATCATGTTCTTCAACTTACCGGTTGCAGTCGCTGCATTTTCCGTAAACTTACTTTGCACGGCATCTACCAAGTAATCCGTGTTGCCGTCACGACGGGTATGACGTACCAAATCAAACCAACGCTTACCCTCGAACAAGAACTCACGTCTACGTTCGTCGAACACCAAATCCATCAATTGCGATTTTGTAGAATAATTACTGTAAATCAAAGAGGAAGACGTGTTCGGTGCCGAACGGTCGGCAATGGTCTTGATTAACTCAAAAGCGGCTTGCCCCAAACTGTCATTACGCTGAGTAGCATCTTCTCCCATCATGCAAATCAAAGCTTCCGCCTTAATCAGCATCATATCGCTAACCCGGTAAAATACCCAATTGGCATCGTTCTTCCCCAGGCGCTGCACATAAGCCAAAGAACTACCGGAAGATAAACTCGGATTGATACTACGATACGTATACTTAGCTATATCCACGATTTCCGGATTAGACTCGTTATCCACATGGATGGACTCTTTAATACGCGTGTCCTTGTTCGACAAGAATATCTGCGGAGAAGACAGCTCTTTCCAAAGATCCTCTGCTGGAGCGAACTGGCCATAGTTCGGATCCTTATCATTGGATTTGAAAAAACGATAGAAAAATTCGGCCGGTACGTCATTCGACTTGGAACCATCGGTCGTACTCTCCGAAAAATCCAACTCAAATATACTCTCCGGACCTCCGCCTTCACCGAAATTGGCATTATAAGCCATTCCTGCTTCCAAAATGGTATTGTCATTGTCCGGAATCAAAGGATAACCATTCACCATATAATAGGAAGAATAATTATTCTTGAAATATTCCGTCTTGTAGTCGATAACCATTTGGGCATATTTCTCTGCATTGGAATAATCATCTATCCACAAATACATATCAGCCAACATGGCAAAGATAGCATTCTGCGTGATGCGTCCGTAACTGATATCCTTACCGGACTGCTTCGGCCATACCTTCAACGCATTCGGCCATACAGCCAACAAGTCATTAATCAAGTTCCGAACGATGACATCCCCGTCCGTAGCCGGAAGGTTCAGTTCCTGCTCGTCATTTGTAATAGCCTCCGTATAATAAGGTACATCCTTAAACGTACGCACCAAATAGAAATAACAAAGGGCACGCAAGGCCGTAACCTCGGCTATCGTAGCCTGCACGTCACTCGGCAAATAATTCGGGTCTTTCTCTGCCACTTCCGGTGCTTTCTGGATGACCAAGTTGCAACGGTCGATGACAGAATAGAAACTCGACCAATCGGTATAAGCATTGGTGGAAAGAATATTCTCGCTCAAAATATACCCTTCTGCCGAGGTCGCGCTGAATTTAGGATGAAACCCTTTACGCGTGTTGTCCGAACGGCTCTCTCCCCAGATGAACAAGCGACGAACAAAATCATCATCCTGCATACGTGTGTAGCAACCTGTCACTATCTGGTCCACATCGTTCTTCTCATTCCAATAATTATCTTCATACACCATGGTCAACGGATAAATATCCAGAAAGTCTCCACAAGATGTCATAGACATTCCGACCATGGCCAGAAAAGCTGATTTAAACCATATTTTCTTCATCTTATTCATAGCATTATCAATTAGAAATCTACTGTGACACCAAAAGTATATGACTTGGCACGCGGAGTCTGCGCAGCGTCTTGCGTCACACTATATCCTCCGTAACCCAACTCCGGATCCACACCGGAATACTTCGTCAAGCAGAAAAGGTTATTACCACTCAAATAGAAACGCAAACCGCTCAAGCCGATTTTCTTCACCATCTTCTGCGGCATATTATAGGAAATCTGCAAATAGTTCAGACGCAAGAATGTTCCGTCTTCCACAAAGCGGTCGCTGATCATCGTATTATAGTTCGCAAAGTTGCCGCTCGTACTCAACGCACGCGGAATGGAAGTGAAATCTCCCTCCTTGCGCCAACGGTAGTTCACGGCCTGACTCTGGTTGTTGTTCGAACCCATGCTCTCCATGTCCAAACGGGCCAAATTCACAATGTCGTAGTCCACACGGTAGTTGAACTGTGCATTCAAAGCCCAGTCGCCATAATTGAACTTGAATCCGAAACCACCGGTCAACTTCGGCAACGAGTTACCCAAGTAAACTATATCGAGTTGGTTGATGTTACCGTCGTGGTTCACATCTTCATAAATCGCATCACCCCCCTTGAACTCATATCCGGTACCGCCTGATACGTAATTGAACATCATCTGCAACGGGTCACCCTTCATGTCGCGTACGATTTCTCCGTTCGCATTGTATACCAAAGGAGCCGTCCAACCGCCATTGTTATTGAAATTGGCGATGAAAGCCTTAGCATCCGCATCTCCGTCGGCAGCCAAGCGTTCTTTCTGCAGATAAGTATCATAATTATACATATAGACACCCTTGTAACGATAACCGTAAATGGCACCGAAAGGATTGTCCACCTGCACACGTTGCAGGAGTTTCCGGTTCTCAGCCACCCAGTCACTATTCAAAGTTTCCAATACACGGGGATCCATGCGGGTAATCTCATTCTTGTTGTTGGCGAACGTAAAGTTCAAGTCCATCCAAAACTTACCTTTCTGAATCAATTTGTTGGTGTTCAAGTTGATTTCCCAACCTTTATTGTTCATGTCACCCACGTTCTGATAAGGATAATTCGTGAAACCGGATATACTGGATATTCTCACATTTTCCATCAACATGTCTTTTGTGGTCTGCGTATACAAGTTGATATCAGCCTTGATACGGTCATCCCAAAAGCCCAAGTCGAAACCGACATTCCAAGTATATTTCATTTCCCACTGCAAAGTGTTCAATTTCAAGTTATTCGGAGCCATACCGGTAGCGCCGAAATAGTTGCTGGCAGCACTATACTGATTGACATACAAATAATCTTTATTAGGCTGATTACCGGTCATACCCCATCCCGGACGGATAGAAAGCATAGACAACCATTTACGCGTACCTTCCATCCACGGCTCGTCCACCACATTCCAACGGCCTGAAACAGCAGGGAAAACACCCCAACGCTTACCCGGACCGAACTTAGTCGTACCGTCTACACGGGCAGATACGTCAAAAATATATCTTTCCTTGAAAGCATAGTGAGCTGAGAACGTGTAGTAAAGACTTCTCCAACGGTTGAAGTTGCTGGACATACCCGGAGTAATACCACCGGCACTCGGAGCTTCCACACCGTTCGGCAAACCTGCTACTTCGGTTTTCTGGTCACTTGACGTACCTGAAACCAATTGGAAACGTCCCATCGTCATAAATGAATGGTCTTCATTCAAGAAATGAGGAACAAAGGTCAACGTATGCGTAGTGGTAAACGCCAAACTCTTGGAACTAAAGCTTGTAGCCCTGCTCACTCCACTGGCATTCCAGTTATCCGTAGACAATTCACGCGGATAATAGGTATCTTCGTATGCATTGAACACATTCATAATCACCTTTCCGTTATAAGTCAAACGGTGTTTGGTATCATCAATACCCAAGAAGTCATACTGCAATTCCAACTTCGGGTCGATGGCGTACGTCGTATAAGAGTTCTTGGCATACTTGGCACTCGCAATCGGGTTCACAAGATTGCGTTGATCTTCCAATGCGTCTTTAGCCTTCAACATCTCGTAATAACGTCCCAAAGAATTACCCTGCTCATCCTCTTCGAAAATAGCCAAGTTCGGCATCTTCTTATAAGCAATAGCCAACAAATCATCGGAATTTCTCTGGTTGTCCGTATAAGTCAAAGCAAAGTCACTGATAATCTTAATACGATCACTTACATAATAGTCCAACATCATACGGGTCGTAAAACGATCCAACTTCTGTTCGATGATAGAACCGGTTTCATGGTCATAACCACCGGATATACGGAAAGTTGCCTTTTCACCACCACCGGTAATGGAAACGAAATGATTCTGGCGCAAACCGACTTGTTTCACTTCTTTCACCCAATCCGTGTTGTTGTTGAACATCTGCCATTCAGAGAACACACGCTTATCCGTAATGTAATTGAATTCAGGAATATCAGCGGCCGCATCACTCAAACGAGGATTGAAATACGCTTCCTTCATCAACATCGTATATTGATCTCCCGTCAACAAATCCACTCCATCCGGCTGGTAGGTGCCTGTCAAACGAAGAGAATAAGTCAATCTCGGTTTTCCACGTTTACCACGCTTTGTTTTGATTTCAATCACGCCATTCGCACCTTGAGAACCCCAGATCGCCGTAGCAGCAGCATCTTTTAAAACGCTGATACTCTCGATATCTTCCGGGTTGATATTCAATAATTGCGCGAACTGTTCATCATTGGCATTTTGTACATCAAAGTTACTCTGATCCACATTCCAAACGTCACCGTTCACCACAATCAAAGGTTCGGAACTCGTCAACGTACTGATTGTAGACGCACCACGCAAACGCATCGTCGTACCGGCACCCAAGTTACCGGAATTCATCACGATGTCCAAACCTGCGATACGTCCTTGCAAAGCTTCATCTACGGAAGTAAGACCCAAGCCTTCAAATTCCTTGGCATTAATAGTCTGTGAAGCGAAAGAGACCTCGCGCTCCGGAATGGCCAAACCGGATGATTCCACACGTTTCTTTGCTTTTACTTCCACCTGCTTCAATACCATGGCGTCCTCCAAGGTCACATGGTACACCTTTTTATTAATAGGAAGAATCTGGGTCTTCATACCCACATAGCTAATCTTCAAACGGTTTTTAGGATTCTTGATTTTCAAGGTGAAATTACCGTTAAAGTCTGTCACTGTGGCAGATATGTTACGGTTAGAAGCGTCCATTTCAACAATAGCAGCCCCCACAACAGGCCCGAAAGAGTCGGAAATCGTTCCACTCACACTCGTTATTCCCTGAGCATTCACTACCGAGGCAACGACCAGGCAGCAAATTAAGAAATAATATTTTAATTGTTTCATTGTCTTTATCATTAAGGTTAATTACCTGAAATCTCATTGTAGGCATCAGACAACTCTTTTGTATAGAGCAATGGCTTGTCTATCAGATGTACGACTGCTGTAGAAGAGTTGAAGATACGAGTTGCCGATTCAATATCCGTACATGCAGGAGGGGTACCTGAATCTTGTGAACTTGTACCGGAACGGAAGCGATATTCACGTGCAAAGTAATTGCCATCCAAAACCTTACGGGGAACTTCCCCTTCAATTTCCATTTTATTGGCATCATTGCAAGTGATGACTATACTTCCCGAACCGGCCTGACCGCTGTTCGATACGGTAAGCGTGGCAAAACGGCTTCCTCCCATGTAAGAAGTTTCGTAAGTACCCGATGAGGCAGGAGCTGTCTGATAAACCGCACTGTTCTGGATATGATAACGTATAAAGTTGTTAATCAATGTATTCATGCTATCTATCTGAACCTCCAATCGAGCAGCCTCTTCCGGATTGCTGTTCTCGATTTCATCCAGCTTGTCTTCCAACTCAATCACATCTCTCCAATCCGGAAGCAAGTTATTCTCATACATTTTCTCTATCTCGGCTGTAGGCGGAGCATAGACTGTATAATTATAGTTCTCCATAACCGAGAGGGTCAAACCATTGGAAATGGTCTTGGCAGTACCCGTAGAAGAAGACCCGCTTGTAGTAATGTTATAGAATTGAGACACTAACGTACTATTCTCCACCATATTAGAGAACTCACTATAACGATTATCCTTTGTTGCCAACTCCTTTAATAAAGTAGAAACGGATTTTGAAGCAGACATCACCGGTTCCATATCTACGATAAAGGTTTCACCATTACCGTCAGGATTCTGCCCCATGTTATAATAACCTTCCACCTCACGAACTTTCAGTTCATAAGGGCTATTGCTACTATTCTGGTCGGCAAGTTCTTTACGATAAGGGGTAGTAATACGGATGTTTGCACCCGTACCTTCGAGTATGACCGGACAACCGCCCTTTGTGACCCATACGCTCTTACCCGTTGAAGTAGTGGCAGACTTATCCTGTACGATGATGGAATTCTCCAGAATATCTTTCAGACGGTTCGTTACGTAATCAGATTCTGTACTACCGTTTTTCCAAGGGTTTGTGATTTCTGTACCGCGTGTCAACGTACCGTCTGCATTCTTCGTTGCATTATAACGTTTACATTTGATACGGCTACCGGTCAGTGAAGGACTATAATCATAATAAAACTCCGTAATGGTAGGCTGGTTCTTGTGATAATCTACCGGATCCACATAGTTTTTCAAAGCTTCATCGGTAGGAAGAATGAACAAGAACATGCTTTCCATGGAATTCAGATAAGCCTGATAGTCCAATTCATTGATGATATAACGCATGATATCGGTCTTGGTGTTACGGTCGTTGTCATTCAAAGATGCGGGGAAAGCCACAGATTGGTATTCCGGAATATTATAAACTTCGTTAGACTTGTATACCACACCATTGTTGGCCATAAGGCAAGAACCGATACCCGTCTGTCCGCCCGGTTCGCCTACAGAAAGTCCCATCTCCAATTGGGCCGTGTTCATCACCGAACTGAACTTGCTGGGCACAGTAGCCACCAAAGAATACTTCATGAAGTTGTCCAGCATATTCACGATAATATGGTTCGGGATACTGTCTATATATTTATAGCGGTCAATCAAAGCGGCACCGCCACCAGACTGGAAGTAACGCTCGAAAGCAGCATCCGTAGGAGCCACAATGACTGCCATGTCTTCACTCATAGGCGTATTGGACGAACCGTTCTGATACTGGTTCCATCCCGGATCGTAAGACAAGACATTCGCTGGATCGTAATCCACATTCTTATAGGTCAACAATGCATTTTTGCCTCCCTCGGTTCCCAAATCGAAACCGTTATTCAAATAACGCCATACGAACGCAGAGTCCACCCCGACCGTATTCGACAATCCTTCGTTATATACCGGTACGGCAAAACGATCCAACATCTTGCTGAATGTCGAAAGCTCTCCGTCGTTATGAATAGCCTCAGCCATATTGGTCAAAGGATTCATAACGTTTTCCAAAACCTGAATGTAACCGTTCTGACACGTAATATCCCTTTCCACCAAACGTTGCCCGTTGATATACGACTCCGAAGTGTTGTCGCAAGCTCCATTGGTCAAAAACTTCAAATCGTCGTTCGTAATCGACTTATTCGACATATAAGCGGAAAGGAAATGCACCATCGGTGCTGTCGTATTGTCCCGAAACACCGTCATTCCTCCCGTTGCCGCATCCGAATATTTAGAACGGTAATACAGCCAATATTCGTTGTCCGGCATGTCCGAAGCGCGCAACTGCGGAATCGTATCATACAGGTTCAACGAAGAAGAGCGGCGTATCACAGTCCCGGGTGCCGGATTATTGCCAGGCGTGCTCGACATCAACTCTATCAGATAAGCACTGTTTATCATCGAAGAATTAAACAATAACTTTTTCTGCGAAGGCGTCAAATCGCTATAAGACTTGGCTCCCCACACATTGTTCTGAAAGAATCGGGTGAAAGCGTCGTCATTCGCAACGAACAACGTCTTACTACCCGTCAAACGTAAGGTTCTGGCATACTCTGTCTCGCCGTTTGCATCCGCGGTCGAAACATCCTTGTCATTGATAAGTTCCAACATCGTTTTATAATTCCCACGCTTCTCCAACTCTTCGTAGATGCTGCTACCCAACCACGAAGGCATTCCGGTCAAAAGCTCGTCCTCACAAGAGACTAACAAACCACCGGCAAAGAACAGCGCACATGCAGAATAGGTAAAACGACCCATTTTACTTTTAATGTTACTGCCTTTCATATTTCCATTAGGTTAATATTTTAATAGATTTATTATTCACTCAATATATAAATATCGTTTTGATACACCACGCCCCTCCCGTCACCGGCTCTCGGCCGAGAGTTGACCAGCAGTGTGCCCACACAACATTTTTGCCACTTTCTTTTCGGGAGTACTGACTCCCCTAAAGCGCTGAATCCGTGTCCTCTAATATAGCCTACTTTACATTCCATTAGGTTAATTATTCAATATTTTTTAAATCGGGTGCACAAAGCTCCCCCTTTTGGGTAGCAAAGATATGACATTTCTGTAAAAACACATAATAAAATCTAAACTAATATCGAAAACATGTTTAAAAACATATTTCTGAGCTGACACAAATCTGTTTTCTCCACGTATTAAAGAAAATTAGCACAGTTCCTTTCACACTATTTCCGTTTGTTTCGCATATACCACGGCCTGACCAAAAACAAATGATACATTCCCGTTCCTACGAATATAGCCCCTATTATATAAGTATATATCGTTTGTCTGACTTCCGTTTCTAACCCGAAAGCTACGGAATACCCGGCCAAAAGTCCGGCATCCCATCCCAGAAGATAAGACGTCTGTGCCGTTCCTCTCTCGCAATGCTCGCAGATACGAATATAAGAAAGCAAATACCGGCTGGTCACAAAACCGAGGCCGCTTCCCAGGCATAAGGCAATACACCATTTCATCCCTTCCATATCACCCCCCAATCCCCATAACGACGCACTTGTCACGAGAGCAACGAATCCTACTGCAAACTCCGTTTGCAACTTTTCCTTAAAAAACAGATGGTGCCCCCATAAGGCCAACCAAAAACCGACAGCCAAAAACAAGTAAAATCCGGCATCCCGATATTGCCCCAACATCAATCCGGCGGAAAAGGTCACTCCTGTCAGAGGAATAAAGAGCCGGAATCCCCGAGGCAGCCAAAAACGGTCGAATGTACACCACGACGGTTCCAAAGGAGCCCTGAAAGGAACACGCATCGTCAAAACCAACAGGCCGGCGCAAAGCAGAAAAGCCACGGATACCCCGGCAAAAAGGCGTACACCGTAATGCATCGGTATGACAATACCCGACAAGGGACCGAAAACCAAAGCCAGACGAGTGAACCAATAGTAGACATGTGCGGCTTCCGTCCGCTTTTTCGTATCGGACAAATCCAGCAACAAAGTACTCCCCAAAGCGATCTGGAACACACTATATGAAGCCCCCTGCATCATCCTCGCCAGCCACTTCCCCCACTGCGGGCCATCGAAAAGAAACGCCACCGTAGCGCATACGATGCAGGCTAATGCCCACAAGGCCACATTTTTCCGCCGGTAAGCATCCAACCAGTAATTGCAGAAAGGTGCAGGTAAACATACGCCCACCCAAAAGAGCAGCACGGATGCACACATTCCTCCTACGTCTTCCCCCGGTATCCGTCCCATACACACGGGAGCGACAGGCAAAAACATATATAAAGAGGTGCATACACAAAAGTTGGCTAAGATGATTTTCAGGAAATCAGCATGCCACAAGGTCTTATGCCCGATACTGGTTTGTGCCACGCCTTAATATTGCTCGTTTTCATCCGGAAACGTCCGGGCTTTTACGTCGCTCACATATTGCCCGATGGCATCAGTCATCACCGTATGCAAATCGGCATAACGTCGGAGAAATTTCGGAGAAAAACCCTTATTCATCCCCAGCATGTCGTTGACCACCAAGACCTGTCCATCTACTTGCGAACCCGCCCCGATACCGATGATGGGGATATGTAATTCAGAGGCTACCCGACCGGCCAATGCAGCCGGTATCTTTTCCAATACGATGGCAAAACAGCCGGCTTCTTCCAGTAAATGCGCATCGGCCACCAGTTTCTCCGCCTCGGCCTCGTCTTTGGCACGCACGGCGTATGTACCGAACTTATTGATACTCTGCGGTGTCAGCCCCAAATGTCCCATAACGGGAATACCGGCTGCCAATATAGCCTTCACCGTGTCGATAATTTCCGCCCCGCCTTCCAGTTTCAGAGCGTCGCAGCCGCTTTCCTTCATAATACGGATGGCATTGGTCACTCCTTCCGTGGGATTGACCTGATAAGAACCGAAAGGCATGTCGCATACGACCAATGCCCGTTCCACACCGTGCATCACCGAAGTCGCATGGTATATCATCTGATTCAACGTAATCGGAAGCGTGGTCGTATTGCCCGCCATCACGTTCGACGCAGAATCGCCAATCAGAATCACATCCACTCCGGCACCGTCTACAATACGAGCCATCGTATAGTCGTATGAAGTCAGCATGGCTATTTTCTTTCCCTGCTGTTTCATTTCAATCAGACGATGCGTCGTCACTTTACGCGTATCCTCCACTAAATATCCTGCCATAATACTGTTTTTTAATAAAATCGGCCGCAAAATTAATCATTATTATCCGTTCAGGCGAGCATTTCAAGCAGTTTTTCCACATCGAAGTCCCGAAAATCCGGAATCACCCTGTCGCACAAATCCTGAATCTGCTCCGGCGCATTCGTCGTGGAAAGACCGACCACCTTCATTCCTGCCGCCCGCCCGGCCTTCAGTCCGTTGAAAGAATCTTCAAACACGACGCAGCGCGTCACCGGAAGACCGAACACTTCGGCTCCCAACAGATAACAGTCCGGTTCCGGTTTGGAACGGGAGAAAAATTCCGCCGTCAGGATACGGTCGAAATATGACTTGAATTCCGGATGCGCCCGGTACACGTTCTGCATCTTATCGTCGTTCGAACTGGTTACGACAGCCGTACGGATAACCGCCGCAGGTCGCGAAGGAAATCTTCCACTCCGGGCACGTAGTCGTAAGCCATGTTCCGTTCAAAGTCCTCCAACTCGTTGGCTATCTTACGCTGCACGTCATCGCATCCGGCAAACCATCGGTCGAAAATCTGCACAAGCGTCTGTCCCTTTATCACGTTCTCAAAATGCTCCACTTCGGGATGGTACGTATTCCCTTTCATACCCCAAAAGAGTGAATACTGAGACTCGGTGTCGAACACCACTCCGTCCAAATCAAACAAAGCCGCCACCTCTTGGCCTTTACTTAATTCCATCATTTTCTTTCGCCGTTTTTATAATTCAACGGACAAAATTACGGATTTTAATTGGAATATCCGGCAAAAGTCATAATTATCCCATCCCCTACACACAAGGGATTTTGCAAAAACATCTTTCATCCTTCAGGCAATACAGTAAGTCACTCATAATATAAACGTTATGAACTGAAGGATGTTTCAGGCATCCTTCAGCCACACGTCATTTCATTTGGCGCAGAACGAAAAATCGTTTGGCTGAGATTGAAAAATCATTCGCCTGAGATTGGAAAATCGTTCGGCTGAGAAAAAAATATTTCATCCCCCAAACGTTTTTTCAGCCCTCATTGGAGCGGATTGAAACATGGCTGAAAGATGAATGAAACATCCTTCAGGTTGTAACCTTTTCGTTTTGAATAATTTATGATATTCACTGAAAGATGAAGGATGATTTGCGAAACTTACAGGAGAGGAAAGACTCTTAAAATTACAGAAAAACTTACGCCCGAAATTCAAAATCGTCTCCCACAAAGAAACGGATATGCCTTGTTTTTTGTACTTTTGTCTCCGATACCAAGATATACGTCCAAACGATATGGAAGACAAACTGATAGAACTTATCGAAAACAGCATAAAAAAGAACTGGGACCGGAAAGCGTTCACGGATTTCAACGGAGAGAGCTTGCAATACAAGGACGTGGCGCGTAAAATAGCCAAGATGCACCTGCTCTTCGAAGCGGCCGATATCCGGCCCGGAGACAAAATCGCCTTGTGCGGACGCAACAGCGGAAACTGGTGCGTGGCGTTCCTGGCCACCATTACCTACGGCGCCGTCATCGTGCCCATCCTGCACGAGTTCAAGCCGGATAATGTACACCACATCGTCAACCACAGCGAGGCACGCCTGTTGTTCGTGGGCGACCAGGTGTGGGAAAACCTGAACGAGAACCGCATGCCAGCCTTGCAAGGCATCATTTGCGTGAAGGACTTCACGCTCGTAAACAGCCGCTCCGAAAAACTTTCTTTCGCCCGCGAACATCTCAACGCCCTGTTCGGACAGCGTTTTCCCATGATGTTCCTTCGCGAACACGTACATTTCACGCCAGAAAGCTCACCGGAACAGCTCGCCGTCATCAATTATACTTCGGGCACTACGGGATTCTCCAAAGGGGTCATGCTTCCCTACCGCAGCCTCGTGTCCAACGTGTTGTTCTGCAACCGTACCATCGGCATCGCGCCCGGTGACAATATCGTATCCATGCTGCCCATGGGACACGTGTTCGGTTTGGTCTACGACTTCCTCTATGGCGTATGTTTCGGCGCTCACCTGTATTTCCTCACGCGCATGCCTTCGCCCAAGGTCATCATGACCACCGTGGCAGAGTTTCATCCCCGCATCATGTCTCTTGCGTGCCATTGGTCATCGAAAAGATATTCAAGAAAGAAGTCCTTCCGAAAATCGACAGCAAATTGGGCAAGCTGCTTCTGCACATCCCCATCATCAGCGAAAAGATCAAGGAAAAGGCACGCACGGAAAGCCTGCGCCTTTTCGGGGGGAACATCAAGGAAGTCATCATCGGCGGCGCACCGTTCAACGCCGAGGTGGAAGCGTTCGTGCGTTCCATCAATTTCCCTTATTCCATCGCCTACGGCATGACGGAATGCGGCCCCATCATCTGCCACAGCCCGTGGTACGAAACGGCTTATATGTCGTGCGGAAGGGCGGCCGAAGGCATGGAACTGAAAGTGCTGAGTTCCGACCCAGCACGGATTCCCGGCGAACTGGTATGCCGCGGACGCAACACCATGCTGGGCTACTATAAAAACCAGGAAGCCACGGAACAAATATTCGACGCCGACGGTTGGCTGCACACGGGAGACATGGCCGTCATCAACCCGGAAGGCGACGTGTACATCAAAGGACGCTGCAAGAACATGCTGCTCAGCGCAAGCGGACAAAACATTTATCCGGAAGAAATAGAATCGCGGTTGAACAACCTTCCTTACGTCAACGAATCATTGGTTATCATGTGCAATGAGAAACTGGTGGCTCTTGTCTACCCTGATTTGGGCGAAAGCCTGAAAGACGGGTTGGACGACCATGCCCTGTGGCGGCAGATCGACATCTCACGCCAGGAACTGAACAAGGAGCTGCCGCCCTATTCGCAAATCACCAAGGTGGTGCTGCAAAACGAAGAGTTTGAAAAGACCGCCAAGAAGAGCATCAAACGCTATCTTTACCAGAACATGAATCCCTGAACGACATGAAATCCAGTCTGACTGTTTACAAGGCATCGGCAGGCTCGGGCAAGACGTTCACCATGGCGAATATCATCGCCAACGTGAATAGGCCTACGCTGGTCCTGGCGCACAACAAGACGCTGGCTGCGCAGCTGTGCTCGGAGTTCCGCGAGTTTTTTCCGGAAAACGCCGTGGAATACTTCATTTCCTACTATGACTATTACCAGCCTGAGGCATATATTGCCCAGACGGATACCTACATCGAAAAGGATTCCGCCATCAACGACGAGATCGAGCGTCTGCGCCACAGCGCGACGAGTGCGCTGTCCGAGCGCCGGGACGTGATTGTCGTCTCGTCCGTGTCGTGCATCTACGGTCTGGGCGATCCGATCGACTATAAAAACATGGTTATTTCGCTTCGCCCCGGCATGGAATACGACCGGGATGAACTTATGCGCAAGCTGACCGAGATCCGCTACGAGCGCAACGACCTCAACTTCGTCCGCAACGCCTACCGCGTGCGCGGCGATACGCTGGAGGTTTATCCCGCCTATTGGGCAGGCCGAGCCATCCGCATCGAGTTTTTCGGCGATGAAATTGACCGCATTTCCGAGGTCAACGCCGTCACCGGCGTGCCGGAGCGCATTTTGAACCACGTCGCCATCTACCCTGCGTCGCATTATGTCGCGTCCAGAGAAAAAATGGCCCGCGCCATGAAGGATATTGAAGCTGAGATGTGGGAGCAGGTGCGCTTTTTTGAGGAGCACGACAAGCTGCTCGAGGCGCAGCGCATCCGCCAGCGGACGCAGTACGATCTGGAAATGCTGCAGGAGATCGGCTTCTGCACGGGCATCGAAAACTATTCCCGCGTCATCGCCGGCCGCGCCCCCGGCACCCCGCCGACGACGCTGCTGGACTATTTCCCGGACGATTTCATTCTCTTCGTCGATGAGAGTCATGTGACGCTGCCGCAGGTGCGCGCCATGTATAACGGCGATCACGCGCGCAAGAAAAGTCTTGTTGACTACGGCTTCCGCCTGCCGTCGGCCTATGATAACAGACCACTGACCTTCGACGAATTCACAGAACGTATCCATCAGGCAATCTATGTTTCTGCGACACCTGCCGAGTATGAGCGCAGCCGTGCCGGGCAGATTGCCGAGCAGGTCATCCGCCCCACGGGCCTGCTCGACCCGGAGGTCTTTGTGCGCCCCATCGAGGGACAGATCGACGATCTGATCGGCGAGATCAACGCCACGACGGACAAGGGCGAGCGCACGCTTGTCACGACGCTGACAAAGAAGATGGCGGAGGATCTGACGAAATATCTGACCGAAAACGGCATCCGCGTGCGCTATATGCACTCAGATATCGGAGCCATGGAGCGCATGGAGATCATCCGCGATCTGCGCATGGCGAAGTTTGACGTGCTGGTCGGCATCAACCTGCTGCGCGAAGGACTTGATTTGCCGGAGGTGTCGCTGATCGCAATTCTGGACGCCGATAAAGAAGGCTTCCTGCGCTCGGAAACGAGTCTGATCCAGACGATTGGACGCGCGGCGCGAAACGCGCAGGGCCGCGTGCTGCTCTATGCGGATAAAATTACGCCCGCCATGCGGGCCGCCATGGACGAGACGGCAAGACGACGCCAGATTCAGGATGCGTATAACAAGGCGCACGGCATCGTGCCGAAGACCATCGTGAAATCCATCCGGGATCTGATCGAAATCTCCGCCTCGCCCACACCGGAACACAAGGGCAAGGGCGGCGTAAAGATGACGCGGCAGGAACTTGCGCGTGAGATCGAAAAACTCGAAGCGCAGATGCGCAAGGCCGCGCACATGATGGAATACGAATATGCCGCTGTGCTGCGCGACGAGATCATCCGTCTGCGCACGGAGGCAGACAAAAAATCATGACGAGAAGAACAGAACTCCTGCCGGGCGTGTTCCTCACGGCCGTGCAGGACAGGCGGTTCAAGACCGCCTGCTTCAGCCTCAGCTTTTTAAGGCCGCTTCGCGTGGGCGAGGCGGCTATGAACGCGCTTCTGCCGAGCGTGCTTCTGCGCGGCAGCAAAAAAACGCCATCCATCCGCGCCATTGCTGACCGGTTGGACGATCTGCACGGCGCATCCGTCGGCGCGCTGGTGCGCAAAAAAGGCGAGGTTCAGCTTACGGGATTATTTGCAGATTGCCTGGAAGATCAATACGCGGGCGAGACAGTTTTTTTGCAGCTTCTGGACTTCGTATCAGAACTGCTCTTCTGCCCGCAGATGGAAAACAGCGCGTTTCTGCCGCAGCTTGTGCAGCAGGAACGGCAGAATCTGCAAAACGCCATGCAGAGCGTTCTGGACGACAAGGGTGCTTACTGTGAAAGGCAAATGCTTCGCAGCATGTGCCGAGGCGAACGCTACGCCTGCGGCCGTCTCGGAGAGCCGGAGGAGTTGGATGCGATCGACGCACGCACGCTCTGGATGCACTATGAATCACTGCTGGCCTCGTCGCGCGTGGAACTTTTTTATCTCGGCAGTCAATCTGCAGATGAGATCGCAGTACAGCTTCGTCCGCTTCTGGCGCAGCTGCCGCGTGCGGCCTGCGTCATGGCCGCTCCCGGTCCGCAGCCGCAGACACTGCGGCGGTTTTCCGAAACGATGCCGCTCGCGCAAAGCAGATTTTCGATGGGCTTCCGCACGGATGTGACGCTGCAAAGTGCGCAGTATCCTGCAATGCTGCTTCTGAACGCAATGCTCGGCGGAGGTGAGCAGAACCGGCTCTATACCGTCGTGCGCGGGCAGCTGGCTCTATGCTACGAGGCCGGAAGCTGGTACGACAGACACAAAGGCATCTTGGCCGCATCCGCCGGATGCGGCCGTGCAGACCTGACCGCCGTTGAGCAGGAAATTCTGCGTCAGCTTGCGGAACTGGCCGAAGGGCGTTTTTCTCAGGCAGAACTGGAAATAGCCCGCGCGGGGCTGCTGTCCGATCTGCGGCTGCTGTGCGACAGCCCCGGCAGGCTTGATGAATTTTATACGGGCCGCGCAGCGGCGGGCATTTCGCAGAGTCCTGCTGAACTTGCCGCTGCAGTTCGTGCCGTTCCGGCAGAGGACATATGCGCCGCTGCGCGGCAGGTGCGGCCCGATACGGTCTATACGTTGGAGGAAGCATGAGCTGGAACGACTATCCCGCGCTTGGAGAGCGCTGTTATCTGGAAACGCTTCCGAACGGTCTGCGCCTGCGCGTTGTGCCGAAGCCGGGCTTCGCCGGGAAATTCGCGTTTCTCGGGGTCAATGTTGGATCGTGTGACACGCAGCTTCCGTTAAGCGGCGGCTGGCAGACCGTGCCGGACGGCACGGCGCATTTTCTGGAGCACCGCATGTTCTGCCTGCCGGACTGCGACCCGGAGGCGGCGTTTTCCAGCCTCGGTGCGGAGTCGAACGCTTTTACCGACTATGCGATGACCGGCTATTATTTCACCTGCACGGAACACTTTGAGGACTGTCTGCGCTTGCTTCTGCGCATGGCCTCGACGCCGTACTTCCCGCCGGAAGCAATGGCAGCGGAGCGTGCCGTCATTGCCGACGAAATTGCGCTCTACGACGATTCGCCCGAGGACTGCGCGCAGGAGCGGCTGTGCCGCGCACTGTATCGCCGCCACCCCATCCACATTCCCATTGCGGGCTCCCGCCGCTCCATCCGCGCCGTCACGCCGGAGCTGCTGCGGCGCTGTTTTGACGCGTTTTATGTTCCGGCCAATATGGCGCTTGTCATCATGGGCGATGTGGACGCGGTGCAGTGCTTTGCGATGAAGTCACCGGGGCGCACGATCTGGTCGACGGCCAGCGTCAACATGAAGTTCAAAAGCGGCGCGGTCGGGCACCTGACCAGCTCCTACGACATTGCCCGCGGTCATCCGATGGAGCGGTGCGAGGTCGCCGGCCTGAAGGGACGACTGGTGTTTGAGGATATGTGGCGCGAAGCGACGCTGTATCCCGCCGGCAACCCGGAAAAGCGCGTGTACACCAACCCGGTGTTCGGCGGCTACGCCAACTTTGACGATACCTTCCGCGATCGAATCCGTTCGTTCGTGCGGCAGGTGGCGGCGGGCGTGAAGCCCGAGGACATCGACGGC